>Ga0131853_10003058_pt1 | contig 30019 bp, 21 predicted proteins | sample TergutLab28metaG_FD_92764 | JGI IMG/M metagenome (GOLD analysis project Ga0131853, IMG submission 92764) | Labiotermes labralis P1 segment gut microbial communities from Petit-Saut dam, French Guiana - Lab288 P1 (version 2) (version 2) | ecosystem: Host-associated > Arthropoda: Insects >... | reverse complement strand
GTGGCACTTCTTCCCCCTCCCCCCCCCCCCCCCCCCCCCACCGCCCCCCCCCCCCTCCCCCACCCCCCCCGCCCCCCCCCCCCCCCCCCCCCCCCCGATGCCCACTGAACAGGAGGCTGGGTGGGAACCAGAACTGGCATGGGCACTTTGGAGCAAAGAAAAATCTCTTCCCTTGCCAGGAATCAAACTATGATGTCTCAGCTGTCAAACCTGTGGCCTACTCAATACATCAACTATGCTATCTCAGCTATGTCTGATACCTGCATCCACTAAAAAGCTGTAGTGTGCACACTGCAGCCAATTACGTGACCACGAGACTAAAAAATTCAGTCAGATAATACAAGACTGTAGAGGTGTATGGTGTAAAAGGTAAATAAAATTGGGTATGAATGGACCTTAAATGGTGTTGCTTTTTCATGTAGTAATGCCTGGGTTAATCTTAATGAACTGAGAACTATGTTTAGTTTCCTTGTGCCCAGTTACAGTCCTGACACATGTCTATCAAACTACATGGTATCACACCCAGCAGGGGAAACATGCCACTACAGTGAGAAGCTCAGATCTCAACCACAAGTAGATGACACCTTCTGACTTGTTCACAAACTACTCACACATACAACAATTTACAATCTCAAAATCAGATTCTGGAAGAGATGTCAAGGACTTGTTGAATGTCATATAAAATGATATCTGAGGTTCTCAAGGTGGTGATAATGATGTTGCTTGTCACCTTGGTCCAGCCACTGTAAGCCGGTAAATATGTAATGTCTGAGAGGAACCTGCCGCCTCCATCATCAGGGTGATGGAGGCGGCAGGTTACATATCTACCAGCTTATTCTGTTTATTCTGGTTTCCCTTTCTTAGATAATGGGATTTATCAAAGTTTTTGGATTCTAGAGGCCATAAAATTTATTTGTTGCCTACATTCATTATTTAACAAAAAGCTTAATTTCAGTTACAGGTTAGTGCAAATAAAGCTGTAATTTTTTTCCCATCCAAGTTCAAAGACCCCCTGAAATTTGGAACCCAGGCAAGGAACAGCTGGCCTAAGCAGCAGAGAAAATGACATGAGGAAGCCATGCAATACATGCAGCTGATGCCATTGCACCGCAGTATCAGTGTTTATATGCTTAAGCAAGCATGAGGCCTTGCAGTGTTAAAAATGTCAGTAAGGGTAGCAGAACACTTTTACCCACAAATGCAGCAGCTACCAGAAGTGGGATGCTTTACACAATGAAACCACATGATATAATGTGAGCAAGGTAACATCTGCAGACTCCCACTGCCTGTACTAGATTACTCAAGACCATCTGACCAATGACACATACATGCCTGGAATGCAGCCTGTAGCACAGTCGCTATAGCTCACTCTTTCACTCAGACCAGTAATCAGCACATCCTGCGGAGTACTGTATGTATAATATACTGTACATAGTCTGCTGTTATGCCAACAGTCCTAGGAGGTACATGGAGCTTTTTTTCTATTGCATCTGTTGGTCTTGTAGACTTATATCTCAAAATTTTTCTATCTTCAGCTCACACCTGTACTAAGCAACATTATATCATAACTGTCATTTCATTCACATATCAGAAAGTGGATAAAAGGAACTGCCCAATAGGTAACGGCTTTTGTTAAACATACGTAATGTAAACAGCTTAACTGCAGTTCATGACAGTCTTCAGGGCCATACATAAACATGACTGGTCATGACCAACTAGACTTGCACCACTCTTGCATGAGATTATGTTCTGCTTAGGGCTCTCTTATGTCACTTGGGCACAATAAACATGTTCTCTCAATGAAGACAAAATGTCAAGTCCCTTTATTTCAAACTATTAACCGTTTCTCATCTTCTGCCACAATTTACCACGTCCTTATGATCATGCCCCAAGTATTAAACATCTTTGCTCTTCACAGTCCTTGACATAATTTACAGCAGTTCAAATATAGCAAAAAATTGAAAGTTTATATTTTCTTAACCGGCTTATGTGCAAGTTGCTTCTGCAATGTCTGCCCAGTACATATGGTAAGAGTCAGGTTGGAACAGGTTGAAAATGTGGATGGGAGAGGATTTGGCTTGTCAGTATGCAAGCTGCGTCTATAGCAAGCAAAATGAAGCACAATGATGTTTATCATCAGGACATTAATTATAACTGTTTATATTTATTACACTATACTTACAACAAACATTGCAACCAATGTCTCTTGCCTACTGTACTTTAGGACACAATGCAAATACTACACACAGTGTGTGTATAACTGGTGTTTGCAAAGTTTGTAAATCCACACCAAATTAACACACAAAAGTGCAACTTCCACTGTACATTCATACTTTACAGAAATTCACCAAGCTTGTAGACCCTATAGGAATGAAAATGCCAAACATTAAGCCTCTATGCCTCATAATTCTTTGTAGCAAGAATTTAAATACATAAAAGACAACTTTCTTGCATGACACAGCTTAACTATGGACCTATTTCAGCTAGAAGAGTCATGCTAGGCTACTCTAAAAGGTAACAAAATTCATGTGAAATCTGTGTTTTCAGTGTAGAAAGTATTAAGATTATGGGTTCGTGGTATGTGATGTGGTACCAACACATTGGTGAAACCTGGCATTTCCATCTTCAGAGTTAGAAGGAAAGAACTCTTGTACCCTGAAGAGGAGGAAGAAGGTTCCTCCACATTGTTTGAGTCTGTCTACCAAACCTCATGGAGTCACATCCCATAACTTTATTCTCAACAACCTGAAGTCCCCATTACATAACACATGCCTAAGTTTAATATACATGAGCACCACAGTTGTTGAACTGCGCATCAAATTCCTCAAAAGATATGCAGTAAGTTTCTCACTTCACAAAGCACATGGTGATGTCCCCCTCTGAACCTGTGCAGCACTGAGAGTTTATAGCTGTTGTGTGTTCAGGTGTCACATTAATAGGAGGATCTGGGTATAAATAATGCTGACATCTTCTAAGGAAATGGAATTATTCACTACTTAAGTAAGTTAAATGAATGTGGAGTACTACCCTACGTCAGATACTGATAAAGCTCAGATGTTTAAGTGCTGTACTCTGCCCCAAAATATTTTAACCCCTTCCTGAAAGCCAGTTACATAAATATGATAAATTTCTAGCTGTAGCATAGTAAATTTTAGATGTGATTAAGCTTTTTATGAAGTTTCAAGTTCTCAGATTTTTAAGCCTCATTTTTTACATCTTACTTGGACACTTCATTTCACAACACTGACAGTTGCTAAGATCACATAGTGTCAATGTCAGATGACTGAATGGGTGTTGAGCACTGGCAGAATAATGACATGGAAAAATCAAAACGCTAAGATAAAGACCTGGCCCACTGCCACTGTCCACCAAAATTCCCATATGGACTGGCCTACAAGTGAACCTGGGAGTATGTGGCAAGAGGTCCAGGACTAACATTCAGAGCCATCTACCTACAGTGGGAAGAGTGACCTAAGAATGCTTTCTACTGTATAGATCAGTCCTGATATGTTCTACATGTAGCGTGTATTACAAATACAGGCCGTGTACTGTTTGAGAGGTTATGCAACAGATACAGCCACACAGCTGTTCTGACTGAAGTTGGCCACATATGTCTCATATTGCATATCCAATATTTGGACTATTCTCTTTAATATAAAGTATCCATCACTGCTGACTAAGGAACAGCCTGTTCTGATGGCAGCCAGATACGATAGCAAGAAACCTTCACGTAACTTCAATGCCTCAAATTAAATGCCTCACAACACAAACTGGTGAACCCACTTTTCCTGCTCTTAAGGTTTATTTCAAGCACTAAAATTTGACAGTTCTAAAACCCATGATACCAATAAAACTGTCATAACTGCTGTTCAAGACGGACATTCTGAGACTGTTAAGTGTCACGGGGAAATGTGAGATAATTAGCCGACTTTTGTGGAATGAGGATCAGTGACGACAGTGAAAGGTATAAAAGAAGCAAGACACACAGCAATACAACTAATACTGTGCTGTGTTGCAGAGGCTGTTTCAGTTACGACTAGTTTCGCTGTGCGTGTCGTGTTGTGCTACTGACAGATACAAACAGAGAAGCTCTGCAACTGCCACCGAGCCACATCTGTTTCACTAACAGATTCTTGTCTGAGTATTCTGGAGGGTATTGTGCTCCTGCTGACCTTAACATTATGATCGTGTAACTAATGGGCATGGTGTCTATCCTATTGTAATTCCATGTTTTCATGTACCTGAGGCATGTGGCTAAATTCAGAAGTAAACTAGTGGGTTGTTATACATGCAGCAAAGCATGTCAGAAGTCTTGCATCACAACTGAAGTGTCATGCCTTGTGGGACAAACTGAACCATAAAAACAATAACATGTTTGTTTATGTCTAACAGATGTAATTCATATTGTAATAGCAGGATATGACAAATTGTTCTGATGCTTAACATCACAGTGAACATGCAGCTTGTCACTTATTTCGCAAAAGTGTAGATGTTTGTGGAAAAAAACCATCTTAATTCATTAATAAGCCTTTACTGCCTTCCACTGTAGTGAAATTTCGTTGTAACAAACATAAACTGTCCCACAAAAGTGTCATACTATGATTTTTACATAGTAACTTCTGCAAGTTGTCATGGTATATATATATATATATTTAAAAAAGGTACAAAACAGCAGCAATAGGTACAGTACTATTTGCTATTCCATTTTATTCCACAAGGTCTACAAGCTCAGCATACTTCACTGAACAAAAATGGTCAGTAGTGTGGTGTGCTGTTTTGACTTGGTTCATTAATCCACGTAATAAACGACTGTAGAATCTGTATGGCAGCCCACAACACTGTCACATTCAGATCTGCATGCTCTAATCCTTCAGGACCTGAACACTGCATGCTTTAAATGCATTTTTCTCTATTCCATGCTACTGGATAATTACCTACCACATTTATTTGAGAATTTCAGTGTGTTTCAGTGAGCTGTACAATCAACAGAATATTCTGAATTCTATTTTTTTTGATTGGAGCCATCCTGTTGTGTTATCCAATAAAAATATCAACTAAAAGTTTATTCAATTCAGTCAGAACACGACAAATACTTTATTATCAATTTATAAATCTGGCAACATGTTTCTGCTCATTGAGCCATCATCAGGCCAATTCACAAACCATACTGAAGGTACATTCAGTAGATGTGCACACTGTGGGATCCCAAATGTTTACAATCGTATTACAATAAAATGTATAAATGTATTATGACATATTGACTGAGTTTTATAATATAATACTGGCTACCAAACAGTCATTTATACATTTTATTATCACATGATTGTGAACGTTTGTGATCCCACAATGTGCACATCTACTGAATGTACCTTCAGTATGGTTTGTGAATTGACCTGATGATGGCTCAATGAGCAGAAACATGTTGCCAGATTTATAGATTGATAATAAAGTATTTGTCATGTTCTGACTGAACTGAATAAACTTTTAGTTGATATTAATGTTTTTTGTAGTGCGTTGTGATATAATTATGCAACATAAACAAATGAAATGCACATGTTTAAATTCATACTTTTAAGTCAATTTTTCAATTTTTGACATCACCTACATGTTTCAAACCGTTCTGAGAATGAATCCGCAAGGTTTAAAACATGCAGAAGGCGTCCATAATTGAAAAACTGAATTAAGGTATTAATTTGAAAAATATGCATTTCTTCATGTTGCATACAAATATTCTGACATTATGGCCAAAGACAACAGACTTCCCCCTGTTTGATCCTTATCAGCCTACTGTTTGATTATAGCTGTAAAGGCAAAAAAGGCACATGCCCCTCAGATCTGGCCGTAGTATTGTCAGGAAGACATAACATCCATCTTGTTACCTTGTCAAGCATGTCAGTAGCTCACTAACTACTGGCATTCTTTCAGCACCCTTCTGTGTTCTCATTTGCACTGATGCATCTCCATAACTTCAACATCTGCAGCTTGATGTGTCTCAGTTTCAGTAACATCTCCAGTGGGTCTCAACAGACTGGCCCTCACAGTCTGCAAATAAACAAATGTACACATATAGCTACAGGTACATACAACAATTTCATATTTTATCAATCACTGCTACAGCATGCCTCATACCTCTGAATGTCTGTTTTTAAAACAGTGACTATGCCATGTCAAACAACACAACAGGATTTTACTTTCTGTGGTCTTATAGCAGCAATTCTGAATTGGGGACATACACATTACAATAGGTCATATATGAACCCCATACAAGTATACAGAGCATATATTATGTATGCTGTTACACCCCAACCAGAAGGACCCCTTGTACTCAATGTCTCTACATAACAGCTTGCTTAAACATTGTCATAAATTTCTGTTCTATGCCAGCTAAGAGACTTAAACAGTGGGTGGCAAACAAATCTGATACTTTGCTTTGTCACATAGCTCATATTTCTGACATCACACATGCTAATTAATTTCTCATTTAAGTTAATCAAAATTTCTTTCACTAAATGCTTCCTGAATGACTATAGGCAGTTTATAAAAACAATATACAAGGAATGAAGTGAGAGAATCTTTCAGTTCTCACTTCTAAGTACTTTTATATCATTGCTGATGATTTAAATGTCAGATGAAAAAATATCTTGCACTTGTACAACACATCCTTCTGGCAACATCATTGTTAGCTTCTGACACCAGGAAGACGTCCATGTATCACTTACAATGCATATTTCTGAATTTCTTTGCTGTCTACAATGAGAATATGTAAACATTGCCAGAGTTAAGTGTAATGAATCAGATACATAATTCCCTACAAAAGACTTTTCTTTAAATGTGCCAATAATGTAATGGTTCTCTTTTAGAAGAAAAGATGCTTGCTGTCCGAAAAATTGCCCCACTGGCCCAGGAATAAAATTTAATTTGTTCGCATGCATGGAATGCGAACAAACTAAATTTTATTCTTTAGACTGACCACAATGGCAGACTACCATTTTGCATTTCTTGAAAATATACTTTGCTACGCATCAATTAACAGGAAATGACATGAACATCCAATACTACGGCCACGTATTTTGTAAACACCGTGCACTATAAAAATACATTTTTATACACGTAACTACCAATTAATGACTAAACGTAATGTCGCCACCTTTGCAACGGGAATTTTCAGGGGCAATTGTAGCCCATTACGTACTGCTTAAAAACATTGTTATGTGCATGAACATCATTAGTTTACTCAACTGACTAAGAATTCCAAAAATCTTACTTTGTTTGTTTCTTCCGAATGCGAACTTGAACCCTGATTTCCAAAAGTGCAAAGCTTTTGGAGAACTCTCCAAGCCACAACCACGTGTCCTGGTAAGAGCAATGCACAGACGACATAGTCAGGTGATGTGTGGTTTTTGCATTGCGAATACCAGACGTTCTGGGCAAGTCCTACGCCACGGATCATATATAACACGTTGATGGCCAAGGCGAGAACCCGACCATTCCATTACCAACATAAGCAATTTAAATACCTACTCTCAAGCGCCTTTTACAGAATACGACACGCGACAGTAAAAGTTGTTGGTAAAGGCAACAACTTCAAGACACAGCCGGAGATCGAAGTCTCTATATTCCGTACCATACACATACGCCTTAGAATATTTCAATTCTCATAGGAATGTGTTACTGTAATTTGAGGGTCACACAGCAATTTTGATGAAGATGCATTTCGCCTGGAAACTGTAATCCGTATGAACTGAGAGCTTTACACCTCCGTATTGACCTTCCGAATAGCAGTATTATCTCTGTCATAATAAACCGGCCGTTACATCTCAGATGACCTGAATCTTCACAAATTTGTTGCTATTATACAATTTTGCCGTATATTGTGATAAGTAACATTCAATGATCAAAAAGAAACATCAGTACATTGGTTGGAGTGAATCGAGTCTGAGTGTGACATTTCGGCCACGCTAATTTATTACTTTCGTGATCTTTATGCGAAATCGAAAAGGAGTATTTACAAAGAATGTGTTGCTGCATAGCAGTGTGAATCCTATATTAATTTCCTACACAGCCTTGAGTGACGTACTTCTTTATGTTACAGACGCGAGAAATTTCTGGAATGTAAGGGAAACTATAATGTCGACAGTGGTTACACTGTCCCCGAGTGCAAATATGTGTTGCATCTGTTAGTGGCAGAGGGTAATTTTAGCGATTTCAAAACACTTTATTCTTTTGGGCTAGGCAGACCTAGAAGATGGCTTTAAATTTAGGACCTACGACTGGTTTCCCATCGGCAGCATCGTCTGCAACCCCCACATTTGGTTTCGGAGTGGGAAATACAGCCACTACCACTAAAGGTTGGTATAGGATATAACCTCGTTTCACCGAACTTGTTTTCCAGCGTTTGTTAGGGGTTTGGAACCTCCACGTCAGGGTAAAGTGGGGTCCTAAGTTAAGTGGAACGTGTTATGCCCATGAACCATATTAGCAACATTTACACTCTCAAATCAGCTTACTTTGCATATATTCATCATGTTACATAATATGGACTAATTTTTAGGGGTAACTCTTCCAACAGTGGGAAGATTTTTACTTTACAAAAGAAAATCGTCAGAATTACGGCTAACCAATCTTGTTTTCAAAAAGTTACTTTTTGTGCTGGCGTCAAAGTTTTCAAGTTTTTATATGTAGTCAGACGATCCTTAAAACATGAACAGGCAAAATTGAAAGTAACCTTAAGAGAGTACTGAAATATTGAAATATACACTCCTTTTACTCTGTAGATGAAGTTTTTATGTGCAGAGGTGATTTATAACTGTTAAATAAAATGTTTATAGTATTTTATACCATAAAAATTGTGTATATTTTTTTGCATTTGTGGCTTGTACAAGGACAATTCTTCTTTTGTATTACCAAGTACTATTCTAAATTAAGTTTAAGAGTGTTACGGTGGTGTAGTACATGATGGTATGCAGATACAATGTGCATAGACCTGTCGACATGGATTTGTTTCGTGGTTTGTATTGGTGTCATTTGGCACCACAAGACTTATGAAGTATACAAAATTGAGGTTGCATTGTGGTGATATTGCTGGATATTCCCAGATGACTGCTCAAGGAAAGAATACTGTAGGAAGAATGCTACACTAATTGAGACACCTCTCTCTGGCCCCAGCACAAGCTTGTAAGGCGCAATACATCAACTGGCAATAAAGTCAATGACATTAAAATGCACGTACTGCCATCAAGACAATATATTTATAAAAGAAACTGTTAACCCCTTAAGGCAGTAGTTCTAAATAGCACATATTTAAACATTTCTATCTCACATTGAAGTTGTTTTCAGTCTTCTGGGTTGTGATGCCTTGTAGATTGGTACAACATTTTGGAGCAGTTTGGTGCCTTCATCTCCAGGGCAGTCCAAGAAGTGTTGTCCACTGGGAAGGGGGGGGGGGACAGGGAAGGTATTGGGAGTACTGGGCAAATGGCAGTAGTGGTGTGGTGGGTGTCAGAGACAAACTGGATTATGTGGAGGAAACAGAATGTGTGGGGATAACATCAAGAGTAGGTGCAGGAAGATCACCTACACTTTCAGGACAACCAGTATGTTGAAGGGCAGCCACTTGGTCTGCCTGATGATGGCTGTAAACTGAAAAGATGTGTAGAGGAGACAGTAGGGGTGAATGAGACACAAATATCTAGGAGACAGAGTGAATTACATGAAAAGACACGAGGAAGAGAGGTCAAAGATGCCAAGGGTAGGAATGGGAAAGCAGATTGCTAGCTTATTCCAGACAGCTAGTGTCCTGAATTGCAATTTTTTTATAACAAGGACTATTTAATTTCTGCTGTTACTGTACACATAAGTACACTGTGAGAAAATATACAGATATTTTTAGTGTTAACCAAGGTTGAGGTAAGAAACTATGTGGGTAATTTAACACAGGCATAATTGTATGGAAATTAATTATAAAAATTTGACATCTTAGTGTAGTTCGGCTTCAGCAATATTTTAAGTAAAGTTATTAAAGTATTAAAAAATCAACACAACATACCATTTTTTTGTGTTAGGAACTATTGTAATAGGCTCTATATTACTATTATGAAGGAAACTTCTTATATGCACAACAATTTAGTCACTACCCTCACCAGTTGATGGAGCAGTTTAGTTCATTTGACATTAGAAACTATTCAGTTCCATGTGAAAGGGCTTCTTTGTAGTATACAATTTGTACTAATTTATCATCCTAATTGATTTTGTTCTGTAGTAACAATTTTAATCTCTATGAAAATGCTTCATAATTAATTAAAAATTACTGATAATTTAATGTGAATATTTATATTAAAACAAAAAAAATAATTGGCATAGGATACACACACCATAAGATGACACTGTATTAATTATACAATAATTAAATTATGGATTTATATATATATATATATATATATATATATATGTGTTGAAGATGTGCCATTAACACTGGTAACTGGACTGTTGATGCCATTTCTCAACATTATTTTTTAATTAACATATCCTTTGATGAAGCTTCCTTTATTTGATGTGTTTGTGTCCGCTGTTCCATTTGAGTTTCACCTCCATCTGGGGAAATCTGGCATGTCCTTTTCTTTTTCATAACATACAGAGTCACACCTAGGGCAACTCCTGCAGCTATAAGGATTAGCAGAATAGTTCCAAGGGCAATGTATACTTTTGAGTGATCAAGTGAGTCTCCTGAGTTGTGAGAGGCAGTGGAACTGGTTGTCATCTTGTCTATCATTTGTATTTGTGTGGAAGTTCTGCTGAGGTACATGGTAGTAGTACTAGTACTAGTAGTCCACATATGGTAATCAGAGAGCTGTTCCAGCATTCCACTTGTTTGCTGATCAGAGCATGTCATATTTACAGTCTCCAGTAATGCATGTCCTTCAACACTGTTGGGTGTTTCACAAAAAGTTTGCTTCTTTGAAAGCAGGAACTTACCAGAAGTATCTATCTGTTTATGCCCTATCCATGAAAGACGGCAATCGCAGTGCAGGGGATTGTCACTAATATCAAGATAAGTATTTTCAGGGATATTCTGCTGTGTCAGAGTTACAAGCTGTGTGTGTCTTACACTCAAATAACGGAGTCTTGTTAATCGTGACACCAACAGGGCATTATTAAGTATTGGCTTAACAAGGTGTACACTGTTGTCTATGCTAAGATTTGATAGTATCTTCAGGCTTTCAAGTACGTTGTCGATGTCTTCATATGATGCTAACGTGATGTTCTGTAGCTTCAAGTTGGCCAAGTTTCTCATACCCATAAGGAATGACAGATTTTGGAGATAATAGTCGACTAAAAAGGAGGAATAAAAAAAGAAATTTATGAGGACTCCACCCTTCTGGGATATGATGCCACAATACTGGGTATTTGGGTTATGGGTTACCCAGTTACATGGCGTCATATTCCACAAGAAGCAGTTCTTAACTGCATCACTGAAAACCTCAGGACACAATCATGTATTTGCTAAGTGCTGTTTATGGACTTTTCAGTTATTTAAAATGTCATATCAATTACATGTGTTTTATACAATGTTCCAGAAATGTAAATAAACATGTTCACTGTGTGATTTTTGATACTTCAGTCCCAGATCACTGTGTTCACCCTCGTGAACTGTCAGCCTTGCTGCCAAGCATTATAGTACCCACAAGCTGTAATGGACATCGTAATACATTCCAGCATCAGAGCGGGGATACTGGTGTTGGTGTCCTCTGTGGTTTTCAGCATTTAAAAACTTAATGTTAAATGTTAAAATTAGGGATCACAAGTAATGCAGTCTTAATTTGCTTCCTGGATCTTACCATAATAAATAATATGTTTACTAAATTTAATAAATTTAGAATGAGGCTAAAATGTATGTATTTCTAGTTATCTGTTAGTCTTTCTGTGGTGACCCTGGCATTATCTTAGTAAGACTGAGGAAGATAATGGAAAAGTTCAGTAAGTATAGCCAGTAGTCTGGCTGAGATTCAAATTTGGTGTCTCTCAAATGCACATTTAGAGTGTTACTGCTATACTAGCCATTAAGCTTTCACTATGATTGCTCATCGTTACTGGAGTGTGATTCTGGCTAGCTCCAATGCAGATTTTGCTGTTTGTTTTCTTTTCACATCTGACAAAGGGTGTAACAGTGGCCCAGAACCTGCCTTAAGCTGCAGGACCCTTCTGCCTGCCAGGCCTTCATTGACTGGTGACAGTGGAGGTTCTTCCTCAGTAATGGATATGTAAATGTATCTATTTCTATGCAGCTGTTTATATCCTGTGACAATTAAGAACATCAGAGAGTTTGTAAATTCAGTATGTTTCAAACCACAAGAGTTACATTCTTGAAAATATCCGTGACATGAGAATTCATGATCGATCAATTTTACAGTCTATACAAAACAGGGTTTTACTCTTGAAGGTACTTATTCCTTTGCTATACAGTAATTGAAGAATACAAATATAAAAACAGTGCTGGTGCAATAACATAGCGGGCATTGCAAGTTGTAAAGACAGTACATGCACACAGTATTGTGACTAGTGACAAGCAACAATATGCAGCATGGTAAAGAAAAAATACAAACACAGCTGCTGTGAAATTACATTTCTATGCAAGACTGGGTTACATTAATTTTTATGGTATGGATGGAGATTGTTTGTTGTACAGTTTTATTTCTTAAATGTACACACAAAATTCTCAATTTGCTATTTTTTGGATATTTTTCTCTTACTTTGCCATTGAAGGGATGCTGTGGAATTTGTATTTAATCTGACTGACACTGCAGTGATTGTAATGTATGATCATGATGAATAAGAGGCTACTGGGGAGACTAAGATAAACAAGTCATAAAAAATCAGTAAGGAAAGAGTCTTTATAGAAATTAATATATAATACCAAGAAATGCAGAAGTAATAAAAAGGTACATTTTCACCTACAATCCACTAAGTCTCTGGCATGTTTCAGTCTTCTCCAGATCATCCTCAGGGACTTTACATCAAACAAGCGTATATAATCTAGGAAGTGTGTCATTCCCGTTGTGTGTGTGAAACTAGGAAATGGTGCGTAGTCAGACACAACTGTGTCACTGAGGTGTATTTAATGACTATATGATGGAGCAACTACATGTTTTGGCCTGTACCCCAAGACAACCTGAAGATGGCCAGTACAGGCTGAAACATTTAGTTGCTCCATCATATAGTCATTAAATACACCTCAGTGACCCAGTTGTGTTTGACTACGTACCATTTCCTAGTAAGCATATATAAAATACAGATGAAGTATCAAACAGATATACACCTTTACAGAAACATGGAGGAGAAACTATATGTAACTAATGTCTCAATTTCATCTAAAACTAAAACTTTAATCTATTTGATACTTAATCAGTGTTTTATATATGCCTGTTGGATGTGAACTACTGGAGGATAATCTGAAGAAGACTGAAACAGGTTGGAGTCTTAGTGGATTACCTGTGGCTGTCATTTTAAATACTTGTGCATTTGTTGGTATTATCTCTTAAAATCAGTAAGGAAAGGACAGGCACAGACATAAAAGGAACACTCATGGGAAGACAGAATTTTGAAGGTTGATTTCAAGTCACAGTACTTTGGTGGAAAGATAAACTGGTGATAACAATCGACTAACTGTATCAAAATCAGGAAGTGAACTTACCTATGCAGAATGTAATTACATTCTCCATGTTGCTCAGCTCATGCTGTGTTGTCGAGTCAAGCTCAGTTTGGACAGCCTGTGATGATGCTACCAGTGTGATATCTGCAAGCTTAGGAAATTTAGCGGCTGTGTTAGGTGGCAAAACAGCAGCTTTTCCTTCAAGACAGAGAGTTTCAAGTGTTTTTGATGACGTTATAGGAGGAAATCCATATAGTGGATTGCCACATACATCCAGGGTCCTCAAGTTTATCTGTTGAGATACCAGATCAGTATTAACAATCGTAATAAATAATTCCCCCCCCCCGAGCTGAGATAGCATAGGATATGGGCTGGATGGTGTGGGGTTTTAATCTTGTGAAGATGAGTGGTCAGCATCATACTCTAGCAACTTCACCCCAATCAGATTGTCTCCAACCACAATACAGACTTGACTTCTGGAAGGACTGTGGTATTAGGGAATGGAGTTATTACAGGATTAGATGGTTATCTTGTGACAGGTGGTCATGATGGGTCTAGTTCAACTGTAGGAGACAAAATGCTCTAAGAATGAACTGAAGAGTAAGAGTAAGATTGTACCTGAGAACCCTAGAGGCAGTCTTAATGCTATAGTGATGGGAAAATAATCTGTGTTCATACTGAAAGGAATTGAGCCCTAACCATCCAGCCTGTAGGTTGTCATTTTACTGACTGAGCTGTTGCAGCTATTACAGCAGGGCGTAAGGGAAGCTTCAAATAATGAACAACAAGCAGTGGGAGATGTAAAATTGCATAGACCGAAGTTGTATGTATGCTCCCATGGGATTTACTTGGTGATAAACATTTAAACTGTAAGGTTTTCGGATATGGCATCATGCAGTCTCATAGATGTAAACCAGCATTTTGCAAGAACTTGTTGTCACAAACCTCATGTTCTAGTTCCAGCAGTCAGACAGCATGATGTCACATACCAGAAGACCACATCTGTAAGTTTTACATCAGATTGAAAAAAAAAAAAAATTTAAAATATTTATTACTGAATTTAAAAGAACTAAATCTTACCTTGTTTATATCTGTGGTAATAAACAAAATGTTATTGTGGGAGATGTCTAGGACATTAAGCGAACTTGGAAGTGTAAAGAACACCTTCTTAAGTTTATTGTGTTGCAGGTGTAACTTCCGAAGCATAGGAAGTTGAGCAAATGCATCATCTTCTATCACCTCTAGACCATTTCTGTCTAGACAAAGAACTTCAAGACGAGGAGATGAAAATGTTTTATTGCCAATTTTCCAGATGTAGTTCTCAGACAGTTTTAGAATGACGAGGTCAATGAGTGAATTAAATGCACCATCTTCAATGGCAGTAATGTCGCAGTCAGTCAAATCAAGCATATTCAGTCCTCTTCCAATTTTAAGTATCTGTTCAGCTGTGACATTAGAGTGTGTTCCTAGTACCTGTAATAAACACATCACTTCTCTTAGTTCTACTTCCAGTTAACCCTTCAATGATGCTGGGATTTAAATTGCAGCTACTGCCCAGGATGGAGAGCTTTAAAATTTACAGTATTCTTAAATGTATTAATGACCATAAGGTGCACTGAGGTTGGCAGAGTGTGAAAAATTAAAGATCCATACAGTGCATCAAGGCCAACATTGAAGGATTAATGTCAGTATTAAGCCAAATGAAATTTCAACAGGAAATTGTTGAGCATAGAATATACTGAAAAATAATTTTTGTCCACAAGCAACACTGTTTGTCTATAAAAAGAAACTCAGCAGAACTACTTCCCCTTCTCTACCACACCAAATATAAACATTTTGTGATCTGCAAAGCCAAATGACTCAAGTATACTGTCCTGTGCTGGTTCTTGCTGCAATATTCTGTTCCTATACATAACTGTTACCAGTCTGTCAGATCTGTTGCCAGCTTATAATTAATATACATGAAGACAGAACAGTGAGCTTTTACTGCTACCTTCTGGCCCTACTCTGTGTACTTGCTAACATACACCATGACAGAAGAGCAAACCTTGGCCCTTTATCTGAAGGGGTACATCTACTTTCATTCCATTTACAACTGATACCAGAACTTCAGTTTTATGAGTTTCCACAGTTTGATGATATAAACAACCATGTCTTCTATCCATATCATTATGAGCCTGAAACTGAACTTGAAAAATTCAGTGTCTTCCATAATATATTTAATGACACTTTAATCGCCGTATGTGTTAGGAACCTTCAAGGAATTTCATGAGCATGTTAGTTGTTTGATGAAGACCATATTGTAATGCTGTATTATTTTAATTAAGGTATGTAATGACATTTCCACCTGTTGTATGAATCTTTCACAGTAACAGAAAACATATATTGAGGAGGTTTGACAACAAACTGCTGAGGATGATACTTGGGCATAAAAGAGAAAAAGTAACAAATGGGTAGAAGAAAATTACAGGATGAGGAGCTTCATACTTAAAATCTTTAATTCAAGTATTAAGGCCATTAAATGATTATCAGATTGGTAAGATAAGGTGTAAAAGGCAAATCACAAATGCAGACATAATTCTATTTGTCAAATCTGAGGCAGATAACTCAGTTAATAGCAAATTGTGGACAGAATTTAGCTGGATCTGGATAACGTGTGGGACAGTGTGTTCATTTTCATGTTCATGGATGGCTTTGATTAAAGGCAGGGACAATTGATTTTTCTCTTCTCCAAGATGTAAACACCTCTGTGTGGCCAATACAGACTCTTGTTCATTGGGTACCAGGGCCGTCTGGGGGTTAAAGTGGCCAGGCTGTGAAGTTTACCACTGACTTCTATCCAGTGCCAAGGTTAAGAATGAGCAGAAATACAAGTTTTACTCTTTCTGTTTGCCTTCATGGAATTTAAAGGGACTTACCTGGACCATGGTCTTTTGTGAACATTGTTATAAACGTTCAGGTTACATAAAAACAGAATTTTTGGACCAGCTAAATGAATAAAAACTGCTTGTGGAGGTCCCTGCACATAGAATTACTGATAGGTCCCTGGTGCAGATACAGGGGAACCCTTGTTCAAGGGTCCTACATTTACCTTATTCCCTCAGTTTGATGTCAGAATTTACTGTTTCTCTAAGAAACCTCAACTGGGAATTTCACTGTTTATGAGCCTAAGTTATATACCTGTAGTGACCTGATGTTCTGATCCAAAGAGACTGGTATCCTACCACAGATTGCTTTTTGAAGGCTGTTCTGTGGATTCTCAACAAGTGCTGTACATTGACACTCTTCTGGACAAGGTGGAACTTCATGTACATGAGAGACGATCCTCATTGGATACAAGGTTACTTCTTTCCTTTGACCCAGTGCACAGCCAAATGCAGTTAAAACCATAAGAAAACATACAGCTTTCATCATGACCTGGCAGAAACAAACACTGCATAAAGGTTGGAAGACAATTACAGAACAAATATGAAATGTGTCTTATGATTTCCTTCACAATGCTGTCAGTAGCTCAAATTGCACAGTGTGGAATGATGGGATGATTAAACAGTAACTGGAAAGGATGTGGAAGTGAGGCACTGGCACGCTACTTTGGAGGGACTGGGCAAAATGATAAGAAATTCCAGTCACGACAGCTGGTGTTGCCCAGGCCAAGATCTTAAATAGGTAACTCCAGAATGCATGTCAGAAGTGTTACCACTTGATCCACCGTTGTTTGATTGTTGTAAGATCATACTGTAGTTATCCAAACTGGCAAAAGAGCTATTAACATTTGAACTGTGTCAGACAGTAAAGTGACTAGCTATGAGATTTGTGATCGGGGTTCAACTCCTGGCACCACATGTTTTTTCTCTCTGGTACCACGTTAAGGGTGACTGAAGGGCTCCAGTCAACTTTATTGTATGAATCTGTACAGACAAACAAAGACAAAGTGCTGAGACACTGTAGCAGATTTTTTTGTGATACATGGAAGGATATGGATTATTTTTCTATAAAATTGTTTTACCATCCGCTCTCGTTGTTGAGTTGGAACTCAACAATGAGAGTGGATGGTAGTAGACCCAGTTGACCAGTGCCAGAAGCTGTAATTACAGTTGTACAAGCTCCTAATGATGGGTGTCAACACCCAAAACATGTAGAGCTGCCTACAGAAATATAATAAACTGAATACAGTTGCATCTTGTTGGACAATTATTAAATTTGATAACAATGTGTATTCATTACCAGTAACTAACAGTATTATGTTTACAATCTTTTCTTTTACCCAAGTTCTGTCCTGGTTACTAATTCCTAGAGGTGGTGAAATGATTTATGGAAAAATGTTGAGCCTTATACTTTATTTTTTCTCTACTTATTTCAAATTAAGTCATACCTGAAGACAAGGTTGACAGATGGACAGTCGTTGGTCTGCAACTGTATGACTGCAAGTCAAATACAGTAGGAAGGATGTAGCGAGGTTCACTTCCTGTGGTCTTGCGTATTTCCTCTTGTGGTTCCATTTCCTGTGTCGGTATAGTCTCCATATGAATCCCCCTCTTCTCTGCATATGTTGGTCTTGCAGAACATTATAATCCTGCTGTTTGACTGGCAAGATTTCATTATATATGTATTATCAAAATAGACAGTATATGCGAGCTATGATTTATGAAAATTCTGTAATAATTTCTGAATTTATTTAAAATGTCCTTTTAATCTTTGGCAGCTGAACATGGTTTATTCGTAATAATTGTAAGTACATAGGGTTTCTACAGGATTATTCTTTGAGGCTTACGAAATTAAAGGTTTAGACAGTATTGCCAGTAAAAATGAAGAGATAATGCCATGTCAGTGTAAGAGATAGAGTATGGGGAAATTATGTCATCAGTTTTCATATGCAATTCTGTCTTGTAATTGAAGAGAAATAGAAAGCCATGGGAGTGAATGTTGTAGCTGAGTTTATTAGCACTTCTGCATTATGCATTTGAAGTCCTGGCTCAATTAGTCTGGAGTCAGTTATTCTAACATATGTGTTTTGATTTTCCTCAGTCCCTGCAGGCATATGCTGGGAAGCTGTCTTACAGCAGATCACTTCCATCTCATTCTTAGTCCATGATAAACATCTTAGAGTATATAACCTAAGCACCTAAGAAAGCACTATTAACTAAGACACAATTAAAAGCTGCACCAGTCATCACAAAAATAATAGCTGAAAGCAAATAACTAACCTCTCTATCAACTGCATTGTGTGTAGCAATGAAACACATGCGTATAGGGAGTTTCAGAGTTGCGTGTGGAATACCTCTTTTCTTCAATGGACACTTCAATTCATATATTTTCAGCACAATCATGTACTTTGAGGGACAAGAAGACAACAAGAATCCGGTTAGGTTAAGTGTCTCAGCATATGATCCACAAACTTACTATGAAGTAGTGACAGATCTTCTGTATTTGTATGTGTTCTGTAACACACAATAAGAAGATATGTTTATGTACCCACCTTCATACATAACATTTATTTCTCCTTCCTCTCACTGTCAGCCAGTGACTTCACAGAGATGGAACCTGAACCACCTCCTGTTGTTTTAACTGAAGTATATTTTCACAGGAACCTAGTATCATCTATGCATTTAGGTTAACAGAGTAGAAAATTACTTTATATTTGTATTTTTTTAAACATTATGTCCTAATTTCATAAACAGCACTTTATTTCACATATAGTGTGTCATGGTAAAAATAAGATATTAATTGGAATTTGTCTGACAGTACCCAAACATTTAATTTGATTCATATTACTTATTAATGTTACTAAAGCTTCCTAGTTGACACTTTCACCCATTTCCCTCCCACCATATTTTTCATTTCCTTGTACTCTTTAATTTCTCATACTTGTGTTGGCTTGCTGAAATACAGCATGTTTTTTGATTGGCTCTGCATAAGTTTGAACTTGTACATTTCAATATGTTAGGTATAAATAATGACAATTGAAGTAAGTGAATAAACCAACCAATAGATACATGGTAAATAAATAATACCATCAGTTGGGGATAGTGAAAAATATAATGATTAATTACTAAAAAAAAAAAAACAATCTTACATAAGTGAGAGGGGAATTCAAATTGCAGAAGTGTGGCCATCATTGTGCAGGTTTTGTTGTTGTTGTTGTTGTTGTTGTTGTTGATGATGATGACAGCAATATGAAATTAAAAAATATTAATCTGGGAAATAACCTTACATGTTTCATCCATTTTACCTACAGAACAGATGCAATATTATATAACCTAGAAACATTGTTTGTTTCAGGTATATAATTGTAAATACCCTATATAAAAGTAACAAATGCAGTTAAATTCAGTTTATTAACATGCCAGGTAAAAACCAGCCCAAGTGCGTAGGCATAAATATGCAGGTATGGCACTGTTACACCCACACAACAACAACAACAACAACAACTACTACTACTACTACTACAGCAACAGCAACAACAGCTACAGCTACTACTGTTGCTATGGTTTAATAATAATAATCATCATCTTATTACAGTGAATATATGAATGTGATACCAGTAATAATATATGTAAAAAGTGAAACAAACATTTGTCAGATATGGTCAGTTGTTATATTTAGAATTCTTGTCTTAAGTGTATCACTTTAAGAAGTGTTCTTCTTTCAGCTGGATTTGGCAGTACAGGTTTCTCTTTTGGGACTGCTGCATCAACAGCACCTAGTTTCAGTTTAGGCACTGGTACAACTACAACAAGTTCAGGATTCAGCTTTGGCAGTCTCAGTTCATCCATTGCTCCTAGTGGAACAACAGGTGGTTTTGGTGGATTTGGAAGTGGATTTGGTTCTAATCAAGCAGCAACCAGCAACACATCTCTAGCCACTTCCAATCCATTTGGAGGGTTTGGAGGGTTTGGCAGCACTGCTGCTCCCACAACTCAGAATTCATTTCAGTTGACTCCAGCCACAAGGCCCTTATTTGGACAACCTCAAACAACCACTCCAAGCTTGGGTGAGGATTATATTGTTAGAGAAGTAATGTTAAATTGGGTGGGACACTTCCACATTGTAAGAAGGCCATATTAAAGTACACAGAACATTACAAATAGGTGCTATTTGATACAGATATGTGATGAAATATTACTGGAAATGATTTAAACTTTTCTGAAATTGAAATACATGTTTCTTGATCTTACATGGTATTGTCATGTACACTGATATATACTTTTACAGCTTATCTGTTTAAGAATTTTCTGACTGACATATCACATGAATTACATTTCAGATATTGGGTTTAAATTTTGGGAAAAGATGCATCAGGGAGACAGTAATTTGACATGAAGAAATTTTATTTTATATATATTTTGTGATGTCTGTGAAACCACAGATTGGACCGAAGTAAAACAGAAGGAAACCTAACAGATTAATGTAACAGTTCTAGATTACACAGATTTTGAAGTATAGAAGAATCTGGATTTTAATTCAGGTCATGTGGAAAACACTGTATAACAAAATACATTCATTCATGCATTCATTCAGGAATTTTGTTCCACTTTCCTACAGTACAGAACAGACTAAAATTTCACTGTATCATAGAAAAATGTACACCATTATTTTAATATATAGCAAGATAATTAAACACATTTCTTTAAATGAGACCAATACTTTCACTTTTCTTACACGAAATGAGGTAGTTAATTTGTTCCTTTATATATGCTTTACAGGATTTGGGGGATTTGGAAGTTTTGGTGCAAAGCAGCAGACACCTACCATGATATCATGTGGAGGATTTGGTACCGGAATTGGTTTTCCAGCATTTGGACAAGGCAAGGCTATTTTCCTTCCTCTAGTTTTATGTATAAAACAGACTGTGTTCCCTAAACACAGATAAACCTCAATAAATTTGGATTTTGCATGTGTATGTGTGTGTGTGTGTGTCAGACCTTATTAGCACAATGTCCTGCCTAAAAAGGGAAATGTACGATTTACAATAATCATGCCTTCCTTGTGGTGCTCCAGTTTCAAATTGATTTTTATGAAGATTAGATGAACATTATTCTCCTGGAGGAGACATAACTCTTGATATACAACACCCAGCTAATATATAATGATTCAAAATGATCTGTATCATCAGAAGAGTTTTCATAGATTAAAATGATTGAAAAACAGAGTCTGTGCCCAATAATTCCAGAAACATTATTAGTATTTTTATTGTGCATGCCTCATTGTGAGTACATCTGGCACATTTCATATATAATATATGCATTTAAGATCAAGTACTAAAATTTAGAATTTACAAATTTTGCTGTGATATGTAAGTATAACATTTCAACATTTTACAACGTACTATACTGTATTCCGTCATATTTTTTATGAAGTCCATGATGATGTGGTTTTTACATAAAGAACTGTGACCATGGCAGAAACCAAATAAACACGTCTAAGTGTAAATTATGTTGTTTGTTCCTGTCTGTAGGAAGGTGGTAAGTAAGAATTAGTAGGTAGCTTTTTGGCCTCTCCATGTGTCCATTGCAATATCACAACATACCGTCCACTTGCAGATATGGCTGTTTAATGGACCTTCTTATTTTCAATGTTTAACTGGCAGGATTAGCCCAGCCACAGCAGCAGGTTCCAGTGAATCCTATTGAGGCTTTGTATAATGCTGTGTTCAACTGTAATGTATATGGGGATGAGAGAGACTCTACACTGGCGAGGTGGAACTTACTGCAAGCTCTCTGGGGGACAGGCAAAGGTAAGTACTCAGTTTTCACAACAGGCATACTCAGTTACAATGTGGTGGTTTAAATGTGTATACTGTATATTCATTGTTGGTTAAATATGCTACCTTTGTTCTGCAGAAATACTTCATGTCATACCAAACATCATGGTTGTGTAGCTTTAACACCGAATTTAAGGAAAAGTGTCAATAGTGGAGAAAGAGTATTTACACTTTATAAACCACTGATATACTGGTACAGTACGGGGGGGGGATGGGAGCTGACCATTTTTTATTCTAAACCTCTTTTGCCGCCGCTCAAGACACAAGGTTTATATTTACTGATGGCCCCTGGTAAGTTTCATCTACATATAATGGATAAAGGAAGTGAATTTTTAAGGTCAAAAGTCCAGAAGCTAACCAGACTGCAAAGATACACCTTGACACTGTCCACCCTACTGCATGACACTAAAACTTGGACACTAAAAGACCAACAAAAATCCAGAATCACAGCAGAAGAGATGAAATTTTTGAGGAAAACCGCAAAATATGCAATGTTTGCCCACAAAAGATATGACAATATTTGTAAAGAATGTAAAATACAACCAGGCTTGGAACAAATCAATAACTGCAGCAGTAAATGGATACAACACGTGCATCAAATGGCGAGAACCAGACTCATGCAGGCTATTTTGAAATGTCAATTGGCAGGAAAAAGGAACCCAGGACACCCATTAAAGAGACCAATGGATTCTAATAATGAGACTAGGATGGACAACAAGGCCTGAGTCCTTTAGACCATGATGATGATGATGATGATGATAGGTCAGCATTTGGGATTCTATGGGATTCTAATCCTATTGTTTTTATGGCCAGTTTTCAAGGTGTTGGATCAGTCTTCAGGGTCAGGCCACATGGATAAGATGGCAACTGTTCCATTTGTCAAAATATCCAAAAATCTTCGTTCCTCTGCATGGCCCAACCCCAAAAGCCTATCCAGGAATTAAAATTGGCTGCCTGTTCCCCTCTGTACCTTCACAACATACCTCCCCCCTGTCAACAGCCCAGACTTCCACTTGTCTTACCTTAACAGAACTCAGATTGAGAACGAACAGAATAGGCAGATTAATTAATTAATTACCCAATTAATACACAAACTAATGCACTTATATAAAAGTTACACATTAAAACACTAAAACTGCTCTGACATATTTCAGTCCTAAGACCATCATCAGGGAGCTATATTTTCCTTGCTAAAGTCACATTAAAAATAGTCACTGATTAACTTGGTTGTACTAATAGAGTGTTGTGGCAGCATGCCGTGTTGTGTAAGGTTATGTTGCGAAGAGTGCCCTGCTACGGATGTGCAGCCTGTTCTTCGCTGCGTGATACTGATAGTGAATATTTTTAATGTGACTTTAGCAAGGAAAATATAGCTCCCTGATGATGGTCTTAGGACCGAAACATGTCAGAGCAGTTTTAGTGTTTTAATGTGTAACTTTTATATAAGTGCGTTAGTTGGTGTATTAATTGAGTAACTTGACAACATGCACGGTGTAACAATGAAGAAATTAATTAATTAATTAATTCATCATTCATTCCATTGGCATTTGCAGAATGCGATGATTCCTTGCCATTCTCAGGAGCTTCTTCCATTCCTCTCTGTTACACACCCTTTCCTTCCATCCTTTTCCACCAACTAGTCTTCCATCCTCCCTCACTTATTCTTGCCATCTATTTCTTGGTCTGCCTCTCAGCCTTGTTGTTTCCAAATTCATATATAATACTTTTTTGGGAATTCTGTTTTCTTCCATTCTCTGTACATGCCCAAACCAATGTGATCTATTTAACCTTATTGTCTCTATTATAGTGGGTTTCTTAACCATTGCCTAAATTTCTTTATTGGTTAATATTCTCCAATTTTCTTTTTCATTTTCATATACTGGGCCTAAAATTCTTCCATACACTTTCCTTTAAAGATGTTTATTTGCTATATATCTCTCTTTGTTAGTATCCAGGTTTCTGATGCATATGTTAAAGTTTTGTCTGTTATTGTGTACTTTAGTCTTAATTTTAGTTTTTTTTAATGTATTTTTATTTCCAAAAAAATTTTGTATCGTAAAGTATGTTTTGTTAGAATTTTTTATTCTTTCTTGTAAGTCTATTTGGTGATTGTTATCTTGAATGGGCAGATTGTAGGGGAAAATCCATGATCATTCGCTTTTTGACTCACGATTTAATTTTATACACTTTACAGCATACTACTCACAGACAGCACCTCCAGTTGAGTTGACACAGCAGAATCCATTGTGCAGATTTAAAGCTATTGGATACAGCTGCATGCCTTCCTCAGACAATGCTGAAGGGCTGGTGGCTCTCACCTTCATCAAGAAAGAAGAAGAGATCAGGTATTAATTTCCCTACATTCAGACCTTACACAGTGTTTGTGTCTTGTGTGTAGTGTGTTTGGTTTGCGTTTTGGAGGTCTTAGATCTACTCCCGCCTGGAGCTAGCTGGTATGGCACATTTTGTAGCTTTCCCTACTTCTCTGACAGTTCCTACAAACACTTTTAGAATCATTCCAGTTCAGAATTATTTATTATATATATGACGAAGAAAATTTATGTTTTTTTGTATTATTCACTTAAGTAAAGAAATGAGGAAGTCATGTATGAGTGTGAAATTCATGTCAGTAGAAATCATGTAAGTGAAGGGGTATCTATATTTAAGGCATGCACATTTCTGCAGTGTGTGAATTATCTATTATATGTGGAAGTGTACAATATAAATATGAGAATCTATTTCTTCAGCCTCTAAAATAATACAATAGTACCAGTTTTGCATATGATGTAAACACATGTGTACAAGATACTTGTAAAATATTAAAAGTAACAAATATCTCATTTCAGCATTAACATTAAAAGTAACTGATATAATGTTATAACACTGCTGTTTGTTGGCAACTGAGATGTCTCTGTCTAGCCTTGTATGATTATATGATGATTTGTGTCATTCGTAACAACAATTTATTTTGCACAAAATGAAACAGAATGATAGCAGCATCAAACACTGTCAAGATGTCTGTAATTTTTTTTTAAATGTAATCATTCTGATCCTCTTACTCTAACATGTAATAGAAAATAAGAAGACTGCAAAATTTATTCTGCACTGTTGCCAATATATATGATAGCCAAGGCTGTTGGAAATGATGTGCAAATATTGTGACGGAATTGTTGGATGCGATTCTTATTCATGCTCCTAATAGCTGTTTCAAATCACGTGACTCTACTTTAATTCTTAATTTGAGGGTTATTATTTCTGTAGAAATTGTAGCTGCTGCCCTATATTTTGATATCAACAACAGCAGCATTATTCTGGGTGAAGAACAGGTATTTATGCTTGTCCATCTTTATTTCCTGTGCAGGAATCAGCAGGCACAGCTGATAACTAGCCTGAATATGGTATTGGGCAACAAGCCAAACCTAACTCTCACGATTGAAGGCATAAAACCTATCTCTGAAACAAAGACACAAGTGGTTATATATGTCCAAGAAAAAAGTGTTACAGGTAATGTAATAAAACTGATGTACATAAATAATAGCTCTAAATGAAGAATAAATAAAATTAACTCATTCTCCAGTAGCAGAATCCTGTGTTCAGTACCTAATCCTTAGATCCTAGACACCTATTTTCACAAACCAGTTTCCTTGGATTCATTTTAATATTATCCATGGTCAAACAAATGGTTGTCTTCTTAAGAGGGTTATATGTAAAAAAATCTTTGTGTGTTTGTGTATCCACTTCTGACTCCCATCTTATGCCACAGTAACCACCAGTATTTCCTTGTCCTAAATGATACTAGGTAACCTGTATAAAAATCATGAAATTATTTGTTTTATCTTCACTATTAGTGTCTTGGAAAGTAAATGTGTAATGAAAGCTTTTCCCAAATTTATTTTTATCATAATTCCATCATAATTGCCTGTGTTGTCATTATTGTTCCCAGAGACGTATATTATGAAATAATTTCAAATGACTGATTGCCTATAGTTATAGCGTATCATTCTTGTGAATGTTGTTTATCTGACGTGCTTATATAATTTTAGGTATATGAGCATAGGCCTAACTGGGAAGGAGGACAATTGCCTCTCCCCTCAATATTTTTTCTAACTGAGAATAGTTTTTATGGCTACAGAGTTAAAGAAGTGCAAAGAAATTCAGGTGAAAGTGATGGAAAGTTGTGTATGTATGTATATTAAGGACTGGTTCAAACCAAACTTCCTCCTCTTTATAACTTTACTCCTTTGTAAATTAAAGTTCCAAATACCCATGACCAATTTTGTCTCCCCCCCTCCCATTGTTATTAGCCAAGTTATGCCTATGCATACGAGTATTTACGCACCTATGCCAACTTCTTTGCTTGCGTGTAACAGAATTACTACTACACATATTTATTCCATCACCAGAGATAAATGTCCACTTTAGGCCATTCATTTTCATATATTCTGAATGAAGGCATCACGATGTGCTTGTAATTCAATTAACATTACACAGTATACATCAGCACAGTCTTTTTTATTCTTAAGCAAGGCTACATGTTTCGACTAAAAGTAGTCGTCTTCAGGCCCTTACAACATTTTCCGTTACCAGATGCTTTGCCCACTTTGGGATCCCATAGTGTTTAATAACGGTAACGGAAAATGTTGTAAGGGCCTGAAGATGACTAACTTTTGGTTGAAACATGTAGCCTTGCTTAAGAATAAAAAAGATTGTGCTGACATATACTATGTAATGCTAATTGCATTCATTTTCAGCTCTGCCTAAAGATAATGTGTAGCATTATGTCTTAGGATCCATGAGGCGCATACCTGCTACGGAACTGTCATCATACCTCCTGATGCAGAAACAACAGCTGTCAAACCTTGGTGCTGATAATGTGTTTGCACAAGTAGCACCAGATAAAGACCAGATCAAGGAGTACCTAGAAAATCCACCAGCTGGTATGTGTTCATGAAACCTGAAGCCACTTAATAATAATTAATAGGAAATATTATACATTAGGTCTAATTAGTGGTATACAGGACAAATCTAGCTGCCTGAGACCTTTCCCACCAGCCCATGAGTGGACAAAAATACGAAAGTGTAATTAACTTCCATTCTTATATACAGGTACAGTATTTGTGTATATATACATGATTATCTGATTTGATGCTTTATGTATCACATGGAGCAATAAAGGTCTGAAACAACAGCCACTGGCGTACCCAATCTGTGATTGTTCCCAGGTTTGCCCTCTTGACACACTAGAATAACCCTGTGATACAAAAACCACATACCTTCTAGAAGAAGCCAGAAGTTCAGCACTGCTGATGCCAAGCCTGCTGTTGGATGTGATAATGTGGTTCACCCCAACCAGTGTATGAACACTGTGGAGCCCCATTCAGACTGCAGCACTTGTCAGTCAATTGCCCAACATATGATGTGACTCACTTTTGTTGCTCTGGTTAGAATGCTTCCAGAGAATCTGTAAGATAATGTCAAAGTCCGTAACATGTTCGAGCCTAGTTATTTTTGACATGCGAAGGGAATTTGTATAATATTTTCACTTCATGACAATCTGAATTGTACTTTACATTTCACTTGTAATATGCATACTTTCAAATACAGTATATGAAATTGCCTATATTTAAATGCTGAGTTGATCCCTGGACAGCCTGCATCTTGCTTTATCCACATATGACTGTCACACAATTTCTGACATGCCTTTTGTTGTAATACATATTATATTCTTATGTGTCTTTGGTGTTTTGTAAGATGGACTTAAAGTCAACCACTACTCAGTACATAAGAGGAGTACACACATGTATAATGAGGTGTTATTTCTGGCTTGAAGCCTGAAACAGACTTGTGCCTTGTTACATTTCAGAAGTGATATAATTTAATCAAAATGCTGAAGATACAGGCCATTTCTTACAATTTTCCTTTTTCTTTGTAGAAATTCTTCAGTATCTGACAGAGAAACAGTTCATAGACACTTCTGTCATTTTGTTCTCCATTTCAATGCTTGTTTTTACTTCCTGTTTGTGATATCTGAACGAGTATCCCGAAGTAGTCACAAATAGCCTTACTGGCTGTTTGTTGTTGTTGTTGTCGTCATCATCACTACTGCTGTCTTCATTGTTTCCACCACCATCACCACTGTAGCTGCTGCAGTTGCTGTTCTGCTTCTCCCACGCCTCCTTCCTCTTCCTCACGCATTTGTACATAACACTAAGCCTTTTCCAGTCACCTACATGTATGTTGAGTTCTTAATGTTTAGTGGTCACAGAGACAAAATAAACTGATTTAACCAAATTTTTATACCTGTAAGATCATTTAAGGCAGTCCTACAACCATGGCATGTATTAGTGTACATTTATTTTTGTAGGCATTGACCCTCGACTGTGGAAGCAGGCGCAGTTGGACAACCCGGACCCTGAAAAGTATATTCCCGTACCAATAATTGGATTTGGTGAAGTTCGTTGGAGAATGAAATGTCAAGAGCAAGAGACTAAATTACACCAGGCATTCTTGGACCGTGTAGCCGAGGACATTGCAGAGTTGCAGAGGCGTCACATAACTACTGTTGCCAAGATCACAGAATATCGTCATAAATTTCTGGAGTTAGAACACCGTGTTCTCCAGGTTTGTCCCACGTTATTTATTGTATTTTTATATGTCAGGCCCTATTTAACAATAAATACATGAGTAATAGTGATTTAGGAATATGTAATTTTGGTAGAGACTTGTTCATTTGGATGAGTCCATGTGTTTACAAAAGATATTCTGAACACAGTTCAATGAAATGCACATAAACTGTTCTTTCTGCATGTTGATATCTTATCAGGATACAAGCATTGTGATTTTATGAATTTTCATAAATTAGAAATTGTACATTTCATTTCATATACTAATGTTGTGATATCATTATATCTCTTCAGGGTATTAGAATTTTAAATTAGATTTCTCTTCATTTTGCTGTGGTAGGAAGTGCAGAACTATTTGAGTCTTACTGAATTCTGCTATGTTCTGAGGAGAAAACATGTAAGACTGAAGAATATGCAAGCAAACTGAGATCTTCGGAAATACAGAAACACAGGGAGAGGATTCATTGCTAGCTGACTTAGTGGATTCGCTGGAGGAGGGTTAATTGAACTGACATGTAACGTTTAACTCACATTTGAAAAGTTCTTGGAGCCAGCTCTCCTGAATCTGTGTCTCAGACTTTATGGATGTGCAGACAACTCCAAATGGGTTCGTTTCTATACAGACTTCCTGCCCAGCCCATTTCTTTATTCATTCATTCATTCCTGTTATTTTTGTTGTTGTCAGCTAAAATAAGAAACAGAATTAAAGAAATAATGTCATTTTTGATAAAACATACTAGCAAGGAAACTATAATGGAGTAAATTTACTGTCTAACACAACTATGTGGTGGAGAGATATACAGGGTGTCCCAGGAGGAATGTGCCAGACTTTGGGAGAGTGTTCCTTATGTTAAAGTATACCGATATAACACCTATATCCAAAGTTGAATGGTTACGGAGATAATGGCCAGAGAAGTTTGAAACTTTGACAGCTGTTACACACTTATTGATTACCAAATACATATTAAAACTGGCAGGAATATGTGGTTT
>Ga0131853_10003057_pt1 | contig 30026 bp, 14 predicted proteins | sample TergutLab28metaG_FD_92764 | JGI IMG/M metagenome (GOLD analysis project Ga0131853, IMG submission 92764) | Labiotermes labralis P1 segment gut microbial communities from Petit-Saut dam, French Guiana - Lab288 P1 (version 2) (version 2) | ecosystem: Host-associated > Arthropoda: Insects >... | reverse complement strand
CACGCCCCGACCGCACTTTACCCCCGGGAAAGACCCGGTACCCATTTTACAGGAGGCTGGGTGGGCCCCAGGGCCGGTCTGGACGGGCGGAAAATCTCGTCCCCACCGGGATTCGATCCCGGAACGTCCAGCCCTTAGCTACCCGCCCCCACACGTCAAGTGTACTGGAGTTTATTGTTCATAAATAGTGAGTAATGCTGATACAAATGAACTGTTTTGAGTTCAATTCTCGGTATCTTCGTTAACACTCACTAATTTTCCACCTTCATATAAAGAAGCTGGTCACCGTTCTGAGATACTTCGGCAGACTGCAACTGGATCAAAAGGCAGCTACTGTTACATAGGTCAAACGACAAATTGCTCGCGCGATAAACATTTACGGCGACCACTTATAAACAGAAAGAAACGGAAGGAAACAACATTCCTCCCATTCCTGGTCTGCTTACCTAGAAATGAAAGTGTAAACAAATAATATGAATTACAGAAAGGCGAGGACTCAGCATGATAAAACTAGCTTATGACTTAAATACAGTACATACCGCAATCCTGCAGAAAAAAAAGTCTATCAACCACACAGCAATAATATCCATCAACTATACAAAAGTCCTACCGTGTGTGTGTGTATGTGTGTGTTTGTGTGTGTTTGTGTGTGTTTTTGTGTGTTTGTGTGTCTAATTGTGTGTGATATAGAAACCTCAACAGTTTGGCGACCGTGGCCAGAGTTTGGCTGTTGCACCACAGAAAAAAAGAAGAAGAATTGCTTTAACTTATCACCTTAATACACTGAGTACTACCTCTTTCATTTGTAAATTTCAGGAATAATGAATTTGCAAGCTGACTTAAAATGAAACGAAAGAAACGCTCTGTTCTTGTCGACAGACCGAGACTTCTGGTATGAGGAAGCCAGAGCCGCTTTGCGACGGCGGTTATCAGGTGATGGCAGCACGGGATCCGCGCGCCCTGTGGCCCGCAATGTGATTCTGTTCGTGGGTGATGGCATGGGACTGGCCACCATAACCGCTTCTAGAATTCTCCGCGGTCAGCGAGAAGGACATCCGGGTGAGGAGACGCGTCTTGCCTGGGAACACTTCCCCGCCGTGTCGCTTGCTAGAGTAAGTGCAATCTTCACTTTACACTAGAAGTGCAAAATTCTCTTGTCATTGCTACAGTTAAATATCGTAATATCCCCCAACATAGTGACTTACACTGCCACATCTTTTCACGTTTTTTTTTCTCGAAATACAGTTTCTATTGCTCATAAATATATGACTTCTGATACATGACCTTGACGATAAAAAAAGCCACCAATTTGTAGTAGGCGGTCAAATAAATATTTTATTTTCCATTTCTCGACTTATGCTTGTAAACACGTTGATGTCGAAATATTACGGGGTCACCTATGTCCAGTTTTAACATAGTGTCTCGACCAAGCGCGTCAAATATAAAACAGTGAAAAGTTTCCCTTAACATGATGGCAAGGCACATAATTTTTTTTTTTTGCTCGTTGCAGACAGGTTCTGTTTTATACAGGTACTTGAAATTTTGATCCTCTTGACACCAAATTTCGCGACCGTAAACGTTTTACGCCAAAAACAGGTTTCCGTTATGCCCAAGATCCGTTTAAGACAGATTTACTGTGTTTTTTTTTTTTTTAGTTTTTGTTTCCGATCAGTTACGTCACATAACATGCTTTTAAACGGATGCTTCGTTCATGCCATAGTACAAATACAGCATTGCTGTTGAACACAAATCCATGGCAATGCGCATGGTTGGGTGGTGTACAGTGAGGCACGGGGTAGGATTATTCGTTTCACTGCAGGTAATGAACACCGCCCATCATACAGGAAAATCCGCAAATGACGTAAACGTATATGTAATAACAATATGGATCAGTCACTTGAATTAGTTTTCAGTATATGTGGCAAATGTTTAACGAAAAGCAAAGACAAATATCCGACTCTGTTCCTATGCAATACAGTACCTCTAGCACGAATAAACTTGCGAGAACGGGTTTCTGTCTGCAGCATGTAGAATATTTATGTATGTACTGATGCATCTGTAGCTGTTGTAAACCAAGACAGTAGCGATGCCAGTATGACAATCGGCAATAGCGTACATGAAAAATTTATACTCGTGTTGACTGTGTGAAATATGGGCTGTGGGACAAGTGTGTGTTGGATCATATTTAAATTAGCGTGGGACTGAGACTTCATTTGATACATATCAGAGAAGAACGCTAACAAGGAACATTTGTTTGACGTGTTTGGTGGTTGAGAACTTAGTCACGGAACGTTGAAAAGCTGCATAAATTGAGACATGGGAGATAAAATTGGTCACGTGAAAAGGCGTTCAGCAGGACTTTTTTTAGGGACGTTGCGTGTTACACGAAGCGTAGAAACGTGATCGTAAAAATGGTTCACGGCAAATAAGCGACTTAACGCGATGTGCTGTAATAAGTTAGAAAGTCAATTGTCGTGCAGTGTCTTTATTTAGAGATGAAACGAGATTGCTTGTAGTGGCTGGGCAGAACAATACGTGACCTTATCACACTCAATACAATATCTTGAAGTTGCGGCATTAATTTCTGTACTTACTTACTTACTTACTCCATGGTGCAGAGTCCTCCTTGAGAAGCTAACTGGTTTGCAGCTAGTCAAGAAATTCCCCGCATTTCACGGAACTCGAAGGTTCATTACCGCACTCACAAGCGTCCGCCACCTTTAATTTACTAGCTTTTCTAAAAGTATTATCCAAGTGTAGTGCCACCAAATGAGAGTCGGCTTACGACATCTGGACTGCGCGAGCAACAAAAGGAATTTCCGGCCCCTTTGCCCTTATTTGACATATAAGTTGTGTGTTTATTCAGTACAAGTTTAGATCCTATTACTGTCCAATATAATGCTTAAATTCGATGTTGTTCTAAGGACATACTGTAAACGCGTTGCACTGTAAATGCGTATTCTCAAAACAGCGGCTTTGTTCAACCAGATCATAGATTCGTACCAACCGTCATTAGAAGGAGTGATTGATATTAATGGAATCCCCATGTTCGTTTATGTGGATGATTATATCGACAGCACTGGCATACGCAAAAGATGAATGATGTGTTGTATGAATACTTTCAAATAATTCAGTGTCACAATCGGAAACATATTTTTCATAGAGAAGACTCCGTTTCCATTTCCACAGTTACGAAATTGGCAGGCTGGAAGCAGGGCTGTTATAAAAGGTAGGATGATCTAAATGTAGAATGTGGTGGGAATATGAGAAGTAAAGACTATGACACACCGTGATCCATTACGTGTCGAAAATATACTTGCGTTAGTCAGCACATTTTCCGAGAATATTTTTTTTTTCAAAATGATGCAGTGTTATTGGAGACTGTACAATAGCCTTATGTTCTTCATGTATCACCCCTATTTTTAACATACTTACTTTATCAGACCACAAGTTTCTGTATGTCCACGTGATAAATATAGCCAAAACAAAGAAATTAAAAAAAAATACCTGATAATTTCTAACTCAGGCACGTTGTTATGCTGTTCCATTAGCATCAGATGAATAACCATAGTGTTTGCTGTAATATTTCGTGTAACACTGCTAACGATACAACAGTTAAAACCTAATATGAACCATTTAAGGACATAACGTAATCTCCGTTATTTAAAGGACCAGTTCGTACCGCGCAGTAAGCACTCTTCATCTCGGTTATGAAATTAGAACAGCTAATGTCGTATACGTAAACACTCGCTGTGTGTTCTGAAACAAATACCAAACGAATAAACACACTTTTTGGGCACACTGTAGAAATTTTGAACGTTGAATATAGTAGTGTAGAAACTTTTAAAAGTTCAAAGTGAAAGTCTAAAAAGTACCTTCTAGCTACTTAAAGGTGTATGAAGATTAAGAAACTTTTTAGTATGTTCGGTTTCCTTATGTCAGTTCCGGCAAGTACTCTAAACTGACGACACACATCGCTTACATATATAGGTAAAGCAGGCCTGGGGTGGCCCAGAGGGTTCCGGGAAGTTAAGGTTCCCAGATTTCATGACAACGGCACAGAATGGTGGTAAGTTTGTCAGCTTTACGCACCGGCCGCCTTTACCCCCAGAAAATGCTCCTGGTACTAATATCTGTTAGAGGCTGAGTCGACCCCAGGGCCATAGTGCGATCGGAAGGAATTTATGTCAATGAAAAATTCCAATGACACCAGCTGGGATCGAACCAGCGACCTTCCGATTTGTAGCACAGCACCTTAATCACTGTGCTACCGCGTTCAGCCACTTATATGTACTGTGGATTAAAACTCACCTTATTACTGCCTTAGTCATCACTTCGCAAACACTAAATAATTTTAAATCCCACGATTTTAATTATTATTCATTCATAGCCGATATTTATTTTAATTAATTTTATTCCACATGTACAGAAGATAGACACAAACAGACTACCAAAACAAGCGCTACAATATAAACCAAAAGGACGAAGGAACATTGGACGACTGAGGAAGAGATAGAGGGACCAACTTCATCTTGAGGATCAAGGAACAGGAAATACGCCTAATCCTTCAGGAACATGTTGATGATGATGATGATGATGAATTTTATTCCAAATTATACAATTTTAATTATTATGGAGTGATGGTGACTCAGTTAACCACAATTGTATTCTTGTAACAAGAAGATCGCCTTGAAGATGGTCGGAATAACAGCCGAAACATGTTGATGAGAATATTGTGAACGAAATACATAATAAATATTAAAATGCATTTCGTTGGCTATTTACATATTTTTGAATCTGATTACTAACCTTGTTCCATTTAAGACAGGGCACAGTAATAGGAGCTGTATTATTGGTTTCGACTAAGTTAAACTATGTTGGAAAATCCCACTTTTTAACATAGGGCAGAAAGTTGCACATTATGATTTGGTATCCAGCAACCCCAAACATGTCGACACTGCTGATGTAAACGGACGTCTTCCCATTTCGGTAGTGTCAGAAAGAGTTTGTGTGTGTTTGTTGTTGCGACATAAACGTAACTGAAAATAATCGTGTTCACAGACGGAAAGTTGCAACTATGATAGACGGAATGCAAAGTGGCAAGCGGAACATCTGAGCATCAGTTAGAACAGAAACCCCTAAGTGATGCAGAACGAAAAGCTGTTGAAGCTCTTGATACTGGCGGATAAAATTTGCAGACGTTATAAAGAATTTCCCAAAGCGCAGGTGACAGAATATTCATGGAGAGTATGGCTGTAAATGTATTGTAACCGAAGGGAGAACTGAGAATTTGGTGTAAAACAGTGGGGTAGAAAATTACCCCAATGAATCTGCGAAACGAGGAAGCCCCGTGGGGTCAGGGGGCCGCCAAATGTACAGAACACTAAACTTTGTTTTGTTTTGTTTTATTTTTGGATTGTATTCCGTTCTTCTGTGAGAAGGCAGTATCCTGAGAAATCCTGGATTAACTCTGCTAATAATTACAGGGTTTGGGGAGATTGTCTCATCGCGGGAGCCCCGAACCGCTTATCTACACCACTGGAATAAACTAATAGACAATTTAACCCTCTGAAGCTTAATAAAAAGTGAAAGTATTTTTCTACCCAATGTTACCTGTTATCCGAAAGGGCATTCCTTTTTGGAAGGTTCCCAGGCTTCGCTCATTTGTTATTCTGGTAAAACGAACCCTTGGATGAAGATGAACATGGAATGCTGGTGGAATGATAATGACAGGGTTAAGACCGAAGTTCTCGGAGAAAACCGTGTCCCAGTGTTACTTTGTCTACCGAAAATCACAAATGAAAACACGAGCTTCCGCCGGCCTCTAACCACCTGACCCATGACACGACCTTGAAGGCTAATAATGAACTACGTCAGGGAAAACTGTGTGCCTCCACTGTAGAGACAAAGAGGTGAATGCTACATGCGTCAATTATGGTTGCTTGGTGTCAGTCAGAGGAAGTAAGTAAATAAACTGTCTGGTCAAAATACAGAGGTCTTCATTGTCAAACCCGTTTGTACACGTTGGTATGCTAACCACAGGACTCTAAAGTGTTATGGGTGGACTTTGGGTAGTGGTGTGTGTGTGTGTGTGTGTGTGTGGCAAATAGCTGCAATCGCACGTCACACTGTGTGTGGCTCTGCTTACTGCCTACCAGTGTTTACGCTGTACTCGCGGGGAAGCTCAGCAACATTGCATTTCAATTTGAGACACAATTATGCGGATTTAGCGACTAGATGAATTTTCTAGGTTCCTTTGTGCGAAACACAGGTGGCAGCACTGTGTGTACATAGAGACTTGGAATAACCAAACTGTAAATTCAAGTTTTCTGGCTTGTTACACCATACCGACTTTTGGGTACTGGGGTTTAGAAGGATGCTAAAAGCTACTTCTTGAGTGGACATTACAACTGCATGACCCTGAATATGAAGACATCACGATCCTGCAAAATGTCAGTAAGTATTCGTAGAAAAACCTGTCCCAGTGCCACTTCATCGACAGTTAAGAATAGGTGTGAAATCGAAGTCAGGTCTCTGTGGTGAAATACCAGCTGCTAATTCCCTGAACCATGAGATTGTCTTATAAATTTATACGCTATGAAGGAAAGATCTTGTGTATAGTACAAAAGCATGTGGAGGAAGAGTGGATATATATGTATATATACCTTTCCACCCTTCCCCCACATGCTTTTGTGTATGTATATACATATATATATATATATATATATATGTGTGTGTGTGTGTGTGTATAGGGGTGCTGATAAGTCCTTAGCCCGGCCAGGAAGAAAACAAGCTAATGTTTCTGTCAGAATGGCGTGAATTTTGTTCGGTGCCTTGTCTTGCAGGAAAAAAAAACTTGATGGCAGCTCGCGTCTCGTTGAAATCGCGCGCGTCTCTGATATGCTTCCGAGGTTTTTTCCTTCCTGGTCGGGCTAAGGACTTATCAGCACCCAGGTATATATATATATATATATATATAACGCATTCCTAACCTCGGTGCTAGATAAAGAAGTGTGATTAGCTTTACGCACCGGCCGCTCTGAAATATAGTCGTCACTGCAGTTTACAATAAATATTACATTCGCCAATTTGTATTTGTGTGCCACGTTGCATTTTTATACAATATGCGTACATTACCTAAGGTTACGCCTTTGGTAATGCTGTTCCGCTGTCAGGTGTTCTTGCATAATTACTGTTGCAATGAATATTTAATAGGCCGAGAAATGTTACGTTTTTTAATTTCTTTTTTTGGGCGCAGCAGCTCCAAGTGGGCCATGGCCTCCTTATTCACAAGGTTTCTAGATCACGCACAACGACGCACCACAGTCGAGAGGACTCCTATGGACGAGTGATCAGCTCGTCGCACAGACCTCTACCTGACAACACACAACAATCACATCAGACAGACATCCATGCCCCCGGTGGCATTCCAACTCACAATCTCACCTGGTGAGCGGCCGCAGACCTACGCCTTAGACCGCGGACCACTGGGACCGGCACGTTTTTTACATAGAAAAGAGAAATTTTACATGGTTGATACACTTCAGTTTTCATTGTCAAGATGTCGCTGCTTGTCAGATATTCCTTCTCAGTCTAGTATCAGATATCTTGAATTCTTCTCACTGGTAACATTGTAATCCTCCGAGTAAGACATTGCGAAGTGCTACTGAGAAAACGTACCACGGCTTAAAAACCCCTTCGTAAAATCTTTACTCCGGTGAACAAAGTGAGACACTTGCCACCATTGGCTGTAAAGTTAATGTAAATGTATACTTCAGCTTCAGTTACATAGAAGCAACAAATTTTGAAAACTTCGACTAAACTATTCTAATATATTTCTTATTGTCTTGTAATAAAATTGACTGAAAACTTTTAGACTTAACTATTTTACGCTTAGATGCAAATATTCCGTAAAATATTTAAAGAGGGGGAAAATATCGTAGCAATAATATATGAAAGTTTCCCGCGTCTCACTTATTAACAGCCAGAACAAATTTTGAAGGCGAGGAGGTTGATAAGAGTGGGGTGATCCATGCAGGTACAGGCAGTGTATAATTAGGTCGGTGTAAGGCATACAGGTATGCGCCGCATAACGACGTTTCGGTAAACGACGGACTGCTTATACGACAGTGGTCCCACAAGTTTATGATATTATATAATATTATAATACAATTGTGTTACAATTGCTTACAGTATTCAGTACAGTAACATGCTGTACAGGTTTGTAGCGTAGGAGCAATAGACTAGGTGTGTAGTAGGCTATACTATCTAGGTTTGTATACGTACACTCTATGACGTTCGCACAACAACGAAATCGCCTAACGATACATTTCTTAGAACGTATCCCCGTGCGACGCATATCCGTATATTAATGGCCGTAGATTTCATAATGGTGCTACTTCTGACATTACAACAACTACCTTCATTAGGCACGTGTCATTGCTTGAAAACAGATAGCTGCTGGGCTGGTTGAGGTGTTTATCGTCTATAAGAATCATGCATGTAGATTATCGTGCTTACAAGAGAACACTATTGTACTACATTCTAAACCAGTAAACCCCGACCCGAAATTTGCGTCCTATTTCTGTAATATGTGTATTAATATTATCCTCTGTTTTCCACGTATTTCCTCCAAGTGGTTTTCGGACAGAAATATTATATATATTACACATGCCTCCTTTCTGTTCAATTCTCAACATGATTATACGTTTATAAAATTTTATGTGCATTTCTTTATGCTTCTGTTCACTTCTCGATCCTATTTAATGAACTTTTCAAACATTTTAAAGGTGTCTGTGCACTTATATGTATGTGTCTGTACATTTCTCGACAGTGTGCATGTTTCTCAAACAGTCTGAACATTTTCAAACAGTTTAAATTAGAGAACAGTCCTTCTGTTTTTCACACTCTCTGTGTGTCTGTGAAACTGCTTGTACATCTTTTATCACCTCGAAGCGTATTAAATAAAATAGGGGGAAAAACAGTACAGTCTGTAATAAAAACCACATATTTTAATATTGATTCAAGGAATTATCATCATCATCTCCTTTATGCTGGATATTTATACTTATATTCCTGAGACAAACTACGTCCCTAGGGAATACAGCATCTCAGCTATTCTGTTTTTACTATTCATGGTGCTTATATCGTTACTTTCAGTGTTGAATCTGTTGTACTTTTACATTAGTACTTTCCGAAATATGTGTGCAGTGCCCAATATGGTTGTTTTCTGTAGTTCCTTGACTTCATATTTTCCTGGTATGTAGTTCACGTACTTTCTGAATTACTTTGAAATAGTCCCAGTCTCCCCTGTTATTACTGTTATCACCTTTGTTTTTACATTCCACATGCGCTGTATTTCTATTGTAAGATCTTTATATTTTAGAATCTTCTCGGCTTCCTTTTTAATCGCATTTCTGTCTCCTGAGTTTTATTATTATTATTATTATTATTATAACTCTTTTGTTGACATAAACTAATAAATTATAATACAGCTGTTTTTATAGTTAAACAGATTACAGAATATAATGTGTTCCTGTCTGGATAATTAGGTCATAAAATATAACGCTCATATATATTATGAGATTATAAAGGGAACGTTAGCAACTTGGGGATTGACAGTAGCGTAATACGACAGGGAAATACCCACTACCACGATATAAGGTACTGTGTGGAAATAAATGCCGGGACAAATTTTCAAGATTATGTGCCTAATTTCTATACATGTTCTTGACAACGCAATCGTGATTCGAACCCAAGCGGTATGATTCAACCTGACTCGAAGACAATAGGTTCCGACTCTTAGGTCTGAACGCGCGCTCGTAAAGAGTCACTGTGCTAATAGAAAACTGCGAGAATGGTGATTACACTGAAAAGTAATGATAAAGGATTGGACAATAAGTGTCTGGCAACTGTGCAACAGGGCAAACTTTCTTACGTCCTATCTGTTTGGAGAGATGTGTACTGATTGTATATTTCTGAGAATCCATTATTGTCATCATTTATTTTCCCGTCTTCAATTCCTTGCCTTACGCAACTGTATGAATTATTACAGGTTTTACCGGAGATTCAAACTACCATAAAGTCAACTCATTGGACTTCACATTTTTACAAAATATCTTTATAATATCAATGTTTCGTAATTGTAACATATTCGAGACAAGTAATTAAATACTTTTTTTTTTAAACGGCGCAACAGTCCCCCAGTGAGCCAGGACCTCCTCATTATCGAGGCTTCACGATCACACTCAGACACACCACAGTCGGTAGGACTCCTCTGGACGAGTGATCGTCCCGACGCAGAGAACTCTACGTAACAACACACAACACTCACAAGAGACAGACATCCGTGCCCACGGCAGTATTCGAACCAGCAATCCCAGCCAGCGAGCGGCCGCAGACTCACGCCTTAGAGCGCGCGGTCAATGGGATCGGTGTGATTAAATATATAATTTTCAATAATTCTGAATATTTTAATATTTATGATGGCATGTAACAAAAATTTCATTATTAATTATAACCGGAAACTTCAGAGCCACCTATCGCCATTTCTGCTGCAAATCAAATGCAGGTTTATATACTCGTAGTAGTGGAATGACGTCTGCAATGGAACTTCCCTCCGCGTCCTTTCACTCGCAGTGCTCTAAAGATTCTCCAGATTACGTTGTGTACATTGCTCTCAGACGCGACCGGCGCCGGAAGTTGCCTGATGAAAAGCCGAGTAATCATTAAGAATGATTCTATCACTGTTCTGTTGGATACTTCAGTGTAGCAAAAAAGCGTAGTGTAGGCCGACGTTCAATACAAAGCACTTTCTTTCGAAATGGAGTGTTGACATTTTGGTCTTGTTCCTGTTCCCTGCTTACGAAATAAATTAATACATGTGTGACCGACACTTTAAACAGTCTTTCATTTCTATCACTATGTAGATTTTAGTTTAACTATATTATTCTACGTAATAAAATTTCCTGGGAGCTTTATGAGACGGAGTGGATTAAAATACATCTATAGGCATAAATTTCGAATCGTGGAATTTGCAGTGATTATCGGGAATTTGGATTTAGAAATTGGTCCAAATTTTAGTCAATATTTATTCCACATTTTAAATATGAGGATCTGTTTAGTATCTTCGTGGGTAAGCGAATGTAGATTTACAAAGTTTGTGCTGTGCTCTTGAATTATGTCTGTTGGACTGTACCAGAATATTTCGATAGGCACTGCAACTCCAACCTGGCCCGATGGGGCCACGTTGGAGGGAAGTAGCTGTACCAGTTTTTAGTACTCCTGATGATGGGTGCTGTGACACCCGAAACATGTAGTGACTTTGCAGTAAATAAATATCTGCATACTGTTGCATCTGGTTGGATTTTTATAAACATTGAACATTCGAAAGTTTTGCAATAACACACAGCCTAACTGTAAATGACGTATGAATTCAGGCTTCAGGTGTCAAATGGTAAAATATGATCTCAAGTATCGACTTTGTATCTCCTCATCTTCAGTTCTTTATATCTTCCGATTATTACATGGATTCGGAGAATCGAACACACATTAAAATCTTCATGTTAAGCAGGGTTTCGATTTAGATTAATTGGTTTGCATCGTCATACCAAATAATGTATATTCTGATTAATAATATCCCATTATAAGGAACACTTTTATTGGAATTACATTAAGTAATAATACGAGTGAAGGAAAATATCAGAACTGTAGATGACGTGAGTAATTTTTGTGAAGGTGATTTTGTTAAGAAGCTTATCATTTGATGATATAATTTTATAAATAACATTTTAGAAGTCTCGCAGGTTTACGTACATCTCTTCTTTTTACGAAAAAAGAATAATTTGTTTACGTTACTTTGTGAATTTCGTCCATAATCCCGCGGTAAAAGCAATCAAAACACTGAGTCCAAACTCCATTCATTACGTTTCCCCAAACATGATGTTGCATCGTCGAAATCGTGTAGAACTACATGGAATACACAAGGAACGTACCTGAGCGCAGCCATATGTTGTAAATCCACTGCACTTAACAGTACGGCTTTGTATGTTGTGTTGTATTTATCTAGCTGAAAACGTTCTACACAAAATCTCCAAAACACGTGAAAAAAAATTCACCTCGGAGTTTGTGGTTTGGAGTTATAGTGATTTCTGTGTATGACACTTATAAAGGCTCCTGAATTAGGCTGTCAGCAGCACATCGCGTATTTGTATCCTTACACCTTCATGAAAAATTTCAACTAACATTTTGCGAGATATAACATGTGATTTTGGGCCGGGATATAGTAGTCGGTATAGCAACTCACTACGGGCTGGGCGGTCCGGAGATCGAATCCCGGTAGGGGCGAGATTTTCCACACCTGTCCAGACCGGCCCTGGGGCCCACTCAACCTCCTATATAATGGGTACCGGGTCTCTTTCCCGGGGGTAAAGCGGCCGGGGTGTGGCGTTGACCATCCACCCCATCTAACGCCGAGGTTTAAGAAAGAGTATGTATCAATGAATAGTATTTGGGTTCGAGCGCTTCCGGTCGCGATTCACCTAGGCCTTAGGACAGGGCCTTTGTGCCCCACGTTCTATTACTAAAGTAGAGGAGCCCTGTTACTTTCTCAAAGTTCCAGATGGCCCCTATATTTAGTTTCCTAATATCCTTAGGGTCCAAACAGAAGGAACCTAGATATGAGCGTCTGAGTGAAGCCAGGATCTCACACGCACACAAAACATGAATTCAGGTTTCCTCCTCAGTACCACACTTCCTACAAATGCGGTTATCACTCAGCCCGATTAAATATAAATGTCGCCTCAGGATGTTGCGTCCAGTTAGAAGACCAATGACAACCCTAAATAAAGAAATAGTGGAGCTATACCTCTATTCCCCCAACGTGTGACTTTTGTTACATAATCTGTGAGCCAATTAGTAATCTGTTCCTGGCCTTTCGACAGTGAATAATGTCCTTCCCTTCAAGGGTCAGTAAGTCCTATCGGCCTATGAAGATGAGACCATTATGTATCCTCGAATCGTCTGAATCTGATAACCTATTAATGCAGCGTTGTATTCCAGAAGAAAGAAATCCTCTGCTAGACCGCTGAGAAAAGCTAAAACCTCGCGAATTAAGGACAGTTTTAAAGAATATGGACTGTGAAAGACATGGAGAAGTATTCGGAACATAATATTTACAAATTTAAAAGAAATATGCACAGACCGTATGCAAATTGAAGGTTTCTCTCAGTTTGACATCGATTCACAAATCGTCAGGCAGTCGGTGGGAGTCAAGCCTTGCTCCCTATATCCCAGTTTTCCTGCTTCTCAGTCTTGCGCGCAATTTTCTCACTTTCTGCTTGTATGAATAATTCAGCGGGAGAGTCGCTGCCGATTGTCGCAAAGTCTGAGGGAGACTTGATTCAAACCCAGCAGAACATGGCTTAGAGCGCTGGGCGAAGAATTCCTGCTTAAATAACTGAGTTCAGTGCTTTACAAGTATCTTCATCAGCGACGTGGGCCTGACGAAACCTCGGAAAACTTCTTTCATCCTTCCTCCCCCCCCCCCCCCTACAAACCTTCACCACTGTCTCATCTTTCCTTCACAATCCGACATTTTACCATAGTCTCTTCTCCTCTAAATTAAGATTCACTAATTATAGTGCTGCTGTCTTATCAAAACAGCAGTCAGTACGAATCAGTGTAATTATTTTTCCTCTTTTTTTGGAGGAAGACAAAAACGGAAGGCACTCTTTAGCTGATAGTTAATGAGATGACGTTTATAGTAAAACCTACATGGGGTTTATTACAGTGCGTTCGGAAAGTCGGTGTAAACTTAGGTTAGTGTAGTGTCCAGTTGAAATGTGATGGCACACGGTGACACAGGGGAGGGGAATTTCGGAAAGTCACTGTGCACTTATAAAAGGTGTTGGAAGTGATGTCCACGAGCGTCTATACAGGCCTGAAACCGTTTCAGTTTATTCGCAAACACTTTCTGCAGATCTGCTTGTGCCTATGTCCACAGCGACTTTCCGAACGCACGGTACATCCTAATGTAGAAATTGAAACGTCAGACTCATAGCGTACATGAAAATACTTTTTAAAAAATGTGTCAAAATAACAAGAAGTCCTTAAATCTGCAGTTACAAGAACCCCACCCTCTCTTTTACTGAAACAATAACTCATACTACATGCTTTGGAAAATAATTTCCTTACGAGACAATTTATATTGACTGATATATTGTATCATTCTTTTGACTGGAAGAAACTTCCGTTTTGGTGCAAATGTTAATTTGCTCCCTGTATCTCATATTCTGGAGACCAAAACCTGAGCCCCACTGGGTTACAAGTGCACATATGTTTTCACTCGGGGAACATATTATGGACGGCACTGTGTACTTTGTGACAGTAAACTGTTGTGTGGCTATGCAATTTCTTTGTTTTCCGCATTGTTCATGTAGGTCGTTGTAAATGCATGAAGTACAGCAGTGGGCTTCGGTATGTTCAGTGATGTAGCAGTTCCCATTAGCAAATTAAATTTGGGAATGACGCACACACAAATTTCGGTCCTGCAATACGTGAAGAATATATTATTGGTGCAATTAAATAATAAACTATAATAATATTATTTGTGTTCATTGTTATTGGATGAATAAGTAAATATTCTCGAAGTGTTATATTAACCGATAAACACAAACACACAGGTCTTATATATTGGTTTTTTATTCAGAAATACTGCATGTTTCGGCTGTCTGCATCAGTTATCATCAGGTAGAGCATCGGTTCACAAAGGGGAAGACGCCTCTATTAACAGACAGTTGTGTTGTTACTATAAAATACTGATAAATATTATTCTAGAAAACGGAATAATAATATTAAAGATTGTATTGGAAACTTTTGGGGTATAATCCAGCGTATTAGGTTAAACATAAAGCTGTAATGTAAAATGAAATAAAATAAAACAGGGTAAAAGGTAACAAAAAGATGACAGTATGAGATGTGGAAAAGCCTTAGTAGTCTATGCACGACAGTGCAGTGTCAAGCGTAGTGTATAGATTAATGTGAATTATTCCCATCTTGACTTATAAATGGTGTTGAACAGAAATTCAGTACTTGTTTTGTTTCTTCTTGAATCCCTGCTATACTTAATTACAGGGGATTGGCCCTCGGGACGCGATTCAGTCTACAAAAACCGGTTAGTATGGTCCAATGATGTCAGAAGCAGGATGGCTTAATTTACATAAATACAAAAAACGTAACAGACTGCGTATAATACGAGATGGCAGGTACGAATTCGTGCTGGACGGCTGACATTTCTAAAGCTGGAATTCTTGCGTAGGTGTGGGGTATCGCTAATGTTGTTTGGACAATCCTCTCGGTTACTAAGATTGTGTAGCGTCGGTGGTAGGTGAATGAAATGTGAGTACGGAACATTGGTGGAATGCCAATGAGGGGTGTAACGAAGTACTTGCATGGAAGCCTGTTACAGTGACACTTTATGCACCACGAATCCCACGTGGCGATCGGGGTAAAACTCCTAGTTTCCGCGGTATTCGTGGTGTGTGCGTTCTTCGCAGTGACAGACCGGCGATTAACCGCCTGAGCAATGGTGCGGACCACAGATATTCACGTATCAACTAATTATTAGAAGATACTTCTCAGTGTGAAGTTCACATTTTATCTCGGGGGCCCCCCGTCAGTTTCGTGCCCAGTGTTTAACTGGGCTAAAGTCCACCTGTGTGGATACCTTATCGGTCAAACCCATCGGAGAATGTAGGCAGGACTCTATGAGCTGTTGCTTCCGCGATGACTCTATGCATATATGGCTTCATTTTAAAACTGAGATCCATAAGTTTCCAGGACTTATAAAATGTTGGTTACTGTTATGGATGACTGTGAATTATTTCTGGAGGAACCCCCTCCTTAACCAGTGTACTGGTAGGAACTCATCGATCAGTTTGTAAATTTTGGCCTCACCAAACAAGAAGTGAAGGTCACCCTTCGAGGACACGCAAACAGTTTGGCACATTGCTTACTTACTTACTTACTCCATGGCGCAGAGTCCTTCTTGAGACGCTAACAGGTTTGCAGCTAGTCAAGAAATTCCCCGCATTTCACGGAACCCGAATGTTCATTACCGCACTCACAAGCGTCCGCCACCTGTCTCTATCCTGGGCCAGCCCAATCCAGTCCATATAACCACATTCCACCTCCTGGAGATCCATCCTAATATTATCCACCTGCCTATGCCTAGGTCTCCCCAGTAGTCTCTTTCCCTCCGGTTTCCCCACCAAGACCCTATACACCCCCCTCTCCTCACCTATACGCGCCACATGCCCATCCCATTACACATTGTACATTATTCGCACATTAACACGTGGAGCAGAGATTACCGACTCGATAAAATAAGTAGGCTACCCGCTGGACGTCCGTAAATTCGAGGTTCGATTCTCTGACAGACATCTTCCTGTCCTCCAAGTAATTTTTTCTTTTAAAATACAAAATTGAAATCTAAAATTTGGAAAGGTAGATTGAAGACAGTTATTGTTTCACTGTAAATGTAACAAGTCTTAAGAAATGGGAAAGATCATTACGGTAAATCTTTGCCACTCAAGTCAGGGCCACAATTCGTATGCTAGCGAACGTAATGAAATTTAGGGTCGTTAGTAGCCCGATATGCAGAAACGAACTGCAGTGAATACAGGTTTAAAGAATAGGAGACATTGTGGGGGCACAGAGTCGAATTAAACGCTGCATTCATAAGAATGCAAATTTTAAAATAGAACCTAATAAAATAAAACAGAGCTTGTTAGACACCTGCCATATTAAACAGATAGAGAAGGATTTTTTTTTAAAAGATGTTACCGCACGATGCTTTATCCGCATAACGTAGTACGTAGTAATCCAATCAGGCGGAGTGTAATGTAATAACCTCTGTCTAGACTTCGCCATAAAACAGCGTCTGTCTCCACACCCACTCTTACTTATTTATACGTGACTCCAGCACACGGCTGTGAAATTTACTGCTAAAAATTCTAACATTCCGGACGTTACGTCATGTGGAATTGTAAACAACTGCCGAAAATTCGGAGAGGTAAAGTGTCGCCATCTTCAGGGTTAAGCAGTTTACTCTTCTTGGACTGCTTGCAGCCTGAACATGAAGACATTACGCTGTTTGAAAACATCGGTAACTTTATATGATCCATGATCCAAGCATTAATCGGATATACATGTATATATATATATATATATATATACATACATACATACAAGTATATAAACATAACTCCGTAACCGTCCAAAATCGGACACATGTTTATATGTACTTTTTTTTATCACAAAGACCTAGGAAATCACCTCCTGCAGTAATGTCCACAAGTCGTGAAACACCCTGTATATACAATTATATATGTTTACGTATTATATATATATACTATATACCATACTATAATGGCACTAACAAATGCACACATGTACACAAAAATACGTTTATACGTACAATAAATTCCAACATGTTTCGGCCAAATAAATGACCATAATCAGGGATAAAGTACGGAAGTGTGATACATTAAAACAATGAAATTAAATTTAAAAATGGAAGTAGTAAAAATGTATCAGAACCAATGCGAAGATGTGATAGAATTATATGAATCAACGGTTTAAAATTTACACGAATATGAATTATTGTGGTAAGTATGTGTTGCTACGGGAAGCAAGGTGCACGTAGATGTTTCATTGAGCAACTAATTCATCATCCGAGAGAATCTGTTGTGTTGTGGATTGTACGGTAAACCATACAGTGTGGCCGAAACATGTAGCAGTTTGATGGTAGTGTGACCGTGCATCACTACTACAATAATATAAACAACCAACTAGATGCAACAGTAACGGTTTATTAATGATTTCAATCAGCTCAACATGTTTCGGGCGATAATCTCGCACATCCTCAGCAGCACTAGACTGTGTTTACAGCTTGTGGTATAATGCACCGACGATGCTGCCGGCTGGTAACCTGGATGAGGTGGAACCGGTGCATTATACCACAAGCTGTAAACAGAGTCTAGTGCTCCTGAGGATGGGCGAAATTATCGCCAGAAACATGTTGAGTTGATTGAAATCATTAATAAACCGTTATTGTTGCATCTAGTTGGTTGTTTATATTATTGTAGCGGTTTATTTTATGTATAAACGAATTTTAGTAGACGTGTATGCGTTTTTGGTGCTATAATAATACATGTAGTCAATAATTCGTACCAATCGATAGGGCTTGATGTTCAGAAGACGTTTATCTCGTTCAACTTCGCTGTAAGAACCTCAAATCTTACCATTTTAATGTTTTAAGTAACTCATGTCTTCGACGAACCCAAACTTTAAGCTTCTTTGCATACGGACAGATAAACAATAACAGTTTTCTGTACTTCACATAACGCATTATGTATTCGCAATTAATGTCACCCACTTAAATGCTTCAAATCTATATCTGTGTATATCTGATATAATTAGCCATAACTATTCTTTCCTTTATTTTCACATTCGTACCGTGTATCTTGGTATTATAAAAGTTTTAGTTATTCACCAACTGATGCACTAGTGAGTTGTCTTAAAAAACAATATTAAACTGAAATTTATATAAATTTAAGTTTTAATATTGTTTTTAAGACAACAATATTTAAATTTAAGTTTTAATATTTTTTAAGGCAACAATATTTAAATTTAAGTTTTAATATTTTTTAAGGCAACAATATTTAAATTTAAGTTTTAATATTTTTTAAGACAACAATATTTAAATTTAAGTTTTAATATTTTTTAAGGCAACAATATTTAAATTTAAGTTTTAATATTTTTAAGGCAACAATATTTAAATTTAAGTTTTAATATTTTTTTAAGGCAACGATATTTAAATTTAAGTTTTAATATTTTTTAAGGCAACAATATTTAAATTTAAGTTTTAATATTTTTTAAGGCAACAATATTTAAATTTAAGTTTTAATATTTTTTAAGGCAACTCAGTAGTGCATCAGTTGGCGAATAAATAACACTTTTATTTTATATTCTTTCCTTTGTTATTCACCTCTCTGAAGATGACCACTGTAGGCCGAAACACGTTGGAGTGTCATGTATCCATAAACTATTGTCTTCTGCTGTTGTCCACTTTTTAGCATGATCATTGTGATCTATTTTACTGTGCTGAACATGGATAATGTTAAACTTTGGTCAGTTTATCTAGATCCGTAGTTATACAGAATTCAGTTAGATATACAACACGTGTCTTCTGAGGCATGGCATTCTTTTAGTTTCTAAACAGCTGCTGAACTATGTCATTTTACGTTTGAGTTTATCTTTGAACTTTCTTACAAACGAGAACATATGATCAGTAATTTATAGTTTATTTCGTTGTCTTTGCTGACTCTGCGTTTTAATTGTGTTACTCAATCTGTGTCAAAGTAAATAAAACTGAATAAATCAACTGTCTTAGAGGGGTGGCAGATAGCTGGGAAGTGTCAGAATAACGGGTCTGTCTATGGTCTGAACTCTCTTCCCTTGGGGTATGAGCTGAAGTGTCTCTGTGTCTGGCTTGGCAGACGTATTGTGTCAAGATGCAGCAGTGAACGTGTTTTGGTTTGATATTTCACTCTACTGACTCTTGCCTGTTTTGGAAAGAAACCAATATGCAAAGCCTGCCCTCTTGTATTTGTTTTCATAATGAACCCATGTTTAGATGACTGTTTGGTTAGAGAATTTCGAGATAGAAACTTCTCAATACAGTTACACAAACAAACGCATATAACCAAGTTGCCAAAGGGATTGCTTGCAGGTGTATGAAGGTTATACTTGGAATATGGTTTGAAAGGTTTAGAGAACGGAGGGGGGGGGTAATATTGGAGAACGTAGTGTTGGGGTAATATTTGAGAACGGAGTGTTAGAGGTAATATTTGAGAATGGAGTGTTGGAAGTAATATTTGAGAACGAATGTTGGGGGGGGGGTAATATTTGAGAACTAAGTGTTGAGGGTAATATTTGAGAACAGGTTGTTATTGATAATACTTGAGAACAGAGTGTTTGGGGTAATATTTCAGAATTGCTGAGGACAACATTTGAGAAGGGAGTGTAAGAGAACGGAGTGTTAGAGGAATATTTGAGAACGGAGTGTTGGGGTAATATTTGAACTTGGGGTTAGGGGTAATATTTGAGAACGGAGTGCTGGAAGTAATATTTGAGAACGGAGTGTTTAGAGATAATATTTGAGAACGGAGAGTTGGGGGTAATATATCAGACGTGTTGAGGGCAACATTTGAGAAGAGAGCTCTGGGATAATATTTCAGAAGTGTTCAAGGTAGTATTTGGGGAAGGAGTGTTGGAAGTAAAATTTCAGAAGAGTGTTGATGGTAATATTTCAGAAGTGTTGAGGGTAATATTTGAGAACGGAGAGTAAGAGGTAACATTTGAGAACGGAGTGATGGGGTAATATTTCAGACTGGGGGGTTGTATTTGAGGGCGGAGTGTTGGAGGTAAAATTTCAGAAGAGTGTTGATAGTAATATTTGAGTCTAGGAGAAAATAACAGGAGTAGGAATATATATATATATATATATATTAATTTACCTTAGAGACGTTATTAGGTTCAATAATTCTTAGCGTTTGGGGTCAAAACTAGCATCATGGAAGTGATTAGAGTATAGATAGAAGATTCTATTTGAGAACTCCTAAGGCAAAGGCCAATTTCGAGTAACAGGCATCAGTTGATACAAAAAATAAATTACGTGCACTAGGAGCCCGGAGATGTCTGCTGCCACTATCCGCATTGTTACAACGCAGCACATTCTCGTGGGTACAGACCTTGTTATTCGATGTTGACATTCAAAACATGGCCATACTGTCACTTTCATTTCGAGAGCTTGCGATTAAGCAGAGGATGTCTATGGGGAACGACGTGCGTTCCTATAACACAGGCAGACGGTGCACTAAATGAACAATGATCTCTTGATCATTAATAACACAAATATTTGTGTTCTGTTACTGCTGTGTACTATGTAATATTTTGTGTTAGCAGATGGTCTGTATAAAGATTAACGGCAAAGCATTTGAGCGGACAGTGCATTATGTTTCAGTTTGCGGCGGCAGTGAGTTAGCGCAGGCAAGCGTTTCTCTTAACATCTGCCATGTATTGTGCCTCTCTTCTGAGTTCCTACCAGATTATAAACATCGCATGTCCAATGAAATTCTTCTTGTTCCTTAAGTAGAAGTTAACACAGAATTTATGAAAAAATTGGCGGGTCGTATGAAATTAAAATATATGACCATAATTCAGTCTGCATGCTTCGTTTATTCGTATATTTAATGACGTGTTTAATATCTCAAGCCGTGGCCAGTGGGTTCCTGTCGCCAGGACATGCCGCGTCAACAGTTTGCGGATGGAAGAGACGGCCTCAAATCGGAGCGTAGCTGCGTATATATTGAATAAACGGTCGCGGACAGCCGACAAGAGGTGGTCCCTCCAGCTTAGGGATTGGGCGTGGTGCTAACAACTGCCCACCATAAAAATCTGCGATTTTAACGAAAAATTTCACTAGGGCTCGGAATTGGACTGAGCCTTTGATACGACGCAAGAAGTGAGCTAGGGACATGAGATTTAACACAAGGAATATGATAGGGAAAGGTGGAGGGCGCTTATCAGAGCGGTAATTAAATTTTGTGTTCTATAAAATGCGGGGAATGTTTGACTAGCAAAGAACGTGTTAGGTACTCAGAAAGAACCACGCTCCATGGAGTTGGTTGGTGAGTTGGTTGTTTTGTTAGTTAGCTAGTTAACAGCCAGTTAACATCTCAGGTTATATAAGGCCAAATAAGAGGGTAAGCAGTGAATCGTCAATTGCAGACGATGGTGTCATAATTTGGTTACCACGTAAATTTTGGTATGAGGGTCGGATATCAAAGAAATGTACAACAATGTGGCAACCAAGGAACATTCAACGATTGTAATTACATCAAGGGAATTCGTCTCCGAGCGACTGTCACCCTTTCTCCATCGCTTAAGCAAAATCGTGGCAGCCACAAATGTAAAGAAGATCGCGATGTGGGGACAGTTGTGAAACGATGGCTGATAACACAGGACACGGACATTCATCCGCACAGAATCGAAAAGCCTGTGGCACGCTATGATAAATGACTCAGTTTTGACGGCGACTTTGTGTAAATGTAGTGTGAGACAGCAGCACAATTCATTGTGAAATGCTCTTATTATAGGTGAAAAAAGGTATCCCAGAAAACGCGTATATGGTTTGTAAACTTATATTCTGACCGAACTTCATACCAGTATTGGTTTAAATGTATTTTTTTAAAGCCTGACCTTTTATCCTTGAACCTCCTGAATACGGAGCTGGAACTCGATAACAACTGTCATATCTGTATGTGATCATGGAAGTTTTGCGAAACTGCTCGAAGCACGTGATGTGCTCGTGTTTACCTTCTCGGAAATCCAAGCACCAGTTCTTAAACTTGCCGATGGGTACGGCTTTTTTTTTTACTTGGATGTTACCTCGTGAATTACTTTGCGGTTTAGAATGATTATTCGTAGAATCATATCATAAGGTTAAAAAAAAATGCCAGTGGCGTTGTAATTCACGTACAAGGCATACAAAAACAGACACGTGTATGATGTTTTAATGTCTTTTGACTTAAACAGTAACTCAGTACTTTTGAGATATTAAACGTGGCAAGATCAGCTGCTTATTCCTGCAGCCCTTTCACTTAAATACGCATGTATAAAGCAGTCCCTCAGAAGCCTTTGTGAGGTGCGTTCTTGGAAACACCGTGGCCCTGTTGAATGTTGCGAATTATAAGAACCGCGAAAGATCCAAAACTCATCAAAGCTCAAGCCGCATGTTCTGACATTGAACTCGGAAATTTTTTAATATAATATTCTACACAAAGCACAAATACTATTAATTAAAACAAAATGACAAAGGTGCAATTCGATGGCAGTTTGAAAGCTCGGAACTTGGTCTACAAGATCACCCTTTGTAACTTTGTTGTCCCGACGTGCTCAGTTTAATAGGTGATCCCCTTTCGAGAAACGGGTGTGGTTCAGTGAATCACATATAGTTTTAATTATTTCTTTTTTACTTTTTGTTTTATTTATGCAATTTATTGTTGATAAAATGAAAAAAGTCATGCTGTATTCAGTTAAACAATTAGATCATATTTTGTTAAAATAACACAGTCACTTGTCAATGTATTAATAAAACAGTCTTTACTCAACAATATAATAACAGTTGCAGATTATTGTTACAACTGTTTAGCTAAGCAACATGTTTCGGCCTTACGCGGCCATCATCAGACTTACAAAACAGTGGTGTTAGTCAAGGTACATTCAGTGGTACCGTGACTAACTCCACTGTTTTGTAAGCCTGATGATGGCCGAGTAAGGCCGAAACATGTTGCTTAGCTAAATAGTTGTAACAATAATCTGCAACTGTTATTATATTGTTTTGTAAAGGTTTTATTAATACATTGTTTACCTATACACAACGGGATGGAAACTATCCAATTTAGACAGTCACTTGTGCTCCCACTTACACCACACTCGTACGCAACTGACTTCCTTACTGGACTGCTAGCGTCCGTTACCAGCTCCTAACTGTTTCGGCGTTTAAATCGCGCCCCTCTTACCTATCACCAACGGTTACAGGTTAACCTACAACGCATGGCCATGAACCGTCCGTAACTGACGCCAACAGTCCTAATAAACAACTATACTAAAAATGATCGTCTACATCTTGGTTATTTTTCCATCACGCCGCTCCTGTCAGGGAATGTGAATTTCTTGTCGTGATGATTTCCGATTGTTTAGGTGCTTTCGCAAAATTACAAAAAGCGACTATGAGTTTCGTCACGTCTGACCGTCTGCTCTCCGCATGGAACAACTCCGCTCCCACTGGGCGGATTTTCATGAAATTTGATACTTGAGAATTTTACGAAAATCTGTTGAGAAAATTGAAATTTCGTTAAAATCGGACAAGAATGAAGAGTAATTTACATGAAGACCAATATACATTTTTTGTCGTATCTCGCTCATTTCTTCATAGAATGAGACACGTTTCCACCAAACGTTGTAGAGAAAATCAAAAACACATTTTGTGTTCAGTAACTTTTATTTCGAAAATCGTACCGTTTGTTAGAAAATGTGTAAAAATACCATAAAGCGGGGCAGGCCACAGATGACAATACGGCGCATGCGCATTGCACACTGGTTACCTAACTCTATAAATACACACTCACAATATGTAATAGTTTTTGCTTTTCCACAGCAACAATGGTTGCAAGAACGCGCCTCAGTGTTACGTTGTACGTACATCGCCTCTCTTATTCTTTGTGTGTACAAAATAACAACCATGAACACGCAGCACTAAGTACTGTACTTGTTATTATTTTATTTGAGCATTCTCCGTTACAACTGCGTAATACTACATGCTGATTTTACACATTATTCTTTATCTTGCTTAGAGGGAAAGCAGAGGTTGTTCTGTTCTCTTCCACCCCTTTACAATTGTTTATGGTTGTTCGTAATTTCACAGCGCTGTTGTGCATAACTCATTTCCTGTGCATTTAATATGAAAATATTATAGTAGTCCAAAGTCAATTGATTTAATGAAGGTTATAAATGAGTCCCGGTGGTTTGTTATTAGTTCGTGCTTGCTTGCTGGCCAGTTTCCAGTTTTGAGTATGTTTTGTTTTAGAATTTCTCTTTGTGTTTGAAGCAGTGTGCAGTGTTACAGGAGGTGGTCAGTTGTTTGGTCTCCATGCTTGCAGACGCACGTTGCGTGTTCCAGTAGCTTAAAGCGATGGAGGTACACCCTCGTTTTCCCATGCCCTGTCACTCGCCGCAATGGAAGGGGCCATGCTGTGCTATGGTTGTGCAGTCTGCAGGTGGGACGAACAGTTTAAATAGTAGACGATAAGACGGATAAAGAATGGATATTCTGTAAGAGACCCGATTTTATTGCATCCAAAAGATTTGCAGCGTGCGTTGGGCTCCACGTTCTATTGCGTCCTGTAAACTTCCTATGTAACTTACGGACGTCGCTTTCTTTCCTTCAGTAAGCTTGCTATATATTTTATTATATCCTACAGACTTGGAGTTGACTGTTTAGTTTCAGTTCGTCGGATTAGTTTCTCAACTACATTTTCGTTTACCACCATTCAAACTTTTAACTTTATTTCCTTCGCCCGTATCACGTACGTAATCTGACGAGAAAGAAAATTCTTTTAATTTAGTCATTACTTCTCACAATAAAATCTCAGTTATTACACATTTCGACGCCATAATCCGCAGGTTCAGCACGATCAGCATCAACGAACATCACGGCAATCTGAAAGTCACACAGGATTCCTCCTCAAGCCATCGTCCTTCCTTTATGACTGTTCGATGTCTCTAGGGCCCACCGTTATCTCAGCCATATATTTTCCCTCTCCTCCTTTTCATTACACTTCAAAAATTTACAAAAGGTAGATTATTTTCATCACTCCATCTAATTTGTTTCTTGCCTGTAAAAGTTATTGTGAGAGTTATGTCTTTGATAAGATGGTTTCATTACTTTTAAAGACGAAGATCTGCAAGTAATTTACTGACCGCACAAACCTCCCGAAGTATTTCTATATATCCAGGTGTTAGAAGTTATTTTAAAGTACGCAATGTGGCGTTTTTATTCGTCACACGCCAAATTCCTGCCATTTGACTGATGTAACAATAGAGCCAATTTTTATATTTCAGCACTTGTGTGAGTGCCAAGTGACGGAAGTGAATTTAAATGGATTCGAGTTTGCAAGATGAGTTGTACGTTCTGGTGTACTACAAGTGGTTGATATTGGTAGCGACAGACTACCACAGGCGTCGACAACCACTTACGGAGGTTTTATATGTAAAGCTTTGTTGGTACGACTGAACCAACCACTTCTCTGGAGTTGATCGTTTCAGAGTGCAACAGAGTTTCTGCCGGATTCAAAAGGCGAGATGGAATCGAAAGGTTTATCAGTTGACTAGGGGAAAGCAAGGATCATCGCCCATCCGACATCAGTTTTTCCATTCTTTTCAACTTTGTACTATTACCAACGTGTTTTTCTTCAAGTGCCAATGTTCAATATAGTTTGCGAGTATCTTTTTCCTTCTCTCGTCCTTTCATTCTCTCAGTAGGCTACATGTATCAAATTCTCATAACGCATACGTCATTCCTGTAAACATCATTTTTATATATTTCTTATTTTTCTTATTCTTTTCATTCTACATCTTGCCTAATTACTCTCTTGTATAATTGATGGATATTATTGCTGTGTGGTTGATAGACATTTATTTCTTTCTTTTCTGCAGGATTTTATTATGGGCTGTATATAAGTCATAAGTTTGTTTCATCATTCAGAGTCCTCGCCTTTCTGTAATTCACACTATTTGTTTACACTTTTATTTCATAGTGGCAGACCAGGCATGGGAGAAATATAGTTTACTTCCGTTTCTTTTTGTTTATAACTGGTCGCGCTAAATGTTTATCACGCCAGCAATATGTAGCTGCCTTGTGCTCCAGTTGCGGTCCGCAGAAGTTTCTGGAACGGTGACCAGCAACTTTGTATGTAGCTGGACTATCAGTTTTACTATAGATGAAGGGATCCAAGATCCCTAGAGATGAACTCAATATAGTTTTCTTGTATCAGCATTATTCACTGTTTATGCACAATAAACTCCAGTACACTTGACGTGGGGATTATTGCGAGTTCGTGCAGCCTGTCCAACTCCCCGTCTTAACCTGAAGTTCGCGCTCCGTCCCTCTTGGAACGACATCCACGATACGTTCCCCACCGGGACTGCGCAGGATACAATTGTTGCATAACTCTAAATGATATGACGGCGCCATTAGAAATGCCTGTATCCATTTAATTATGTTAGAGCGTCCGAGTTTCTTCAGCTTCTAGTACTAGACAGGTATTCTTTCCTTTTTCTTCTGCTTCTCCCTGTCTGCCCTTATTTTTTTGCCTCTCTCTGTGTTTATACGTCTTTCTTTTCTTTATTTCATTTTTCTTTCTTTCTTGCTTTACATTTTCTTTTCCGTTGTCTTCGTTTTATTTCATAATCTGTATGTGTCTTTCTGTTCCAAATTACTCTGCTCTTCAGCCTTATTTTTCTCTCTTTTCCCGTGTATATTTCTTTGTAAATTTCCTTTCTTGCTTTATATCTTTGTTCCCGTCTCCTTCTACCGACACCCGCAGTTTCACAACTCACGCTCTGTAACATAAACTTGTGACTTCATCCACAACGGACATTTATGCCCTGTAATCTCGCGGTAGAGGAATATCCTACATGAAATAATTAAACGGAAGGCTAACTGGATTGGTCATATTATGCGTAGAAACTGCCTTCTAAAACAGGTTATTGAAGGGAAGATGAAAGGGGAGATAAAAGTGACAGAAAGACGAGGAAGAAGACGTAGGAAGCTACTGGATGACCTTAAGGAAAGGAGATGATACTCCAATTTGAAGGAGGAAACTTTAGATCTCACTATGTGGAGAGCTCGCTTTGGAAGAGGCTTTGGACTTGTCGTAAGACAGACTGCTGAATGAAATGAATCTCGCGGTACGACCGAGTATTAGCCACTTCTTTGCCCCTGACACGTTGCTGTATAGGGAAGTGCTAGAACTTGTGAATTAACGCTTCGTCTTGCTTTTCCAAAATGTATTAATACAAGTGCTTCATTGCCTTACACGTTGTTCTTGTGAAACTGGTTCTAGGTACATAGCTAGGTATATAGCTAGGTTCATATCTTCGCAATACAAGCATATTATTACTAGAGGAAAATGGAGATGCCGGCTGTGACGTTCAACATGAAGGGCAGTTCTGCCTGCCAGCGTCACGTCTCACCGCAATGTGGCTAGCACATGCTGCACTCGTAATCCCTTGGTTTCCAGTTCAGATCTTGCGACAACTAGTGACTTTTTTAGGCTGCATTCAAGGCAGTTTGTGAAAGTTTGAAAAAGAATCTGTGAAAGACACCCGCGATATTTCTCCGACTCCTTCACAATATTCACAAATTTTCCACGTGGTGTAATTCCACTCTTCTACGCAAGGTGACCCAAATTCGCGTCCCTGAGTGTATGTAGTCGGATCATATTTATTGAAGTAGATATTAAAATTTTTTAGCAGCAATTCCAGGGGACTTACTGTCGAGGAACGTAACAGCTCTTTGCGCCCCACCGAACACGTGGCCCACAATTGGGTCGTAGATGTTGCTTCATCAGAACACCTGATAATTACACGAAAATGTTGTGACAGCAGTTTGGTGCCTTCACATTCGGATGCTGTAGTAATCTCCCCTCTCAACATATTTCAACCCAGCCCCATTTGATTGTCAATCAGTAACGTCTAACTTTGTTCGTGGCCTCAGCTAGGGAGATACTTCCTGTCCCTTCTGGTTCTTAACTGAAAGGGACAGTGTGATTTTGACGTTTTACTGACCGTGCATCTCAGTACAATACTAGTAATTAACCAACTTGATGCACAAAATCTTGTTTTACAATAAGTTTATGAAACGCCTCTACATGTTTCGAGCAATATGTTCTCATCATCAGGAGGTGCACGGGACGGCCACCTACAATGTGTGATGATACCAGATGCTGTATATACAATTTTGACCTCCTAATGATGAGAACAGATTGCTCGAAACATGTAGAGGCGTTTCATAGACTTATTGTAAAACAAGATTTTTTGCATCAAGTTGGTTAATTGCTAGGGACAGTGTGAATTACACAGATGTTCAAAACACAGAATTACTTTGCATTGTGGCGAATGTACATCACATTTAAAAACAAGTAGTATTGTGATGTCGTTTGTCAACCAGCAAGTAAAGAAACACTAAAACACAATATTTTGGAAACAGGATCTTTTTCGTCTTCAGGAAAACAGTAAAGAAAGCTACTCGGTTGAGCAAAACCGTTCAAAATCTGTGGTTTAGAGAAGCACAGTTCTTAGAATGCAGAGCTTCACGCTGTGGCTTTACGTAGCTGATGTGTCAGTACTCAGTTAGGTATGAGTAACATGAAATACTTTTCATTCTGGTTTTGATCAGCTTCTGTGAATGCCAGACGAAAGAAATTGTACAGAATGTGAAGACAGCCGTAGGAAATTTGATGTCAGTAGGATGATTTTCTTGGCTGGAAGAACATAATTATGGGTTTGCGCCTTTCTCGATAATATCGGTTTTCTGCCACGCTGCTGCTTGTTCAGCAATACGATGGTGTCTGGAGAAGGGAAAGTGGATAAGATTCGGCACACTAGTGGTTAAGGATACAAAGTTATTGCTGTCGATGGCAACTCACAAAATAACACTTACTGCGACATTATGGCTTTGATTTTGGCTAGGTTCTTAATTGCTATGTATTAACAGCTTATATTGCTTCTGTTGCTGTTGGTTTCCAAGGCTTGATGGCTCTAGTGAGCTTAGGCCTCACTTTTGTTGAGGTTCTGAGACCACACTCAGACACACTACACTCGGTAGGACTCCCCCGGACGAGTGATCGGCCCGTCGCAGAGACCTCTACCTGACAAAACACAGCATTCGCAAGGGACAGACTTCCATGTCCCCTGCGGGATTCGATCTCGCAAACCCAGCAACCGATATTGCTTATGAACTGGATATAATAAACTGAGATAAAGCGCCCCATTCTCACTTTAAACCGATTACGTCCCTTAAGATGGATACGTCAACACTAGTCAACAGATATGTTTAATTTGGTCTACATACATTATACAAATATTTTATATTGTAATTGAGCAAATAATCACGCAATGGTGTTGATATTGAATTAGCTAAATGTGCAGTTGTATGTAAACCCGGTACTCATTGCTGTGTTACAGTGTGTAGGTCAGTGTGCTTCTAGGTTCATACATGTTAATCTTATGCGTATTGGACCGTGCATCATCTTGATATTTGAATAAAGGTTGACCAACTAGATGACACTTGCTTTATTATATATTGCTCAACATGTTTCAGACGTTAATACGTCCATCTT
>Ga0131853_10003056_pt1 | contig 30031 bp, 20 predicted proteins | sample TergutLab28metaG_FD_92764 | JGI IMG/M metagenome (GOLD analysis project Ga0131853, IMG submission 92764) | Labiotermes labralis P1 segment gut microbial communities from Petit-Saut dam, French Guiana - Lab288 P1 (version 2) (version 2) | ecosystem: Host-associated > Arthropoda: Insects >... | reverse complement strand
TCCTCCCCCTCCAAAACCAAAATTTGTTTAAAAAATTTCAAAAAAACAAAAGCTGCCAAACTTTTTAAAAAATCTACAGAAACCCCTCAGAAGAAAACCTTACCCTTTTGTTAAAAAATGCTTTTTTTTGTTCCCCCCCCCCCCCCAACTTTCTTCCCTTACTTGTGTATTTTGTTTTTCGGTAATGCATCTGTTCTTCACTAACTTCCAGCTGCCTAACCTTTTCAACCACACAACCCTTTGTCTAGTACTTTCTGAAGCCATAAAAACGTCCTACAACTTCTACAGTCTTACAAACTAAACATAAGATCCTTTTATATAATTCTTCTGTGGAGTATGGAACTTTGAAATTTTGTGTAAGTTTGACAGTGTTATCATATATTAACTACACATTCTGGGATAGGAGTGCAAATAATTGTCAAATTGCTGTTCCAGAGTACTTTTTCTATAGTACTGGTGTTAAAACCATTGAGTGAGGCACCACTGCTAAGCAACACAATACATATAGATAAAGTTCTGTTAACATTTCAACACTGTCTGTCTTCTATTTAAGAAGGATAAAACAGGGTATTTTGGAGCAGACATTTCTACTGCTGTTTTATATGCAGGAGGAACAGTTCCGTTTGGTGTTTCTCTACATTTTCTTACCCATCAACAGCAGTGGTATTCAGTCACTTTTGGTTGCTGACTCAAACTGACATGATCCTGACACTAGGAAAAGATGCTGCAGGTAAATGACAGAAAAACACTGTATGCTGGATTACGATTGTACCTCTCAAATCCCTGGCAATTAAAAAGATCATGACTGTCCTAAAAGTATCAAGTCTCCACATGTCTGGCTGTGTATGCCTTAGTGGTAGGAGAGCCAAAACAGCATCTCATGGATGGGCTGAAATCCAGGTGACAAGGTACAAGGCCTATGCCTGAACAACAAGACCAGCCACATGCCCAGCTTGGTGAGTAAGTGAGTGAAATACTCATTATATATACTAATACAGTAAGTTTGTTTGTGACACCACGTTCTACTGAACTAAAAAACAGGTCTTTTCAAGATAAACATTTTTATGAAGCTTATGATTCAGCAGTGATGGCAATCTCCTTTGTTTTTATTAATTCCTTTTCAAACTAATTGTTTTTTAAACAAAAAATGCTGACATTAAGAACTGACAGTGCTGCATCAAGTGAAGGTCAAGGGAATCTAACATATTTCATGCCCTTTCCTTGGCCCATGCTTGAGGTAGGATTGTCCATTTCAACATTTTGTTTCACATTTATGTGTGCTAGGAAGCTTTTATTCTTGTTCACACAGTGCTTATGAACTCCTAATTCCCAAAACAAACTATCCAGCATCCAGCATTAACAAGTATAATGTTGAATGTTTATTAAGTTTAAAATCTTGTGATTATCATACATTAAATATTTTACAGTTTCTGGATACAAATTATTTGCATGGGTACCACTAGTGTAAATAATGTACTGTATGCACAAAATACTTTGAAAAATATATGTGGTTGTCATATACCTGGTAAGTACAGTTCTCCACCTAATTTTTAGCTCTTTTAAGCCATAATCAGGTGGAAAAACACAGAAGACACAGAATTCCTGGCTAATTACATCTGGTAAAAGGTATATGGAAAAGTAATGGCTCCACAACTAGGAAATAAACAAACACAGAAGTCTGGCCTGAACTGTACTCATGCAATTAACATTCCCACACTTCTGTCTGAAGTTTCATAGTTCTGTCATTACAGACCTTTGGCTACCAGCCATAAAAATAGCATAGTCTAGTAAGATAATTAATAATAATTGCATAAACAGAGTGGGGGAATTAGTCTCATCGCATGAAGTGCTCCACCAACTGACATTCATGGGTGAATGACAACTGTTTGAGCAGCTAATTGTGTAGTCCTCAGTACTGCTCCACATTGAACTGTATGTACAAGTCCCAAAGAAATCAAACAATAACTGACTATAACCATAATAGAGAAGGTCTCCACTTTAGCTACAGTACCTCTGGACATAGCTCAGGGATTGCTTCCATTTGTACTATGCAATACAGTCATTCAGTAACTTGCTTGTTTCAATATTTAAATTTTATGGTTCATTTCTGCAAAACAGCTTTAGGCAAATAATAGGGTGAATTAATTAAAACAGATTATGACCATCTCCCCTCTAGCAATTCTAAATTAATCTCCCCACAAGCCACTCTATTCATTAGCTTTAATGTACCGTACAATATTAAATGAAGAATTAAGTGGTTTTTGAATTTGTTACCCATACCACAAGGTACATGCAAGGTCAAAAAACAAAGTTCCAGAACTCAGTCAATAAAAACGGATACACATGAAAATACGTGGAACACTTGTTAATTTTCCTAGAAAGTAGGCTCCCTTGACTCCAATACACCTACATCTTTCTAAGTCTTGCATAGAACCATTACTAAAGGTGCCCATAAGAATTGTATTTAACAGAACAGTTACATTCTTCATGATGTCCTTGATCTTCTTCTGTGGAGTGTGGTTTTCATTGTAGGATACAGGAAAATGTAGGCTGATGCAAGGCCAGGTGAACAAGGTGGGTGGCTGATCAACACACTGTGATTTGCCAGGAAGCTTTTCACTAACATGGCAGACTCAGCACAGGCATTGTCATGCAAGAAGAACAAACTCAAAATTGCAGCCTCATTCTTGAAATCAGCTTCATTTACCTCTCCAGCACCTGTCTGTAAAATTCAATATTCACTGTCTTGCCTTCAGGCACAAATTCCTAGTTTATCACATGCTGTTTATCAACACAAGTTCAATATCATTCTGATTCTCAATTTTTGAAATCTTTTTGGCCTCTCGGATGATTCTGTTCTCCATTCCATGCTCTGACATTTTGTTTCAGGATCATATTGAAACTGACAGAACTTGACTCCTTGTTTCCAGTAATGCTGGAATTGAGAAAATATGGACTGTTCTGTTCTTAGAGGTCTGAATGAAGTTTCCACATGTTCAGACCATGTGCCACTTTTGCTCATCCAAGAGATATTGTGGAACAAATTTAATGTATACATTACTCTTTCACAAATATTCATTAAGAATTTTTAAAAAATGTCTTCTGGTTAATACGCAGTTCATCGTCCATCAATTTTAGTGTCAGTCAACAGCCTCCAGCTACCAGTCCATAAACTTATAAAAGCTTCCAGTTCTTGAGCAGTTGACAGCTGCCCATGCTTAGGAACCTTCAAGGTCCGTGGGTCTCTCTCTGAACATTTTATATCATTCAAAGACAAACACATGATATACACCTTCATTTTCACAAAGAGTATCAAGTATGCATGATGGAAAAAGTCTCACGAGTGGAAGATCCCACCGTGATGCCACTTAGATTGATGCTGCTTATATACAGGGTGTTCCAGGAGGAATGTGCCAGACTTCGGGAGAGTGTTCCTTATGTTAAAGTATACCGATATAACCCAAAACACCTATATCCAAGGTTGAACAGTTACGGAGATAATGGCCAGAGAAGTTTGAAACTTTGACAGCTGTTACACACTTAGTTATTACCAAATACATATTAAAACTGGCAGGAATATGTGGTTTCTGTAATGTTAATATCTGTACTTAACATGTAATTAATGTATGAGTGACATAAAGCCATTAAATTGACCTACATAAAAACCTGCATTAACGCCGTAGTCATCCTTAGGGCTCCAAGCACTTTACATGGTGCTTCCAACTCCCATGCAAGCAACTAAACATCACACAGGCATGATTAAGACTGCATTCCACTCTCAAGGTCATCAACACTCTCACGTGACACATCAGCTGTGCAGGTTGCAGTATTTGGAACCACAAGAAGCCCCCACTTTTCTCTGGCCATTATCTCCATAACCGTCCAACTTTGGATATAGGTGTTTTGGGTTATATCGGTATACTTTAACATAAGGAACACTCTCCCAAAGTCTGGCACATTACTCCTGGGACACCCTGTATATATATATATATATATACACAGTATATACTAGCTTTTATAACCACAACAATAATCCTTTTAGCTGCTCTGTGTGAACTTGAAATGTGATCAGTCTAACTTGTAACACAAATACAAATTATGAAGTGATGGAGAAAATATTTGGAGCTAAGAAGGATGAAGTAAGACAGTAATATACAGTGTGGGCACATAAATTCCAGGTGTCAAGTCACCCAAGCGACTAAATTTGCTGTGGTGGCACCCAACATTTGTGGGTCCTCGGTAAGCAATTTGCTTCATGTCACCTGTCTGACGTCTAGAATTTTGAGGGCTACTAGATTTTTGGAAAATCTGTGCACCTGTGATATATAGTAATAGATAAAGAACTCTGCCATTCATACAGATCACACAGTAGTGTTATGATAGGAAGAAAAGAAATGCACACTGTCAGTCCATTTTAAGGTACAACAGTATTTATTTAGAAGAAAACTCTTGAAGATACATAGGAAGAACCTGGACAGTGACCTTGGGACTCACCGAATATGAAGCAGTGATGCTAACCACTCGACTGAGATGTTTGGATTCAGGTCTCATTGAGAAAATCTACATTAAATGACCACTTTGTAATATTTACAATAACCATAGATCTGATTTCACTGTTAATGAAACTCTTACCTCTAAAATGTGCATGTAATACTGCTGTTCATTCTCAGAACAGGCTATGTATAAAAACAAATCAATCATTCCAGACTGTTGAAGAGCCCAAAGCACCTGCAAGCAAACCAATTATAAATCAAAGCAATATATCTTTCATAGTCTTTATCAAGAAAAACAGATTCCATAAAAATTTGAACCATTACCTGATCATGAATGCTAGCATCATTGTCTGTCCTCTTCTCAGCTTCAGGGTCAGCTGGGACTTGCAACACGTTCCTCACCAAAATCAGGATTCTTTCTATTACGAGACCTTTGTCTTCATCTCTCTCCATTGAATCCTATCAAGGTACAAAAAAAAAAAAATTGTCCAGGATATAGGAAATTCTCAGCTTATGAACCTGTTGCATTACAAGAGTTCACCCACAATTTGTTTGTTTAAAAAAAAAATTCCAAACCCATTATTACAGATGATGCTCAGACTCCTGAGGTAGCATATTTTACCAGTGTATTAACATATTTTCACAATTTTTGATAAGCAGTACAGATTTTAAACATAAAGGAACCATCTGATGTAACCTTCAAACATTCTGCCATAACTGTTTTGTAACTTTCAACATGCAAAAGGAGCTTTCACACAATTTATATACACTTTTGTAATGTACTACAACAAACTCCACATGTTTGCAGTTCATCACACATCACTTTCAAATGGAAAATGACATCCAGATTTCACAGACTATTTGTAATGATATATTTAGTGACACTGTTGGTACTTACACCACAAAGCACGCAAAGTAGATGACCTAATACAAATATGAAACAATGGTATCATAATTGACAGGGAAAAACTGAAGTACATGGAGAAAAACCAGTCAAAGTGCCACTTTGCCCACCACAAATCCCACATGGACTGCCCTGGGACTAAACTGAGACCTCTGCAATGAAAACCTGTTATCCAGCTCCCTAAGCCATGACACAGCCCTCACAAATTTATCATGCCTTTTCACTTCTTAAAACTACCCAATTCCAGACCTGGACAGGCCATTAAGGCTTCAGGATGTTGAAGCTCCCAGAATTTCTAGATAATCAAGCCCTATGCACTGACCACCTTTACTCCCAGGAGATAACCCCAGCACTCATATCTGTAAGAGGCTGAGTCAACCCCTGGGCCATAGTGGCCATAAAGAAAAATGCCAATGACCCCATTTGGAATGGAACCCACAACCTCCTGGCTTGTAGCGCAGTGGTATAACCAACTGTGCCACTACATATCCCAATTTCACATTCTACACAACTATAATCTAAACATCAGTTATCTACATTTTGAAGATCTATTAGCATATGTAATTTTAGTATCCTAATTGCATTAGTGCTACCACACACAGAAGTGCGTATAACTTAATTGAGGATGCTGTAATCAGTATGAAACTAAAATGTATGAATATGAAATGGCTCTAATAACAAGGCATTAAAATTAAATCCTACAAAAAATTAATTTTTGCACACATACTTGGTGGAAGCCGAGACAGGCACCCAGACACATACTTATAACACAAAAAGCCTAAACATTTTAATAAATAACAGTCAATAATTTGGCCTCCATGACATGAACAATTCAACAGCATACAAATGAGTGCAATATAAATAATATCACTTTAATTTGTTTTCATACTTCTTTTCACATCATTACATTAAAGTAACTTGCTCCAGCTAGGACAGGAGAATGACAAAACATTTAATGGGTTCCATCACTTCTAATATAGTAAAACATAGTACAATTTACCTATTTTAAAAAATTGGGCTTATTGTACAACCCACTAGTGTTTTAAATGGAATGGGGCAAGGTTAAGTTACAAGTCAACTGAAACACATGAATTAAATTAAAAAGAGTGACTGTTGATAGCACATTTATACTTACAATTTGGAGTATACATCCAAGTTTCTTGCTAAGTAATGCCCAAATTGTGTGATCACAAAATGCTTCTTTGTAAGACTGTAAATGGGTTATAATCTGAAGGTAAAAGTTGCGTGAGGTTTTGTCTGCTGGCAGCTCTTCACGATACAGAAGTAGTGCTGGATTTGTCAGATTCACCAGCAATCTAACAAATACATAAGGTAAGTAATTTCAAATATATTACAATACATTTCCTTGTTGCTTGGTATGAAGGGCTTAAGTAAAAAAATCATTACAAATAGTGTACACTGAATAGTTCTTCATACCATTCAGGTGCCATTATTTCTGACCTCAGGTCTAGGTAACTTTCTTGGAATAAGGCCTAAGCGGACTTCTGAAAGTATGTATATACTGCTCACATTAACTAAGACAGAACATTCAAACTAAGTCTTTTAGTACTAAGCACTTTATATTTAAAAAGTGAAATTTCCAGTTACACACTTGAAAATGATCATATAGGAATAACAAAAATTATATTCATCCTCACCTCAAAATTACATCAAAAAAATCTGCCTTTTCCCAGTAATCCTTTAAAATAGGTAACAAATCCGCTTGAAGGATTTTTGATTCACCAATATATCTACGTATCTCATGATTTTCATCATCTCGACGCAAATAACGGATGAGATCCTTTATAGTTTCTGAAACATTGTGATTAATGTTGACATGATGTACACTTCAGCATTACTATTTATATGCCAACTCATGAAATGTTAGACCTATAATAATCGGTCAAGATCCTGCACAGATATTTACCCTGGCAGTGAGTATCAATGTAATACTTGTTGCCATCAAAATACCCCAAGGCATTGCATGTTGCTGCAAGCTCAGCATACAGCAAAGAAGACATCTTCAGCAAGTTATAAGCAGGGCATACAGGTTAGTTCTAAAAGTTTCGAAACTCTCAGAACTTCCAGCCTGAAATATTAAATATAAATACACATCGTTAAAACTTTTCGAAATATACAAGTTCAGACGCTCTTACCATGATCTATTAAATTATGTAACTGTCCATAAATATTAAGATACACAAATCCGTAGACTTTAATTGGGAATCCAGAATAAATAACGTCGTTCCATAATCAAACTCAAAGTCTACTTCTCATTAAATTTATAATACATACTAACCCACTTCGTCCTGCCAATAACCTCAATTCACTTACACTAACTCGATGCTTCCTGCGCTGCCAATATTAAAAGACACATTTAAGCTCTTACTCACATTCCGTGTTTTACAACGAATTGAACGACATAAGCACAATTATTATACGTTCAATTTTCTCCGACAAGCATGCGTCTCCACAACATAACCACAATTTCCACGCCATATGCAATAAATTTCGCGGGTTCAAGTACCCAATCACATGCCGTAGCGAATGACGGACGAATAACGACCGACGAGGGAAGTTTGATTGTTAATGGAATGTAGACTGACCCATCAGAGACATTGTTTCGCTGCTACACTGAAGTCTAGTAACTCAAGATCCTATCTCTTTGTGAAGAGTAATCATATACCAGGAAACTACAGAGTCCTTAGTCTTTAATTCCTATACTATAAAATATTTTTGCCGCGCTAACTGCAGCCATATACGTGTAATTTTTTATCAAATAAACTAAGCAGTAGTGTGGTTCGAATTCTGAGTACTTTATTCCTTTCTAGTCTCGTTTTTAATCTTAGTCTGATTTTAGTTCTTACCTAAAAATTACTTTCAACTGGTAATGGACAATATCTGTCATTTACATACTTGTCTGAAACTAGATATAATCAAAGCAATTATCATGCTGGGTTTACTTTCGACACTGTCCATCATCTAGCAATAAGATGTAGTTCTTATGTATGTTTCAGGATCTTTTTATTTCGATCCAAACCATTGTCATTATTCTCAAAAGTAAAGTGATTAAAATTATAACCAAAAGTGTGGAGAATAAAGTAGTATATCATTCCGAAACGATGCACACGTAATTTTTAACAAAGGGTAATGTCCAAAAGAACTCTGTTGTAATAAGTAGTAATATGCTTTCCCCATTCAGAAATCAGTAAAACAATTGTGTTCTTTATGTCTCACGGCTTTCGCCCTCAAATATGGATCTAAAAATATAATACTGTACTATTATCACACATAAATATTTCTATTTACAATACATAAATTGATGACTATGTGTAGTACTAGATCAGAGTGGTGTTACAGGCATTGACACCGTGACCTTATGTACGGCCATTTCGAAGTCCACGGTGCGAAGTGCGCAGTTTGGCTTGCCTAAGTAGTGACTTTCTTCCTATCGTGCGAGTACTATAACGGCAGGTGGATTCTATGTTTCACAGGAACGGACTGCCTCCATTTGCAGGATGACTGATTATTTGTCACGCGGATGATGAAGTAATTGGGAAGAAAGGAAATTATCAGTTATATGGGAAATCTGAGCTGCCAGGGAACAGTACGAAAACGTCCACGGTAATTTTTGAGGTTCCTGATTTTGGGAAGACTGAATTGTTAACAAACAAGTCAGTTTGCTACAACGTGAACATTTTACCGTTAGAAATAGTACATGGTTTACACAGCTTAACAGCGTGAACACTCTTAGTGTGTATCATCCCCTTTGCGTTAATAAAATAGTAACAATAAAACAAACTGTCCATACACAACACTTCATTACAGTACTGTGTACGAACGGCTTGTCTTACTGTTAAGCACTAACACGTATTATTCTTTGTAGCATGGAAACTGAAACAGGGTTAATTCGTTTAGTAACAAAATACTTCTACAATAATATCCTTCGAATGGTTAAATCTGCAGTTTTCGTAACAATAAATAGAACTTCACAGTATTGTTGCCAAATGATACATACACTTTTATTTCCTATTAGGAAAACAATAGGGGCATGCAGGATAAGTTTATGGTCGATATCATAGTTAAAGAATTCCAACGTAGGGAAATATGGGAAGGTCGTGTAGATAGAGTAGATGAAGAGAAGTGGTAGAAAATGACAGAGAAATATATGCCTACTGGACGAAGATTTATATTTATATATTATTTATATATTTATTTTATATATTTATTTATTTACTGCAATTGGGTTGTTACCCGGTGACAGTGGTTAAACCCGGTGGCAGTGGAAGACCAAGCAAACGCAGGAAAAAGGATTTTGAGGGTAGCGCAAGCATTGAAACAACTAATGCTTCAAGACAAGAAAAACAGTAAAATGAAACGTCGCCGTGTCACGAAATTCTGTATTCCTTGAAGTTTTCGTCAAACAAAAATTTGTCAATCAAAATAGAATGGATAAATATGTAGAAACTGGTTTTTATATTTATCGTTCAAATCTATAGTTGTTATATTTTTTTATTGTACTAATGAAACGATACAATGGTGGAATATATTTTAGAGGAAATGATGACAATATATTTTCAGGTGCTGCAATGATATTATCCTAGAACGACTAATTTTAATAAGACTTACAATGATGGTCATTATAGTTGCAACGTGAGCCGAGTCATGCGGTGATAATTCGTGACACGGCAGGTTTTGAGTAAAAGAAATTACACAGTTGACACGAGTAAATGTGATTGCAATCTCTTAGTACCAACAGATGTACATATTATATAAATATATTGTACTTTATCTGGCTCCTACATGTTTCGGCTCTTCGCCAAAACCAAATAGCTTAAAACTCGGAACAGACAGTAGTTCTTACAGTACTATGCATGTGAATGTACAGATTATATTAAAATTTACATATTAAAAGTATTAAAATTTACAATATATGTGATTCATGACAATTAATGTATTGTTTATTCAACAATATAAAACAATATTATTCTTTGTGAATTGCAGCATTCTCCCTTCTATTTGTTGCTTGTTTACAAATATCTATTACGTTACGCTCCGAGAAAAACAATTCTAGGTAAGAGTTGCTTCTAGTTTATTCAACAACTTTTCCTCAAATGCATACGTTATATAATCTCGCATGGAAAGTTTAGTGCGAGCTGTGAATTTGGAAGGTGCTTTGCATTTGCTCAGAGAGACTGAGAAAGACTGTGGAAACCCGTACTGAAGATAACCGACCGCTGGACGGAGAAAATAAAACGGAAAATACTAGTTTAATGCACAATACAAAGCAACATTGCTAATCAGTCAGCAACAAATTTCGCGTACGTGCAGAAACATAGAAGAAATCAGTAACATACTCCTATGGGTAAACCATACGAAAAAGTGCATTGCCCAAATGGTTCGGCGTCGTAATATAAGGGTCTACAGTTAACCTGTATTTGTATAGCCTACCTCTGACTTCACACAACTTCACTTGACTGCATTGTGTACATTATTTACATACACACATTAAAGTGTTCATCTCTAACGAGATCTCTGAACAAATTTCATAACTGGGGGCAAAATAAAAAATGTCGTGGCTTTTATTCGCATAATATATTCCTCAAAGTAATGGACGAAACAATGAAATTTCATTTGGATGTAGATGTAATTAATAGGAAAGGCAAAATTAAATTTGCCCCTGTTTTTAATTAAGCAACAGCCATGGGGACGTATGTGAATTAGTTGACTGTAGAACAAATGTTATTTTTTTTAATTGGCCTTTTTTAAACAGCAAATTCGGCTTTATATAAACTTCAAATCAAAGTTATCATTTCATATTGAAGGAAGAGAATAAGAAGAAAAAGAAGAAGGAATGGAGAAGAAATATTTTGCAATAAATTTCTATGTAAAGTGGTTTCTGTCAGACTAATATTTAACAGGATACCAGAACAAATAATTTCTGGATCTACGCAGTATTTTCACTTTATTATTACTAGAAGAAAGGATTTCTGTTATAAGTTCTGGATTTTGTACTGCTATTGACGGTAAAAGATCATCAGCACTAACGAGCTGTGAAAAACTGCTGATAATACTTTTGAATTTTCTTATAGACTACTGTTCGTGTGAATACAGCTGTTTGCTTCTTGTAAAACCTACATATTTCTGACATCCTGTCTTTGCAATATGCATACATTTCAGCTCAGATTTACATTCTTTTGAATATCAAGAATTCCTTCGAAACTATGCCATTCCATTTCTTCTTTCGCTCGAGGGAACAGGAGAATTTACATGACGATAGACTGGGGAAGTGTTGAGGATGTAATAGTCCAAGGTGGGGCGGTGTGACAGGAAGATACAAGTGCCAAGAAACTGATGTACACGGTTGACAGTCACTTAAAATTGTGCAGTATGCTCATTGTCTTGAAAGGCTCCCAATGACTCCCGGATTTTTTTTTGGAGACATTCAGTAAACCCATAAAAGTTGCCCTTAAAAGTCTCCTGAGTACAGAGATTTGTCATACGCTATTGATTACCGAATATTACAGAGAACTCACTTTAGGATCTAAGAGTATGTGACTGCTGAATCTACAAATAAAATAATACGCCATTAAAATCAAGCTTTACGGAATCAAGTCTCAGATTGGATCATTAGTAATCCGCCGATATTCCAAGTGGATATATCCTGATTAAATTGAGCAGAGTTACCAGCACACAAACCTTTTCATTGTACATGAATGGTCATCATATAACATAATGTTACGTCTTTAAAGGAACTGATTTAAATATATTAAACGCAATATACCGAATATAATTATGTTAAATGGCGACAACACAACCCTATTCAATGTGCAAGAATAAACGCGAATTAAAAATACCCTAGTCCTTTTAAGGGAATAATTGGAATATTACTAAATATAATAAACAAAATGTAATTCCATTAAAGTCAACAGTATTATATTACCACTGTTCTGGTAGGTACCACACAAAGACTGGTCTGTAAAATAAACGCAAACATTCATATAAATTTGTCCTCTGTAATGGATAGTAAGTCTTAGTTACTGCCTCCAAATCGACAAAACTTGCGAAATATCCTCAATAACAATTCTTACCTATGTTAACTAATAATTATTAACATATCTGTTCATAAAACTGAAAGATGCATTTACAAGATAGATCTATAATTACACAGAACTTTACCTCACACCATTACATGAGGTGGGTTTCGCGTTGCTTCATCAACGAGAGCATAAATTTTCACAAAATTCGACACTTCAGTGAGTACTGTAAGTCACTTTTTATTTAGGAAGTTTACTGCGTGTCATACGAATTAATAACAATAAGTAACTCCATGGACCAAAGCTCTTCTCTTTAGAGGTTATGAATTACTCTTATTCTTGTAATAAAAGCCAACGAGATGCACAATTTCTCAAATTTATTTGATAAAGTACTACACATGTTTCGTACAGGTCCACTGTCCATCATCAGGAGTATCTCAACACTGTATACACGCAATAGGTATTTGTCATGCTAGTCTGCTAGAAGAGGCCAACAGAACTAGAAATTGTGCATCTGCTTGTCTTTTATTATAAGAATATATCACGATGCACGGTCCTCTGAATGTCAGATTATGAATTACTGTCAAGTTGTTCCCCATGCGATGTGAAAACGTTAGTTTCTTTGTCACATTTACGCCACTGGTCCTCTTCTCGGGCCAGATGTTTTCATATGACAACTTTTCATATAGTTTCTTTAAGATCAGCTTTGCTAATCTCTCCATACACTTTTAAAATACTCGTCTGGAAGGTAGGGTATACGTAAAAATTCGGAATTATATTACAGATTCCCACCATTCTCAGATTGTGAAAGGCCTGTAAAAAATTCTTCAACTAATGTATCTTTTGTATATAGACTAGAGATAATTAATTTAGCGTAGTGGTTTTTTGAACTTGGGAAAAACCTTCAAGTTTTGTCGTTTAATTTCTTACGATAATATTACCGAACGCGCAGCTAAGTGAATTTTGTCAAATGGACAGACCTAATAACAGCAAAGATCTTTCCCTGTACAATGCACTTTTAAATATTTATTAATTTGCATCAATTTTTATTCTTCGTATAGGTGAATTGAAAAAAATGCATAAATATGCTTGCCGTTAAATTACACTTACAATTTTCCCCCAGAAAGTTTGGCCTGATTGGTTTTCTCAAGGTTTGGGCAATTTTGACACGCATACCAAACAAACCAATTAATTTATCTCAGTAGTTAACCAACTTCATGCACAAAATTTTTGTTTCACAATAAGTTTATTTCATGCCTCTACATGTTTCCAGCACATGGTGCTCGAAACATGTAGAGGCATGACATAAACTTATTGTAAAACAAAAATGTTGTGCATCAAGTTGGTTAATTACTGAGATAAATATACTGAGATTCACGGTCAGCAAAACGTCAAAACCAATTGAAGATGGACATCCAACGATGAGATCCTGCCAAACATGCACGGTCAGTAATCTTCATAGCTTATTTTACGCTGCATCAAAAGAATACAACAAGGTAGGCAACGTACGTATAGCGCAAAACTGAAGTGCTTTCATGCAACAATTATTAGAGTAGAAAAGTAACAAGTTTACAAATTCTGAGTTTGTGTTTGTAGCCTTAGTTATTCAGCATGCAGCGCCCATGCGCCATGTTGTCATCTATGGCCAGCCCGACTCTTCAAGATGTTTTCACATTATCTCATAAAAGGCATGATTTTCGAAAAAAAAGTTATTGAATACAAAAGTATGTATTTTGACTTTCTCTACAACTTCTGTCTCAAACATTTCTAATTCTAAGAAGAACTGAGAGATATATGTTTACAAATATATATTGGTCTGCAAGAAAATTGTCTGTTATTCGTGTCAGATTTTAATGGAACTTGAATTTCTCGACAGATTTTAGAAAATACGGAAATATCATATTTCATTAAAATCTGTGCAATGGGAACCGAATTGTTCCATGCGGGCGGACTGAAGGACAGAAATGACGAAACTAATAGTCGCTTTTCTTTTGCGAGAGCTGTCCGGGAATTCCAAATTTTATTGCAATGTGCCCCTTGTCACCACGACAAGGCGTGTCTTCTGGCTACGAATGGAGGATACCATCTACAGACTGGAGGTTATTGAATAAACGGTCTATAAAAGGCAACAAAAGGGAGTTACTCAGTTTGGGGTTGTGTGAGAGCCTAACAATTACTTACTTTCAGAGACTAGGATGTTATGAAATGTTCAATAGTAAATGAGACATATTTTTGAAACGACCTAAGCAACGTGATAGGAGAGGGTGCTGAATGGAGTTATCTGGCCGAGGTTATGATCAAATAATGGGCTTTTGTAAACGCGATAATGAAACTTTGTGTTACAAAAAAAAAGCGGAGAGTATCATGACAGGAACCCTTAGCTTCCTGAAGGAAGAGGCTTCTCGATGTAGTTAGTTCGTTATGGCACTTTTTGTAATCACTGAGAGACAAGTGACAGGCACTGTTTGTCGAAGTTATTTTAATTCTTGAGCAAACTCTAAGCTTTTGTTCACTCTTCAGTCTTTTATTTTCGTTCACCTTTAATTACCTTTGTTTAGACGCATGAAAGGCGAAAATTCTCTGAAAATGTAATCGCGAAGAGTTCTGTAGAAAGGAACTGGCGTGTAATCTCTGTCGTGGAAAGTACCTGATTTAATTTACTAGTTCTATTTAGCCAGTTCTAATCAACCGCCATCAAGAACATCTGCAGCAGAAAGGAAACCATGTGCATTCATATTATATTAAGTCATGTTCAGGTCATCCTGTAAACACAGAAAACAACGGTGTATATGAAGTAGCATGCATACATTTTGGCCCCCATTTACCATGTCACACAAAATCTTTAAGTACAATTAAAAAACTTTGGATTCTTTGTACACACAAAAATAATAACTTTTAACATCTCTGTTGTGTCTGGTTTGCGATTTATTTGTTATCGCCTTCGATAGATTAATTATGCAAGTTCTTCTTGTACATGACTGAACACACTTGGAAGCCAAGCCGTCAGCATGGGTCGAAACGATTTTAGATGCAGCATATCTTACACACACCCTTCCTTCCCTCCAACCCACCCAACGTTTGTTTTTCTATTAATTAAAATAATATATTTGCTACCGTGGCCATTAAATGGCTGTCATCTGAACATGTTCTGCAACAACGAAAAATAACTTCTTTTACGAATCGCAGTACCAATGAAATTCTTTGTCAAATTGTTTGGATTTTTTTTATTAACTCTCATGTAGGCTCGCGGAAGTTAACGTGTTTCAAACAGATGAGGGAGCAGTATAATTTTTTGTCTCCTGGCTTAATTATTTGGGAATGGCTTTTCCTGAATATCATTATCAAAATCCCAATTAGAAAGTAGTTTGAGTTCTGTTGTTCTGTGTGCTATATCACGTCACTTTCGAAGGTAGGAATAATATATTGGAACAATTACAATTGCACACTCTGACATGTAACAGAGTAGACGAAAGACCACAGCTTATAATAATCAGTAAAAGCTCATAAAATAATCATGTTATTCAACTCAAAAATATGAAACTGAGTAAGGTAAAAGTGCACTCTAAAAAGACCAAATTTTCGACAGACTTCTGTAAAATATTTGCTGTAATTTATTTAAATTGTATGCCAGAATATAGCAAATTAGACATGCAGGACACTACAATAACTTAAGGGCTCTGTATAAAGCAATCCCATTACAGGCCTGGACAGGCCCTGAGGGTTCTAGGAGGTTGAGGCTCCCATCTTTCAAGATAATCGGCACATGAAGGTGGTAAGGTTGTCAGTCCTACGCCCCGGCCACCTTTACCCACAGGAAATATTCCTGGTACTCATTTCTGTTAGAGGTTGAGTCAATCCCAGGGCCATAGTGCGGCTGGAAGGATTATGCCAATGAAAAATTCCAATGACACCAGGGGGAATCGAACTCGCGACCTTCCGGCTTGTAGCTCGGTGCCTCAGCCTACTGCGCTACCGCCTACTAAGGGCTCCTTATGCGTATTTCCTAATCATGGCTACGAAAGCAACTTGCAAGAAATCCTTATTGACTATTGAATTTAATAATAAAATACGACACTTATTTCGCTGAATGAGGGCAATATTTTCTTTCCGAGATTCATTCATCTCTTTCAGAAGAGACAGACGTCAGTGCAGCTATGACGAATCACACCGAGACTGTCGCATAAGGAGAAGCATGCAACCTAAGAGGAAAGACTTTAATTTTCCCCCTTCTTTATCCACAACCCTCAAATTGTTCTCTTTGTGTTTTCCTTTCTACAACGAAGGCAAGACTATACTGTTATAAAAAAGGAAAGTGCCCTGTTAAATATTTAACAATAACAGTTTTATAAATTTTTATTGTGCTGTTTTTTCAGTGATAAGGGAGCTGAAGTGTCAGATTTCTAATGCATCTTTCAGCAACTATATATATATATATATATATATATATATATATACAGGATGGGCCACGAAAAAGTAGCCCGGGTCCGTAGCATAGCGTAAATAGAGAAATTAATACAGTAGCCAAATGTTGAAAGGATATACCATCATAGAAGATGCTGCAAGTGGTTGCCTCCTGCATCAACACACAGCTGCGCACATCTAACAATGTTGAGGTGTACCCAGTGTAACATAGTGATTTTGATGGCTGCAATTGCGTGGCTGATGTTGTCCTTCAGTTCCTGTATCGTGTGAGTCCCCAGAGAAAATTTCTTTCCCCCCCTCATTCCCGCCCCCTCCCTCCCTTGGTGGAGGGAGAAATTTTCCCTGGGGATATTTGAAAAGTAAGGTATACGAATCAAATCCGCACATACCGGAACTGAAGGACAACATCAGCCACGCAGTTGCAGCCATCAAAATCACTATGTTACATCGGGTATACCTCAACATAGTGACAGCATGACTGTTGACTAACTGTTCAAACACACTACGCAATATACATGCTGACGCCAGAGTGAATATCACAAACACACGTGCAAAACGGAAGGCGGGCTACTTTTTCGTGGCCCACGCTGTATAGCATACCATTAGTCGTTTCAACACTGTATGTACAGGGATAACCAAAATCAAAGTAAAAAATCCATTAGCCTCTTTTTGTGCAGTGGTATTCATAATAGTTCACTATAGGAGCGGCTCTTTCTTAGGGGCTGCAACTCTCCCATATATTTTGAGAAAAATTAAAAGCAGTATCTGAAAAAAAATTTTTTCCGTAGGAAACACGTATATTCTTTACAAGCATATGAATAAAATCATTTTAAATTCAAATACTCGCGACAGACTGTGAGCATTTCGGAGAACAGAAAAGCCAGTTGGCTGATACAGCATGTTACGAACGTCACAATTTTATAAATTAACAGATCCTTAATTTGGATGTCACTAATTTTCATTCATATCTTACGCCTTCGAGATTAAATCAAGGGAAGGAGACTGGTAGGAAGTAAGGAATACAGGTGTTAACAAACGAACAAACAACCAAAAAAGAATTTGTTGTTGGAAAAATTAATGCAGCCGAAACGAAATTCATGTCATTAGAGAAAAATGAAGAAAACAAAATAATTAATTTATTGAGCTAAAAGCAGAAATTAATACTCCAGTACAAAATGAGTGCATGAAATAATTTAATGTATATTTTCTTCTTTCGCAGATACTTTCAGGAATTTGTCATTTGTTATGATCTAAATATGTACATACAAAATACACTGTAGAAAATTTTGCAGATTGCGCTTAATATTCAGCGTATCGAATTAAGTTGTGGAACTTTACACCTCACAAAACAATAAAGTAACATAATATTAAGTTTACACTTACAACACGCAACCATACAATATGGGCCCTAATACTTTCATTGCGATTAAGTTTCGTAAATTTGTACACTGTTTTAATGGGAAGGATATATAAAATTCTAACGACTTCAATTAACCGTGCATCGCTTTTTATATCCTCCTTTTTACAAGTTTAATGACTATGCTTCCAGTTGATAAAAACTGGAAAAAACAGTGGATATACGTAGATTGGGTGTATGCAGAATACCCGATATTACCAGTAATTTGCTAACGGCTACTTTAATTCAAACTGCAGCGCAAATTGTAACTAGTACGTTGATAGGAAATGCTTGCAGTATGCTTAATTAAATGTAGAAAGAAACAAAAAGGATGAAATTAAACTCAACTGGAATTCGTCTGTGAAAATTTAATTATTTTGTGAAGTTTTTGTATGAACTCCGGTAGTAAGTGACTCTTTTGTTTCGCGTAATTTCAAAGTAAAAATTTCGTATTCATTTGCCTGTTTGATGTGTATAGATTACTGCGTTATTTCAGACGACATGCTCCAAAACCAGTCAGGTCGGCCGAACTGTACAGACTGTATGTAATCAAGTACTAACTGGATATTGGATACACCCAAATTTCCATCTAATGGGAACACGCTTAAAGAGACTGTAGCGTGAAATTCGTTTCTCATCTCTATCTAAGATAGGAGTTTAAATGCTTGGAAACTTACCCACATCTGCAGATTTACCTCCATGCTTCAACACAAAGACATCTGTTTCGTTACTTCTATTTACATTGTAAAGTTTTGCATGTTTCGGTCAAATTCAGTTGGAAAAATGGCATAATTTCTACGGTTATAAAGATTAATTAACAAATTATTTATGTTGTCTTGTTCTAAGAACATTTATCAATTTCAAGTCTATATCTACCTTCCGCAGGGTATTATATTTATTTACTGCAAAAAAGTTAAGACATGCAAACTAACACAAGATGACTAATTTCTATGCTACAGATACTAAGTTTCTGGTAAAACAACGTTAATGATAAACCATTCAGTGATTACACAATATAATTACGTTTTATTGCATACTAAAAAGTGTTTAAAATAATCCTTGCCAATCTTAAAAGGGTTTATATTTTTGCCATCAATAATTATCGTGTTTTCATGCAAAATGTGTACGTTCAATATACCAGAACGGCAAAGTAATCTGCACAGAAATGCCAACGTTTTCATGATTAAGCCAAACAAAAGAGTAAATTTTATCATTAGCCATTTCTAATTCTTATAATAAAACCAAAGAGATGCACTAAATTCTCAAATTTATTTTTGGAATAGAACTCTACATGTTTCGGACAGGTTTTCGGTCCATCACCAGGAGTCTAGTACTGTATACACAGCAATACGTATTTGTCATACAGGTTTTGCTGAGTTCTTGCTAGCGGGATCACGATCCTGATCCCGCTAACAAGCAGCCAGCAAAACCTGTATGACACAAACCTATAGCTGCGTATACAATACTACACTCCTGATGACGGACAGAAAACCTGTTCCAAACGTGTAGAGTTTTATTCCAGAAATAAATTTGAGAAATTAGTGCATCTCTTTGGTTTTATTATAAGAATATATCACTAAGCACGGTCCTCTGAATGTCGGATTAGCCATTTCTAAAGTCTACAGAACACAGCATATACACTGGATTATTTCTGCATCTACACTTTTTTAATATTCTGCCTCTACCATTTTAATTAATGCGTAATATTTTATTACGCACATTTGTTTTAGTTTAATGGAATGTGCACAGTGACTTTAAGTTCTTGTATGAAAATAGTACAATCGTATTGAAAGCAGAATGAATGGAATACTCTTGTATTTAACTGAATTTCATAGTGACGTGGGGCACGAAGTTGGTTAAGGCTTTGCGTTACAAGTAGGAAGGTCGCGGTTTAGATTCCGATGGGGTCATTGGGATTTTTCATTGACATTATCGTGTCGACCGCACTCTGATATTGGGGTCGACTCAGCTTCTAACAAAAATTAGTACCAGAGGGCTAAAGGCGGTCGGTGAGTAGGGTTGACATCCTTATCACTTTCATGTGCTGACTGTCTGGGAACCTCAACTTTCTGGAACCCTCGGGGTTTATACAGAAATTTCTTAACCTATACCTGTTTCAGTATCAATCTTCCACACACTTCTGTATGTTTCAGAAGTTTCCTTCTTTCATAATTCTAAAATATATTTTGCACGAATTTATGTTTTCTCCAGTACATACCATATGCCCAGACTTTTCATTATCCATGGTTTAAAAACACGCAGCCCGCGGACCGCGTGCGGCCCTCGGTCAACAGAATAGTTTCAGCAATACAATACAACAAACGCAGTAGGCATACAAAACAAAATAATGCAACTTTAATAACAAAGAAAATTAGAAACTCTAACTCATCACTTCGAAGGCAGCATTCGGTAAACCAATCATTCTTTGTGTTTTATCTTGTCCTTCAACCGTACGTTTAGCATAACTTTCTGTTTCTAGACAGCAGTCTTATAGTTAATTCAATCCCTCCCCTTTTCGATATATGTGTACAAATGTGAGGCCCTTAACGAATTATGTGGCCCTCCTTTGGGTTGAAGTTGGCCAGCCCTGGATTAATCATTGTAAAAATATATAATGAAGATTGTACATTATGGACCTCCTGATCATACAGTTTTCCCCAGAGTTCTGCCACTTACCTTTCTTGAATCCAAATATACCCCTCAGCACCTTTTCCTCAGACCGTCACTGTCTGGTCTTTCCTTACTGTGACAGACCAACTTTCGTACACATAAACAACAGCAGACGAAGTTATATATTTTTATATCTTAATCCTTACGTTCTACGTTATCAGACCGGAATATAGAAGTTTTTAATCTTACATGTTAAAAATAATCCCTGGAAGCAGCGCACTCAAAATGCTGTTTGAAAAATAATGAATGCTATTAATGTACTATTCGAATTCAACAACACTTACGTCACATATTTAAGTGTTTGTTTATTAGGCGCCTTAGCGACAATGCGCAAAGCGACTATTAGAATCGTCATGTATGTTCGTTTATTCGTCGGCATGAAACAACTCGGCACCAACTGGAAGAAATTTCGCGAAATTTTGTATTTGAACATTTTTCTAACATCTGTAGAAAAAATTCAAGTTTCATTAAAATCTGAGAACAAATGAAGATTTATGTACATGTAGGGTAAATCTTTCCAGCGGCACTTCGACCCGATTCCAGCTCATGGCTTCCCCTTACGGGGCTTCTCCATCACACTCATTGGACCAGCACACTCGGCAGGAATCATCTGGATGAGGGATCAGCCCAACGCAGAAACCTATCCCTGACAACAAACAACAATCACAAGAGACAAACATGTATACCCCGGCGGGATTCGAACCCACAGTCCCAGCAAGCGAGTGCCTTAGACGGCGAGCCACTGGGATCGCTAACAGTCAAGTATTGCCGACTGCAGTCAGTCGCAGTTACGACATCTAGTGGTTTATGAGATGTCGGTTGTGATCGACTCTTTATCTGTTGCTGAAAGAGAAAACTAAATCCGTAAATCCGCATTTCCGTAAATCGTGGAAATGTACTTTTCAGTTACCCTCATCATCCGCGCTCCTTTTTAAAAGAGCGAGTAATTAAAATTATAAAACTTTATAAGAGTGAATGCGTTAATATTCCTGCTGAGAAGCTGACAGCTGTGCCCTTTTCCACAGGCATTACAACATCGTATGTTCATTTGGCGTTCAGGTGATCGTGCATCGTGATAAATACACCGTCAGTTCCATTACAGGCTCGAGGTGTCCAGAGGGTTCCAGGATGTTAAGGTTCCCAGATTACGTGACAGTGGCTCAGAATGATAGTATGGTTTTCAGCCTTACGCACCGGCTGTTTTTACCCCAAGGAAATACTCCTGGTACTCAATTCCGTTAAAGGTTGATTCGACCCCAGGGCCATAGTGCGATCGGAAGGATAATGTGAATGAAAAATTCCAATGACACCATCTGGAATCGAACCAGCAACCTTCCGATTTGTAGTGTAACACCTTAACCACTGTGCTACTGCGGATATAGTGATAAATTCTTATAACAAAACCAACTAGATGCGCTAATTTCTCAAATTTCTCCTGTTCGCAAGCTGTCAGCACACCTGTATGACATATACCATTGCTGTGTTTACAGTGAGAAACTCCTGATGATGAACAGAGGAACTGTCTGAAATGTGTAGAGTTTTATTCCAAAAATAAATTTCAGAAATTAGTGCATCTAGTTGGTTTTATTTTAGGACTCTTACGTTCAGTCACAGTTTTATAATTACAAGTTAAATGGAGCTCAACCTGTGTACTCACTGTGTGCTCTGACACAGTCTGTCTTACTGAATCGGACGAACGACTTACAGCACGCAGAAGAAACCTTCACAGTTTTTATTTGCAGCCAATTCAAACACAAGGAAATAAATTTTGACGTTTTGCTGTCCGTGCATCTCAGTATATTTATCTCAGTAATTAACCAACTTGATGCACAAACGTTTTGTTTTACAATAAGTTTATTTCATGCCTCTACATGTTTCGAGCAAACGTGCTCATCATCAAGAGGTCAAAATTGTATTACACAGCATCTGGTATCATCACACCTAGAGGTGGCCGTCTCGTGCACAGGTTGAGAGAGGAGACGGCCACCTATAGGTGTGATGATACCAGATGCTGTGTAATACAATTTTGACCTCCTGATGATGAGCACATTTGTTCGAACCATGTAGAGGCATGAAATAAACTTATTGTAAAACAGCTCAGGCGGCTTTCGAAACGTCAGGTTTTGATTATAGGTCGAGCATGGGTAAAGCCAGAAGGAAGGAAATTGTTTCGTAAGAGGAATATAAAGTTTTGTCCATCTTTAATCTCATAGCAGTTATTTTGTTACAAAAGGTAAACGCTTAAGTAAAAAACAAGAAGAATAATAACGATACGTTTCTTGTGGCCAAGAGATATGCACACAGAACCAACGCATGCAGAAGAGTGAATATTTAACATAACGAACCAATTTCATGGAGCATAAACCTTCATGAAAAGCTGGTAGTTCCACAGCTGGTCAAGATATTCGCAGCATTCTATGGAGCCTGATAGTTCATTACCGCATTCACAAGCTCCTGCCACCTGTCCCTATTCTGAAACAATTCGAGCTAGTCCATGTCCCAATCCCAATTCTTGAATATCCTTTTTAATATTATCCTCCCGTCTAAGCCCAGTCCTTCCAAGTGATTTTTTTCCCTTAATTCTTGCCATCAAGACCCTGTATGCACCTTTACTGTTTGCTGCACGTGCCAGGTGCTCTACCCATCTTATTCTTCTGGATTTGATCACCCGAATAATATTTGGTGCGGAATACATATCATGAAGCTCCTCGGTGTGTAATCTCCAACCGCATGTCGCCTCGTCATTCTTAGAACATTAGCATGGCGTTTAAAAGCACAAAATATATTTTTTGCCCCCTCTAATTTGCCTCGTCCTTCTTACGGCCCTGTTTCGCAGACCTGTTCGTCTCCTTGTAGAATAGTTTCGCCTGCTTGTCCCTCCGTCTGCCTTACACATGAGAAAACGCAAAAACCTTTGAGCGGAATGTGGCGAAATCTGATACTTCTGACACATACTTTATGTCCAATAAATTGTAACGTTTTCCTCAGGTCTTATCATCTTAGAACTTTATCTTTAGCATGTTGTTTGGATATATGACGTGAAATTAATTAAATATTCCTTTTGCTATTTGACACAAAATGTGTAAACGGAGTAGGTGTATTCGGTACATTTAATATTACGTTATTGGAGATAAGTAGCAAAGGAGCCGTGTAAGATTCTTGTCGAAGTCGCATATTCAACAATCCAAAATACCATTCTGAACACACAAAAAAATCGTCAAGATGTTATTGTTTATCACAATTACACAAAACCTATTTGTACTGGAGTGTATATAAATAATGATGTATAATTAAATTATAATTGAGCATGTTGAAAAAGAGTTGATTTATTAAAGTTCTGAAATAAATTTCATACATTTCGAAACAAGAAAACAAAACAGAAAGAAAGCGCCAGAATTATGACGTCATTCGCACCTAATACAGCTTAGTATTTTAAGTTACGTACAAGCGTTTGCTTTCTTCACGAGCCAGCACGATTTGTTAAAATTCAATGAAAGTTTACAGTTACACAGCTGGAGGTGCAATTACTGAAATCCTGAAAGTTCTAAGTGGTGATGTGGAACTTGTTGATTGTTGAGATATGAAAGGTGCCTCGAAAAATGCTGTTACTGCAAGCAGCGAATCAACCGCGATCCATTACTTTCTGTACGCAGTAACCTAAAATTCCAGCAATTCAATTAAACGATAATCAAAAGAACTCAAAAATGGATTTAATTTTGAAGTATTCAGAGGCATAATTTACTGTGCAAACACTGTAATGCTGTTACAAGAAATTCTAGACTCTAATAAACGAGAAATTTTTTTTTGTCAAAGCAGAACTGTTGCATTATTGACTAATTAAACATGACGTTCCATCAAACAGAATATTTTGAAAGTTACTCATTTTTACTGACCTGATACATTCCGAAAAGCTTGGTTCATTATCAAGTATTCCATAATGCTGTTTTTTTTTTACTTTAGATGCCGGACTGCTGGCTAGAAGTCAGTATTCGGAAGGTCCTGCTACCGGCCATCTCGACACAGTTTTTTTCTTGGTTTCCCTGTGCTTAAAAGCAAATGTTGAGATGGTTCCCAAGATTCCATGTTGCCAGTGCATGCTTCTCATGTAGCCCTTCCGACTTAAATTTGGTAGTAACCAATTTCATGTTTTGTATACACGTAAAATAACCACTGCCACCGGGTAACAACCCATTTGCAGTAAATTAATATTATTATTATATATTTAGTTATTTGTTTTGATTTTTACAGCATATAGATTTTTTTCCGAAAACTTAAATTTTTAAAATAAACGGACCAAGCTTAATAAACCAAACAGTCTGAAACATGTGGGGTAAATAAAAATGAGACATAAGTAACTAGAGTATTGCATGACTAATGCGAGGACTGTTCATTTACATTTTACACATTTATTTTAGAAATTTAAAACAAGTTATTATCTCGTTTTCTTTTATACTTTATTTATCACATAAGGAAAGTCATACTACCGGCTCCATTGTTTTAAGCTGCTACTCCATGATACTTATGCAGCCCTCCAGGTTTAAAGTCGTCGATGATAAGCCTAGGAAAAACAGTACCAAGTAAACAGCTGTGTTTACAATTCAGCAAATACACATTATTAGACGATATAAATTGTTAAACAAGAACAATACAGCCATGCAACCTGCACGTATTTCTAAGAAATGAGGCTAGCTGTTTCGGCTAAAGGGTAGAGCCTTTTTCAGTCTTTTCCGGTAGTCTAATGCCAAACTGTTGTAAACTAACGCCAGTTTTCAACAAAACTGGTCTACATTTGTAATGTTAAACTTACATATTTTACAAACATTAAATCATACGAATGTAGTAATTTATTTTCTCTTATACTGTGTGGATATCTTGTTGTTATATTTAAGAACTCGAGAGGGTTCTGTCAATTAATTTCGAATATAATACATTACTGGAATGCAATTTATTGGCCTCGCTGTGTTTCTGAAACCTGCGCTCCGCCTCCATCACGCCCTATCGAAGCAGCCCCGAGCATCAGACAGGCAAAACTGCCAATGGATTACATTCAAGTACAATATTACGTAACAGTTTTGACAGAACCCTCTCTCTTTCATAAACAAGATAACAAGACGTCATTAATAAGGCCTCTTGACATACATTTTTGTGCCAGTCGTCTTCCATATAGAGATTTCGAAAAGGTTGTATTAATTGGATTTAGATCTTTTGCTGGGGCTCCCTTTGTTTCCGCATTAAACAGGGGGGTTTTAACATTAAATAAACCATTGAATATTCTGCGTTTGGGTAGTCAGAATCTAAACTGCCTTTAATTCTAGTGACTTTTTAAAACGTGCTCGAAGATGCAGTCAGTTGTGCTTCAAATTGCTTTACACATTTCCGAATATTCTGGACACATAAGACAAAAAGAATAGAATTTAACAACTCAAGATCTGTAAGGAGTAGTTTAACTATAAGAAGAATGATTTTTTGCGTATTGGACAGTGCATCATCTTGATATTTGAATAAAGGTAGTCCAGCTTCGATGACACTTTCTTTATTATGTCAATTTACTGCTCAACATGTTTCGGATGTTAATACATCCATCTTCAGGAGCTTGCGACTACTTGGTGTGTTATTGTGTAGGCTGTATTGTGCTGTAATGACAGAGGTTTATGTGGTAATTTATTTATCTAGTGGTAAGTGTTATACCTATATTATGTGTCGTGTGTGGCTCTGAGTGAGTGTGTTCCTGCAAGCGTGTGGTGTCCTGTGGTTCTTGAACATTTTTGTTTGTGGTGTGTTTTGGTGTTTTATGCATCTGTATTGATGTCTAGATACCACACGCGGAATGATGCGGAATTTCTGAACAGTTTTACACATCGAAAAACACACTTTAAATCGTCGCCTTCTGAATTCCATAACCATGAAATTTATACAATTATTAGCAGACAAAAGCCTAGAGGGACCTCTTTAAATAAAATTATGCTTATTTATTTGTCAGTTTTTAAACTCCTTTTCCCCCGACATGTTCTATTTTTATAACAATTAACTGGAAATTGTCCTATTTTATTTTGAAGGACGTATGATAAGCCTTAGCAAATTCCAAGAGGCAGTTTTTATTTTTGTGATACATTTTTCTTTATTGGAATTCATGTACACGCCTACTGTCAGGCGGAAATGTGAAGGAACACTCTCCAGCGCCATTTTTCACTCATAAAACGGCTCAATATTTTAAGCATTTCAAATTTTACTCACTATTTATTGTCTAACCGTACCCAATCCAAAACGATTATATTTCTCCGCCTCTTTATAGAACCTCATCCTCTATCAATGTGCTACAGAATTTAGTTGTACGCAGTAGTTTAAAAAAGATTCCGAAATTCGCTGGTACAATTTACAGAATTTCGTTAGTATGATTGAGATCATCCCTGAAGGTAAAACTCTAAATAAAGAAATGTACATTGACATCCTTCGCCGCCTTAGGAATGCTGACGGAAGGAAACCCTCCCCAAAATGTAGAACCAATAGGTTTCTCCACCACGACAGTGCTCCAGCACACCGGTAGGTCTTCGTCAAGGATGTCTTGGCAAAGAAAAATATGACAACACTGCCGCATCCGCCATATTTTCCTGACTTGGTTTCAGAAGATTTTTAGCTGTTTCCTCGACTGGCATCGGCATTGAAGGGACGGCTCTTTTGTGAACCTACAGACGTAATTAAGAATGTGACGGAGGAGCTGAAGGGACTTTCACAAGATTGCTTTCAGGGATGTTTCCAACATATTTACAGTAGCTGGCAGAAATGTATAGCGTCACAAGGGGACTATATTGACGGATATGGCGCTTAAATTATTGTAATGTTTTGTATTTCTTAGAAATAAAGGGATTTCGGGAAAATTTTGAGGCTACCGCGCATAAAGGAAAAACCATTTTTCTGCGTGGATGAAAGTATTTGGAGGCGTGGATATTGAGATTCACTCATTCTTAATCTGGGTAGTAGATGGATACAAATAGTGAGGTTCAGGTTTCGGCCTTGTACCCCCTCCACAAATCCCCCCCCTCTCCGGGCGAAGATCGTCTATTTTATACGAAACAAGAGGTTCGCCAAGCTCTAGAATTTTTCTGGACAAAGAAAGTTACATTTATCTTGCCGGGAATCACACCACGCTTTTCAACTTGCCCAGCCTATGGCCTAAGCACACTGAGTAAGCTTTTCCGGCTTTGGACAAATTTCATAAGAGAAAAAGAAAATAATGGTCTGTCTTTTAAGTTTTTCTCAAGAAAGAAGGACTATCCCTCCACAGTTTGTAAACCAATGGTATATGGTTTTGCTATTGTATTAGAAGACACTCGTCAATAGATTTTTATAACCAGAATTAACATGGCGTAGCTACAGCGTCATTCGGCCATTGTTGCTCATAATGTGAATTCTAATACCCAGAGGAGGGAGGGGAAATACATTCATATTTAATATTTAATTTTTTTAAACCCCCAGTGCTTACAAAGGCTAAGACATGGTACGAGGGTTGTGATAATTTCTGTCATAAATAACTCATACTGTCACTTCTCCGTACATTGTACCGTATTAAAGGGAGGGTTGAGTGCAACCAAGCTGCAAGAACGTGCGGCCCCTAATTTAGTTTTAAGGCTTTAATTAAAAGAATGAATAGCATTCTTTTTCTCTTATGGCAACTAGCGAATCCTTTTTAAAAAATTACTTTGCTCCCCAGTGGATAGGGGAACAGTTCCCTTTATGTAAATACTATAATACTTGGGAATTCAGAAAGATTAATATAGCAGTAGAAATAGGCCTCAAATAAAATACTTCTGAAGGTTGAAAGGCCCTTGGAAACTACTCTGAATAGGGCTACCCGTATATCAGTAATCACGTATTAAAAATATTGAAAGGGCGACTATAATTGTGCTTAATATTGAGAGCCTCCTTTTGTTATGGGTGTATTCAGTTATAATTTCGGCCTTGAATCGGCTTCTTGGTCAAGTGTTTTTCGTTTTCCTACATTGCGCCCACTTCCTCCTGGGATGAAGTCCGAGCAGATAAAAGTGTAATCCCTCCTACCTTGCATTCAGTAGGTACCAGCTTCCATTCCGGCTACACTGACAAATGTTCTCGTAATTTTCCGATTTCCCTTACGACGAATTTAAGGTCTCTTGCCACTAAAGGAATTGCTGATAATTCAGATCCTCACTGGAACGACTTCAAACAGCAATTGGTAAACATTATTCTTGTAATAAAATCAACTAGATGCATTAATTTCTCAAATTTATTTTTGGAATAAAACTCTACATGTTTCGGACAGTTCCTCTGTCCAACATCAGGAGTTTTTCACTGTACACACACCAATGGTATGTGTCATACAGGTTCTTGCGAGCAGGATCAGGACGGAACTGCAGTTCCGTCCTGATCCTGCTCGCAAGAAGTCAGCACACCTGTATGACATATATCATTGCTGCGTGTACAGTGAAGAACTCCTGATGATGGACAGAGGAACTGTCCGAAACATGTAGAGTTTTATTCCAAAAATAAATTTGAGAAATTAGTGCATCTATGTGCCTTTATTATAAGAATTTATCACGATGCACGGTCACGTGAACGTCAAATTCGGTAAATGTTATGTATTTTTTTTAAATTTTATGTTTTGCTGCATACCAGAACAAGACAATCATCCCCAGAGAGTGACAAATACCAACTGTCGTACAGATACAGTTATTTCTCCTGATGATGGGCACATAGTAGCCCGAAACATGTAGAGAGAAGAAATGAACGTACTAAGAAAAACTGTTCACCAAGATGGCTTTATTTACGAGATTAAGTACGTGTTAAAGATGGTGACCAGTACATGCATGAACATGTGACTACACGATTAATTGGTTTCACTTTGGGGTTCAAGTAATTCGTGATTACAGTTTTGTTTCTTACCGACACATCCCTTAGGTCATCCGCAAAAAAATACAAGAAAACTCTTAGGGTAATTTCGCAAAAGTGTTTGAAATACCAGACCGCCTCTGTGGTCTAGTGGTCAGAGTTTCTGGCTACAGATACAGAGGTCCCGGGTTCGATCCCCGGCGCTACCAGATTTTCTGAGTAGTAGTGGGTCTGGAACGGGGTCCAC
>Ga0131853_10003055_pt1 | contig 30032 bp, 32 predicted proteins | sample TergutLab28metaG_FD_92764 | JGI IMG/M metagenome (GOLD analysis project Ga0131853, IMG submission 92764) | Labiotermes labralis P1 segment gut microbial communities from Petit-Saut dam, French Guiana - Lab288 P1 (version 2) (version 2) | ecosystem: Host-associated > Arthropoda: Insects >... | reverse complement strand
TACGCAGGCCGTTGTATTTTCTTTATGTACGTCCAGTCCAATATATCTCATGCGACATTCGCCTCCTTTTGGTTGGTACTCAAAGGTACTGAATGTCGCACTTTTCAACTATTGGTCATTTCGTTGCAAAGATCGAGGAATTCGGCATCAAAGACGCTCGCAAACGGATAGATATGATGCTAGTGCTTGATTACATCATAGCGAATACCGACCGTCATTACAATAACTTCGGTCTGATAAGGAATGCGGATACACTGGAATGGCTGTCCGTTGCGCCGATATACGATTCCGGAACGTCAATGTGGTGCAGGGATTTTCCTACTGCGCCAAATCTTGTTAGGGTCGAAGGTAAACCGTTCAGAAGCACACAGGAGATGCAGATAAAATTTGTCAAAGATCTTTCATGGCTCGATCTGGATACGCTTGACGGTATAGAGGATGAGTACGCCGAGATCCTTTCAGCCTCATCCTCTCTCCCTCCTGAGATCAATCTCAATCGCAACAAGGCGCTTTGTTCGGCGCTGAGAACGCGGATCAATATGATGAGGATCATCGCAGACAAGAAAGCGGATCGGAATCCGAAGTAAAAGTGGATCGGAACCCGAAGTCGATTGTTCATTCCGGGTCGTTTTCAGTCACTTCGGTTTCCTATCGACGATCATGCGAGTGTGGACTCCTTTGCAGACCTCACCGCGCCGGTCAGCGATCGAGATATTGAAGTCCATCTCGAATCCGATGGCGGAGCTGAGGACAGCCGTCGCGAAAAGATCCTCTGCGACATTTCTCTTTACGGTCATTTCCAGAGAAAGGCTTTTGCCGTATGACGTTTGCTCTTCTTCGAGCATATCATCCATGAGCTCACATGCCGCCGTTTCAGCGATCGTTGCCAGGAACGACATCGGCAGTTCGTGGGAACTGAATGGTGTTTCCGTGATGCGTTTCCGGCTCTCGTCCATGCTGATGGTCACACTCTTGCCAAGATCGATCCTGGACTCGGGAATGCCTCCCTGAATTGCCAATATGCCCGCCACTACGTGTTTGCATAAGCACCCGTCCCTGCTGGCCGTGCAGCCGCAGAAGAAATCCTTCACATCGCGTCCGTCTTTGGTGAACCTTATCGAACCGTTGCGTTCGCCTGTCCTGTCTTTCGCGGAGAATCCGAAGAACCCTTCCGATCTGTGGAACGAAGCGTTCCCCGTTTCGAAGATCTTTACGCCGCTTTCTATGGCGTTCACCTCATGGAGCCGGCTTTTGAGCGTTGCCATGTTGATGCATATTTTTTTCTCAGGGTCATCGGCTCTCATGTCCGGTCCGCTCTCCAATCTCTCGATGATCCCTCTAACGGCTTTTATCCTGTTACATTCTTCTCTGAATGTTTTCTTGATACCGCTGCTTAGAACAACAGGATATGGTATCACGAACCCATAGTGGATGATCCTTTCTTTGAACGGAAGCAGGACGGTCTCGATGAAACACGGTACTCCATACGCTCTGAGTAGGATCTCAAGCGGATCCGTTATACCTATTACACCGTAAAGCACCCCTTCATTATTTGCCGTTGACATCAGGACGGAATATTTCTTAAGGTGTCTCTCTAACAAGAATCTGTCCTTAACGAAGTGTTTCCGCCAGGATGTCAAAATGTTTCTTTCCTCGTCGGTGAGGTCTGCGTTCTCATATGCGAATTCATCAATCCACTCGGGGCGCTCCCACAGCTTCTCGCTGACGGCAAAGATCTGCTTCTCATACATGTTCTTACCGTATTCAGGTTTTTTGAACTGCGGCACGATGTTGTGTTTGCAGTTCACGCCGTGATTCAGCGAGAGCCAGAGTTTGTAGAACAGTTTTATGTCTTCTTTGCTGAGGTTTGCTGTTGCCATTGCGCTACAAGCATGGTTAGGGTTATAAAACATTGGCCTAGAGATATTCATCGGACCGTGCTCACTCTAAGACCAAGGGAGATGAAATTTAAGATCCGGGAGATCCGAGTTGGTTTTGAAGAGCGAACGGGAGGGGAGATATCCACTTCAACAGCCAGTACTCGAAATTCAAAATCCAATTTTTCCGATGTTGTTTTTGAGGGCAAGGAGCCGTTGTAACCATGATACCGCCGATCTCCCGGAGAGGGACAGCTCGTTCGAGTCGAGCATTGGCGAGAACATACGACACACGACACACGACACACCGCAAAGGTGTCGGGACGGTCACGCTTTGGGAATGTCTTAAAAAATACTGGCCGTGAGCGTTCGGAGGCGGTCGCGTGCGCGTTCCGCCCCCCTGACGCTTACTTCCGACCTCCCCATCAGCCGTGAAAGTCTTAGCGGAGGCTCTGGAGGGGCGAGACATAAGCAATAGCGCATGTCTGGCCCCGACAGATATCGGACACTTTGCGGTGTGTTGTGTGTCGCGTGTATCGGAGGGATAAGATGACGCAAGCGATAACAATAGTAAGGGTGCTCGGAGCAATGCATAGAAGACTGGGATCATCTGTGGAAAAGTATGAAAAAATCGGACCATCAATTCATTTCGAATGGTTCCTCACGACGATGATCGAGACCGAAACGATCAACAGCATGAGGAACATTAAGGACTGGTGGAAGATCCTCAACATAAGCGGCTATACAGTTCGTATCAACCAAAACAATCATTTTTATCTGAACATTGAAAGGGTCAATCATAAGCTCGAGATCTCCAAAAATTCAGATCCTAAGGAGGACCGAATGAACGAGATCGTGACCTGAAGTTACCGGATCTCTCAGGAGGCGGCAAACCTCCTTGACGCAAAGCATGTGTACAAAAGATGAGCACGATAAGCGAAATAACGAGCTGGTTCGCTGCCTCGGAGAGTCAATACTGACATCTTCGGCGTACTGGGCGGTTATCGGCATCGTGGTCCTGGGGACTGTTATCGTTAACCATTATGCGAACCTGTACACGGTAATCTACCTCGGATTGATAGGGGTTGATATCGAGTCTACGCTGTAACAGACGTTTGACCACAATGTATATTTATGTACATTGATGTACGAAATCGTCGAACGTTCTTCACTCGCATCTAACTCGTTTCGAGTAACAAGCGGCGTCGACAGAGGTGCACCCATGCCTAAAACGAAAAAACTACCACGAAACCACGTAATAGCCGGACTTGTCGCGCTCATTCTCATCCTCGCGGCGCCGGCAATTGTGGCGGCAATCGATAAAGAAGCTCACACACTCACGGCCGATCCCGTCGGATACGATGAGGAGGAGCTCATACAACGCATCAACGCGCGGAACATAGGTACAGATCTATCTACGTCTGCCGTGATTCCGGGATGGACGGCATTCTACCCATCCGAGAACGCCGGATCTTATCTGATCAATACAACACTTACCGCGAGGCATATATGGCATTTGGATTTCTTGATCGGCTCAGCAGCATCAGGTCATTCGCCGATCATAACCGACAACGCATCGACCATAACGGTGATATCAGATGCATCGCTACTTGGAGTAACTTATAATCCGACGGGATTGACCGGTCAGTACATGCACTTCGATCAGGTTGCTCCTGGGCACTTCGTTCTTAACCTTTCACCAGCGGAACGACTGTTACTTGCCGGGTATACGGATCATGAGCTTCTAACTTTCAGATACTGGGTATCAGGTCCGCCCGTGACCACTTTCCCGGTGAGCGGAATAATAGAATTTTCGGTGTCCTTCGAGCGCTCGCCGATCCCGCTGTTTTACGCATCGCTCATATACGGAGCTGTCGGGATCCTGTTGCTGATCGTGGCGGTCTACTCTACTCCATGGGTCAATCAAGGGACCGTAACTAAGGCCTTACGAGGAGGCGGAAAGAAATGACGCCGACATTCTATCTGACAGTCGCGATCGTCCTGATCGCTGTGATCATGATGATGATGTATGTAATAGGAAATGTCAAAAAGAGGTTTTGGCAAGGAGCGATCCTCGGAGCCTTCGCTGTCATGGCCGCGGTTATCGCGCACGGATACGCCAATCTGTTCCTCGTTGCCTATCTCGGGGTTACGCTCTCCGATGCCGGCGCGGCGTTGTTCGTGATCGGGATGTTGTCGTTCGTTGGCGTTATTATCTACAATCTACTATCAACCGGTGGCGGCCGCCTGGTGAGGTGATAACATCCGCCGAGATCTCAATCTCTTCCTGATCCTCATGGCCGCGCCGGTTGCCGGTATTCTCGCGAGGATCGGATCTCGTTTCGGCCTCGGGGTGGCCGCAGGGGCCACGGCCACCGGCGCGGCGGTGTTCGGCGGCGCATATTTATTCGGACAGACGGTCGACGTATTCGGTCACGCCGTCGACTTCGGAACGATTATAATAATACTGGTGGTCCTGGTGATCGCGATCGTTCTGATGCAGAGCATCCGCCGGCCGAGAAGGAGGACCTGATATGGCGTTCCCGGTTTTAGGGGCCATAACGGCATTCTTTATTGTGGACCTGGTGGTCATGGGCGTCACAGGGAAGGATATAATTCAACACACTACAGGTATTGATATTTACAGCCCGATCGTAGATCCGATAGTCAATTTCTTGCTTCCCGCTCAAAGCGGCGGATGGTCTCTCGAAGATGTTATCGCCAATCAGGATCTATGGGGAAACACGATAATGGATGCGCTCACATGGATATTCATAGGCATAGTAGTACTCGGGATACTGATCATTCTCACTCGGTCCGGGAAGAAGAGGTAAAATCATGAAGCCCGAACGATCTAAAGGCGCAGGCCTGTCGATACTAGCGATCCTCATGACCATCGGATTTACAGCGGCGATATCGATGGTCGACTCCGCACCGAAAGAGATCACTGAACTGAGGGAGCTCCCGGACGGACTTTTCGCGTACGCCATAGTACATCACGGTCCACATATCAGTGTTATATCGGACTTTCCGGTCGACTCGGCCGGCGTCCTGATCGTAGATCTGTCTCACATATCAGGAACAATTAGTCAAGTATTATTCATGCTCGCTCCCTCCGATAGGCCCCTTTTTGCCGGAGCCTCTACAGTCATGATATCCACGCCATTCAACACCTTCCCGACTTATGTGGCGACCCCCAATGACGGCATACACGCAGTAATGATCCATGCCGATATGGTCACCTGGGATACGATGGAGTTCCGGATATCGCAGATAGATCAGCTACTTCTGCTCAACCTCGATATAGGCGAGGAGTTTCTCATATTATTCTGCAATCCTTTTGCCTTCGGCGATGTTTTGGAGATATCGATGACGATCTATGACTCCACATCTTATCCGATCGGGTCCGTGATCGCTTTCATCGTCGGATCCGTGCTAATAATATCGGCGGCCCTCGCGACGGACCTGATAGATATCGACAGAAGGCGGAAGAGGAGGAGGTCCTTATGATGCTCACTGCCGTAATTGTAGGCACGATGTTCGTCATCTCTATTCTATTCATCATCTTACAGATCGCACGCGACCGGAGAGCATGGACCGCTCCCGTTCTTGTGATCATAGGAATCGCGATATCTCTTTTTCTGGAGAATTTAATGAGCCTGCACACATGGATCGCCTTGGGGCTGACATTTACAGATCTCGGTGCTACAACGCTCACGATCGGCATACTCGCATCAACCGCGGTCATGACATGGAATTTTATCGCGACGCGAGGGAGGGAGCTTGTACGATGAGGCTCAGGTACGTATGGCTAGGATTATCGCTATTCATATCATCCGGACTAGTCGCACTTCTTGTTACAATGATCGTAGGAGAAGGGGCAAGCCTTTTCGGCGTCGTTTTCGGAATCAATCTTATTCAGGATCTGTTCGTCTTCCTCGGCGGCGGATCCATGGCCTACGGCCTCATGGCCAAACCTAAACCGAAGGTGAGCAGATGAAACTCCTCATCGCCGTTGTTCTTATTATGGTCTCGGCGCCGATCCTGACGACGTCGGCCGCCGGATATTCGGATCCGATCCTGACGACGTCGGCCGCCGGATATTCGGATCCGATCCTGACGCCTGCGGAGCCCGAGACGTTCACTGATCCGCACATCCATGGGATCAGCTGGAGAGAAGGGACGATGCTTATGATCGCTGTGACGGATGACTCCATACTTGCATATCAGAATATAACATGGTTCTTATGGACGCCCATCGAGATCGAGATCTCGCATACGTGCCCAGTAGGATCTTTCTCGATGACACTTCCGGCCGGCTATCACAGCTTCGAGATCCATTACGAAGCTGTCCGGCAGACGATAATATGGACACTCGATGACGTCGATCATATTTTCAATCTAAGGATATCCGATCGGGCACTGCTCGCAGATCCGGAACTTCCATCCGGTAACATGATCGAGGTTGACAGGAACTTCGAGCTGTCGATCGCCGCGGGAGCTGCAATCGCAGCATTGATCCCGTCGATTTTCATAGTCCCTTTTTGGCAGGCACGTAAAAATGAGGGGTGGGAATCTGTCTTCGAGTAGGATCGGCCGGCTGTATGGTGCGGCGAGGTCCTCGCTATCGATCCTCGAGCGGATATCATCATGGGCTTACCTTATCCCGTTCATTGTGATCATTATCGCAATGATCTACATCGGCGTCCGCCCGGTGTTCATCGCGGTCGCGCTAGGATCCTCGTTAGTGTGGAGTTATTGGGCCCGAAAGATGGCCATGAAGGACCCCAAGCTCGTACTTGTCGTGGACATCGAACGGCAGGAAGTACAGCCGCTCATGTGCGGCCGGAAGCTTTGGGCCAGGATGGAAAAGAAGGGAAAGCCCGGTATCGCACTGAAGACACCGGGCGGATTATCTGTAGAAATCGTCAAGGTATTCGACCCATACGATCTGAAGATCGAGTATCCACGAGACGCCGACTTTTCGGATCTGCAGATCGCGGCCGCCCCTGAAAGATATGGTAAACTGATAGACGAACTCGTCGAACTCCGTATGCGCAACTATGAGCTCGAGATGGAAGGTAAGATCGCAACGACACGGGACGGGATCAAGAAGGGGCAAGCATATGCGGCAAAGCTCGAGGAGATCATCGCGTCGACATTCATTCCAAGGGAGAAGGACATATGACCTTTGAAGAAAGTAAGCTATATCGAAGACTCATGCACGCAGCGCATGCAGTATTCATTTGGATCGGGACGGGACAGTGGGGAAAAACAGTAGGTGTCAACTCCTTTGCTAATGAGGGAATATTTTGGGATCGGGACATAGTCATGGTCAACTATCCGTACAAGTTTGTCCGGGAGAACTATCCGGCCCGGTACAGATCTGAAAAGTGGCCGAAGGATCTCAAGGACATTCCCAAACAGATTCGATCTTCGAAGGACTTCGTTATTATCGATGATGCCGTTTTCCTCGCCGGGGCTCGGGACCACGGGACCCGGGAAAATAAGGAGCTGCAGAAGCTCCTCACGATCGCGTCGCACCATGAGCTTTTCATTTCGGTCACAATTCAGAATACATCACTCCTCGATTTTTCTGTTATGCAAGCCCAGGACGTTTTTATGTTCCACAAAAAGATGGATGCTCTGAGCATGGAGTTTGAGCGTCCGATGATCAAGGCCCGACAAGTGGTCGCGAATATCAAAATAGATCAGTACGCCAAAGCCCATCCGGCCATACATCCGAAGGCATGGACATGGTGCTCCACCACCAACGAGATGTTCACGACAAAGATGCCGGACTGGTGGATGCCTCGCATGTCCAAGCCCTTTTATGGAGTGATGCCGGGATGAATGATGACATGATGATAATGCCCACCGGCGAGATCAAGGCCCTGATGGAGGCCCTGCTCGCCGGCGACCGAATACAGGAACCTCTCGAAGTGATAATATCGGATGATGCAGAGAATTTTATACGAATTGATAACTTCTTGGGCCTATTAGGTCTGTCTACCGGATCCGCGATCAGGAAGACAGTTCTGTCGACGGCCCGGGCCGGCGCAATACAGAGATCCATCGAGAAGGAGGACCTATATCTTCGGCTCAGGATGGTCGCGCATGAGGAGAAGCTCTCGGAGCACTTCGAGATCTCCGCGGATCCGGATATCCGGCGGCCGCCGGATACCCAAGAGAGTGAGGACCCGGGCGGTGACGTCGCACTCGAGCAGGGCACAGGCGGAGATACCGCGGACGCTCATCATGCTATGCATGATGAGAACGAAACGAGGAGAGAAAAATGCTTAGGAGAAAGAAACGGCGGGTGACGGTTGATGCGAACATATTGATCGCATACATAGTTTCGAAGAAAGAAGGGTCCCTAGAGCGTAAAGTACTGATAAAGGCGGCGAATGATGACCGTCTGCTGATCACAGACGTGATTATGGACGAGTGTATCAACTTCGCATACAAGAAGGAAGGCAGAAAGAGAGGACTTACAGAGGCCGCAATAGCGGCCAAGATAAGGGAGTTAGATCTAAAGATCATTTCCATCAAGCCAATACCATCCGACGACGAGCTGAAGGCTGCCGGATACGCGATACGGGACGACGACGACCTCAAGATCCTCTATTCGGTCAGCACGATCAATGCGGATATATTCGTCACACGGGACGACGATTTTAAGGGAGACGTCCGCGGGATCCGGGCGAAGATAATGGATCCGGTAAGCTACATCCGGGAAGAGGATCGGAGACAATACTTTTAAATCCATGATGTTATTAGTTACTTGGCGCGTCCGAAATTATTCGCCAGCTCAGGGGGAGATAGGCGGCCCCCCCGGATGCGTTATCCTTTTCAATTTTGTGTGAGATAGAGGACTCCCAGACATTCAGGCATGCTACGGCATCATTTTCTTAAGCGGTTTGATGTATGTGAGATCATCGCCGCAGTTCGTGCATATCCGGATGTTATCCGTGTCCGATATCGTATCATAACGGCACTTCGGGCAGTTCTTGAAATAAAGGACGTCGCGCCCGAAGTATCCTCCCTTGCTCTTCTTGCCGTATGTGAGATATGCCGCAATAATCAACGTGATGATCATGACCGCCACGGCTACCCAAACGAGGGGGCCGAGGTCATCGTTCGCGCTTGCCAAGACCCTTATGCCTATGGATATCGAAATCACTATTCCCAGGGCAACCAGCCAAACTATGACATTGATTTTTTTGTTGAGATCGTCCATGTGCTCACTTATCCTTTTTCTCTCCGGATCTTTCAGCCTTTTCCTTCTCCATATTCCAAAGTTCTATGCGTCTGTTTTCTCGATAGTCTATGTAATGTTTCAGTGCATCGTTAATGAAACCGGCGAGGCTAACGCCATCGATTTCTCGCTCTTTTTCTATTTTTTTTGCGAGTTCTGTTGTTGTTTTGAACCCGAATTGTACGTTTTTTGTGCTCTTTCTCACGTTATTCATATGAACAATAAACGATATATTTTAACGGTGTGCTATTGATGTTCTAATGAATACCATTAAATAATTACTATCTAATGATGTTCTAATGAATACCTCAAAGCAGATTTCAATACGATTAACTTCGGCGGATATCGAAAACATAGAGGCCGTGGTCGAAAATGGAAAAGCTCTCAACATTGTAGATTTTGTAAGAAGTGCTACCCGGGAGAAGATTACAGAGCTCGGCATAAAGCCAATGTTCAAAGAAACGATTCAAGTTGTATTTCAAGAGTCTTCGGCCACGGAGAGTGATGGGGGCAGGGGCATGAAGGTCTACCCTGAAGGTGCGCGGCCGCTGAAGGACGTTCTGAAGAAGTTTCAGAAAGAAGGGTTTTACATCGATCGTACGAAGTACGATAAGGAGTTCAGCGACTGGATGACCTTCTACGATCCTGAAGGCACCAGGGCGATTTTGTTTAACGTCTGTAACAATCGGTTCATCGTCTTCGATCCGGATACACGTGATATCATAGGAACCGAAGCCTCGGCCGAGCTCGAGGCCGAAGATTGGTACATGGAAATTCTTGGGATCATCTTCAAGGGCGAGCCGATAGAGAAAGGTAAGGTAGCACAGGAGGCATTTACATGATCTGCCACGAAGGATGGTATTACTGTCATCTCCTGAGAATGAAAAGAGGTGGCCGCGTCCCCATTTCCACACGATCCCGCAACCACAGACAACGAGGTCCGTATCATGGAAAACACAAGTGACATAAGTATTTTTGCGCGACTGGCCGCCACGTTGAAAAAGGATCCTTCCGAAGGGACTTCGGATCCCGTTCCTCTCGTACCCGTCGGGCCGAGCTTCCACGATCTGAGCAAAGACGAACAGGCGATCATTATCGCCGAACAACGAAGGCACCGGCAATGAGTCGCTATCCCTTCATGGAGCGGGTTAACGATTTCATGCCGTCCATCGATGGACACATAGAGGTCTCAACGTTCAAGGTACGATACCGAAGGTACAGGCAGCTCGCTCGGATATTCGAGGACATGAAGCGGGATCCGGAGTACACAATCTCGACGACCAACCCGAGGGACATAAAGGCCGACGACATCAAGGAGTTCGTCAAGTACCGGAGGAAGCGCGACGTCGCGCCCGTTACGATCCTTGACGATCTTACTTATCTCCGGGACTTGCTCGAGGCCTACGATAACTTTTCCGTTTCACAATTCAAATCGAAGTACCGGAAGTTCTGGCCGCGGAAGTTCAAAAAGAAGCCGAGGCAACTGCCTCCGACGCATTATCAGAGGATCGTCTCCCGTGCTTCGGAGCTCGTCAAGAGCGATGCTCCGACCTGGGAGCTCGTCAGAGCCTACGCGGTCGTCATGTGGCCGCTTATGGGAGGCCTTCGGCCGCAGGAGATACAGCATGCGCAAGCGTCCTTCGTTGATGATCTTGAATCGGGCATTATGAGGATTTGGTTGGAACATGTGAAAGGTTCCGGATCCTACGGGGAACCGAGATACGCTCCCATCCTCCCGGAAGGCTACGAGTTCTGTAAACGATATCTGCAGATCCGGGCCGCGACCCTGAAGGCCCGGGGCGTCAGATCGGACGCCCTGATCCCGAAGCATGAGAGTTCCGGACAGTTCCTTTCATACCAAAAAATGAACCGGTTAAAGATTCGCGTCGAGGAGGATCTCGGAATTAATTTCCCGCTTACGATCCTGCGGGCGACATGGATAATGAAACTGAAAAAGATGGGGATCCGGGGGGAGGACGCGAGCCTTGCCGCGGGTCATCATACAACGAATACGACAGAGGAGGACTACTATCGAAAGGAGAACGAGGACGCATTGGAGGACATCTTTAAGGTGTTCCGAGAACAGGCCCGGGAGCGGGCAGAGCACAGCCAAGAGAACATCAAAAAGTCAATTTCAGCAAAAACGGGTAAATTGAATTCTGAAAATAGGGCTACTGGCCATAGTGAAAAGCGAACGGGAGGGGATTCGAACCCCCGACCTGCAGCTTAGGAGGCTGCTGCCATATCCTGACTAGGCCACCCGTCCGTAGAAAGTTTGATAAGCGGTTTAGATGGCTTATTCCGTCTTCTTCTTTGCCGGAGCTTTCTTGGCAGGCGCCTTCGGCTCATCATCGTCCTTTGCCGCAGTGACGGTTTTCGGCCTCTCCGCTTCGTCAGCCGGTTCATCATCTTTTGCCGGAGCTTTGGCCTTTTTGGGTTTTGATCCCTGGGCCTCCTTCTTCTCGCCCAGTGACCACACCTCAATGAATTCCACAGTATCCGTGTCGGCGATCTTCCTGAGGTCGCCTACTATCCTGAATCTTGCTATCGGCCACGTCTGGTCGAATTTCGTGAGCTCCGGAAGTATTACCGTTACTTTCTCTTTGGTTATCGTGAAATCAAATCCGTCGGAGGTTCCGAGGGACATCTTCACCGCTGCTTTCGCCTTTTCGATCTTGTCGGTGACAACTTCTCTCACGATGAATCTGTATATCAGGTCTTTACCGGCAAGCGGGCTGTTGAAATCGACCTTCACGCGTCCCGCGCCGACGGACATCACGGTGCCTCTGCGGCCGCCCAGCTGCACTTCCATGCCCGGGTACGGAGTTATATCCTGTCTGTAAAATTCCTTCAGCGGATGCAGTTCAACGAGCCTCGGGTCCCTGGCGCCGGCCGCATCATCGGATGCGATCATAACTTCTTCCTCTTTCCCAACGGCCGCAGCCGCTACGGCCGCTTCGAACGCATCGAACATTTTACCGGATCCCAAAAGGACGGGCAGAGGTCCGTATTCAACCTTCTCATCGAAGAACCCTGCATCCTTTGCCGATTCGGCCTTGGTCGTGTCAAATAATTTACCATCTGCGAGGAATGCGTCGTAATCAACGTAAACGAGGTCTCCAACTGATTTTTCAACTGTTGCCATTATATATCACCGTAATAACACTGAATGTTAGCTGACAGCCCTAATAAACTGCATTTAATAAAACTTATGGTAAAATTGCATATTCATACGCACCCGTTCATCATATTAACGCAAGCAAAGTAATAAAAACGGGCTGACCATACACGGTGGCAACGCCACTGTAGCTCAGCCCGGTTGAGCGGCTGACTTGTAATCAGCAGGCCGGGAGTTCGAATCTCCCCAGTGGCTCTCATTCCTTTATCGTCACTTCGGCGCTCTGTATGCATCTCGTGAGCACCGAATAAGCATTGATCATATCCGACTCCTTCACAATGAATATGGTGTCGGTGTGACAGCTGACCGTTTCCTCAATGTTTATTCCCGCGTCGGATAGGTTTGTTATCAAGTACGCTATAACGCCGCTGGTGTCCACGATCCGTTCCGGACTTTTCACGGCGATCTCAACGAGATTCTCTCTTATCTTTATCACGTTTATTCTGCCCACGGTGTCCATTATCCGGTCTTTGAGCATACGGTCCGCGATTATCGTTATGGCGGATGCGCTTTGGACCACCTGCATTATCGAGTTCTCGTTCCACAGATCTTTGAAAAGATTGTCCATCTTGTGAAGAACGGTCCACTCGTTCTTTGCCGTGACTATACATATCTTCGTTCTCATCTCAAGGCGGCTGTCCCTGAGTATCTTCAAAATGTCCTTCTCATGTTCGGACGTGACCGAAAGCTTGTCGGCGTAGCGCCTGCACGCTATCATCAGCGCTTCCTCGTTGTCAACCTTCAGATCCTTCATTATCAGTCTTGCCAGTGACGAATAGCTTACCAATCCTTTCGACACGCAGTCCTTTATGCTCGGATGCGCATCAATGTAAGCTCTCGTCTTTTCTGCAAGGCTTTCCTTTGAAGGACTTTTCGTCATGTCATTATGATAATGGATACCACTATTTATGTCCTGTTGCAGACAAAATATGATGCGTTATGTACGCCGCCAGTACTTAGTTGTATTTTAAGAGGAACTCTTTCAGAACGCCGGTGAATCTGTTCGCTTCATTTTCCGTTATTATCAGCGGAGGCATCAGACGTATCGTGTTTCCTTGACAGACGTTCACCAGTATGCCGTTGTTAAGCGCAAAATTCTGAACTTCCTTTGAATGTTCCTTCATTTCCATACCTATCATCAGACCGAGGCCGCGTATGTCTGCGATGTCATCATTTTTTATTTCTTTAAGGTCGGATATCCATTTTTTTCCGAGCGTTTTTGAATTCTGCACCAGTTTCTCTTTTTTGATTATATCGATCACGGCCGATGCGGCGGCGCATACCATCGGGTTTCCTCCGAACGTTGTTCCGTGGGTTCCCGGAACGAATGTCTCTGATATCTCGGGAGTGGAGACCACCGCTCCTATGGGTGCGCCTCCTCCCAATGCTTTCGCCAATGTCATTATGTCGGGAACGACACGGTAATTCTGGATCCCGAACCATTCTCCCGTTCTTCCCATTCCGGTTTGAACCTCATCGATTATCATCAGAGTTCCGTTGTCACTGCAGACGTCGCGCACCGTTCTGAAGAAGTCCTCCGAGGCGGTCTGAACTCCTCCTTCTCCCTGTATGGGTTCCAATATCACCGCTGCCGTTCTTTTCGTGATCTTTGATTTGAATGATTCCGCATTCCCGTAATCGAAATAATCGTAGTTGCCGGATATCAGCGATTCGAACGACTGCTGATACTTCGTCTGACCGGTTGCGCCAAGCGATCCTGCCGTGCGGCCGTGGAACGAGTTCAGCGACGAAAGTATACGTTCTCTGCCGGTATAACGGACAGCAAGCTTCAGCGCACCTTCGTTGGCCTCCGCTCCGCTGTTGACGAAAAGGGAACGCGTCATCCCTTTCGGAGTCACCGATGCCAGCTTCTCTGCCAGATCGGCCTGCTCCTTTATATGATACAGGTTGGAAACATGGGATACGCGAGTCGCCTGTTCCGATACTGCCTTGACCCATTCCGGGTGCGCATAACCTATGGAGTTGACCGCGATTCCAGCCACCAGGTCCAGATAGCGTTTGCCTTCCGTATCGTACAGGTAAGCGCCTTCTCCGTGCGTGAAACAGATGTCCGAGCGCCCGTAATTCTGAAACAGGAATTCTTTGGTCTTTTCTTTAACCGTTTCGTTCATTTCATCAGCCTTTGATAAGTGTTCCGTGGTTTTTGTTCTTCACTGCGTCGGATACGATCGAACGTTCATCCTTCCCGTTCACCATACGTACCGCGGCAACGCCTGCCAGTATGGCTTTGCGGCAGGCCTCCACCTTTGGTATCATGCCTCCGGATATCGTTCCGTTCTCTATCATAACATCTATTTCAGCGAGCGTCGTCTCATCGATCTTCGATGCTTTATCGTTAACATTTCGAAGTATGCCGGGAACATCGGTTATGAATATCATCTCCCTGCATCCGACGGCCGCTGCTACGCCGGATGCAACTGTGTCCGCGTTCACGTTCATGCGTACGCCGTTCGCGTCCGCGCATATCGGATATATGACGGGAGTAACATTCTCCGACAGCATTCTGTTAATGATCTCCGTGTTCACTTCATCCGCTTCTCCGACCATTCCGAGGTCGACCGTTATCGTCCCGTCACCGTTTTTCACGGTTATCGGCTCTTTTTTTACGCAGGTTATAATGCTCTCGTCATAACCGGACATACCTTTTGCGTTCACTCCTTCCTTTTTCAGTGAAGCGGTTATATCATCGTTCAGTCTTCTCAGAACCTCGTCCGCAACGTTCAGTACGCCGGCATCAGTTATACGGAAGCCGCCTGCCATTGCCGTTGACATTCCGCGTTTCTCTATCTCGTCGGTTATCTCCGGGCCGCCGCCGTGCACCAGTATTATCTTCTCTCCTTCGGATACAAGCTGTGCAACCTCTTTCGAAAGACGATCCATATCGTCCTTTCCGCGTATCGCGTTCCCGCCGAACTTCATCAGATATACAGACATGTTATCTCCGTTCATGTCGCGTATTCGGCGTTTATACGCACATAATCATACGTCAGGTCGCAGCCCCAGCCGACGGCCGATTCGCTGCCTGCGGCAAGGTCGACGACTATCGTCACCTCTTTGTTATCCATTGCCATACGGACAACCTCCACGGAACGCTCTTCCTGGAACACCGGCGCACCGGAATCAAGTATCGGAACTTCCATGTCCCCTCCTTTTATCGTCAGGCGGACATTCTCTATGTTGAATTTACAGTCACTGTTGCCGAGGGCCATCATTATCCGTCCGTAATTCGGGTCGGATCCGAATATCGCCGATTTCACCAGCGGTGAGTTCAGTATTGACATCGCCGCCGAACGGGCGTCCTTCTTCGTCTCGGCGCCGAACACCTGAACCTCTATCAGCTTCGTGGCGCCTTCTCCGTCCAGTGCGAGCATCTTCGCGATGTCCGTCATCACCTTTTGAAGGGCGTGTATGAAATTCGGGTCCCCGTCAGCGCAATTCCCTCCCGCTTTCCCGTTTGCCAGAAGCGCGCACGTGTCATTGGTGGACTGATCGCCGTCCACCGTCACCATGTTCATGCTGTCCTCAAGTATATTTTCCCATGTTCCGTGGAAATTCTCTGAAAGGACGGCGTCGGTGGTCACCATGCACAGCGTTGTTCCCTGCAGTACTTTCAGATGAGGCGCTATCATACCGCTGCCTTTCGAGAGTGCGGCTATCGTCACAAGCGTCCCGTCGGTAAGGCGTACGCGCACGGCCGATTCCTTTTTTATTGTGTCGGTGGTCATTATCGCTTCCGCAAGCAGCGAATCCGCCTCACGGCCGAATTCAAGTTCGCGTGCCGCTCTGCTGATACCGTATCTCACTTTGTGCATGTCCATGAATCGTCCTATCAGGCCGGTGGACATCACGCCGACCTGTTTCGGGTCGATGTTGAGTTCCATTGCCGCAACGTTCTTCATTGTTATCGCGTCTTCGATACCGCGGCGCCCGGTCAATGCGTTCGCATTGCCGCTGTTCACCACAACTGCAGATAAAAATTCCGAGTTCTCGGCCATCATCACCTGTACCGGCGCCGATTTTACCTTATTGCTGGTGTATCCGACGAACGCCCGTGCGGGAACCTCTGAATAGAGCATACCCAGATCCAGTGAACGATACTTTACGCCGCAGTGCACGCCTGCCGCTTTGAACCCCTGCGGCGTCGTCAATCCGCCGTCAATTATCTCCATCATTTCTTACACCCCCATTCCCGGTACTTCAAGGCCGGATGTTTCCTTCAATCCGAGCATCAGATTGGCGCACTGCACCGCTTGTCCGGATGCTCCCTTTACAAGATTGTCTATCGCTCCGAACACCACAACCTTCTCACCGAACGCCTTTGCGCCGATCTGGCAGTGATTTGAACAGACAACGGAACGCACGGACGGCTCGTCAACGAACCGGACGAAAGGCTCCTTACCGTATTGATCCCTGTAGATCCTTTCAACATCCTCATCGGTCATTTCCAGATCGAATGTCATGTAACAAGTTGATAATATCCCGCGGACGATCGGCAGAAGATGAGGAGTGAACAATATCTTCGGGGAACTTTTTGACACCGCATCCAGAACAAATTCCATTTCAGGCGTGTGACGGTGCGTACCGACGCTGTACGGTATTATCGATTCGCCGCAGAACGGATGATGTGTCCGCGGTGAAGGAACCATGCCCGCACCGGAGGTTCCGCTCTTCGCATCAACGATGATATCATTTTTCACGGCCTTCGATATGAGCAGCGGAGCGGTCGCCAATATGGTCGCGGTCGCATAACATCCAGGGTTTGCAACAATATCCGCCTTTTTTATCTCGGATCGGAAGAACTCGGGCATCCCGTACACCGCATCATCAAGGTTTCCGGGATCGGAGTGTTCGTGACCGTACCATTTCTTATAGACGGATACATCGCGCAGACGGTAGTCTCCGGACATGTCTATGACCTTCACTCCCGTTTCCAGTAAAACGGGTACTTCCTTCATTGCGGCGCCGTGAGGCGTTGCCACGAATATTATATCGAGATCCGAACCGTTTATGCTTTCCGTGTACTCCATGTCCAGATAACCTTTCAGATGTGTTTGGATATCCGATACGTTCTTCCCCGCATTCTGACGCGAGGTCATCGCTTTGACCTCAATGCCGTGATGCGTGCACAATATGCGCGCCAATTCTCCTCCGGTGTAACCCGTTCCTCCTATGATACCGGCCTTTTTCATTTAGACATCACTTATGGACTTTGCACGAATAAGAGAGAGTTTAATAAAGGTATTGTCACGCCGGAGACATAACGCGGCATATATGTTCTTTGCGGGTCTGTTTGAATCCAAAAATACATAAGTGTACATATACGAACAAACACCTCGTTTTTGAAACAGACGCACAATGTTTAAATCCTTATGAAAATACCCCGTATATGGCCATTGGGAAGAACAAATCCTCTGAAAAGGATAAGGTGGTGCTTGCTTACTCAGGCGGCCTCGACACATCGGTGGCGATCCGCTGGTTGCAGGAAAAATACGATCTGGACGTGATCGCCGTTGCGATAAACGTAGGTCAGCCGTCAAGCACGGACGATATCATTTCCAGGGCGAAGGCCATCGGTGCGGTGAAGGCCGAATACATTGACGCGAAGGAGGAGTTCGTGACCGATTTCATATGGCCTTCGCTTAAGGCGAACGCGATGTATCAGAACGTATACCCTCTGAGCACCGCCATTGCAAGACCTTTGATAGTAAAGAAACTTGTCAACATAGCTAAAAGGGAAGGTGCGAAGTACATTGCGCACGGATGCACCGCAAAAGGGAACGACCAGGTGCGTTTTGACACGGGAATATTTTCTCTTGATCCGAAGCTCAATATAATCGCTCCGATGAGAGAATGGGTGATGACGCGTGAAGAAGAGATCGAATACGCACGCGCAAACGATATTCCCGTGATCGTCAGCAAAAAGAGTCCGTACTCCACCGATGAGAATCTTTGGGGAAGGAGCTGCGAATGCGGCATACTTGAAGATCCGTGGGAAGAGCCGCCCGAAGACGTCTGGAATTGGACGGCATCGCCGAAAGATGCTCCTGATGAACCCGAGTACATTGAAATAATGTTTGAAAAAGGGATTCCCGCGGGATACAACGGGAACAGAAAGGACGGCGTGACGCTTATCACGGAATTGAATGCAATAGCTTCAAAACACGGAACGGGCCGCATAGACCATGTGGAAGACCGTCTTATAGGCATAAAGAGCAGAGAGATCTACGAATGTCCCGCCGCGATCCTGCTGATAACGGCGCACAGGGGCATGGAATCCCTCACGGTTCAGAGAGATGTCCTGGAATTCAAAAGAGGAGTGGAACAAAAATATTCCGAACTCGCATACAACGGGCTGTGGTTCGGCGTTCTCCGCGAATCTTTGGACAGATTCATCGATGAAACGCAAAGATTCGTTACCGGAACGGTCAGAATGAAACTGTTCAAAGGAAACGCTGCCGTTGTCGGAAGGAGATCGGAATATTCGCTTTATGACGAAGGCCTGTCAACATATGCGGAAGGAGACAGTTTCGACCACGTATCGGCGGCCGGTTTCATCTATTGCTGGAGTCTTCCGAACAGAACGGCCGCGAAAGCGCATATGAAGGATAAGAAGTGATCGCATGGCAGGAAAGGTACTTTGGTCGAGCAGGTCCGGCGATATGGATGATTCAATGCTCAGGTTCACCTCATCCGCCGATACGGACAAAGAGCTGGCGTTCTATGATATCATGGGATCCCTGGCGCACGTCATGATGCTCGGCGAGCGTAAGATAATATCGCAGGATGATGTTCTCGTCATAATCGACGGACTCAGAACAATACTCTCCCGCCTCCGGAGCGGCGAGTCGGAACTTGATCGGGAATTTGAGGACGTTCATACGAACATAGAGGTAATGCTTACCGACCTCATCGGACCGGCAGGAGGGAAGCTTCACACCGGAAGGAGCAGGAACGACCAGGTTTCAACGGATCTTCGTATGTACCTTCGCGACGCCGTTCTGGAAGCGGTCAGCAGAATAAACGATCTTATACGGATACTAACGGATACAGCTCAGAATTCACAGAACATCATAATGCCCGGATTCACGCATATGCAGCACGCTCAGCCGGTCACGGCGGCGCACCATATGATGGCGCACGCATTCAAACTCGGACGGGACGCGGATAGGTTCATGGACGCATACGAACGCATTAACGTCTGTCCTCTGGGCGCAGGTGCGGTCGCCGGAACGACATTTCCGATAGACAGGAAGATGACGTCCGATCTGCTTGGTTTCAGACGGCCGATGGAGAATTCCATGGACTGCGTCAGCGACAGGGATTTCGTGATAGAGACGGCATTCTGCGCTTCAATGCTGTCTGTGCACCTTTCATCAATGGCCGAGGAACTCGTCATCTGGTCAACGCCGGAGTTCGGATTCATTGAAATGGATGATAAACACACCACCGGATCGTCAATGCTGCCTCAGAAAAGAAATCCGGACGCCGCCGAACTCATACGCGGAAGGACCGGCGGCGTGATCGGCGATCTTGTTTCACTGCTGACAATGATGAAAGGGCTTCCGCTCACATACAACCGTGACATGCAGGAGGACAAGAGAAGCATAATCCATTCGATCAGCACGGTGATACAATGCACGGCGATGATGTCCTGCATAATGAACGCGGTCAGATTCAACAGCGATCGGATGCTCAGTTCCGCGCTTGAAGGGTACATGAACGCCGTCGATCTTGCCGATTATCTTGTGAACAAAGGGATGCCGTTCCGTGAGGCGCACAATGCGGTCGCCTCGGCGGTAAGATACTGCATCCTCGAAAAGAAAGAATTGGATAAACTGAAACTCTCGGAGATGAAAGGCTTCTCCGATCTGATCGAAGAGGATGTGTTCAGCATACTTCCGATAGACGTATGCGTTGAAAGACGCAATTCGTTCGGCGGAACGTCACAGCAGAACACGGCCGTTCAGATATTCGAGTCGATAAATTCACTGATCGAAAGGGAAGAAAGAGTTCGTTTGGAGATGTCTCTTATAGACGGATGCTGGAAAGAACTCACCGGATGATCAGATCTCCGGAATATCGTTGTTCACCGTTTTGTACTGAACGCCTGACGCGGAAAGCATTTCGCTTATCCTCTCTCCGACGCGGGCAACATCAACACCTTTTCCCACGGCCTTTATGTAAAATTCATTCCTGTCCGTGGGAAACACCAATCTCATGCGCCCTCTTCTGTTGTAGCCTTCGGGCTTCATGTTCCTTTCAAGGTCGGCAATGTTCAGTTCTATGAACATCATCAGTATCTCTTCGTCCTCCGGCATCTGATCCGTTTCCATCAGGAACATCTTCAGTATGTCGGGAAATGCAGGCACCAGATCCTTGTACGGTGTTTTTCCGCTCAGTATGAAGTGAACACTGTTGGCCTTCATCGGTCCTCTAAAGGAAACGGAATATTTATCTGTAATGCACGTTTCGAACGAAAGGCAACGATGATGCTATCTATCCCTTCTGCTTTTACGGAATGATGAGGTGTGCTCTCTCCGTTGCAGGTTCCGATTCCATAGGCGGCGCAGGCATACAGGCCGACATAAAGGCGATGGCGTCACTGGGCGTACATCCGCATACGGTCATAACTGCGGTAACGGCGCAGAACACCGTTGCCGTCAGATCTATAACACCATTGCCGTGCGAGGTCATAACCGCTCAGCTGAATGCGGTGCTAGGCGATTCCGATGTGCGTTCAGCGAAGACCGGAATGCTGTATTCTCCCGATATCGTTGACGTGATCGCCGAATCACTATCCGGCAGTTCGATCCCCGTGATCGCCGACCCCGTCCTGGTGGCAGGCGTCGGCGACAGCCTTGCGGCGAAAGGTCTCGCGGATTCGATAAAACGCCGTCTGATACCGATGTGCGAACTCGTGACCCCTAACAGATACGAAGCGGAAGCGATATCCGGCATTGATATAAAGAACGAGAATGACGCGATGCGCGCATGCGAGCTCATAGGGAAAGGAGGAACATCCGTCTATCTCAAAGGAGGTCACATGGAAACGGCTTCCGTTATCGATCTGCTTTACCATAAAGGAAAATTCAGAAGATTCGAACATCCCCGTCTCGAGAGGGCGGGACACGGCGGAGGCTGCACATTGTCAGCGTATATAACCGCATACATGGCAAACGGTAAGGAGATGACAGACGCGATCGTCAGCGCACGAGGGATGATACAACGCTCAATAGCGTCAATGTACTCAACGGGCGAAGGCAACAAGATGGTCAACTCCGCAGTCAACATGAAGCAGCTTTACACGAAGAACGATATAACGAACGGAATGGACGTTCTCATAGACCGGATACTGAAGATCATCCCCGGGATTTGGATACCGTCCGTCGGAATGAACATCGCGTACGCGGCCGCCGGTGCTGAAGACGTTATGGATGTTGCCGCAGTACAGGGGAAGATATTTTCCGTTGACGGAATGCCGGTCAGAGCGGGGCCGGTTATGTTCGGCGCCGCCGAGCACATATCGCACATGATACTGGCGGCCATGAGATCCGACCGCGATGTGCGGGCGGCCGTGAACATACGTCACGATGAGAATATATTAAAAGCCGTGAAAGAAGCAGGCATGGATGTAACGTCATTCAACCGCGTGAAACATCCTCTCGCAGACATCGGAGAACTGACGGCGCTTGCGATAGAGGCCCACGGTTCAGTACCGGATGCGATATCCGATCCCGGAACGGACGGGAAAGGAATGATCAGGATATTTGGAACCGATATCGATGACATCGGAAGAAAAACGGGAATGATAGTTTCCCGTATGAAACACAAAGATCTGTAAAAGTTTAAAGGGATCAGACAACGGTTATAACGAAGTAGAGCGTCATGCCCCTTATCTCATTGGTGTTCTTCATCGTGAAGTGTGTGCTGCTGATATCCATTATATAATATTTCTCGCCGCCGAATATGAACTCTATGAGCCTGATGCCATCACCGTAAGGCTTTATGATATCATTCGGGAAGTCGAAGCTCACGGCGAAGGTGCCGTCATTGCCCAGGACCACGGTGGATTTCATGCCGTTCCCCGCGTCATATTCCCGGTCTTCCACCAAGTGCGTCACTATCACGGTTCCGTCGCTGTTCACAACGGCGTTGGATTTCCATCCGTACGGGTGCACCAGGTTCGAGTAGAATCCGGTAGCGACAGTGTCCAGTCCGAACGTCAGTCTGAAGACGCTGACCGTCATTGTTTCCACAACGCTCATGCTCGCCTTGGCGTCGGTAAGCGGAATTGTCACGATCTGCCCATCGGAAAGTTCGCCGTATCCGTCCGCGGCCGTGATCACTATGCGCTTCGTCTCGCCCGGTTTCATACCGATGAGCGCGTTCTCAAACAACGCAAGCGCACCGCCGCTGCCTACCGTCACATTGAACGGAGTATAATGCCTCTCTTCTCTTTTATCGAATTCCCAACTGAACGCATTGGAATCGTTATTGGCAACAGACCAGAGCGAAGTGTCGAATATGACACCTCTCAGGCTGTCATCAAAACCGCCGTTGCCGTCGTATCCGTCATACCATCCGTAGAAACTGCCGACATAGTTCACCTGAACCCGGTCTCCGAAGTTGACGGGACCTCTTTCCTCGGGAACTATCTGTCCGTACGCATGTCCGCTGATGACCACAATGAAAGCCGCTGCAAGAACGATAGATCCTATCATCATGATGGGATCTCTCTTCTTCCTGTTCGGAATGTCGCTATCATCAGCCATGTTTACCTGTTGCTCCCAATGCCTGCGCTTTATTATAAATCTATCCCTAATAACAGATTTGGAACAAGACAACGAATGGTGTATGATCTCGTTAACGTTCATAGATCTGAACGCTGACCGGAACGCGGATTGAAACGGATCAGAATACGGATTCAGACAGACCGCGAAGGCCTCTGCAGAACAATAACAACAGAGATGACTGATACGCATCAAGAACGATTCCCGCACGTACGCTCGTTTTAATAACACTTCGGCTATGTACGATGCGTTCCCCCGGGAACGCGTAAAGAACGGATATGGTCTCATGAGAACGTTATACATACACGCCGATTCCATGGAATTCGAATCAAAGAAAGGAACGCCTGTTGCGGAAGAGATACCGGACGTGATGCACAGCGGCAGAATGGAAGAGGTGCTCGTAGTCTTCGTCACGGTGGAGAGCGATGATGAGGACAAGACCGCACAGATCTCAGAAGAGGCCGTTGCCGATATCGTTGAGACAATGAAGCGCGTAGGCGCGGAACGTGTTATGATATATCCGTATGCGCACCTGAGCAACGATCTTGCAAAACCGAAAGCAAGCCTCGAAATGCTCAAGCTCATGGAAGAGAAGCTTAAAGCAAAGGGAACGGAAGTGTCAAGAGCTCCTTTCGGATGGTACAAAGCGTTCAGCATCAAATGCAAAGGACACCCTCTTTCCGAACTTTCCAGGAATTTTGAAGGCAAAGAGAAGAAAAAGGAGGCGAAAGGCGAGGAGACGTTCTTCGTGCTCACTCCCGAAGGGAAAGAAGTGAACGTGAAAGATTTCAAAGGCGGATCGGCGTGCATGAAGGAGATGATCGCAAAGGAAGCCTTGGGAAAGGAGAACGAGCCTCTGAAAGGAGAGCCGGAATATCTTCGGTTATGCAAAAAGTTCGGAATTCAATGGGAATCGATGAGTGACGTCGGGCACATGTGCCTTACGCCGCACGGGGCGCTCATGTTCGATCTCGTCTCGGATTACGCAACGCAGATCGTCAATGACGTCAACGTCCCGATATATATGGTCAAAGGGACCAACATGTTCTCGCTGGACGAACCGGCGGTCAGGGAGCACGCCGATCTGTTCGGCGACCGTCTTTACTCGGTGAACACCGGAAAGAGGTCGTTCATACTGAGATACGCGGCCTGCCACCAGCAGTTTGCGATGATGCGCAACTGGAACATCAGCTACAAACAATTACCGTTCGGTGCGTTCGAGGTCGCCGATTCATACCGTCTCGAGCAGTCCGGGGAGACGATGCTCTGTTTCCGGACGAGGAGACTGAACATGCCGGATCTGCACGTTGTGTGCAAAGACGAGGACGAGGCGCGCGATAACTTCAAGATCCTGGACGCCCGCATATTCGGCGAGATCGAGGCGCTCGGCCGCGAGTATGACATGCTCGTCAACTTCTCGTCAAAGAAAGCCTATGACGAGAACAAAGGACTGATACTCGAATTATGCAAAGAACATGACAGACCGGCACTCATACATCTGTATCCGGAAGGGATCAATTACTACTGGACCGTGAACATTGAATATCACATCATGGACCAGATGAACAGGGCCAGGGAGATCGGCACCGTTCAGATAGACGTGGGCAACGCAAAAAGATTCGGTATAACCTATGCGGACGAGAATGCGGAGAGGATAAATCCGGTCATACTGCACACGGCGGTCATCGGCACGATAGAGAGATATCTTTACGCGATCCTCGACACGGCGGTCGGCATTGAACGGAAAGGCGTTCCCGGATATTTACCGGCGTGGATAAATCCGGATCAGGTGCGTCTGATGCCCGTCTCCGATGTCCATATGGAAAAATCGATGCAGGCAGCCAAATACCTTGAATCGAAAGGCATCCGCGTGTCGGTCGATGACACCGATGCAACGGTCGGTAAGAAAGTCAGGCGTTCGAAGCAGGACTGGTGTTCATACGCGGCGGTCATCGGAGACAAAGAAGCGGACAGCGGAGAGCTAAGCGTTTACGTACGGTCTGAGAACGCTGACAGGACGATGACGGTCGAAGAACTCGCAGACCGCGTGAAAAGCGACACGGAGAACAAACCTTTCCGCAGGCTTTACATGCCCATGCTGCTGTCGCAGAGGATCGATCTGTAAGCATTCAACATAACTTCGGCGTTGACTCGGCGCAGTGTGTCAATGCGGACGCAAGACAGTATGTCCGAGCACATACACACTCGCTTTAAACACAGTTTATTTTCAGACACATCCTCTAATAATTATACTTTTCTGCTTAAAAACAAACAATATAATATCTGTTAAGTCAAAAAGACGACAGAATTGGTTTGACCGTTCACAAGGGATGGTGCAGGACGAACGAGCATGATCTGTCGAGCAAACGAACGAGACAGACATCGAAGAGTGATACAATGAAGTCCAAAGCCATAATCTCGGCGTTCGCCGTCGTCATACTTCTGACGGCATCGCTGGCAGCCATCCAGGGTGAAAATGCGGAGAGAGGGGAAACATCCGATTTTAACGTGATGAGCAATCCTATTCTCATAAGCGATACGGCACAGATGCCGGCAACAATGTTAGCCGGAACATCACTGACCCTTCCGATCCAGACGGCAAATCAGACAATAGCGTGGAATATTGCGAACGCAGGAACCACCGGTGCATCGTTATCGGGAGGGAATACGCTGAACGTTCCGAACGCGGGAACGGTAACGGTCACGGCGGCAATAGAGGAAATATATAACTTCAAAATGATCGTGGCCGGAGGCTACTTCACAGTGGCCATAAAAGAAGACGGTACATTATGGGCATGGGGCAACAACACATACGGTCAGATCGGAGTCGGCGACACCACAGACAGGTCATCTCCCGTACAGATAGGATCGGACAGATGGATATCGGTATCAACCGGATTATCAAGCAACGGTCACGTAGCAGCTATCAAAGCGGACGGTACTCTGTGGACGTGGGGTTACAACTATTACGGCCAGCTCGGTAACGGCACCACTGCGAACAGTTCATTGCCGATCCAGATAGGATCGGATACATGGAAATACGTATCAGCCGGACAAAATCACACAATGGCCATAAGATCAGACGGTACTCTGTGGGCATGGGGAGCTAACGGTAACGGACAGTTCGGTAACGGCACCAATACGAGCAGTTCATTGCCGATCCAGATAGGATCGGATTATAATTGGTCATCAGTATCAGCAGGATCCAGTCACACAATGGCCATCAAAGAGGACGGCTCACTGTGGGCATGGGGCAACAACACATACGGCCGTCTCGGCGACGGCACAGGCACACAGAGGACCGCACCTGCTCCGATACAGGCAACGTATAAATGGATATCAGTATCAGCCGGAAACGACCACACAATGGCCATCAGAGAAGACGGCAGACTGTTTGGATGGGGCGGCAATGAATACGGTCAGATCGGTGACGGCACCACTGTCATGCAGAGACAAACCCCTGTTATGATAGGAGCATATACCTGGAAAGAAGTATCAGCCGGATCCAATTACACGATGGCCATTAGAGAAAACGGTACACTGTGGACATGGGGCAGCAACGGAGGCGGCAAACTCGGTGACGGAACCAACACAAACAATCCATATCCGACCCAATTAGGATGGGAGTATGACTGGAAATCAGTATCTGCCGGAGACAGCCACTCAATGGCCCTCAAAACAGATAATACGACGTGGACATGGGGCAACAACGACAGAGGTCAGCTCGGCGACGGCAACACCTCGAACAAATTATCGCCGGCCCAAGTAGGATACGATTACTGGAGGTCGGTATCAGTCGGACAATATCACACAGTTGCCATAAAGATGGACGGCAGTCTGTGGGCATGGGGTTACAACCTTTACGGTCAGCTCGGCGACGGCACAAACATACAGAGAAACTCTCCGGTTCAGATAGGACATGATTATGAATGGAAGATCGTATCAGCCGGAAAGAATCACACGGTGGCCCTCAAAACGGATGGCACGATGTGGACATGGGGTCTCAATGAATACGGCCAGCTCGGATTCGACCACTATGATTATTATGTACTGGATCCGACCCTGATCGAAGAACATTACTGGAGATACGTATCAGCCGGAGCCGAACACACAGTGGCCCTTAAACCGGACGGTACAATATGGGCGTGGGGTCACAATGAATACGGCCAGCTCGGATTCGGTGAAGTCGGATGGGGTAATGTCGTAAGCACTCCGACCCAGGTCGGAATTGCATACAACTGGACAAAAATATCGGCAGGATACGGCCATACGATGGGCATAAAAGAAGACGGTACATTATGGGGATGGGGGTCCAATGTACAATACGGGCTCGGTGACGGGACCAGCGTAGATAAAACCATTCCGACCAGGATAGGAATGGAGACCAACTGGGCAGATGTATCGGCCGGATCATATTTTACAGTGGCCATTAAAAAAGACGCTACAATATGGGCCTGGGGCGCCAACTTCTACGGCCAGCTCGGAGCCGGATTCATTGGAAACATATCCCTCCCGAATCAAACAGGAAGGACGGCATCCTGGATAGGTGCATCCGCAGGAGATGGTCACACAATGGCCATCAGATATGACGGCACACTGTGGGCCTGGGGTAAAAACGATCATGGCCGGCTCGGCGACGGCACGATCATACAGAGAACAAATCCTGTCATGATAGGAACGGATATCTGGAGAGAAATATCAGCCGGATACCAGCACACAGCGGCCATCAAAGAAGACGGTACATTATGGACATGGGGCAACAACACCATAGGTCAGCTGGGGTACGGATGCACTTTCAATCCGTTTATGACAGGAATAGCAAATTACACAAAGAGTTTCACCATAACAGTTGTGAACGGCGCTTACCAATGGGAAGGCGACCAAGACCTCTTCCTGTCGCTTACGGATGCGCTGGCATCCGGAAAGACGGGAACGATCGCTGTCATCGGCTCTGTGACGGATGATCTCAACGGAGCTACGCTGAACCTTGGTCAGAACGTCAACATTGCGTTCAGGGAAGGTGCGGATCTTACAGTGAAGAACGGTATCGTCAGTATGAACAATGTAGACGTATCGGACGGCGCTCTCACAGCGGTGAACGCAACATTGCTGTCATCGATATCGGATACGAAGAACAACGGAAGCGTTGAACTCATCGATAGCAGCGTATCATCCGTTTCATTTGCAGCGAAAGATCTGAAGGTAAGCGGAGACGTCACCGTGAACGCTGACGTGAACATAGGAAATGAGATAACTTCATTTAACAACGAAACCGTCGATCTCAAGATCTACGGTTCATTGAACGCAAATTCAATGACAATAACCGGTAACGCGAACGTAATTGGAGACATAAGCATCGCGGGCGACATGTCCGTCGTCGGCAACGTCAATGCGGGCGGCGGCCTGACCGTTGAATACGACGTCAAAGTTACCGGAAATCTTGAAACAGGCGGCAGCGCCGAGATAAGCGGGGACATCGTCGTAGGCGGCAACGCGGTCATTGGCGGAGAACTGAGCACCGGCGCCGGTAACACAGGCGGACCCGGAGATGCGAACATCGGAGGCAGCCTAACGGTAAGCGATGATGTGAACATCGCCGGCAAACTCATGGTGAGCGACGATGCGAACATCGGAGGTAAACTCATAGTGAGCGACGATGTGAATGTTGACAGCCTAACGGTAAGCGACGATGCGAACATCGGAGGCAACCTAATCGTAAGCGATGACGTGAATGTTGTTGGTAACCTCACTGTAAGCGACGATGCGAACATCACCGGCAAACTCATAGTGAGCGACGATGCGAACATCGGAGGCAGCCTAACCGTAAGCGACGATGCGAACATCGGAGGTAAACTCATAGTGAGCGACGATGCGAACATCAGCGGTAATCTCACTGTAAGCGACGATGCGAACATCGGAGGTAACCTCACTGTAAGTGACGATGCGAACATCACCGGCAAACTCATAGTGAGCGACGATGCGAACATCGGAGGAAATCTCACGGTAAGCGATGATGTGAATGTTGTTGGTAACCTCACGGTAAGCGATGATGTGAATGTTGTTGGTAACCTCACGGTAAGCGATGATGCGAACATCAGAGGTAAACTCATAGTGAGCGATGATGTGAATGTTGGAAACCTAACTGTAAGCGACGATGCGAACATCGGAGGTAAACTCATAGTGAGCGACGATGCGAACATCAGCGGTAATCTCACTGTAAGTGACGATGCGAACATCGGAGGTAACCTCACTGTAAGCGATGACGTGAACGTTGTTGGTAACCTCACTGTAAGTGACGATGCGAACATCGGAGGTAACCTCACTGTAAGTGACGATGCGAACATCGGAGGTAACCTCACTGTAAGTGACGATGCGAACATCACCGGCAAACTCATAGTGAGCGACGATGCGAACATCAGCGGTAATCTCACAGTAAGTGACGATGCGAACATCAGCGGTAATCTCACAGTAAGCGATGATGTGAATGTTGGCGGAGACCTCGGAGTAGGCGGAAACGCAGAGATAGACGGCATCCTGATTACAGGCGCAGGCTATGCAGGCGGACTCGGAGACGTGAATGTTGGAGGTAACCTTAGCGTTGGTAGTAACGCAGAGATCGGCGGCGGCCTTGAGACAGGAACCGGAGACGCGGGCGGACAAGGAGATGTCAGCATAGGCGGCGACCTCACGGTGAGCGGAAGCGCAGAGATAGCAGGTAGCCTTGAAACGGGAACGAATGAAGATGATGGCGAACCCGGTAACGTGAACATAGGTGGCAACCTCGAAGTAGGCGGAAACGCAGAGATAGCAGGTAGCCTTGAAACGGGAACGAATGAAGATGATGGCGAACCCGGTAACGTGAACATCGGCGGAAACCTTGACGTAGCAGGCGGCGCAGAGATCGGCGG
>Ga0131853_10003053_pt1 | contig 30036 bp, 18 predicted proteins | sample TergutLab28metaG_FD_92764 | JGI IMG/M metagenome (GOLD analysis project Ga0131853, IMG submission 92764) | Labiotermes labralis P1 segment gut microbial communities from Petit-Saut dam, French Guiana - Lab288 P1 (version 2) (version 2) | ecosystem: Host-associated > Arthropoda: Insects >... | reverse complement strand
TCAATTGACCTCACGAGGCTCACGAGGCTGAGTGGACCCCGTTCCAGACCCACTACTACTCAGAAAATCTGGTTGCGCCGGGGATCGAACCCGGGACCTCTGTATCTGTAGCCAGAAACTCTGGCCACTAGACCACAGAGGTGGTCTCTACAAACTAACAACCCTTAATTTTCTCTCGTAACTTGTCAAAACCGTATCTTCCTACCTCAATAGTCGGACGTTCGAAGCGTCCAACAGCCACATCAACTTGTCGTCGCCTGCGGGCTGGCATAGCTCAGAGTGGAATAATTTTACCCATCCTATTCTGTCTGTATGTTACCGACATGCCTTAGTCTTCCCGCCACGTCAAATTGGCTCTGTAGGCGGGCGACACGGCCGTAATTGCCGTTTCCAATCAGCCAGCGCTGCTCGTCAAACACCGGGAGACATATCTCAGTGACCTAGAGCGGTGGCTGAGTGAATGGAGGATCGCCACAATTGCGATGCTCTTCGCTAAGGCCGGTAGGCGCATCTCGAAACCCTGACCAGTTCAGCTCTTCGGGAAACCAGTCCAATGGGTTGATACCGCCTGTTATCTTGGGATGACCTTTGATAAACGGCGCATCGTCGACACATATCGATCAGGTGAAAAAGAAAGCGGCACAGAGACTGGGAGCGCTGGGACCTTTCCTAAACAGGAGAAGCGGCTCTCCATCAGGAATGGCGTTCTGTTATATAAGCAGCTCATTCGTCCCGAGATGGACTACTCTTGCCCCCTCTGGAGGTCCGCCGCTCGCTCCCATATGAGGAAACTGCAGGTGCTTCAGTCCAAGTTTGATAACAGGCAAATTCACGATGATCTGGGAGTCCCCTACTTTACCGATCATATCATATATCTGAGAGATTCGACTCAAAGTTAGCTGAAGTGGGGAACGCCTTAGTTACGCAGCTCGCAGGCATTTTCGCTGCCCGAGCGTTGACCCGGGTCTCCTAAAGCAGGGAAATCGGGATAGACAACTTGTTCTGGCTACCCGCAAGGCGGCCATGTTGACACTTTGAATTGTGTCCAACTGGCACTTTTCGACTACCCTGACTGAGGGTTTTCCGTGCTTTTTCCTCAGCTGTAAGGCAAATGCCAGGGTATAACACGCAAAGACGGGGCACGTCCCGCACTGTTCCCACGTAAGGTTTCACCGCGACTTATTCCACCTTCAGCTTAAACTTGACCATTATGGGTTCGAATCCCAGCAAGCATTCCAGCCAAAGCACTGTACCCCCCTAAGGCCATTGCCTCTTGAGCAATGGTACTCAGTTTGCCCACGTCGAGGTCTTCAGCTGCGATAGGAAATCGTTAGCATAAGCGCAATCCCAATTAGATTTTAAGGTGTCTGTTACTAAGCCCAGCGATACGGTAATGCAGGAATGACTAAACAGACCGAGAGACGTCTCCGCACTGAGCTCTTTGGTTGGTTCAGTGGTTGGTTCGTTGGTTGGTGATAACTTTTGTATAAAGTTGAGCTGATTATGAAGAGAAAGCTTACCTTATTTCACATATTTTTTAAATTACGGAATACGTTCCTTCTCTACGAAGTATTTTGAAACTTTCAGATGCTTGTTTTAAAGGAGAAATGTTTAGTAGATGAGCAACCGTGTGTCTTTAAATTGTTGGTGTTCCTCTGGCGATTGTTAATAAAGCAAATGTAATTTGCCTTTTGCATTTATTACAGTTCCTGGAAAGTGATTTAAAATAACTGACGTTTGCAAAAATATGTGGTTTATATTCTTTCATGTCTCTTTAATCCCCTCTATTTTGTTCACAGCAATTTGTCGAGATATGCCCCAAAGTAAAGCGGTAGTTATTGAAAAATGGCTTAGATTTTGTACGTGCATTTTGCTAATGTGTTTCACACTGCTTAAAATTGTAATAAAGTTGTCCGTAATTAACTTTGGATTAAGCGGTATCTTTTCTCTTTTGTTGTTCGGGGTGGGGGTGATCGTTTTGAATTTCGGGCTGGGGACCGACAGTCCCGGCAGGGATATTCGTGCTCTATCCCAGTACCCTCGTGTAGTGTGTGCTGGGATTGAACTTACAACTAGAACACGACCACCTCTTTGTAGAACCTTTTTACCTATTATTCACTGTCAGCCTCCTACCATTCGACACTGTAGAGGGTAAGAAACTGATAGTGTCAGTATAAGAATGATAAATAAACAACAAAATAAAATAAAACTGGAGGCAGAAGAACGGATAATATGTGCGTCCACACAGATTCTAGTAAAGCCAATAAATAACTGGCGTACCGGACAAATTGACAGACATATCGCCCCTCGCTCTCATGAACTGTCTTTTGAATCTCGATTGGGGCACCGGTTATTCTGAAGAACATAGCTTGGGATTTTTCTCAGTCCTTAGAATAAAATTTTCTGGTTTTAAACAGAACATGATGGTTTCCTTCTCCAGTGAAGTGCTCAATCTTTATTTAATTGTGATTCGACGCTGCCAGTCGTCTACAGTCGACACAGCGCCCTTTAAGTTACAGATCACTGGTGCCCTAAATATTACACTTCACTTAACACGAACAAATTAAGGACAGGACAGACAAGTTTCAATTATCGATAGCGGCATTCCCCTACCTCCCATCTCCAAAACAACTAGCGTTTACACATGTAAGTGCAGACATCTAGCTATATCCTTCCGTGTACCTGCGGGCGGAGCGTAAAACGTGTTACATCCTTAGGAGATTAAGGGAATGTAGAATGTCTTTGCTCCATAATACTATCTTGTGGCAAGCACAAAACTTCAGAACATCTACCGTTTTGATATTCTTGACTGGCACGGCGGTAGACAGTCTACTTAGATTAAGAATGCTAGGTCTTGATGTGGTTAAGCGACGTGGGGTGGTTACCAGCGTTTCAGAGAAGCCTACCCCCTCCATATCCGGTGTGCTCACTTCCACAATGAAGCTGGAGGCAGCGTCTTTCTTGGAAAATTTGTATCCCTGCTTTACCTTGGAGACAAAGGTAACGGATTTCTCCGAAACCGAGGTAACCATTACTTGAATATGCAGTGTCTTAATCCAAACTGCGTCACCGTAAATCCATCGTATTGACGTACTGAGTAATCATCTGCACAAAGGCAGTAGATCCTCTCTCTCTTATTCACGATACCACCTAGTCTTTGGAGTCTACCTAGGTATTTTATTCTGACCTAAACTGCTACGTCTTCTATTTGCTGTAGGCGTCGCCCAACGTTTCAGCCTGCTTTATTCTGGCTCCTCATTTATGAGGTTTCGAAGTTACACACACCGACGCACCACAGTCGGTAGGACTTCCTGGACGAGGGGCCAGCTCGTCATAGTGACCTCTACCTGACAACACACAACACTCACACCATAAAAACTTCCATGCCCCCGGTTGGATTCGAACCCACGATCCCAGCAGGCGAACGGCCGTAGACCTATGCCTTAGGCCGTGCGACCACTGGGACCGGCAAAAGGCAGTACATAGATTTGTAAAAGTGATTATATTCTACAGCATGCCCGCTGAGCCTTTTTGTGGTGCGCGGAACTTCGAAAAATTTGGTCTGCATGCTTCAGCATAAAATTAAATACACAGAATTACGTATTAATAATCATATTTATATGCCTAATCTTACCTATGAATTTTTCTACACATCATGGAATAAAAAATATACTTTCAATAATAGGAAAAAATTATGACAAATGCAATTCACGACACAAGGTAGGGTATTGCTGTTGCTTGTAGACTTGTATAAAATGAGTTAGTAATGTTCTTTATGTCTCCACAAATGAACGACTCATAAGTGTTCAAAATCATTTCGACATTCTATCTCGGCTTCGCCAGTGGAGGTGTTAAAAGTCCTTCTCGTATCAAGTATCTCCGCGGGCAACAGGTTGAGCAGGCCTGATCTAGACCAGTGTTTCTCAACGGCCGGACCGCGACCCGGTACCGGGCCCTGGCATCAATTATACCGTCCCACGAGAGGTTTTCCTGGAATTTGTCATTTTAGTTTTCTGAGCAATTTTCTTGAATAAATTATTTATAGTAGAAATATTCTGAGGAGAAAAATATTCGTGAATGTGTCAAAAAACTCAGACCCAGATGTTGGCCTGAGGAAACTACAATATGCTACAAGATTTCATTAGTCCAGTGACTGAAAACTAATTTAAATGTAATTTTATATTTGTCAACATGCCACACCGTATACATAAGTGTACTGATACTCTTTATGATTATGCCAAAATTAATTATTAATACTTATGTTAGTTTATTGTACGAACTAAAAAAAATGGAAATATATTTACGAGTAAATCTGTTGGGACCGGGCCCTCGTCTGACGAAAAATGTATTTACCGGGCCGCGGTCTCACAAAGGTTGAGACACACTGATCTAGACTATATCGCTGCGATTTTCGGTAGGAGCAGAGAATGTTTACTTTACCACCGTGCTTCTACCGTCCCTGTGGACAACGAGTGTATACCGCGGGCCCTTTTGGGAAATAAAGTAGACGAAGAATAATAATCACTCAGCTCCATGTAGTGCTTAGCTTGGAGGGTTACTTCAACGTCTCCTGTGCCAATCTGTGCCATAGTTCTGAGGCACGACAGGTCACCGTTTTACTCTATGTGATGCTATTCTCAACAGTGCATATTTGACCTTTCACCATTCACTGTCTGCACCATTAGAGCCATAAATTTATAAGCTATTTTACCTATCCGTATTTCTCATCTAAATGACCACGTGGATGTAGAGCATCAGAATCACCCAGTATCAGTACGGACATGTCTGACGATATTTTGATTAATGTCGAAATCTGTGTCAATACCTCATTAGTGTACCTGTGTCGCCAAAACATTCACACGCTTCGATGGACCGTCAAATCAACCACCATGGAACTTCGTTGGATATTCACTCGTTACCTCCAGTCATACGCAACACACGATAAAGCAATTTATATCAGCACTTTTAATGAAATTACGTTTATTAATATCATATTAGTGTTTAGAGTAAAGAGGAGAAAGGGCTTCGTTAGTACTGAAGAGATTTCAGCGTGGGTTATTTGTGCATTTTGTCGTAATGTCAATACAGCTTGAATGCACTCATACCTACGACGAAATCAGTTTATAATAGCCTACAGCATCAAAATGTAATATTGTGTATATGAGTGTAAACACTGTTTATTGGCACAAGAGTAATTGCTTCTTCACAAGGCTTTGTTGTGCAAGGGCCTAATTTAGGAGAGAGTTCTGTCTGCTCCACTCACTCTGGAGTACATACGGACTCATTTTAATGGCTCCAGAGCGTCCCTTCTTTGGCGTAGAGTCTTGAGCTTGAAGCTGGCCAGTCGTGATGTAGATCCCAGCATGTACCAGACACGACTTTCTTTGTGGGGTGATGCTTAATTTTTAAACCTGGCACTAGATTTAAGAAAGTAATCATTTTCACGCTGTGGCCACCTTAACTGCTGGGAGAGATAGCCAATTGTCTATCGAATATGGAGTTGGGTGGACTTCGGAGCAGATCTGGATGGTTTTAAAGAGAGGAAAACCTCTTACCCTTACCAGGAATCGAATCACGATTTTTCGGTAGTCCAGCCTTAGTCTTGTCGCTGTACTTAGAACGCTATCCTGGCTCCGTACTGCCTTCCACGTCCTTTCCGGTTCACCAGCCATGCTACCATCCACTAACAACGTTGTAAAATAAAACCCTGTTAGAAGAAAGTGAAGTTTGAAAAGGTTGGTGTTGAAAGGTTTCGTGTTCCATTTGACCCACTGGGCACGGGCCGAGCAGGCAGCAACTGGATTGTGAACACCGCACTGAGGACGGAGGCCTCACACTAAACACGTTTGATGCCTTATCTGCTTCTTGCAGTGCAGAGCGAGGCAGCATAGAAACGAAACGCATCGAAAGGCATGTGCTGCGGTTGAAGTTACGTGTAACTAGACGGAACAGCGACTGGTGGCTAATTGTGCTGCAGTAGGAATGCATCCTGGAGCGTCTCCCGCGTAGAAGCATTTCAGAGGGAGTGACATTCATATTGGCGACAGTTTTTAATTTTGTGTGTGTGTGTGTGTGCGTGCGTGCGTGCGCGTGTGTGTGCGTGCGTGTGTGTGTGTCTTCTGCATTTGTTTGCTTGAAATGTGAAGAATTTTCATCCTTTACCTAGGCACGTATAGGAATAACGTGCATAATATAGTGAAGTGATGCGAATCAACTGGTGGGAAAAAAGAAATCAAAATGTAAGAGAAGTAAAGTAAACTCGTACTAACATAGAATAGGCGAAGCACTTATTTCTGTCACAGGATCAGTATCTATGGGTGAAGGTGCAAGTGTTGTCGTAATGCGTTTCTTTACTTGAGCTTACAGTTCCTTCTCGGTCACCATGCAATTATTTCAGCGATTGCAGCCAAGACTTTGACGGGTACTGAAGTCGCATTTCTAACACAGATCAAAACAAACATAAATCAAACCAAAATTTTCACTGCAGAAAACTGAAAACCTTGTCTTCTGTGAATTTTATTAAATTAAATACTAAGCCTAAATATTTTTGATTGCGGTTTGTGTTTCCGTCTTTATCGGCAACTATGTCTTCCGTCTGTTTTTATCCATGTGGGCAACGGCAACTTCAGTTCTAAGAGCGTTCGCGAAGTTGCGAAAAGAACGTGTGAGAGATTCATGTCCGTCCGTCCGCGTGAAACAAATCGGCTTCTGCTGGGCAGATTTTCGTGATATTTTAGTAAAATGGTGCATTTTACTAAAATATGTCGGGAAGATTCAGGTTTGTTAATATGAAGACAAAAATACGGACACTCAACGAGAAGATTAACACACATTTATGCCGACTTTGGTAACAAGCCTTACAGTGCTTTTCGTCCATATCATTCGATAGTAATCGACAGAAAACTCGCTTAATTCTTCATACGAATTACGTAAATAGAAACGTGCATTCATGTACCTACGAACTATGTACGAAGTTTGTTTTTAAGCTAGCAATGACGGAATATACCAAAAAGGGTGAAAATGTATGGTTATGTATGACCTGTAAGTGTAACAGAATTAGACAAATAAATATTGTATCCTGTAAAACATTAGTAACAGTCTATAATAACAGTAAAAACATATTGTAATATGTTCAGAGCTGTGAACAGTATCAAAATGTGGACACAGCGGGTTAAATGTTATGACCATCCGATAAGTGTCTATCTTACAAAATTCCGAACGTACCTCATTGTTACCTTACACGTTCGCTTCCTGTCTTTTCATGTATAATGACACCACAAGAAGAAATAGCAGATACGATAATATATGCACGATATTTTGATTTTTTGGAATGTGTATTTGTAAGAATGGCTTTAGTTAAGTAAATATTCTTTCGAAGTGTCAGCCGATTATTACTGACACATTGTTTACATGAGAATTAAGTGTTGCCCCTATTCACCCTTTAGTGTGAGCATGAGAATTATGAACCATAGTCGCGATTGTGACACTTTAAAGTGTGAACAGTTTTTGTTTTAGAAATTAAGTACTGTTAATTATCATGCCGTCTAAATTAAACATTAAAAGCAGAAAATTAACTTCGCGTTCTCAAAAATATCCATTGGAATAATTATTACATTCATTACTTGAATTTATGACTTTTTCATTTGGCATTTTTTAGCATACCGACTATTTTTTATGTGCTCGAGAGACGGGGGAGAGTCGCCTTCTGGAAATATGAACATCTATGTTCGAAACGTGGTTATGTCCTGTTTCAAACAAAAAAACCTGTGGAATTTAATTCCTTTCGCAGTCTTTCATTGTAAAGAGATACTGTAGGAAAATATGAAGTAATTACCAGACTACAAAAATTATTTATATCTGTCTGCAGTCTCCGTACTGATAGAGACGCCAAATGGCATAATCCGACTATAATGCCGTCGCCACTTTATAACTGTTAATCTTCATTAGAGCACTTTTGTGTTCCTAATCATTATTTGCACCACCATCACCACTGCTACTATCATAATCACCACCGTCACTGTCTTAAACTAAAATAGTGTATGTAATAGCCTGTTCTTTCCCATTATGCTGTGGCCTGTCAGTTTATTCTCTACAAGCTTTCGGATATTCATTTGTCTTCGCGAACTGTAATCTTTCATTTCCTTATAGACGAACCGTTCTTTGCCACACGCGGAAGGAAAACGCAAATGTGATTGTGTTTGCACATAAATTGCCGGAACAAAGTTTTTATATTGAATGTGTGTAATAAACGTAATGTTGCAACCAACTAGTAATTTCGCACAGTTTAATTAGTTTGCTCGGTGACAGAGAATCAGGAATAACACAGGTGATATTGCCTGAATGAGAATAATATTCCCACCAAGTTTCCTGCAAATAATTTACTGATTTTAGATTAAAATATCAAGGCATACGAGGCCCACGTTTGATATAACGATACCAACAGCTGTTCGTTACTTGTAATGTATTGTAAGGAAACTCAATAGGTGCGCTCACAACACTGCGAAAAGTGACTATTGGCCATGTCATATATTTCTGTCTGTCTGTCTGTCTGTCTGTCTGTCTGTCCGTCCGTCCGTCCGCATATAACTCGACTTTCATTGGACGGATTTTCGTGAAAATGTATATTTGTTGATTTTTCGAAAATTTGTAGAGCAAATCCAAGTTTAATTAGAAAATGACAAGCGTGGTGGCTAATTCACATGAAGACCTGTGTAAATTTTTTTATATCTCGCTCAATTCGTCTTAAAATAAATGTTTTAGTTAAAGGTTTAGAGAAAATCAAAACAAGCATTTTATGTTCGATAACTTTTTTCTGCAAACTGTACCCTTTTATGAGACTACAAGGAAAAATATGGCAGTCGGAGACAAGCCACAATGACAATGCAGTAGGGTGCGTGCGTTTTGCATGCTGAATAACGAAGGTTACAAACGCACACTCATAATATATAATATTTATTGCTTTTCAACTGCAACAGTGGTTAAGCGAACGCGCCTCAATGTTACGTGATGCATACTCGTCTGTCATGCTATATTAATAGGCAGGAAACACTGCATTTCACATAGGGAATACCTCGAATAGAAATCCAATGTTAGCCTTTTGTAGAGAAACGGTCACAAAATCGTACCCTGTAATTATAAAGTGTACGTTATATTACGGCGTCTGTATGACTAACGCTGGTTTGAAGTGCTTTTGAAAACATATTCGTGCGCTGTAGAGGGAAAGGTAAGGGACAGTTTCAGTTGAGGAACCTGATGAATTGGATCATATGATTGAGACTGGAGGTATACACACAGCAGTGTTGCAAGTCTGCTTGGATTTTCAAGTCATGCAGCCTCTCGTGCTCTTCATCAATTTATGTTTTTTTCGGAAAGTAAATGCACTTTTGCAATGCAATATGTATATAATTTATTGTGGAATGCTGTTAGTAACATGTTTCAAAAAGAAGTGCTTTTTTATATGTATGGTTCCGTGCATCGCTGATCTATATTAATAATTGTCCAACGAGATGCAACACAAAGCGGTCTATTTATTATTCTGCAAATTCACACTACGTATTTCGGGTGCCAACCACACCCATCATCAGGAGTACACAAAACTGTAACTACACCCTCCAGTACTGATCATATTTTTTGTGCAGCTACGTCCCTCCAACGTGGCCAAGCTAGGCTTGGTCACATTGGAGGGAGGAGGTTGACACCCGAAACATGTAGAGTGAACTTGCAGAATAATAAATAGACTGCTTTGTGTTGCACCTCGTTGGACAGTTATTAATATAAGTGCATTTTTCTTCCTTTTGCGTTAGAGGTTTCTTTCTCGTTTTGTGCCACTAAGCGGCAGTCCTTTCTACTCTCCTTTATTTGTAGACAGTTGCTCGGGAAACGAACCGACAAAATCCAGTACCACAGAACGAAGTCATATCACGTAGTGCCATTGTCCTTTGCATTGAGCGAGGAAAGAGGGCGCAGAGGCAAAGGCTTATTATTTCGGAAGATTAACAATAATTCAAGTACATTATGACAAAAGACTATTGTTCTTACGAGGAAAATAAAATTAGAGGATCCTGTTGCAAGGGGGCAACAACATTCCGGGGGGGGGGGGAATTTCAGTGTGAATCACCGAAAAGAGAATGCCGAATATAGGTCCGGGGGGCAGGGTGTGAACAGGGGAGATGTGAAGTGGGGAACTGTGAATGGATCCACCACACCGCAACAAAACTAAACTTACACAGAGGCAACACTGCCTACGAGCCCAAACTCCACACCATGAAAGCTCTGGCCGTATTTAGAGGTAATGAACCACGTATTCTACACCTCGGTTCTACATACAGACGTGTAGTCAGCTTTACCTTGCGGTTGCTTCACCTCCATAGACAGAGCACCTGGTACCCGGTAGGTGAGAGGTAATTGTGTGCTGCAGATCTGAATTAGACATAGTGGCGGTGATAAAACTGCTTACAACGGCTCGGGATCAAAAGCGGGAAATTCGTACGTAGCTTTTCACTGCAATGACCTGAATATTCTTAGGCCCATAGCTGGCATATTTTCTCGTTCTTATGTCTGTAACATGGCCCTAATTTAACCCTTTAGTTCCTACAGCGTGAGCGTTAAGCACCACAGATTCTACACCAAGAAAGAGACGAAAAGTTATGTTCAGTACCTACCGTTTTACTGCAGAATATATAGGCGTAACTACAGCTTTCCGGCTATCCAAACTTCGCTGCTAACCTGCAGTCAAAGTAGGGAACGTTTCAATACATAATTCCCTTCGTCCACTGCTGCTCCATCAAAGCTTGAATTGTGTATTTCTAGTTTAAACTTCATGTTCCAGTGTTCTGTTGTAGACTAGCGGAAGTTCGAAGCTGAAGAAATAAGTTGGTGTTCAGGACGTCTTATTCTAAATAACGCTTCGAGGGCGAGGTATCCTGACTGAGGCTTTTGGTGTGTTCCCATTGCCGGGAAGATGTTCTAATTAGCCACGTCTGATTACTTCTGCATTCCATCCAGTTCTGGCCCGTTGCGGTCTCGATGTTTCAATTTAGAAGTCTCTTTGGTGGGCGATCTGGGTTCCTTTTTTTTTCATGACGATTCATATTTCATAACAATCTGCGTGAGTCTGAATCTGTCTATTCTACTAATAGTTTATATCCATTTTTGCAAGCAGTTACTTATCTTTCCAAAAACTGGCTCTATTTTATGTTCCCTTATTTATTATGCAATCAAAGAGCATATATTTTGCGGGTTATCTAATAAATTTGCCTGTGTTGCCGTGATTCAGGACTTGCATTTTTTTTAGTGTCCAGGTTTCGCTGCCTAAGAGTAGGGTTGGTATTAATTTTTTTTTACCGAAAACTCTATAATTCTATTATATATAATCTGAGTTATTGAAATTTTCGTTAAATACTCAAATATTTATCAACCACTGCACATATATAAATTTATAAAATTTACACATTAAATCATTAAAAATGCTCCGACATGTTTCGGTCCTAGGACCATCATCAGGGAGCTGTATCGTCCTTGCAAAAGTTACACTACTAAAAGTCACATTAATTTCACTATTCCAGTTGGGAATTATGGTAGGATTCCGTGTTGTGTTGTGTTGTGTTGTGAAGAGTGCCCTGTTAAGGATGTGCGTTCGCACATCCGTAACAGGGCACATGCTGCCACAATACCCAACTGGAATAGTGAAATTAATGTGACTTTTAATAGTGAAACTTTAGCAAGGACGATATAGTTCCCTGATGATGGTCCTAGGACCGAAACATGTCGGAGCGTTTTTAATGTTTTAATGTGTAAACTTTGTAAATTTATATAAGTGCAGTGGTTGGTAAAATAATTGAGTGACTTGACAACATGCACGGTATAACAACGAAAATTTCGTTAAATACTTATAAACAATATACTTCGTATGAATTTAATCGGAATGTTGACACATTAAAATTTCGTTTTTTTTCAAGACGAGCGCCATTTTGTCATTTTACCCATCATAGAGTGATAATTTCTTACTGACGTTTCGGGACAACATATCGGTCTCATCTTCAAGGTTCGAGCAGTCGAAGATGATGGGGCCGATACGTTGTCCCGAAACGTCCGTAATAAATTTCCGTTGTGCGCTGCGTAAACTTCCAAAAGAGCATAGATCTCATTCTCACGCCGGAGAAAGCCTAAAATTCACTTGTTTCATTAGGATATTACTTTGTTACATATTTATGGCACCTTTCCAAATCCAAAAATCCACTAGCCCATCCTTATAGCCTCTATCACAATGTACTTCGATGTTCTTCTAAGTCCGAATCATTGCAGACACATTTTATATATATATGAAAGGCAATTAGATTTTTACATTTTTTCTGTAGTTACGCACATTTTAATCATGTGAAGAATGAACATAATATCAGTGCTCTATTTTCCTACTTATGAATGCAGCTTTACTATCTGTCTTTAAATCCTTCATCACGTAACAGGAACTAAACTAAACGTTAACTTAGAGCCGATTTTTGTTGTGACTTTTCCTTTGCATGAAGCATAAAGCCAATGTTATTGTGACTCGGTTCTAGACACACGTTTATGATAATGGAGTGGGATTGTGAATGAGGCAGGAGAGGTTGCAAAACGCAGCCTACTTAAGCGCAGAACTCTGAAAGCTTTACGAGTCCTGAAACGCAATTAACGTTCGCTATATGCACAGAGAGCCGTACTCAAGAAGCCCGTACTGAGGTATGATTAAGCCGATAGAGAATCCCATTCTATGAGCCGCCTATATGTCTTAAGAGACAGCAGTCTTGCAAAGTCTTCCTACCAGTGCCCCGGCAAGCTCAAACTGTGTTGCTCAAGGCATTCAGTCTACTTACCGTCTGAGATCGGCACCACAACTTTACATGTGCAGAATGGAGGGTATAAGTTTCTTGTTTTTGAACCACTAAACTAAAGAGGGTTGAGTAATCAGCTTCACGCTATGGCCGTTTTACCTTTCAAGAAGGGGCCTCTGGAACCCATTCGCGACGGCGCCGGTCACAGTCATCCTAGAAGCAATGGCGAAGAGAAACCATTTCTGCTGCCGGAAATTAAAGTCTGTCGTGACATAACTTTCGTATTAAACCGCACTATCCTGCAAGGCAATCGATAAAAAGTTAGCCGACTCACTGCACGCCGCATCCAAACGTCACATATGAGTGATGGATACAAGTAGGTGGTCAGTCTGATGGTCGAAACAGTTTTAGGTATATCGTCTTCAGTATTTGTGTCGTAAAGGCCTTAAGATAAGTTAACACAGATCTGGATATATTGCACGATAAAGATTCAAGCAATTGGTCTTCGAACTCTCAGCGCGGAAGCCTGGGTTCATTATCTGGCCAGTAAATATGGGATGTGAGTTGGACCCATCGACACTGCGACAGGCATTACTGTCAGTATTTCGGTTTTGCACCGTCATTGTCACTCCACCAGTGCGTAATACTCATTTATTTGTATACCACCTCCACCGTATAACCTTGGTAATTGAGAGGATCGTTAAATAACACCCTTAAATGGATAGAAATGTAGGGTAGGTAAAGGTTGATACGAGAGGGGATTAATCCGAAGGATAACATTTCTCGGATTTTTAGGAAATTCAATAGGAGAGTGTGAAGTGTAAGTGTAGGTTGCAGACATTCAACAAGATACGACAGTATGCAGATATTTATTTACTGCTAAATTATTCTACATGTTTCGGGCGTCCATCGCTCCATCACCAGGAGTACATAAAACTGCAGTTGCAGCCAATGGTACAGACCATACAATCTGGGAAGCGAGCTTCTTCAAACGTGACCAAATAAATTTGGTCACGTTTGAAGAAGCCTGATCTGTACCAGAGGCTACAACTGTAGTTGTATGTACTTCTGGTGATGGGAGCGATGGATGCCCGAAACATGTAGAATAGTTTAGCAGTAAATAAATACCTGCATACTGTTGCATCTTGTTGGATTTCTTCAACCTAGAATTACGATGCACGGAACCACAAACATAAAACAGTGTAAATGTTTTTGAGATGACGTTTACAATCCTTGGGACTGCATACATTTCGGGGAATTTAGTGAATGGCTGAGAAACATTAGTGTCTCGAAAGGGACTAATCTGCTAATAAATTACTCAACTGTGCAGGAATCCTTTCCACGATACATAACGGAAATCATTGTTCAAATAAGACTGTGGTTTGCAACCTGTAGATCGCGAACAATGATAGGGAGCCATTTCAACTAAATATCTGGCAACATTCTCGGTGAAAATTGTTTAAAAAATAAAACCGCCAGTTTTGATTAAATTTGTTACTTTTATGGCTACATACCATGTTACACGTACCTGTTAAGCTAAGCGTTTTAATCTGCATGTTGTATTATGAAGGCCATTTTCAATCGCAAAACTTGGTGTCGTAAAAAACAGTCGGCTGATATTTCGATAGAGTGTACACAGAACATTTTATGATGTAATAAAAATACCGTTAACACAGTCATTTTATCCGTTGAGTACATAAAACATTATATTGGAACACTAGGACCATACAACATTGTTCTTGAAAAGCCGATAGTTGCTCAGCTAGTCAAGATATCCCCCTCCCCTCATTTGACACACAGCTTTAGGCGGGTTCGCAAAATTACAAAAAGCGATTATTATCTTTTTCATGTCTGTCCTGTCCGTCCGTCCCTCTGTCCACATGGAACAATTCGGCTCTCACTGAACGGATTTTCATGAAATACAATATTTGAGGATTTTTCGAAAAAAAGTGTTGATGGAGTTAAAATTTAATTAAAATTTGGCAAGAATAACGAGTATTTTACATGGAGGCCAATATACATTTATGAATATATCTCGCTCATTTCTTCTTGGAAGCAGAAATGTTTCAGACAAAAGTTGTAGAGAAAATCAAAACACACATTTTGTGTTCAATAACCTTTTCCGAAAATCTGTCGTTTGTAAGAGAGAGTGGAAAAATATTTTAGAGTCGGACAGTCCACATATGACAATATGGCGCATGAATATTACATGCTGGATAAGTAAGGCTACAAACATGCACTTGTAATGTTTAATATTTATTGCTTTTTTACAGCAACATTTGTAACACGAAAGCGCCACAATGTTACTTTAAACGCCCATTGCCTCTCATGGTACTACCCTTTGAATAAGAGTCCACAACTGGTCCCATATTCTTAATATGAAGAAGTTCAATCCAGCTTACAAAATCACATTAGACTTTAAGATCAATTTTAACACTAGTCACGCATTAAAAGCCCTACCAAGTATCATCGACTTTTCAGATTTCTTACCAATTTTAAGGTCCCAATTAAGTTAAGTATACTGAAAAGCACTTGCGGTCAGAGAATGAATTCAGAACGTTCTCAAAAGGTCCTAATCCGCATACCTCGCTCTTCCTGGCTACATACGTAACATTTCCGACGGTATCAGCATTGCGAATAGAACTCAGAATTAAGAATTCCACGGTGATTAATTACAACACTTTGCTGCACACCCATATGTATAGGCAAACCATACATACAGGGAAAGCAACTGCCTGCGTGCTGCAAACAAACATGTTTTAATTACAACGATAATTGTAAAACAACAAACACTATTTGGGGTAACAAAGTTTTGTGCTCGTTTGTTTTGTGAAATACTGAAATAACTTGGCTGAAGGTATTGAAACGGAAATTGTATAGTCATTATGGACCTCAGTTACTCTTTTGTTTTTAATTTTGTAAAGCTATTAACTGTTCAAAATTCTGATCACCTCTCACAACATCGGTTTTTTCTTCGTAATGTAATGTATTTTTTATGTACGCATGCAAAGTACTGTGAGCAGATGACCGACAACACAGAGCGAAGGCAAACCATCGAGTTTAAAATGTTACATTAACAACGGAGATTACATTAAAAACGAGTGGAAATATGTAATTCGGCTCGGAGTCAACATATTTCCAAATTCATTGCAATTTCATGTAACTCGTTGCCATTCAGTTTTGTTTATTTATAGATAATGTAAATCCTGTTGCTGAACATTTTTGTATTTAACCACGTTATTGGGTCTGTTAAGGTCAGAGACTGTAATCTAGAAACAATTATCGTTCTGGAATTGGTTGAACGACTTCCCCTGTTTAACACTTTGTGGCCTGATAGAACTTCTCAACTTTCACACAAAGTAATATTTAAATTCTTATATATATATATGCCGATACTAGTATACTATACTATACTAGTATAATATATATATATATTATATTAATAATCCGAAGTTCAACCCAGAACCTCTCCGTCAATCAAAAAAAAAATACCACCCTTGGTAGGACTCCTCTGGGCGAGGGATCTTCTCTTCGCCGAGACCTCTACCTGACAACACACAACACTCACAAGACAGACATCCATGCTCACGGCGGGATTACAACCGGGAATCCCAGCAAGTGAGCGGCTGTAGACAGCCACCTGAGACTCAGCAGCCACTAGTATATATATATATATATGCCGATACTAGTGGCCGCAGAGTCTCAGGTGTCTGTCTACAGCCGCTCGTTTGCTGGGATTCCCGGTTGTAATCCCGCCGCGAGCATGAGTGTTTGTCTCTTTTGAGTGTGTGTGTTATCAGGTAGAGGTCTCGGCGACGAGCCGATCCCTCGTCCAGAGGAGTCCTACCAGGTGTGGTATTTTTTCTGATTGACGGAGAGGTTCTGGGTTGAACTTCGGATTACTGAATATTATAATGTGCTAAACACTGAACGAGTTGGGTAGAGCAGAAATAATTCTTGATATAATGTTCGTGTAACTAACAGTTGTCACAGAACTTTCCCAAGTCGCTGCTTCTCTCGTTTTATTTTCATATCAGAATATTAACTGCACAGCCGCATGGGGGGGGGGCATGGAAGAAAATTCTGGGCACAGAAATTGCTGATTCAACAAATTTCGTGGATTAGGAAAAAGCATCCCTATCCTTCGTTCGTCGTCTGCGTAACTTGTGTCGACTCCAGCAACCCCGTCCTCCATCAGTATCAGTAACTGTCCTCCTCGGAAATGTACGCTAATATAAAACTTAGAAGAGTCAATAACAAGGCATTTCGATAAGGATTAATAAAACTTTATATTCTTATTGCATAGTTCGTTAGCTTTAATGTGTCTTTTACTGCTGTCATTGCTGTTCCTATATGTTTCTGTGTAGAATTCATTTCATGAGTTCAGATTCTGCATAAGAAGTACCCTTAGAGGTACGCTGGTTGCCATGTATGGAGCTATTACTTCGTAAGCAATATGTGTATGTTTGTATTCTGTGAGCGGCCGCCATCTTGGTACTTTTATTAGACAAAAATATCTAAAGTCGAAGATTTTTTTGTATTACCTGTTACTCTACAGAATTCAAGACCCTTAAAGTAATTGTTCTCCCATCTAAGAATTTCGCGCATTCACCATGTTGTGGTCACTGATCGTTGGAAATTGAAGTTTCTTACAGTGACACAACTTTCACCTTTCCTTAAAAGTTTGTATAGTGGTTTAAGTTGAATATCAGATACATATATGGACGCACACAACATATTCTTATCTTAAATCTACTTCTTCTTTAATTTTAAGAAAGAAAGGGGACTAAAAATTGATCTTAAGGAGGTGGTTTAATTGCTAAAGAAAGAATCTTCTCTTATTGTTTCCCTACTGAGTCACTGAATTTCCTAACGCCAAGTGTTTAGTAATTAAATTACATAGCTATTTAGCTCAAAGAAATTGTGATATCTTCATTAGACGAAAATTTACACCTTATGTCTTGTGTATGAATGTTGTTTGGTGGGAAATGTACCGACAGCTGAAATTGGTGTCTGTTAAGCCGACAGGCTGTTAAATGCATTTATTGTTATGAGGTTTCTTAAAACCCACAACTTAAAGTTTAAACCTTAGGAAGGTCTGTAAATAGAAGTACCCGATTTGGAAATTATTTCAGTTTCAGGCATGCATCAGTTGGTCTTCCCCATTCGTTCCGGAAGTTGTCAGGCTCTCAACTTCTTATCGTACTGGAGCTCGCCCAGAGACCATTCCATAGACTCTTACAACAAATTATGTAAAGATTTCTTTCTAATTCTCTCAAATTCCTTCTGTAAATTCCGGATATCTTACGGAGATCAAAGCTAATGTGGCGGCTCTTAATTCATAATTACCGTGGCATTAAGTGTAATTAAAATTAATTATAATTGAAACTATTTCGATTAACTTCGTAAGAATTTAATGCCTACTGTCATTTGTTTCAGAATAATGTACAAGCCTAGGCTTATAGGCCTTTATTTTGTTATAATCGTTTAAGAGCTGACACATATCGCTACGTGGTGGACAATCCGGGGTTCGAATCCCAGTAATTGTAAGATATTTTTTCCATATCCGTCCACATCGGCCCTGGGGCCCACGCAGCTTCTTGTGCGTTGGGTGCTGGGAATCTGTCCCCAAGCGGAAAGGATTTGAGGTGTGGCGTTGACTACCCATCCCATCTCGCACTGAGGTTTAGGATGGTAGACCTGTAATAATCCCCATTTTTGCCTCCTATGGCATGTTATGGGATTATCTTCATAGACACATTTATCCTTATTTAGCCGTTTCAAGCAACGCAAGTACAGTTCTCGCAATGCACACAGAGAGAGAGAGAGAGAGAGATTTTGTTAAAAGTGTTATTTTTGTTATGAGTATATAGAGTTCGCTGTGTTGGCCGTGGATAATTAAATATGCATCAGTAACTAAAAAATGTCGTGTGTAGACCGTCAGCCACAAAGTTCAGTAAGTCAAGGATGTCACAAATGATGTGAGCAGTTCCTGATGACACTGGGCTGTCCATCTAGAAGTTATTTTTCTGTTAGAAATGTGAATCCGTAACTGTACTTGCGTAAATTCAACTTGGGATCTGTCATACGAGTTCTCTTCGGTCTAAATTCTGAGCACTTGTTGGATGAGAACGTGTGAAAAGACTGATACGGGGATTTTAAAACCACGGACAAATGAATGCGTTTTTTCGCCATGTGCCAGAGAACCGAATTCAACTGAAATCGTACATGGGCATCTCAAAAATAACTTCAGGCTATTTACAGTAAATTTTTATCCTTTCAGTACATGAAAGGATTTGCGTAGTGCGCGATAAGTTCAGGTAAAATTAATAATACCAAAATACAATACTGTTAGCTGGAATTTTGTGTAGCGCATTATTTTTTTAGCCTTTTACAAAAGTCGTTGTCGTATTTGACATTCTTTGCTTCAGTAAAATTTATTTCCAACACCATTCCCATATTTATTTTGTGCATTCGTTCCATGAATAGGATTATAAAGAACCGTAATTGTACCTTTGCATTAATCCCATCATAAGGCGATTAGTCAGTGGGAAGGCTATGAACAGCACTACAGATGTTTCACACGTACATAGCAGATAAATAAACGCTCTAGGATCATTGAACATTTTCACAGCAGAAGGGGTATGGCCCCATCCCTGTGTGACACACTGAATATTCTTCTTCCGTGTGGAATTTCCGCCCTTAAGTGCAGCATGAGAACCTCGTTAGGGCCATTAAATAGGGAAGTGCGAGCCATTTTGAAATCCCTGCAGTGTTATGAAAAGAATTTACAGGTTTAATTTGGAAATCCTGTACGCAGCGGTCGCTTTGTTTCGCGAAGGAACACTGCATGCAAATGCTACAGTAATCTGTATAAAAGTGGCCTTCATGAAAACTGAATTCTGCTGTTTTTTTTAATTTTGTGTATTTTATTGTCTCGTGCGCTCTCTAAAATTTCATAAATCGTGATTTTCTGCAAGGACCATTCGAGGCACACTTTCACATTTTTTCTCCTTCATTGTAAAGACACACACTGTTATTTGGTGGAGGTCATTGTTAAGAAAATTAGGTATACAAAAGTGTTGTTTCCTGCAAAAACCTGGGGTCAGTAGGCCTATTCGTAGTCTTGTGCATAGTTAAATCAACTAACAAAACGCTTCACCATTTACAACGAGGCTGTCGGGGGCTCAAAATCCATAAATTTAGCGCTTTCTAACATTTTTGACCTGTAATTGGGAGGACCCAGGGTACTGCATCGAGCGAGACACCGACTAGCCTCGCAATTCGTAATTCTCGTCAAAAGTTTCTACGTATTTAATGAAAACTGTTGTTGCATAGAATATGCAGTTCCGAAGAACAAGTCTTACGTAGGTACCCGAATGTAAAAGAATATCCGCAAAAGATTAATCACTTTCGTAAGCACCAAGTGTTTTTTATGAAGGTTACAGCAGTGTAAGAGTATGCACGCTTATATTGTACCTTGTATATGTTCTGCATTGGCCTGATGATGGCTGTTTTACGGCCAAAACATGTAGCCCTGATGTAATTGATATTTCATCAATGCGTTGATATACATGTGTTGTGTTTTAGATGGTAAAATACATATATTTACTTTTCCTATTACATGTAATAATCGAAATGTTATGGTCGCACATCATATATCCTCTTATTCAGTGACAAAATATAATCGCAATGGTGACTATGAAACTATCTCTACGTAAATATTGACTCTTAAGGCCATTATTCAAAATATAACAAATTCTTATTTAATAGGCTTTATTCGTAAGATCTCTGATTTTGGTTTCAGCACTTGTATTGTAATTGAAGTGCATTACCATTGAGAGTTGTAATCGTGTCAATAATTGATTAGCGTCAAATTCCCCATTGGCCTTCGCACTGGTGTATGGAACAAGCCATTTGCATAGGCTACATGCATGTACAACCGACATCGGAATAGAGCTAAAAGAGGGCCTGGAATTAGCCCTAGGTTGTCATCATAACGCACACAACTAAACCAAATTTACAGATCAAATATGCGCATAAATGGAATATGGTTATGTAAAATCTGTGAATGTTAAAAGGGCGTGACATTGTAATTTCAAAATTTTCTGTGGTTTGCGGAAAAGTCTTATAAATTACGTAAAAACCCTTTGCTTCATCATTCGTCACAGTTTGATGCTACTGGATAAAATATCTGAGTTGGCTCATCATATCTGTAAATTTTTCGGAGCACGTAAAATGTTTGAGTCATGCGTTTTTCTTTCACAGTACACAGTCAAGTCCTTCGTCAAATGGGCACTTCTTGCCAACGGTGTAAGTTGGCTGAAGCAGTAACGTTTGCAAATTTTACTCGCAAGGTCCCCAATCTTAATCGCGGCCAAAACACGACACTTTCTAGTGGCAATACTCAGATCTTCGAGGCAAATGTCGAAATAATAAACTTAAAATTGTGCAGAGTGATTCATAAATAAAGACAGCCAAACATTTAGCTACATCTTATGTTTATTGGACCGTGCGTCATCTTGATAATTGAATAAAGAGATACCAAATTTATGTCACTTGCTTTATTATTTCATTATGTAATGCTCAACATGTTTCGGATGTATTAACATCCGAAACATGTTGAGCATTAGATAATGAATAAAAAAGCAAGTGTCATCAAGTTGGTCTCTCTCTATTCAACTATTTAGCTACATATCACGAACCAATCATCTCGTCCACCTTCTGTCCCATTCGTTTTCATTTGGTTGCATCTGTTTCATTTTGACTCCGCTTTCTTCTGTAGCATTATTACTTTTCCCTTACTTTCCATTTAATTTAGTCGCCTTTGATAAACTTCTTTTACATTCGGTTGCCTCCTTATTTTCTCCTTGCTTGATCTTTTGTTGTCTGTATTTCTCCCTCCCACCGTTTTCAGAAGCAACATTTATCTTTGTCGGTTTCTATTTGAGTAGATCGTTTTGGGTTACTCTTTTTCCTTCTCTTTTTTTATCTGATTATTTGACTATAATTCCACCTGCCTCCCTTTTACGTATAGAAGAAAGTCTGTTTCTTCAAGTCGTTAATGTTGTACAGGGGAATGAACGATGGTGATTGTGAGAATAATACGAAGCACACATACACTATGTGGACAGAATGCGTCCTTTAGATGTTTGGTGCATATTAAAAGTAGTGGTACCTGTGGTTACGACTGTGGAACAATGTTTAACGTGGTCTTTGTCAGCCCAGCAATTTCATTTCTCTGCCCTTTCTACTCGTGCTCCATGTAATGAAATGATGTAGAATTGAATGCATGTGGTCATATTTCTTTGGAATAGGTTCAGCTCCAGACCAATTCAAAGCTACCAAAAGAACCATTTTCAGCTGCTATAAAACTACACTAATCCATTCAATAAGAACAAAGGAAAGGAAGCTAATAGAAGAACTGTATGTTTATCCGGTAGAACCCAACAGTCAGATGGGGACTAGAAGGAAATATAGTCTGTATGCAAGTTCAGGTTAGACACACGGACGACAGACGAACGGATGCAAACGACAAAAATAATGACTTGACTATGTGAAGCTTAGTCCTTCTTGAATATCTAACAGTTATTCAGCTGTCATGTAATTACCCACACTGTGTGGAATCCTGAGTTCATTATGGTGTTCACAAAAGCCAACCCCTGTGTCCGGTGAGTATACAGCGCAAAAAAATGTTTACGTTTGTTTACATGCGAAATAATTGGGTTTTGACTAAATCAGATATGCTGATTACGTGACCGTAATGACGTTCTAACGTGCCCAGTGTTTTTGTTAGCCTGTATCATTCTTTGCTTGCATGAAGTAGATACTGCTTACGAAACTTACGACATTAGTGCGATGTAAGTGAGAATAAAGCCTATTCACTAATATATTAAAATATAATACAATATAATATAATTAGTCTGTACTTGCCAGTTATATCTGCATTCACTAAGCGATACTTGCCGTATTATAACCCTTCAAAGTCCAGTGATTTCTGTACATACCACCCGTCTTAACATTCAAAGTTGGTACGTTCTGTCCACACAGAACATTTGTGCATTTGTATGGCACTCAGAATAAACCGCGATTTTCTTTTCCATCTGAAGTATTAACTGACTGGTTTTATAACCTAAACCGACGTTTACTGCGCAGTACGAACTGAATCTTAAAATTTCAGGTTTATTGCCTTTTTTTGGGCTGTGCCATGCCCAGGCTGTTATTCACCGGCCTCTCACTGCGGAGGTCCAGGTTCGATCCAAGGTCAACCCATGCGAGATTTGTAGTGGACAAAACGACGATGGGACACGTGTCATTCTGAGTCGCTATTGATTCCGTCAGTGCTCCACAGACACACACACACACACATCTCTTTCCACACGCTGCTCTTACTGGAAGGACAAGCGGGCGAGACATGAGAAGTGTTCGGAAAACAAAGCTCTTTCGGCAGTCGGGGAGCTTTGGATAGAAAGTACTTCCATTTGTTTTTCAAAGGCTTAAAGTAGGAAAGAGTAATTTTTGTTATAATATTCTCATTACGGGGTGGAACACTTTTTTTATACAGTATTGAAATAACACTGCGAGCCGTGATAGCAGTCAGCATTGTGACTAGGATACAGGAGGGTCGATGCGAAATTCGATTTTCGGGTGGGACAAAATATGTTTGTTATCATCTCTAAAACCTACCGACCGACTCCAAGGCCTACCCAATCCCCTACCGAATGCGTACCGTCCGTTCTTTCCCCAGGGGAAATCGATCGGTGGTTGAAATTTACCACTCATATTCATCCAGTGCCGAGACTAAGAATGAGTGGAGTTATACCTCTACTTCCAATCTATGACTTCACTGCGTGCACAGGTACAAGTTTACGCTTACCGCTTAAATAAATCTTTTGGAATGATTATCTTAGTTTGGTTGACCTATGAAAGCAACACTACGAACATCTACTGGCTGCAGTGCCATAAGTTAGTCAGTGTAGATTCATCATGAAACTTGATGGTCAGTTGTCGTCTTTACCACCGTGCATAATAGATCACGATGCACGGCCCTCTGAATGTCAAACAGATCAGTAACTGTTGTGTCGCAATATTTATTCTTTAATTTCTTTTAACGGATAAAATTCAAGTAATGAACCAAGGATCCTCTACGTGCCTGTTGTTCCAACTCCAGGTGTTCCATAATTACTTTTTTATTTCTATTGTAGTGAGGCAACATGCTGGACTTATATTGTGTTTTAACAAAAAAATCCTCCATTATTATTTAACATACGGCTGTGTTGTTACAGATTCATGGATGAAGGCAGACACAGCATTAGACAAATTTTACAATTTCAAGCAGCACAAAGAAAATTCATGCAGACAAAAGCTATGCATTCATAACATGCCTAAACATCTCATCAATACCAGACAGTCGTGTCTTTGGACACATAGACCTGCGTACATTGTTTCTGAAATGTAGTTCAAAGTGACGGAACTTCATTGTCACCAGTAATTGTAATTCCGAACATAAAACAGGAAACGCACAGCACATATAGAATGCAGGATTTTCGACTGAGTTGGTACAGTCTACTAGCACATATCATGAATTAGAGCCAAACAATACATTCATACACCACGTTTCCTAAACTCGTTTTAATGTTATACTGTTAGGTATACACAACAGTTCCTTCTTGTAAAACTTACGGAATAGAATTTTTTGCGTAATATTTCTCTCTTCCCTATGTGTGCTGCATTTGTTGCCCACCACATCATTCTAATGACATTAATAAAGAGTAGCTACATTATAAATGACCTCATAACATTTTCTCCGTCCTGCCATTATATCCTTCTTAAATCCAAACATTCTTCTCAGCATTATTTCTCAAAAATGTTCAAACGGTGTTCTTTCGCTAGAATTTATGGCCCAGTTTCACACCGTAGGTTCACAATAATAGTTTCCTGTACTTTGGTCTTTAGGTTTCTACGTTGGAAAACGAAAGATGAAATTTTTCTACCATATAGTAAACAACATTTCTCATATCTGACGTTCTCTTAACTTCTTTGTGAATGTCACACCAATATTTTTATGTCCCAAATATTTGGCGCGTACAGCCGTCGGTACCGACGCGCTTTAATCCTCCACCCCCCAAATATTTGGACATCGGTATTGGATCACCCTTCAACAAAATGAATGCCAGGGCACAAAATGCTCTGGGACGACGAGATAACATAGACTGCTCCTGTCTTTCGGAGTGTTGAAGACTGGTAACATTCATGACTGGCGTGTAAACAACACGGAAATTACAGTCGTGTTAAAACAAGGTGATTAATGTGTTACATCGTTATTAGTCTCTCTGCAACGGCTTTAATCAAAGTGTCCATGCAACCGGACGCAGAGTGGTTTCGATACAATTATTGCGACCCGTTTCCTTCGTGTTTTCATTGCTACTAACGTGAATTGTGTCCCAAATTTCTCAAATAACTGTTTTTGTAGGAAGGAAGTGTTCCCCGCGGTAGCCTGCTCTTTGTATTTCCATTCCCGAAGACTTTTCAATTATTCATCCCACCACCCCTCCCCTAGTTTGCGTATATTTTCTGCCATTCTTTCTGCTTTGAAAATACGTGACTTAGAAATCTCATCACAATTCATAATACATGGGATTTTCCATATTACAGGAGCCGGTTGTTTCCCTGCATACATACGTACGTTCATACATACATGCGTACATACACACATACATAAAACATACACACATACATACATACCTAAATACATACATACACACATACGTGTGTAAATAGTACATACATGCGTACATACATACATACATGCGTACATACATACATGAATACTTTCACACACATACATACGTAATACACACATGCATACTTACATACATACATACATACGTACATTCGTACATAAATGCGTGCATACATACGTACATATACACATACATACATACGTACAAACGTACATACGTACGTACATACCTAAATACATACATACATACCTAAATACATACATACATACATAAATACATACATACATACCTAAATACATACATACATACATAAATACGTGTGTAAATAGTACATACATGCGTACATGCATACATACATGCGTACATACATACGTGCATACTTTCACACACATACATACGTAATACACACATGCATACTTACATACATACATACGTACATAAACACGTACATACACACATACATACATACATACATACATACACACACACATACATACATACATCTACATTGGATTCTTTTTATAACTTCGTACCGTATGATCTGATTAGTTACTGATCAGTGCAGGTTCCAAGATTTTATATTTATTCCAGCGGCACAGTATGTGAAGAAAATACTAACGTGTTTCGAGTCGATCATTGTCATACTATTAGTGGAACTTTTCCATTGTGGACAAGCTGCTGGAGAGGTCGCATATTTCCTGGTGCTATGATGTTAAGATGATGAGCTCAAAATGGGTAGAAATAGAGGCATTTTGCGCGGTTGAAAGAGAAGCTGAATATATGTATTTTGGTCATAAAGAAGCCATTGTGAAAAACGACATAGATGAGGGGTATATGTTGAAATCTTTTGAAGAAGGGTGAGAGTAAACTGGATTAATGCAGCTGCGGATAGGGACCTGTTGTGTTTAAGGCACAAGAGAACACGTGATGAGCCTGAAATGTTATAAAATTTTGTAATTTCTTATATCTCCGAATCGCTAGAAGAAAGAACAAATTGTCAGTGAAGACTGTAAGTGTAAGTAAGTCGTCTGGAAACGTATATTGTTTGGACATATAATATGAAAGATCTATAAAACTAAAACTTGTATTTTGACGTTCAGGTGACCGTGCATCGTTATAATTTCTTATAATAAAACCGACCATATGCACTAGTTTCTCAAATTTATTTTTGTAATAAAACTTTACATGTTTCGGACATTTCCTCTGTCCACCATCAGGAGTTTTTCAATTTACACACAGCAATGGTATATGTATGACATATACCATTGCTGTGTGTAAAGTGAAAAACCCCTGGTGATGGACAGAGGAAATGTCCGAAACCTGTAGAATTTTATTCCAAAAATAAATTTGAGTAATTAGTGCATCTAGTTGGTTTTCTTATAAGAAAAAACATGTATGTCAAGTATCAAATAAACACCGAAATATACACTCATGGTTTATTAAATCACCACTCTGTTTACTCTATACATATATTTCATGAATTTTTACTTATGTACAGCCCATATCAATCGCTTCTAGAAGACAAAATTTAATACTTTATTTCGTTCTGTCTGTAAACGATCCTATTTTGGTCTACACACCCTCACAATAGTCCTCAAGTTTCATGTGTTTTGAAACGAGTACGCTGGCTCAACATTTAAGGCTTTTGATTCGAATGTACTGGGCGCAGGGACAAAGGCCGTCCTGAGGAGAACTTTGGTCGTTCAACTAATGCCTTATGTAACAGCACCTTAAAATGGGGTAAAATCACTCATTCTGTACTTTCGGGGCCACCCTTTATCACCATTTTACGACAGCTGAAATCTGCATTATTTTACCATAATTATACCTTAAGCGTTTCTCAGGTGTTTTTATCCTTTCGAAATAATTTCGCTTTAACTTAAGACATTGTATTACTTTTGTCTTACATAATCTTCTTTCTGTCCTTAGCCATTTTTGTACATGTGTTTTTTTAGTCATTCACACAAGGCGTCTATCGCGTATGTCAAGCGTTACTGTTGACTGCTACAATTCGTCTAACATACTCCTCACAAAAGATGTAACAAAGTATTTTGTTCATGTCTCTTGCAGATTCGAAATATAGCATACGTTAGAAACTTAATCTCATGCGCAAAATTTCTTCCTCACTAAGAATAATAGATGGAACGTCTCTAATATGTCACTTGCGACATATTTTCTGCTGAAAGAGGGGTTGAAGGGATGGCTGGTCCTTTGTGTATGATAAATGTAGAAAACCGCCTTTTCAAATGAAATGAATTGTGCTCGAAAGAAGTTTCAAACATATGCATTGCATACAAACAAGAGTAAGTTTCTTCTAAAATTTCACTGTGTGCACATGAGATAATGCTGCTGTGGTGGCGATAGGACATTATTCATTTTGTGACAAGCGCAGTTTTGAGAGTTGACAGTTTTCCTATGTCTTGTGTTTATTTTGTAAAACGAATGAATATAAAATTCTCCCTATCCAAAATCTTGACGGATGGAGATTAAGACTGCAGTTCTTATGTACAGAAATCTTCAAACGTGTTACCGTTTAGTATCTTCAGTCCTATGTATTTCCTCATTTCCGCTCTCGCAAATTTGGCCTCGTATGGGTGGCCACATCAGAAAGAATGGCCCATAATTTACGTAAAGTTTTCTTAAATATTCACGATGTATAGTATTGTACGGCCGTGCCCTTGATAGAACAAATGACCTCTTTCGTCCTGTAATAAGGAATCCTGTCTCCAGTAAATGGGCAGTGTTGCTCTGACGCATAGACTTACTGTCTACGCAATCGCCTATTCTCAGACATTTTTCATAGACCATTCTCTCTTTCATTCGCTACGTAAAACGACCATATGCCATTGTTAGTTCAGACGTATGTACATCTGGTCGATTATCGATCGTGTATCGTAACTATTCAATTCTAATATTGTGCTTACTAACACACGGTCCTTTACTGGTCCAATGAATGCCAAATACAAGAAGGAATTTAGAGTCGCTAATGATATATGGCAGTCTATACTCATTTTCCAGTTTAGCTTTGCTTTAATGTGTTTCCTAATTGAATATAGTAACTCTTAATTATTTTTACATTGAATTGAATTTTGGTAGGTTTGAAATAAGTTTTGATGATATCGAAATTCAGACTGTATATGCAGCTATCTCCCCCTTCTTGTGGCACAAGAATGTGTGTGTGTGTGTGTGTGTGTGTGTGCGTGTGTGCGTGTGTGTGTGTGTGTGTGTGTGTGTGTATTTAAAATCCAGTTGTGAGTGTCCACATTTGCTGACAAACAGTACAACTCCTGACACACGCATTAGTTTATCAGTACAAATGTTGATGTTTTTCTATGTATATTAATATAAACTGGACGGAAATAAATGCATATGTTTAAGGTAGTTTTACATACCAAACTGCTTAATTTAGGTCTGTCTCAGAAAGTTAACTTCATACAAGAATACGAATAGCTAGGCATAATTAACAATTACTACTTCCATTAGGAAGTAACGGAGCAAAATTACCCGTGACCATGGTGATGTCTAACAAAGAAGGAATTCCATTTACCGACAAAAGTTTTGAAGTAGCTATGCAGATTTCAGCTAGATTCAATGCTGCTTATAGTAACCCTAATGAGGCTTTTGAGTTCTATATGCACCCACCTCTTTCCGAGAGGGTTTAGTGCTTATTTCTGGAGATTACTCTAACAGTATATTGGCAAGCTGTTTGCTACATAATAAAATTAAATACCTGACAATACCTAATATATAATTATTACCAAAATAGTTACCTTGGAATCAGTGACTGGGTGATTTTCTATAATAATAAGCAAAGAAAAATTTGTTGTTGTTCATGTGATAGTATTAAAATATGAATTGATATTTTGTATGTTACTAGGCATTTTGCCGAACATAAATTATGAGGTTATGAAGAAGAAATATGTTTTACGGTCCACATGAAAGTACTCAGCCGTAACCAAAGGTGCAGAATATGCTTGGCTCATACATTAAAATTGACAGTTCTGATTTGTAACAACCTACATATTGAGTGGATTTATTATCACCACTGTGTGTCACACCTTTAGGTTACATATAAAAAACCAACAGATATGAAACATAGTTGACAACGGACAGCTGACAAGGGGCTGTTTACCTTAGGGACTGGTCGCGGTGCTAGCAGATGCTCACAGTGCGTACCATCATGTTACGACATATCGGACAGGGCCTTAAAGTTGTTTGATGTAGTCAGCGACATAGCAGTCTTGTTGTGGAATGTCTTATGTAATGTGTATTTTGAATTTTATTAAAGTATAACCAACTAATTGCATCAATATGTGATTCTAAAATCTTATTTACACATTAAAACACGTCACTTGGTTAAAATACTTCCAACAACTCCTACATGTTTCAGTCTGTCAAGACCATCTTCAGGGAGTTTTGTTTTGCCTTATTTTGAAGTTGCTAATGCTTCTATGCTTAATATATATGGTACTGCAGCAGCATGT
>Ga0131853_10003052_pt1 | contig 30037 bp, 28 predicted proteins | sample TergutLab28metaG_FD_92764 | JGI IMG/M metagenome (GOLD analysis project Ga0131853, IMG submission 92764) | Labiotermes labralis P1 segment gut microbial communities from Petit-Saut dam, French Guiana - Lab288 P1 (version 2) (version 2) | ecosystem: Host-associated > Arthropoda: Insects >... | reverse complement strand
GACGGTGCACCCCCTCATTACCTTGGAGAAGTGCGCGAGTACCTCAACACCCGTTTCCCAGGTCGGTGGATAGGTAGAGCGGCGCCGATAGCATGGCCACCCCGTTCCCCGGATCTTACTCCCATAGATTTTTTCTTATGGGGATTCGTTAAAGATCGAGAGTTTGTACCACCTTTGCCTGCAAATGTCGTTGAACTCCGAACTCGAATTACTGCCGCAGTTGCAAAAGTGACGCCAGAGATGCTACGTAGCGTGTGGCAAGAGACTGACTACAGGTGGTACGTCTGCCGCATTACCAATGGAAGTCACATTGAACTCATGACTATCCTAGGTAAAACTCGGTGTGTTTTGCTACATTTTGACAGTTCAAAACGTTGTGTATGTCCTCTGTATAAATTTCTATACGCTTTCAACGTTGTAAAGCTCTTTTTGAAACACCCTGTATTTCCTCGCCCTTTCACTGCGACGTGGGCGTCAGGATAAGGGAGTAATTTCTTAAAAGTTTTATTTTCAACGGTCGTACTAAAATGCCAGTGGAGCGCAATTCGAGTGTGGCAGGGCTAAAGTTCGTGGCTCATTTCGCGCCCGTTGCGAATGTTACGTATTGTTTGTCGGAAGATACTGCCCTTTGGAAGGTCGTACATTTTGTTACGGCTTGGTGTTGGGTACAGCCACACACAAAGGCAAGCACGGAGAGCAGGAGAAGAGTTATGGCGGCATTGAATTCGATGGTTCATGTTGTTTAGGTTTTGGTGTTCCCATTATCGCGCTAACCCCTGAAGACCAATATTAGTTGAAATTACCAGGCTGTCGCCGCTATTTAATACCGTATATGGGGATAATCGCGGTTTCTTATACGGCACATATTTACACTTTGTGGGAAAGTGCGCAGTTTTCGCCGTTTCGCTACACGACGTCGTGCATACAATAACCACGGAGCTCTAAGAGTGTTAACTTCCTTGCATTTTGTGTCGTTTCTTTTCACGTCATATCTAGTCCACATTCGCCTTCATTATCTCCCATTTTTTGAAATGCCTGTTTGCAAAGTAACGCCGTTTTGTACAAATGTGTTACAGTTGCACAGTTTGTAGTAAAGGCAGCGAAAACTGATGTTCGTTGTCTTCAAGTGAACAAATTTGGTTTTTGTGTGCACATCTCGAGCTCTATTCGTGAGTGAAGTGCCGTGACTCTTGTAATTGAGGAAGGCGTGCTGGAGGTGTGCCCACTATCCGCCCACAAAATATTTCCTGCTTGGTTCTGTGGGTCGGAATTCACCCCTTACCCCAACTGCTGAATGCTGCAGTGACCTTCGCGCTAGGGGAGGAGTCAAGCGGGAACAGTAAATGAACGGAACTCAACACTTTAACGAAGCACGAGCAAGACTGGAGTAATGTAACGCTCTAAACCAGGGGTTTTGACCTTTTTTTAGGGGTGGGGGGGTGGTGGTGGGCTTGGGTCCCTTTGAGAGTCTGGACCCCTTACTCTTACTTATTCCATGGAGCAGAGTCATTCTTGAGAAGCTAACCGGTTTTTAGCCAGTCAAGAAATTTCCCCCATTTTATGAGAACCCAAAGGTTCATTACCTCATTCACTTGAGCCAGCTTGATCCAGTCCATGCCCTCACTTTTATAAGCAGAGTATATGGAAATTGTTGTTACATCAGAAAACATAGAAAACTTTCTTGTTTAAGGCTTAATTATGTTTTATACAATATGTAATTTCAATGATATTAGTAAGGTTGTATTTAAGTATGTATTACATACACTAAAATTTGTACATTCAGTGTGCTGGTGGTAGGATTAGGTCTTCTTTACAGACATTTTATGAGTGCATGCATAACAAGCTGATTTGTGGTGGTGTGGTGACATGATTCCATTTAAAACTGATATTTCATAAATGATGCTGTGTGCAGAGAGAGAGGGAGAGAGAGAGAGAGAGGGGGGGGGGTGTTTCTTATAAACATTTATTAGCCTGCATGCTCCGTTACTATGTAATAATACTACGTGCATTGAAGGTAACTTATACATATTATTTTTTATCTATTCTATGTACAGTTTAGGAGCTTAACTGTCTATTTGTACTCTTATTCTTTGTTCTATATTATTTTGTCCATGTATTCTTTGAAGTTTTTGTAGTATTTTATACTCACTGGCCATTTTTCTGTCCTTGTCACCACTGCTTTTAGTTTATCCCTTTCTTGCTCTAGGAGTGTCCAATCGAATAGGATGTGGTCCACTGTTTGTTCACCTTTTTTGTAAGAGCACATTGGATTATCTATTATTTTGTACTTGTATAGATAAGATTTGATGTTGCCTCGACCAGTTACTATAGCAGTAAAGTTAGGGGTTGCTTTAATCTCCATTTCAGCCCATCCTCTATTTTGGGAAAGAAAGATTTTGTTATTGCTCCTTTTGATGATCTTTCCCATTCATTTTGCCACTGCTGAACACTTTGTTCTTTTAATTCACACAACACTGCACTCATTGGTATTTTAGTATAGCACCCCTCGATTTTCTTGTTATTTGCTGCTGCTTTCGCCAGTTGGTCTGCCATTTCATTTCCTCGGTGTCCCGCATGTGTCTTTATCCAACTGAATTCCACCCTCCATTCATGCTGTTTCATTTCTATGACTTTAGTTCTGATTTGTTGTATGAGGCGTGTATGTTTCTTCTGGTTTTGTAGCAATTGAAGTGTTATCTGGCTGGCTGTATGTACTAGTACTGATTTTCCCCCCCGATTCTGTATATTGTATATATTCTAATGCTTTTAGGATAGCCATTTGTTCTGCTTGATTGTTGGTGCATTGTCCATTTAACCTGTATTTCAATGTTGCTCTTAGATTATTGTTGAAGAAAATTGCTATTCCGGCTCCTCCTCCGAGGTGTGTGTGTGTGTGTGTGTGTGTGTGTGTGTGTGTGTGTGTGTGTGTGTGGGGTGGGGGGGGAGAGAAGAAGTGCATTTGCTTCCGCTAGCTGCATGATATGTCATGTGTTCACTACAGAGTCTGACAACAGTGGAAGAATCAAATGAGAAGGATGTTGAAAACCAGCTTGGAGCGCTAAGGAATCATCTTCTGGCCTTGGGAAGGACTGAAGGACAGCTTCAGGCTCTGAAAGAAAAGAGCATGGACCTTGCACCTGCCAAACCAGAAACATCAGTTGTTGAAATTTTACAGGTATAGGAAGTACTCTGGATATTTATTCTGCTTTGAAATTATTTTCAGCTGTTGCTTTAAGCCATGTAGGGAAGAAGTCACTGTTTTTTCTGAGATTTGATGGGCAAAATGTAAACAAATTTGTATGAAATAACTTGAAATGCCAACTTGATACCACAAGGTAATTTTATTAATGTATTCTTAGCTCGACATGTTTTGGATACATACGCCCATCATCAGGAGCACTGGATTTTCAGTTGCAGAATATGGTTTTCTGCACCAAGTTTTTGGATGGGTGGTGGTCTTGAGAGCCGCTGCCACAGCGGCTCTCGAAACCACCACCCATCCAAAAACTCGGTGCAGAAAACCACATGCTGCAACTCAACATCTAATGCTCCTGATGATGGGCGTATGTACCCAAAACATGTCGAGCTAAGAATACATTAATAAAATTACCTTGTGGCATCAAGTTGGCATTTCAGGTTATTTCATGAGGAAGTGCAGGGTCAAAGAACCCACAAATTTCGATGTTAAAATTGGTGGTATGTTAAGTAACCAAAGGGCCTTAGTGGATTATAGGTTAGCCTGGAGGATTAAGATTTTATGTATCCATTGTATTGTCTTCTGTTTTAATCTCTGAACCCTTTATTTTAATTTTAAAAATGTTTGTATGTGTAATGCTGATGGAAAGTACATGGACCTAAATTTCATCCTGTTAAGTACACAAAAAGCTTAAGAACAGTAACAGTGATTAGTGTGAAGCATTTTATGTTATGAGCGAAGTGTTTGATATTGTGTACTTATTTTCTGTACATTGTCTTTTCCAGTTATGGCAACAAGTTTTCAGAGAGACATTCCAACAATATCACCGCCTGTCTGCTCGTCTAGTCAAGAGCCAAGATGGAGCAGCTGCCCTCAGGTTGTGGCAGGAGTACCTCCTTCATGTCCAGTCATTCCTATCAGGTTCCATTCCAGAAGACTACCACAGTCTAACAGAACATCAGCGTTTATGTGAGGTATGAAGAAAATTGTTGTGCCTCACTAGAATGGTAGAGATCAAGATCTGTAAACCATGTCAGCAGACTTCAGTGCTTTATGTAAATTAAGAATTTTAATACAGTGAAATCCTGCTCTAACATAATAATGTCTGTTAAATTCATGTAGGCTGAATGATCTTGTGAACGGCCAGCCTAAGAGGCAGGTCGGCTAGGCAGTTGCCATGGGTGCCAGCATCACTGGAATCATTAGAAATATGGTGCTGGTACACTCAGATTTTCCACATGTAATATAAGTAATCCAAAAATTATCTGCAATATTGGCATGCCTCTCAAAAATATATGCTTTCTCAGTCTTACTATGGAAAAGTTTGTAGACTATTATTTTAAAGGGTGCTAAGTTATTAGCCATTTTGGGTTGTGCATGTGTCTCCGGCGGCCCTGCGTGTGTATAGTTTGCATTAGCAATGGGCAGATTATGTGAAGGTTGGTTGCAGTACAAATTATTTATCTGTGTGATTAGATTACATCAGAAACAATGTTGTGTTTGTATTGGCGTCTTTTCAGAAATGGTTTTTGATGCATGTTGCACAGTTGTGCCAAACCTTTCTCCAAACTATGTTAAGTTATTTGAGCATCCCAAACATTATTTAATGGACTGCATCCCAGTGTGCTTTAATAAATCTGTAGTATGTATACTTTACCATTGGAGAACAGTTTTATTGTATTCAGCAGTGCATGCTACATATTTTGGTCTCTGACTTCAGGCGTGAATGTACATAATTTAAAACCAAGTGAAATATGTTAGAAATATATTGCAATTTGCGATCTCTCATACATTGCAACATGTATTTAATGCATTTCATGTATGTCAGATAGCATAAAAGTGTTGAAAGGCAATGGAATGGTAAGCTGGAAGCTAAAAAGTTGATGCCCCATGTTATTAGAGCCTTGTCCTAAGCAAAATGGTGACCTGGTGCAGAAGCCTTAAATTATTTCCATGTCTGCAAAAAAAAAGTTGTATCAAAATTGGCCAACCAGGTTAATGTGGTATACTACAGATACATGGCTGTATATGTTTTTGGAACAGTTCAGCTATCATGCGACATGAATTATGAATGAGGTTTTTTTACCTGAGACCATCTGATATTTAATAAGATCCTATGCAACAAAATATTTAAGAGTAAATACTGTAACAACACACAAAAATGTTTTAGTATTTGTTCCATATATTTTGTTCTTGGAATTTTCAAAGTGTAAACTGGCATGTTAATGAATTTCATATGAGTCATTGTTTTCATTTTACAGGTTCACCAAAATCTACTAACAACTCAGCAGTCTGTGCTTCTGTCAGATAGTGATGATCCAGATGGTAAATTGGGCAAAGGATTGGTTGAAATGTCTGTAGCTGAACAGTTCAACTCATTGACGAATCTCCATAATGAAACATTAGCACGGATCATGGAGCGCCATGGAGAGGTTCGAGAGCGGCTAGAAGCCTGGGATCGTTACCGTCAGGATCAAGCACGTTTGCTTTCCTGGTTGCGCGATACTGAACGGGAGCGAGGCAAGCTCCAGTTGCGGTATATTCACACCAGACGAGTTCCTAAAATGCTTCAAAGAATAGAGGTTAGTGCAAGTAAGAATACTCATACACTGGCACGAAAGTAGCATAAAGTGTTGGACCACAATGAAGATCTTAGTTTTGAGCAAGGCACTTCATAACATCTCTCTTTCAAGTTTAATGTTAGGTTAGTTTGTCCAGATACCTGCTAAATACACAGTTCTGATAATAAGTGTCCTGTGAATATAAAGGCGAATTCCAATACAGATACATAGGAAGGAAAAGACTCATTAGCTGATTCAAGTAGAAGTGAAAATTAGGGCATGCTCATGTAGAATGTGGGGTGTCCATATAGCATGTACGTAATGTCAGCTTTCATACAGTGTAGATGGTGTGAATATTTTGTTCGCTGCCCTTGCTAATGTGTTTGTTAGTAGCTGAAATTTTCTTTCTTGTGGAAAGCAACTTTCAAAGATTACAAATCTGTGTGTACTTGCATGTATGTACATGTTTTTTTTGTCAAGGACGATGAAGTGGAGTGGGGAGGCAGTAGCACAGAAAGAGTACCAACCAGCTAAGTGCATGAAATAGTCATCCTTGAGAAGCTGATAGGTCTGCAGCTAGTTGAGATATTCCATGCATTTTGTATAACCTAAGTGTTTTTTTGTTGTGTTCACAAGAGCCTGAAAAAATACAGATTTGCGGAGTGTAATACATTGAAACTCACAGGTTTGCAGCAGGATTTATGTATGAATGTCACTGAGGCTAGTCAACAAAATGTTAAGTCTTAATAACATTTATGTAGTTAACTTCACTGTTCCGGCCTGATAAATACACAGTGCTGCCATTTCCACTTCATACCACATAGCGAATGCCTTGACTCTTAATTCTTATAATTATATTAGTTTTATTTTAATAATTTTATTGTCCTACTTAATATTTAAAATGTACCTTTATACCTCTCAAGAAGACATAATTTTAGAACAATCAGGTAGTTTATAACCAGGTTTTACAATTGTATACATTTTTGTATTGTAACAATTATTGTAAACTTGTGGGGTCTCACAAAGTGAATACACTTTTATTGCATTTTACCATACTTTAAAATATTATGTTACTGACCAAAACATGTAGCTGTGTCTAAATAATGAAAAGTAGTAGTGTTCAAAGGATAGTAAACAATTTGCTTTTGAACTGTCAATGTGTTCAGTGCATAAAATTTGGTCTGTCTGAGTAGTTAGGAATTCACTGCAATTTTACCTTATTTTGTTTCAACAGTCTCTACTGGACAGGGTTCCTTCCGGTGAATCTCAAGCAGAACATCTCCAAGAGCAACAAAGGAAATTGCTTCATTTTTGTGATGATGCATTGGCAACATCAATTCGTATGGAGCATGCTGCCATCACACAGAGAATCAGCAACTTGCAGGCAGGGTTGGAGACATGGAAAGATTTTTTGAAGAGAGTTCTCTTACTCACTGGTACTTTTGAGGATCAAGTGACTCATATTGAAAGTGTATATAGAGAAATTCACACAGCTGTTACTGAACCTGATGTGCTTCCACTTTCTCACACTGGAATGCAAAACAGACTGGAGAATCTCAAGGTGAGTCCTGCTACTCATGTTAATACAAGTCTTGGAGTGGTGCTGGCACACATTTCTGAAAATGGTTTACTCTTGTCATGTGTGATGCAGCACTATGATTCTGCTGTGAAATGTAGTGCATCATTGTTGCATTATGAAACAGTTTGTGATCAATCACAGAAAACATTTTTCTTACAAGTTGCTTCCAGTAATAATGTTTGAATGGTCTGACTCTTTTCTGGTCAGGTGTTGGGAGAATGCTTGTGCAGTTGGGGGGAAAAAAACCCTACTTTACATTCTTTAGGTAACTTGTATTGTGGGGATGAACAGCACACTGGTCCACAAAAAGTAAGATCTTCTCATTTGGCATCTCTTGCTCTTTAAGTAAGTACAGATGGCCTGGGTATCCCATGATTTTCTGTTGGGCACACATTTTGTGGAAATTGGTTTAGGCTACAAAAACAAAAACTTAATACCCCCCCCCCCCATATGAACCTTTTTAAAAATCCATAAAACTACAACCTTTGCATCCTACGGGCCAATTTTACATTGCTAGAAATTAATTTTACAATATCTGCAGACTTTTTTGCACAAATTTTAATGTATTTAATGAGCCATCTCTGCATGTCTGCTTTATTTCTGTTCAGTAACTCCTAAGGATGATCATGATAGATTGAAACATGTTGGAGTTATGACAGATTGTGTGTAAAAAAATATAATTTTAATGTTGGGTGCATTTGTTGATTATATGAATTGTTTATTAATGCATGGACATGATTAACATTAAGATGATGGTGAGAGTTTGTCAGTCTCATTGGCTTTGCAGGCTAACAAGAACTGTTATCTTGTCCACGGAATTCTTCCACCATTGCTTCGAACACCTTAAAAACCCATTGTCTTGTTAGGTGGAAGCCAGAAGAACAGCCCAATCTCATCAGCATTATAAATGTTTTTGGGTTTGTTGTTATTTCCAGTTTTTGGATTTGTAATTATTTTCAGTAACTGTTCCTTTTTCCTATTTTCAACTGTTGAAGGGTCTATCCTTTTTGCACTTTCCTGACAGGTTTTGTACATGGTAGTACTTGCTGTTTGAAACTATAAATCCAGCCATTAGAGGGTGTGAAATCTTTAACATGGAACTTTGGCAGTGTGTAGAGGCTTTTTTTTCAGCAGTGAGTTGATCACAACATTGCTGCCTCTAGCCTGTTAAAACCACACAGCCAACAGACTCTCCAGTTCTTGAAATAGTGACTGTTGCAGGGCCTACCTTTGACCAGACACCCTACCACATTCACATAACACTAGACTGTGTCATTCCTGTTTTTAACTACAGTGTTGAATAATGACAGCGCAATTATCTGGCTGCCAGTGCAACATGTATGTCATTCACTAGCATTCACCTGGGCTGGAGTGTCCTTTTTTTCTTCAATAGTGAACACTTTCTTCTTCTTTGCTGCACACAGTGATGAAGAGATCACACCTCCAGATGAAAGTGAAACTTTGCTAGTTTAATTTGCAGTAGATTTATGAAGCAACATTAACATGATGACATAGGTTTTGAACTTGCAGTCGTTGTAATGTATTGCAACTAGAAATAATTTATGTACATAAAGGTGTTCCTTTTTTTAATTTACTGTGACCTGAAGTTTACAGCAAATGGAAAAAGGAACGCTATCTCACATCAGAAGTAATTTGGAACTACACAAGCTTGGCGCCAATACAATGCAGGGGTCTGCCCTATTGGCATGACATTGAAGCCACAGGATATGTAGCACAGATGCCACAGGTCATCTAATAATTGTTGCTGTTTAAAGGTACTAAGCATACATAAAAGACAGTAGAGGAGACATGAAATTATAACTGGAAATCGGTTTTCTTTTTTGATTTCCAGTTATAAGTATTAAAAACGACAGCAACTGGCTAACTTGTGCTCAGATTGAATATATGATCAAGGAATTGGGTAGAAACAGAATGTTTCTGTTATGAAACTTTTGTTGGGACTGATTAAAGAATGTGGGTGGATGAAGGACAGTGAGGATTTGGGCAACGCAACATACAGGTTCCACTGTATGACTTTCATGCACACACTACAGATGTGTACAGTTTTCATCCTGTAGAGTGGCTACTACATCACAAACTGTCATAAAATGTAAGCTACTGGTTATTGAACAAGTGATCAGCGTGGCTACTACATAAAAAACTGTCATAAAATGTAAGCTACTGTCAGATGGCTTTATGAGCATTGTGGATGGCAGTTCAAAAAGTTCGTGACAAGAAGTTCACTGAAAAACTTCACATTTGTCAGCCTTTAATGCAGTTATATCTACATAAATCAGTACTCATTCTTTAATTTACAGCTGAGAGCAAAAAAGTTGAAAACAGGACAATGTGTGAGGCTAGAATTTGTACTTGTGGAATGGTTCTGACAAATACTGTCTCTTAATCTACCATTCATGCTTGAAGAAAATCACACATACCCAACTTTACAGTCTTAGGCACTTTGAATTGATGGGGGTTTGCTGTCATATTTGCAATGTGAAACACAAAGGTGTGGGCAAATACACTGTTTTTACCCTTTTGACCAATATTCAAGCTGTTGCATGAACTACTGATGTTAAATGTAATGTGTTTTTACTATGCTTATTATCTGTGCATTCATGTCTTCTGTGAATTACAGCTTTTGCGGTCACGTTTAGTTGACTTGACAAGGGACCTAGAGGAATTGGGAGTGACACAGGAACAGCTGAAGGAATGTTTAAGTCCTGTGGATATGAAAACAGTGAATCAGAAAGTATGGCTGCTGTGGCAAGGCCAAGGAGATCTGGATCACCATCTTGCTGTTCTCTGTCACCAACTTGAAGAGAAACTGGGACTGAGAACGATGTTTGTCAGCAGGTAGGGTGTAAGGGCCTGTTGTTGTGTGCACTCTGCATGTAGTTGGTACGTGCATCATGGTTAGTTGATTTACAACTTGGTGATTCACAGTGAATGCTCTGAATTAGTGGATCGGCCGATGGTTCTAGTTTTAGAAAGTGGGCTAAATGAAAGAGTATGATTACACAAACTAAAAATATAGAAGAAACTGGTCTTCTTCTTTTTTTGTGGGGGAGGAAAGGGGAGGGATACGAGATACTGTTACAAACTTCAAAATCTGCTGATTAAGCACAGTATTGTATGGGGTTGTATAGAGGTTTGCTTATTGAAGGTGATAGTTGATACTAACCTATAGTTGTGGTCTGCTGTAGTATATGATTTCTGTAAATGTGTGTGTTCATCACAGACTCAAATTTTGAAAGATCCAGGTATAATGATGGACTGTTCTTGCAGGCAATCTAGGTTCCTTGTGTGGGCATCTGATATAGAGTCAAGAGTGGACAAAGGAAGTGCAGCTGAAGATCCTGAGGAAGTACTGCGGCGACTGGAAACTGAACTCCAAGCAGAAGTGGCACTAAAGAGCCGAGAAGTTGACTGGCTTCTTCACACAGGCTCAGAACTGGCTCAAGCTTATGCTGGAGATGGAGAAGCAGAAGATGAACAAAGGAAGGAAATTGAGTGCAAAGTTCAGCAGGTTCATGATGCGTGGAATCGGTTACAGAACCTGAGCAAGTCCAGAGCAAACAAACTTCATGATATCCTTCAGGTACACAAGTTAATTGAGCTTGAAATGCCATTAAAAGGAACTGAAAGCTATTTTCCCTCTCATCAGTTAGTACCAGCTTCTGTTTGCACTGTCATGTCAGTAAACATCAGCCATTGCGTGTTAAACTTCTGTGGTAAAACTTTAACTTTTCATCATAAAAGTGCTTTTAATGCTTCTGAGTAATTTATATAATCATACTTAGTAACAGGTGTTCTGTGTTGTGCAAATTGCCATATTTTATACTGATACTATTCATTGAGGTATGTACTTGCTGTGATAGCAGTAATATAAAAAATGAAATTTCCCACAGTTCAAGTGGCATGTGAGGATTTGACTTTATTGCATATTTACTGCCTTACATTGTGCTCATAAAAGAAGGATCTTGGATTTTGCTGCCACTTCTGTGTCAGTGTCAGTGGTAGGTGTTTCAAACTACAGACTTCAGTTGTAGACCTAAAGACATGGTGGGAACTTCAGTGGCTCCATGTTCATGTCAAGCCTCACTAATGGTATCTGTTGACAGAAGTTCTGTTATCTTGACCTCATTTTTGCTGTATTTATAGTTGCAAGAATAAGGTGCCTGTATTTTATGGTGAATACAGTATGAGTAATTTGTTGCTGTTCCAATGTTATTTGCAGACTATATCACAACTTGAAATTCGTATAGCAGAATTACGGACGTGGCTGTATCAGATGGAAGCTCAGTTGATGAAACCGCTGGTATTTGCAACCTGTTCAAAAGACGTTCTTGAAGCCAAGTTACAAGAACATGAGGTAAATAATTTATAGAAGTCTTCTGTCTCTGTTGTATGCATCTTTGCTGCTTCCAGTTTTTGTAGGTAAGTTTAAGAAGAGGTTGAAGGGGTGTACTTCATGCTTTCCTGCTTATTTCAGGAACTGCAGAAGGAAATTGAAAAAAAAAGTAGCAGTATTGCAGATGTATTGAACCTTTGTGAATTGCTGTTGAGTGATTGTGCATCATGTAAAACAGCTGTAAACACCGAGTCGATTACAGTCGCTACAGAAGCACTGGAGAAGAGGTCTGTATAAATAGTGTGTTGGTGTGCATGTGTTAATGTTGTGTCCTGATGTTCTTGTACAGGTTTTGTGCCATGGGATAGTGCAAAGGCAAGTTGTCCAATCCTGCAGAAGAAATTAAATACAAATGTCCTTATGAAATGTAATTATAACAGTGGTTACAGAAATTAACAGTTGTGAAAAAGAAAACAAATTTTATTGCCCATAAGAAGCATTCCAGTGACAATGTGAAGTATCAGAGATATAAAGTAAACACACTGTACTGGAATTAAGTCCAGGTGAAGAGTATTTGGTCTAATATATCTTACGTGTTTGTTAAATCTAGTTTTTAATAATCTGTTTGTCAGACAGAATTTGTCACAACTGTAGCACTTTAATTTTCATATGACTCTGGTTAGATATGTGTGTCATTCATTCATTGGCATGTGCAGAATGCAATGATTTCTTGCCATTCTCAGGAGCTTCTTCCATTCTTTCCTTCCAGCCTTTTCCACCTCCTAGTCTTCTATCCTCCCTCACTTCATCTTGCCATCTATTTGTTGGTCTACCTCTTAACCTTGTTTCCTGATTCATACATAATACTTTCTTCGGAATTCTAATTTCTTCCATTCTCTGTACATTCTTGTTAGATATTTATTATTAATTCATTTTTAAGGTTTCAGTAAGTTACTAATAGTATTACTTCCCCTAAATTCTTTTCTTAAATGCATTTTCTTACATAAATTTTTAATTGTTCCAACATGAGGGCTACGGTAATAAAAAATGGTCCATATCGTATGTAAAATGAAATCATATATGACATGCAAACCCAACAAACGTGTGTGAATCGTAATGTAGACTGTCAGTAGCTTGCTTGTCCCAAGACCAATACAATGTTTCTTATTATTAAAAACCAACAATTTACACAATGAGGAGCTGATTATATTGTGTGGAATGAACAATATCAAAATAATCAGTACCATGTGTTTGCTTTATCTGTATCTCTCTGCCACTTCACACATCACAGATACATCTTGTACGTGCAGTATAATATTTTTCATAAGGTTGTTTCAATTTAATTTTATCTCCAGGATTGGGCAACTTGTCTTTACACTAGAACAGGGCTGGTGAACCTTTTTGAGGGCATGAGCCCAAATTGTCTATAAATTATGAAGAAATTCTTTTGTGTGCCCATGGGAATTTTGAAGGGCACAGTATGGTCTTGGAATCTTCCATAAGTACTGTTAACCCTTTCCGATCCTACGTTGGACCACGTCCGATATTATGATTCTCCTCTTCCGCTTTGATGTCGGGTGACGTCTGACACTTTTTTTTGTTGCGTTTGTGCGCCTGCTCCGCTGTCAGGAGCCTGTTCGATGCTTTTCTTCATGTAGTACGGACTTTAGCCAACAGATTGCACAGGATGTACTTTCTGTTTCTTGGCAGGCCGCGTGTTTTGTTGTGAACAGATGATTGTGCGTTGTATTGGCGCAGTTGTGCCTCTTTCCTGCCCAAAATAAATAAGAGCTAGGGAGTATGCGGTTGGCAGAAAAATTGGATTGGAAAGGGTTAATTACTGCATTATTATTATTATTATTATTATTATTATTAGTGCATATTATGGAATTAATGCATAGTATAATTATTATATTTCTAATAAAGGCCTGCTCGAGGAATGTGACAAGGAAGAAAATGTGAAAGTAACTAGGGCTGCTGCTACTACCTTTTTAAAAAGAATATTATAAAACATTTCATCCGTTGTCACATATTCGCCCAGTCACTGCCAGGCCGGCGCCTCATTGATAAATATCCAGTCAACACGTTGCATTGCAAGGAAGAAAATGTGAAAGTAACTAGGGCTGCTGCTACTACCTTTTTAAAGAGAATATTATGAAAGCTTTCATCCATTGTCAGTTATTTGCCCAGTCACTGCCAGGCCGGCGCCCCATTGATAAATATCCAGTCAACACGTTGCATTGCTTCAGATTTGTGTAAATTGTTTCCCTCGCAGTATTGTTTGGTAGCAACAGTAATTCATATACAATCGCTATGCAGTCAGATATGTGTGTGTATACACATATTTTTACAGTATAGAGATGCTCGCCAGGAAAAAAAAATGAGGGACAGCAGTGAATGCTGCATGCTAAGGAAATCTTTCCACTTGCCTTAGGTTTGCCAGACCTGCACTAGACCATGACAAGAGTAATTTAAACAATATAGGTGTTTGACGCGCGCGCGCTACCATGCATATGTGATGCACACTACATCACTGAAATATATCAAGTGTAGTGCTTGTAATCTCCCTGATGAAGGTTCATTTAGAACCAAAACATGTTTGGGAATGCAGGATGTACTTGCTTGCACCAATAAGTGTATTTTGTTGGTGGTTAATAAACATAACTTCAATACATTTGTGCAACCTCTGGCAATGTTGTAGGTGGAAGAATGTGTGTGGACTTTCAGCAGATATGAAATGTCGAATCCTTACTGTTTGGACACTTCTGGAAGAGGTTCTGAGACTTAGTCAAGAACAGCAACAATGGTTAGAATCTCAAGAACAAATCTTGAAGGACATGGACAGCAGGAGAGGACAGATGTCACAAGATGAAATGCAGGACCTTATATCAAGAGTTGAGGTGAGAATTTACAACTTTTTGGCACCGTCGGATTGTTTGTCTGTCATATGGCTTAAATCCAGGCCACATTAATTCTGATAGCACTGAGACTGTGATCATGTGATAAGCTTCCTAGTTGAGGTCTGTGTGTGACTTATTGACTGGAGCCCATTTTCATTCAAAATAAGTCTTTTTTTGGAACATGCGTTCTGTTGACATGGTTGTGAAAGATAACCATACTAGCCTGCAGACCTAGCAGCAAAGTGAGTTAATACCAGAGGACAAGTTGTGCTGGACACAGTCTAGTTTGATGTGAGTAATGATTGATTGAAGACTATGAATATGTATTTTCTTATTCTGACTAGGAGAGCTCTGGGAGATGACAAAACTGTTGTGTCAGCAGAAGGCTCAAACATAAAATTATATTAATGGCATGAATAGGTTTGAGTATCTTAAAATATAATAATAATAATAATAATATTTATTTACTGCAATTAGGTTGTTACCCGGTGGCAGTGGCGTAATATCCAAAATAAGAGTAATTACTGTTGCTCTCTGAAGAATTTTTATATTGTTCTTTTGTATTTCTGATGGGAGTGGATTAAATGCATAGAGCATAGGTTCTGAGGTTTGGATGAAGAATTAAAATGTGTGGCAGTGTTATGTGATCTCATTTTTTTTTTGTAGAACATTCTTCGTATTTTCTGACCTGTTTCTGTGTGGAATTAACATGATACTCACCTAAAGATGGTTTGTTTAGGGCTTTACACTTCATTCTTGTTCATAGGTCACAATCAAAGATATAGAATCTCATGATCCTGCACTCCGAATACTGGACCAGAGTTACACAAAACTTATAAAGGATAGTGGACTAGAAATGGAGAATCTGCAACAGTTGACATCTGTTGTCCGGTCAACATTGCTTCGTTGGCACCAGCTGATCCCAACTGCCATTGATATCATTGAGCGACTTCGTGACGATTTGCGGGTACATCGTGATTTTGCGATGGCTCATGAGGCAGCACTTGTGAGTTTGATCGAAGTAAATGCCCGGCTGACACATATCCAGCAGTTAGCCACTCCTGAGGAACTTGTTATGCCTAGGAAGCGATTACAGCAGATACAGGTATGCTTCTGACCTCTCTGGTATGTTTAGTAGGCAGTTTACATCACCCCAGAATGCCTGTAACTGCCCATCTATCTACCCATGTATAAAAACTTGTAACTGCTGAAGGTACTATCATTTGATACAGGAGAATTTTACACAGAAAGTGATTGCTGTTATTTATGTGGAAGAGTTTTTACAGCTGCTTTATTTAACGTATGTTTTTACAACTGTTTTACTTAATATGAAGATCTGCTCTTGGTTTGTGAGCAGCTGCAGTGTAACTTGCTGCATGTGACCAGAGCACAAAGTGTTCTAGGTAAAAGGTACAGAAAGTATGGAAACACACGCTTTATGTCCCCTGCATTTTTTCACTCTGCCTTGCAGTTTTTAAGTTTACTGCAAGGAATCTGTGAATAAATTTCAGAACTTAACAGTTGGAAGGACATGTTCCAATGGACAGCACAGAAAGTGTGCTCTGATTTCGTTGAGCTTTCGAACACACTTCTCTGAATATTTGTGTCGGAATTGTTTGTTGCGTGTGTCTGTAAGTTACATTGTACCACTGAGACTACTTTGTCTCTATTTTTGTTGTATTGATCAGTAATGAGTTTAACTGGACATCCCCTAATGTGTGTGTGAAATGTTAATCACACAAAACAGGTGAAGCCTGTACAGCTGTGTTACTTTCTTACAGTATGGCTTGGAAGTATATCTTACAACATGTTGTGCTTCAAAGGGTACCCTGACATCTACAGTGTTTAAGAAACATATAAATGTACAGGACATTCTGTGATGCACAATTTGTAATGCAGAGAGTCTAGTATACAGGCTTCAGATTTGGAATACACAAGCCCATGTTCACACCTGTTTGTTTTACACCTTTTTTCTTTAACACCCCTTGCCAATTACACCACTTACTAATTTGCCCTCTTTCATTTTTGGTTTAATGCCCTTTGGCTGACTGCATTCTATTAAGCTTACCCTGTATTTCGGATGGGAATATCATTTTTGATTTAGACCTTTGTGATTTATCCCCATGTTTTTGGAATGCATCTGTGGCATGAAACAAGGGCTGGGTGTAAATCTGATAAACTGTGTGTAGGACAAACCATATACTGTGTTTATTTGAATGCAATACTAGGCATTCCCTTAAATTAGGTATGTAAGTATGTGAAGGCATCTGAAATTTGTATATGAAGCACCAAACCAGATTGTTCTGAGCCAGACCAAGTGGAGCCAAACCAAGGCCCACATCAGCAGATCACACAAGAGAGGACACAGCATGGCTGAAGTTAACTTACTGACTCTACTTGTTTCGGGCTATTTCCATTACCTGATTTTTTAAAGAAGCACAACTTGTTGGAAACAATCTTTGTTTCCAACTTAAGGCAAAGAAGCGCCTAACCTGGTGGCTCCCATAGGTTGAGCTATTCTTAGTCACCAATGACCATAGAAACAGTAAATTTGTTAGGATATGCACCTGAGAACATAATCTAGTCAAGGGGTAGTAACAGGACAGTGTTTGTTGAGAAATTAAAAATTAACTACAAAAATTAACAGTAAAACCTGGACCATTCCCCAAATTAAAAACCATAAAAGGAGGCATGAACTCAGATTGATCAGACCACAGACACAACCCAAAAATCTGGAACACTTGTATTTAAAACCATTTAACACCAAGAAAACTGTGAAATCTTTATGGGTTTTTGAACCAAGAAATAGAAATGTAATTAGCTAGTGTGGATCATAACAGCAGGGCAGCACGTCACCAGAACCGATTTTAAAGGGTTTCAAGAAGTGCTGTTTATACAGTGCAGTGTATGAGGCTGATGATATGTAGTGGAATGATGGTGAAGGGGAATGTTAGGAATGTTGGGAGTGAGTATCGTGAGGATTATAGCACTGACTTTGAAGCACTGACAGTGACACTGATTGGTAAAGGTAGATATAAACTGACATGCTTTGTTTATGAAATGTGTGACATTTATAGTAAAATACTTTTACTTAGCAGACATTTTAAGTGGGAGGGGAGGGGGGTTGTCTTACATTAGGGTCATCTTGCATTCAGATAGATATAATATATATGTATCTCTATATATTTCTGTTCAGCTGCATATATTTTAGGGTGCAGGAATCCTATGAATTTAGGTGTGTTTTGAAAGTATGTTTGGTAGGAATATGTGAAATACTTGAAAAGTGAGGTTAATTTAATGTTGCAGAGGGAGTAAAGTAATTACATCAAGTAGGCTGTGTAAAACAAAGTGCACATAGTATGTAATAAAGAAGGAAAAGGTGGTTGATGTAAATCACATGAAGCTTTTGTCAGTGTAAGCAACAGGAAGTTGCTTGGTATATGTATACCTGCAATTTTTGCGAACAAGGATTCTGCCATGAGGATAAAAATTTTAGCATGTTTTGTTATTCTGTACAGTTCCACATTCTTCATTCCATGCATTATAATTCAGTTATTACAATTTGAAGCAACAAATGCACATAATTTTATTAAAATCACAATAATATTACAAAACACAAGCACCTACATGTTTCAGGCCCTAGAGGCCCGAAACATGTAGGAGCTGGGGTGTTGTAATATTATGGTGATTGTAATTAAATAGTGTGCATTTGTTGGTAATTAAATAGTGTGCATTTGTTGGTTCCAATTGTAATATTCAGTACAGGTTACTGGTTTCTCATATTGTAAAAATACTTCAATTTTTATAAAGTTTGTGAATGTATAAATATAATTTTATAGCAACTGGAGTCTGAGCTGGAAGCAAAGAGTGATCTTCTGAGGAATGCTGATGACCTTGGGCTTGAGGTTATGAAAATAAGTAGACCTGACAAATTGCCAGCTGTCCAAGAAATGATTGATGAATATCAGTTGTTGTGGAAAGACATCATGGCTCAGATTACAGTCTTAAAGACTGAATGTGAAGATGAAATTCAGAAGAAGGTTGGTTATCACTGCTGTATACTGCTTTCATTGTACTTTGTACATGTTATAATGGACAGATTTAGCAAAGACATTTAAAAGTTCTGTATCGTTGGTGTTCTGTAATATACGTGTGAATTATCAGTAGTAAGTGATGTGGTAATATGGTGAATCGAAGCTTTGTAGCCATGTTTGATTGGTTCATAATCCTTATCAGTTTAACAGAAGAATGTGCAAAGATTGTTAATTTCCTAAGGTGTTCAGTTTTTCATTTTGTTAATATTAAACTAAAGATTATTCAATCAGATGATTTAAATTGTATATATTTTGTCTTTTGAATTATGTAGCTCTGAAGCCCATTACTGAGGTTAGAGATTTTTTGGAAGTTGGGGCATTGATAAATTCACAATACTGGCTTGACACAGCAATTGGGGAATTTTATCAGAACAAATTTTGCATGTGTTACAGTAAAGAACACAGAATGGCAGTGATTTCCAAATGGTCAAATAATACACACGGATGACCATTTTCAGTTTGGGTACTTACCCCACATCTGTCTGCGAGTTGTAGGAAAATATGAATTGATGTTTATGCACAGACCTTTTGTAGCACACTTACTCTGTTCGTATGTTGTTCAGATACAGAAGTATTTATTGACAGTACAAATTCAGACAATATTCCTGGATCCTCTGTAATATTTGTTGAATTGTTCTCTTTCAATTTATAAACAGGAGTTGGAAGAAAGGACAGTGGATGAGGTGGATGAAAGTGTCCAGGTTGAGACACTGAGATTTGAGCAGGACTCAGCAGTGCAGGTGGACACACTCCCCCCCCTTACAAAGCTGACATCTAGGGATGCTTACTTGTATGAACTTGAGACTGCAATACAGGAATGTGTTACAAATTTGAACTCTTTAGAAGATGCACTTCATTCGCCTACCCCTCCACCAGGCAGCAGAAGTCAAGGTTCTTCACCACAGATGGTAAGAATATGCTTATTGTTGTGCTGGTATGATGTTGCAGGTATTACAGTGATTATATGTGAAATGAAAAGGAGGCAGATGATGCCGAAGTTATACCCTCCGCTTGGGAGAGGACATCCTGCTGTGTTGACAGACATAAAACAAAGCAGTAGACTATCAATAATAACAACTGTTATTTGTTTGACAGTACCTTTGAATTATGTCTGACATGTGCTGCATAAGAATAGTGCTCTTCTGGGTTATTACGAAGCCAGTAGTGGTAATTTCTTACTGATGTTTCGGCACAACCTATTGACATCTTCAAGCACCAGGATACCAGTTCTTGACCCTTGATGATGGGACCAATAAGTTGTCCCACTACTGGTTGTGCAGTAACCCAGAAGAGTGCATTTCTCATCTACTTCATGGTGGAAGCCTGAAACCACGCATGTGCTGCATATTTTAGCTTTTTATTATAAAGCCTTAATGAGGCATGATTGTTAAAAGTATTAGAGAAGTAAGCTCTTTATATACGGAAGCTATAATAGTGAAAAAGAGTTCATTTTACTGGTAATGGCCCTGTATATAAACAGATTAACTTTTTCATATTTCTGATACTTGTGCCTGATGATGGCCTCATAAAAAACCGAAACATGTAGGACATTTAGGTATTAAAAGCATAGTTTATAACAAATAATAGTTGTGATTGATGGTCCCTTATTTTAGTTGTTCTATCTTTCCATGCCTCTTGCTTTCAATATAGCATCAACCATTTTACTTACTTTTTAGTTCCTGCAGGCCTGAAAGTTTATGTACATTGCAGATCAACATTTACAATAAAGTAATTCAGGAACATTTACTAGTAATTTCATTCACTGTCTTCTTGGTGACATGTTAATCAACATCTGAGTGTGTAACAGTATTTCTCTGGAGCTACGATAGCGTAGTCATTATAGTAACTAGGCTACAGGCAGGAGAATTGTGAGACACTTTTACCTTTTTTAACTAAGTCGGTCATTACTAAAGCTAGCACCACATTATAAGGGCTTGTTAAGAGGTGTATACTTTGCTTAGCAAGTAAACGTGTAGGTCTGGTTTTACATAATTTGTATTTGGAAGGACCAAAATATGTCTCAGACTTTCACGCAGTGAACAAATGTTCAGTATCTGTTGAAGGACTATGGTTGTTTTGGAGTAGTTAACGTTTGTTGGTGTTAGTCTTTTTTTACTGATTCTGTCATGTAATGGGAATGGTAGAAGGATGTGGATATTCCCTATGATGACATAATATTTTTCCTTTCTATTTATGATTATTATCTCGCCTCATGCCACATTTATTTGTAGTTCCTTAAATTGTTGAAATGTTTGGGACTTGTCCAACATGTGCCCTGCACAGTGTATTTTTAGAACTTCATGACTGCACAGTTTCTGTTCAAGCCTTGCATATGTTTGTACAATTGATTATTCGAACTGTTAATTTATTTTAGAAGTTTTAATGTTTGCAATTGCATATGTCATGCATACTGTGATGGTTGGGAGTTACGAACTGTCTGCATGTACATTGTGTGCTTGAATGCATTTCAAATTAGTAAATGTTGGTCTGTATTAAAGTAGAAAATTGAATTCCATGACTAAATTGTTTTTGAGAGACCTATTAAAGAGGGTGGTGTTTGAATTTATGGCCTGGATTAAACAGATGTGTGATTAAAGTCAAATAATCTTTTTTGTGAATGCAGCAATAAATGTGAGATATGAGGTACTCATGGGTTGTAACTATGAAAATTGCTGTTTTCTTGGGTGCAGTGTCATACAGTATTGTAGATAGGTAGCAGCATACTGGAGGGAAGTTCGGTAGATCTGTACTAGTGTTTTGGAGGAAATTTTTTCCTCCATTTTCAGGATAGAAGGTGCATAAAATGGTGACATGGAATTAAATTGGTGTAATGAAGAATAGATTAAGTTGAAACTGAGCAGCAATCTTAATTTCCCTCTTGTCTTAAATATTTCTTGTAATGGATAGGGACAAAAAGTTTGCACAGGGCATCGTTTCTCTTATGTTGAAATAAACCTGTTTTAAACAATTCCCAGTCTCTGGTGAGCATTATTTGCTCATTTATTCTGGCCCTAACTGACTGGCCAGTAGGACTTACTCTGTTACATAAGGGCATTATAGATATTTGAAATTGTACCAAGATCAAAAGATTTCACGTAATTACAGAATAGTTCATGGAATTATCAGCACGTTTTGGTGAATGTTTTCAAACATAGACTCATCAGCAAATGGGTTTGGTCTGCTGAAATTGTGTTCTGCCCTGTAATGCTTTTCAGTCATCCTTGATTATACTGGCCTCAGTTACAGTGGCCTAGAGTAGTAAGAGATATTTTTTCAATCCCTGACCGTTCCACTGTTAATATTATAGCAAGCTACCTTGTTTATGCCGGTCTCTCACGTTTTGGTTCTCCAATTATATCAAATTTTTCCTGCGTTCCCCAAAAGTTAAGTTTCCTTGGCTATACCATTGTTGGCAAAATAGTGGACAGCTCACAGTAGTTAAAAGTGTGTTGCCGGGGTTTAAAAGTTGTGTTCCTTCATACGTGGTTCACTTGTCACAGAGACGTGAAGACTGAATATGGAATGTGATAATAGTCATTACCCAGAGACATAAAGGGGACTTCCCAGCATGTTGATGCAATGAAATGTGTATCATGAATGTGAAAAGCGTAGGTGCTGTAAATATTTCAACCTCATGTAGCAATTTTTAGTTTCTTTTATCATGGCACACAGGTATATCATGTACTTGTTTTGTTAGGTGTTCATTTTAGAAATCCGTATGTCCGGAATGGTTGTTAATGCAGCGTATTACATTCATATGAAACTGTGGTGATGGAGAGCATTGTTAAAAACCATAATAAGAGATTTGGGATGTGTGGGTGGAATTAATGTACATTTTTCTTAAGTAAGCAGCATGAAATTATTTCGTTGTATAAGCATTGCCCAGTTGATTTGATTTAATTTAATTTCTTTAAAATTCTGAAAGGCTTAAAATGTTATTGTGGTATCAATGTTGATGTTCCTGCTTTGCAGCCCAAGTTGATGGCCACGTGCCAGTCATCAGTAGAACTAATCGGACATTTGAGTGCCATGTTGATTAGTGAAAGTCATGTGTCTGAAGAATGTGCTCGAGCATCAGAAGTACGTGAGCTCACAGCACGGTATGATCACCTGGTATCACAAGCTCGAGCCAGAGAACAACGTATACGGGAATCTAAGTGAGTGATTTTCAGTGTCTTTGTGTATGTACCCATGCTTGTGCTTCTGTACACTCGGAATTGACCCGTGTAACAACTCATCATGATGGTTAAGAGTTAGCTGTCATTCCTGTCTTTGTGTTGTGCTCTGGCCATGTTGTATTACTTGCTTATGTTACTGTAGTAACAGTTCTCTGAAAATATTGTCCATTATTAACTACCTTTGTAAAAGTTCTCTCCTTTCATAATACACATGCAGCAGTTGTTTACCTTACAGGTATGTGAAACATGCTTGATAAATATTAATGACAAGTAACTACAAAATAGTCACTGATACCTTCATTTGTATTATTTCAACTAATATGTCATCTGGTCATGCTGGATAATGCTGTTGCACTGACAGAAAATTATGTGTGCATTTTTCAGTTAACTCTTCATGTCTAAGCTACCTAAGCTGCTAGTTAATTGTGTCTTGGTGCTGGATCTGTATTGCTACCAGTTTCCATTTTCTATGTGGTTTTTCAAGTAAACATACCTTTTGTCCACAGGTCTTCCTTTGCTGAAGCTTACTATTTTATCTGTGAACAGTTAAGTGACCATAATAATTTATGTTATTATTAAAAGTAAAATCTTACATTAGAAGTTTAACCCTTTTTGCTTGTATGTTGGAATTCAGATAGCATAGTATAGTGACTAGGCTTTTGGCTTGATGACAGAGGAATGATGGTTGATCCCAAGCAGTGCTAAGAAATAGTTTCTCTTCCTGAAAACATCCTGTTTGGCCCTGGAGCTCACCCATGGTCTTTCCCCAGATGTAAAAAAGGTCATGGCATGAAGCTGATCATTCATCTCTGTGTAATGTTGAAGAAGAATTGATGGAGCTGTAATGAACTTCATCATATGCCTGCTTAGTGTTCACAGAGACAACTAACTTTATTTTACCACTCATACATGAGGAAGTTCCTCTGTCATAGTATATTATGTGGGGACTATAAACTTAATGAACTTCAAATCCAGACTTTGGTTGAATAGTAATAATGGAGGTAAGGGTTAAACTTCTGATTAATTACACCTCAGTTATAAAACTAAATCTTGCATGAATATGCAGTATATATATGTATTTTTTGTATTGCAAGTGCAGAAAATGAGTAAGACAGTAATTAGTAATTAAGGTATACTTGTGTGATCTGGAGGGACATTTGCACTAGAGGGACTAATTGTTTAATTAAACATAAGTTCCACAGTTTGAGGGGCTACAGAATATTCATCATCAGCATATATGCCCAAGTATATGTAAGTTCCACTTCAGCAACATAAATCACTGTACCTTTCAGCAAGTGAGAATATCATAAATCGGTAATCACTTTTACTTTCCTTGCTTCACAGTTCACATGATCTGTAATAATACCAACTTGGAAGAAGGTTTTGTGTGTTATATTTGGCAAGTAGGAATTGGTGTGTGGTTATTTTTATCACTTTCTTAATAAGTTTTTAAATGTTATTCATTTGGCAAGCAAGCAAGCCAATATGGATATTTCTGGCACGCAAATCATGTAGTAGGTCAGTCAGCATCAGTTGTTTCAAGTGATGAGGTGTCCAATTGGAGAGGAACTAAAGTGGGAGATGAAGTATCATTAGTTGTTTTGAGTGATGAGGTGTCCAATTGGAGAGGCTCTAAAGCGGGAGATAGAAGTTTACCTTAGAAAATACAATACACAGTTAACCATCAAGTATGTTACTGTGCAGTTCATTGCATAGAAGTTTTAATCTTGCTTTGTTTTGTGCTACTTTTTAACTACTGGAAATCTGTGAAACCATTGATCAACTTTAACCATTTCTGTAGGTGAATAGAACTCCATTGTGCATGCATGTGTAGGCAGGTGTACTGCTTGGCCAGTTTGTTTAATTAACCATAACTTAGCGTACAGAAAACGATCAGCAGCACCATCTATCTTGTTCGCAGTGTGAACTTTCTTAGTGAAGACCCTAAGAATAGATAGACCAAGGGTGCATATCAGAAAAGTGTAAATGAAAAATTTGCTGTATGGAAACTGAATACCAGTGTGACATTTAGTAGTTGATAAATACTGATAAGAAAAATTGAGGAAGTAAACTAGTAGGTACTTGTGGCAGGAAATATCTGGTTTTAGGGTTGTGTGTCCTGTTGGGGCCATAGACCAGTTGCAGAGATAATGAGTCACACAGATGGATTTGATCATGAAATATAAAACTTGATTGACCTTGTATTCAGATATACTTCAACTGACTTTCTTATGTCATACTCAGTTTGCTCATTAAGCGCGGTCTTCTCTTATTTCCTTTAATAAACATTATGAAGAGGATCGAGAAAGCTTCCTTATTTCATCAATGTGATAAAAATTATATTTTCAAGAGAAACTGCACCCACCCATGTGTTGTAATTTCTCCGTGTTGGCACTACGCAACATTAAAGACATACAGTATTTATTATCCCTTTTATTAACTTAATCCATGGAGCAGAGTCCTTCAAAAGCTGGTAGTTCCTCAGCTAGGCAAGATTATTCCCAGCATTTTATGGGACCAGAATGTTAATTACAATGTTCACAAGTGCCTGCCACTTGACCCTATCCTAAGGCAGATCAGGCCGGTTCCTGCCCTCCTATCGTATTTCCTGAAGATCCATCTTCATATTATCCTTCAACATATGTCTATGCAAAATATCATTCACTGTTAATATCTGTGCAGGATTCAAAGAAAGTGGAGATGTAACAAAGTCACAGGTCTTCCCTTCCACTGCACTCAAAAATTACAGAAGTTTACAGAATAAGGTGTTACGTCTTTTATTTATTTATTATGTTTATTTTATGAACTACTTTGGATACAATTTCTTGCATTTTCCATTAAGTTCATACATTCCCTATTCTTAGGGCTGCTGTGTGTGGCTGCAAATGTAAGTACAAATAACAGTGAAATTTATTTCGGCATATGCACTATGCTGTCAAAGAAAGGACATTGAGAGCAGGACAGTTAATTGAGCTGGATGTTGTATTTTGATGTAAATTTGTATTTGTTAGAATAACCTACAGCACAATGATTCTCCTAAGCATACAGTGGCAGTAACTACATTTATTGTACATTACAGTGAGAGCGCAAGGCTAACATGCCCTTTGTGCTCACAAAGAAATTGGCAGCAGCTGGACAATGATTTGTGGAGGTTGGAGCAATGGTTGCAGTTTGCTGAGGGGACCCAGGGCAGTCAGACTGTGCCACCCACCCACATAGAACAGCTAGAGGACACCATTCAAGATCACAGGGTAGGTACTGAACATAACAGGCCCATGTGTATTGCTGCTTAGTATTTAGGAGATCCCAGGCTGAAATCACATCAGTGGAGAGAGGCTGTTCTAACTGAGCTGACTGAATGTCTGCCATTCATTCAGCAAAATCTTAGGACATCACCTTAAATTGTGCCATGACTGCTTCCTTTCACATCCTTTCAGATTCTTTACTCATTGATTATTCAGTCATTTGATGCTGTAGTAAAATCTGAACTACTGACTGCATTGTTAAATGCACAATAAATGTATATTTCACAAAGTTTTTGTAGTTCATAGGCCTTAACCAGAAGTTGAAATAACTTCATGTCTCTTGATTTGGTTATTAACATCATCCTAAGGCAGTGTTAATTTCGTTTCAACAAGAATTGTTTAGGTATGGCTGCCACATGTTTCAGCCACATGAGGCCATCATCAGGGGTGTTATTATTTCAGTAAATATCATGAAACTTCTACACAGCGTTTCCCAAAGGACCAGGAAAATAAACACAGGAAAATAGTAGTCATGGGAAAGCATTACAGTGTGTCAGAAACACAAGAAAGAACAGAATTGTAGTTCTTCACTTAGGCCTACCAGAGTAATAAATATGTAAAAAGTTAGTTTTACCTGTGAACTAGTCACTATTTTCGAAAGGAATCTGTAATTAACAGCTGTTTAGTTGAAGCTTTACATTTTAGACAGAACAGTGCCAGTAACAAGTTGCGTATGTTCTGTCACTAATGCTATGCACATAGAATATGAAACAGTTTCATAAGCAGCATGTGTACTTTGGAAAAAATTGGCACTGATCAAGGTCATGTTCATCTGTACATCTTCCCCACCCACATAATCACATAACTTGTGGATCCTGGACAAGTGACACATTGCAAGCTAGTTGTCCACAGAACTGAAATTGACATCCATGGGGTCACCCAAATTCAGTTCTCATCAAAGGCATCATCATCATCACTATTATCATCATAGTCGTCGTCGTCATCATCATCATCATTATTACTGGAGTGTTAGTCCATCTTCTGTGTTTAAGTTGACATGCATAAACACACAGACAAAAGCAATTCATGATTGTTGTTAGTTGCAAACCCACTGCTGTGAAAAATACTGCCAGCATAATATTTATTTTGTTTCTTGTCCTCCAAGTCAACCAAGTACATGGGTTTTAGTACTAGACATGTGCAGTAAAACTAAAGCACGTCATTGATTCCTAACTTGCATAACTGTAGAGGCATTGGAGCACCCTCAGAAACAATCTGAAAGAGGTTTGGTCATCCACGCCTTTATTTGCGTATAATTTTTCAGGAAACATTTCTCCATTTTTAAAAGAATGGGTTCAACCAGGTTTGGCACCCATTTTCATTGCCGTCACTGCTTGCACATGGTGGTGCTGTTACCCTGTCTTGGGCATTTTCATCCTGTGCAGAACTGTCCTCCAATGTCAGTGCCTGTGTTCTACGTACTATACAGTCATATTCTAAAACTCGTGTCTGACATGCTTGCCATTTGACTGACATTTTGCACTTGGCTGCTGGGTGGTGACATTTCACAACTACAGTTACAACTTTAGTGGAATTAACAGTGTAGACAGGTTAGAACAACTGTGCATTTGAAATAATTTTAGTTTTGTTCCACACCTTGATTTGTGGTGCTGCTGTTCCTTCCAAAAACATTATGTTACTTTCATTATTCCCCCCCACCCAATCATTCTTTGAATATTGTGGGTCAGAACTGGGAATTGTGAACAATTGATGTGGGAAAATGACACTATAAGGAGTGATGCATTAAGTGTGATAAGCCATTGTTTATTTGCAAATATTCTCATGATTGGAAAAATGAAAAATTAATTGCAGGAAAACGCAAATGAGAACAATGATACAGGTTTCACTGTATTTCAGCATTCACAGTGATGTTAAAAACTATTACACATAATAGCACTACTACTGTAAGTTTAAAAGCTTCTGTAAATAATTTTTAAATGTAATTTCTGTACAATGTGGGCACTCGGTAGCAGTAGTAAAATGCCCTTGGTACATAAACATACAAGGCTTGTGAATTGTACAGCATTGCAAGAGATTGTTTGGTGACAGTGTGTACTTAAAACCTGTTCTCTGTTATTCTGTCACTTACTATATTGTCTGTAGATGAGATACAACAGAACATATGCTTGGGAGAGGGTTTCACAGACATGGATGCAAAAAATTTATATTACATCCCACAGAGAACTATCTTGTGAGGGTGTTTGTGCAGTTTCATACTCAGTTAGGGAAGAACATTGCTGACACGTATTTTGTGCACCACCTTGTATACCTGTAATAAGTGACATTCTGTTCCTCTATGAATAGGAATTCCTGATGGACCTGGAGAGTCACAAGAATATTGTGGTCTCTTTAAATATTGTTGGAACACATCTTGCCGACCACACCGAAGATACAGAAAGAGCAGAACAACTCCGAACGCGCCTTGTTACAACAAATGGTCGATGGGATGCAGTGTGTCGTGTGGCTGCTGCCTGGCAAACCAAACTACAGACTGCTCTTATGGAGGTAATTGTCTTCTTCTTACAAGACTGGGGTGCACTGAAGAAATTGAGTGTGCACTGTGGCAAACCAGGGGAGTGGGAATGATGTTATAAATTTTGGCTGCACACAGTGGCTTGGATAGTCCATAGAGCTGAAGAACATTTCCAACAAATGTTGATGAACGAAGACAGTACAGTTCCTTACTGCATCATTGTTTCTCTGGGCCACTCTTCTGTTAAATGTAATTCCCTATAAAACATTTGTACCTGCTGTGATGTATGGTGTGACATGTGAAGGTGGGCACATTAACATTGATCTCCCACTTATACATGTTACAAGCTCAACAGTACACTACAACCAAATCAGAAGCGATGTGCATAAGAATGTTGTTATTTGCAAATAGACCTGTTAGCCCTTTACTATAAATATTGAAATTACATGTAGGGTACGTAGCCTATGCAAGTTCTGCTCTCATAAACCTATAAGTCTGTCTGCATAATGAATGGGAGGAACAGGATGTAACCACCAGTGTGTAGTATTGTGCATTTGCAAGAAGCAACATTTTTCGTATATTATTGAGCTTTACTGACTTTCTTTTTATTGTGTTTAATTCTGTTTTTAGAATAATGAATTCCACCAGATTATTGAAGAACTAGTAACATGGCTTGAAAAGACTGAAAATGTCATTAGGCAAGCAGAACCAGTTGATCTGACAGATGAACTTGAAGTTATAGAAGCCAAATATAATAAATTCCGGGTAAGTAGTTCAGTTAGAATACTCTACAAAGCTGTATTTATTTGTGTCCGTCTTAATACTTGGTCATGTCAATAACTAAAACATTACATTTTTTTTCTCCAGTGTATTGGAATGACATTCCAAAGTTTCTATTTTTATTGGAAGCTGTGAGTTAACATTAATAATTATGCCGACAGGAACTGAGAAGTGATTTGGAACGATGTGAACCAAGAGTCATGTCTCTCCAAGAGGCAGCTGACCAACTTCTTAGAAAATCTGAGGGCCTGGAAGGTGCTAGCACTACTTGGTCTCGCCTCACAGAGCTGCGACTGAAGCTGCAGTCATTGCGTCGCCTTACGGGTGTCTATATCCTCAAGTTGGGTGCAGTTCTGGGGAAGGACACTTCTGAACTAGGGATGTCGATGGCATCAGTGGCTACCAGTGGGCGCAGTACTGCTGCTGCTTCACTTATGAGCCTTTCACAAGAGGTAAGTTAATGACAGTTCTGTCTATTGCATTTCAACGGGATTAGTACTAAAAATATTCTGGTATTTAACCCTTAGCCGCCGAACGACATATATATATATGTCACGCAATGAGCCTTTTAAATAGCCGAATGGCCACTAAAGTGGCCCGGGGGGGGGGGGGGGGGG
>Ga0131853_10003051_pt1 | contig 30038 bp, 22 predicted proteins | sample TergutLab28metaG_FD_92764 | JGI IMG/M metagenome (GOLD analysis project Ga0131853, IMG submission 92764) | Labiotermes labralis P1 segment gut microbial communities from Petit-Saut dam, French Guiana - Lab288 P1 (version 2) (version 2) | ecosystem: Host-associated > Arthropoda: Insects >... | reverse complement strand
GCGCCTGGCCGAGGTGGTGACCGCGCTGCTGGAACTAGCGCAGAACCCGGGGGAGGCACTGCGGTCGGCAGCCAGTCCCGACGCGGTGATCGCCCGGGTGTCCAGGCTCGTCCCCGATGAGATCGAGCTTGAGCTGACGGGCTCGGCACCGCCGATCGCGGGGCCGCTCGCCCTCGTGGCCCGGGCCCTGGCACCGCTCGTGGAGAACGCGGGCGAGCACGCGTCCGAGCGGGCAAGGATCGATCTCCGCGCTCGTGACCTGATTGAGATCGCGGTAAGCGATGATGGCCCTGGCGTACCGCCCGGGCTTCGTGAGAGGGTCTTCGAGCCAGGGGCGAGCACGCAAGGATCAAGCGGTCTCGGACTCGGTATCGCGCGCAGGGTCGCCCGGTCCCTGGGAGGCGATGTCGTCCTCTCGGGTGACGAGTTCGTGCTGCGCCTGCCCCGCGCCTGGGCGTCTGTAACCCCTTCTGGCGAGGGCCGCGACGGGTAGTCAGGATATTGCAAGGTCGGGGCGCCGATCCTGGTCCGCATGAGCGCTCCATACTTCCCGCCTATGTCGAAGACGCGGGAGATGCTGAATAAGGTGCCCGAAGTCACCATCTACTTCTGGCTGATCAAGTGCCTGTGCACCACCATTGGCGAAACTATGTCGGACAACCTGATGACACAGTTCGCCGTCGGCGGTGACAACGCCAGCCCCGACCAGCTGCAGGTCGCGCTGTACAAGGTCGCCGCGATCACCGTTGTCGTGCTGCTGGTGCTGCTCGCCATCCAGTTCAGCCTGAAGCGGTACGTGCCGGTCGTGTACTGGGCCAACATCGTGGTCATCAGCGTGCTCGGCACCCAGATCACCGACATGTTCGAGGGCCAGGGCGACCAGCCCAACAACATGTGGGCGATCACCATCGTGTCGCTCACGCTGCTCGCCGCGGTGTTCGCCGCCTGGTGGTGGACCGAGCGCACCCTCTCCATGCACTCCATCCGCACCGTCCGCCGGGAGGCCTTCTACTGGCTGGCCATCCTGACCACCTTCGCGACCGGCACCGCGGTGGGTGACCTCATCGCCGAGAAGTTCAGCCTCGGCTACCTCACCACGCTCGAGCTCTTCATCGCCGTCATCGCGGTCGTCGCCGTGCTCTGGAAGTTCACGCCCATCAACGCCGTCCTCGCGTTCTGGCTCGCCTACGTCATGACCCGGCCGCTCGGTGCCTCGACCGGAGACTGGCTCTCCCAGCAGGGCAACCAGGGACTCAACTGGGGCACCACGAACACCAGCTACCTGTTCCTGGCCGTCATCATCGCGCTGGTGGTCTACCTGCAGGTCCGCAAGCCGGACGTCACGCCGGTCGAGCTGATGGAGGAGGACGACATCGCGCACCGGCCTTACCAGCCCGACTACGCGAACCAGGGGCAGTACGCGAGCCAGGGCCAGTACGCGAACCAGTACGGAAACCCGGGCCAGTACGCGAACCAGGGTCAGTACGGAAACCCGGGTCAGTACGCGGACCAGGGCCAGTACGGAAACCCGGGCCAGTACGCGAACCCGGGCCAGTACGGGGCTTCCGGCGGCTACGCGCCTCCGGCCGGATACCAGGACCAGGGGTACTACGCCAAGCGCCGCTACACGGGGTCGTCGGAGTACTGACCGGATCCTCGCCACCCAGGAAACGGCTCGCGCGAAGCGACCGGCTCCTTGGGTTCTAGCGGTCCTCGCAGCACCTGCTACTTGCGGGAGTTGCGAGGACCGTGGCGTTTAGCGTCGAAGATGCTGCCGGGCTGAAGGTCAGGTTCCTGGAGGTGCCGCACCGGGCCGGGAAGATCGCGGTAGCGGCGGATGAGCTCGGCGTCGGGCGTGCGCTGGCCCGGTCGTGGGCGCTGGAGGCCGGCTTCGAGTCGCGTTACGCGGATCCGCGTGTCTGATAGCGCTAACATTTGCCCCGAGCGGCTTCTTGGCCGGCCGTAGGCCGCCGCCTGCCCTGGTACGTCGAAGAGGAAAGGTTCTTTCCATGCGCCAACCGGTCTCTCGCCGGAACGCCCTGACCACGTTCGGGTCCCTGGGAATCGCCGCGCTCGCGGGCTGTTCCAGCGGATCGGCGTCGGCCAGGAACCCGGTCTCCGCGCAGAACGCGATCTCAGCGCGCAACCCGGTCTCCGCGCAGAACGCGATCTCAGCGCGCAACCCGGTCTCCGCGCGGAACGCGCTCGGCGTGAACATCAACAGCGACGTGGGCACTTCGGACCTGGCCGACATGGCGGCGCTGTCGGCGCCGTGGCTGCGGGCCTTCTACCCGATGCCGGACGCGGACCAGGGAAACGTGGCGGACCAGCCGGTGATCCGCGAACTGCTGGAGGCCAAGGCGAAGGGGTACGGCGTCGCGCTGTCGCTGAAGTTCCGCTACTTCGACCAGCCGACCCCCGCGCCCGGGAGTCCCGCGATGTCCACCGCGCAGCGTCGGCTGGACGCCGTGCTGCAGGCGGTGATGGGCAAGGTCGATATCCTGACGGTCGGGAACGAGCCGTTCATCGAAGCCAGAAGCCAGGACCGGGACAGCACCGCCATCAACGTGTTCTACGAGACGCTGGCCAAGAGCGTCATCTCCTACCGGGCCCAGCACGGCGGCACCGCGACCCGGCTGTACATGGGCGCGCTCAACCACCTGGACGAGCCCGGCTGGCGCACCGCCGCCACCGAGCGCTGGATGCAGTTCGTGCGCGCCACCCCGGAACTCGACGGGACCGACATCCACCCCCACCTCCCGGCACCCGCCGCGGGCAACGACTACCTCGACTACGTCATCCCGCGCCTGCGCCCGGACCAGACGTTCCTGGCGACCGAGTTCTCGCTGGTGCTCCTCTGGAAGGCTCACCTGAGCGACACCGTCTCCAACCGGTTCGCCAGCCGCTATGGCCTCCCGGCCGGCACGCCGGTGTGGCAGGTCATCAGCGACGCCATCCACAGCCCGTTCCCCCAGCAGAAGTGGAACGACTTCCTGGCCATGTCCCCGTGGTTCGCCAGCCACAGCAAGTTCCTGCACAATCAGGTCACGAGATTTCGCGCGACCGGACGGCTGGCCGTGGCCTTCTACGGGCTGTCCCAGGGCAAGAGCATGGTCGCCCACAGTTTCGGCCCGCAGTCAACGCCCTGGCTGCTGGACAGCCTGTTCTGCCCGTACACGGTCCAGAAGGGGGCTGGCGGCGCGCCCGGCGAGACGACCGCGTGGGTCAGCGAGTTCCGTGCCCTCCAGGCCGGCAAGTCCTGATACACGCCCGTCGGCGGCCATCCGGCTTGCCGGGCCGTGATCGGCTGCTAGCTCCTTGTTTCCTTACCGGGTTTCCTTAATGGTGGGCGACGCGGAGATCCGGGTGGATATGGTCTGTTCGCCGCACGCGGTAGCCGTCCGGATCCGGGCGTGACCGCGCGGCGATCACCTTTCATCTCACCTAGGAGCAGGTTTGCAAGGCAGCAATGTGCCATTCCGGCTGGTCGTGACCGGAGGCGGGAGCGGAGGACACACGTATCCGGCGCTGGCGGCGGTCCGGTCGCTGCGGGCGCGGCTGGCGGCTGAGGGCCGTGAGCTCCGGGTTGTGTGGGCCGGGAGCGCCGGAGGCCTGGAGTCGCGGGTCGCCGCGGATGAGGATATCCCGTTCCGGCCGATCGCGACCGGGAAGCTGCGCCGGGCCCGGAACCCGCTCCGGATGATCACGATGACTAACATCCGGGACATGGCGCGGGTACCGGCCGGGTTCTGGCAGGCCTGCGGGCTGCTCCGGGAGTTCCGGCCGGACGCGGTTCTGGCGACCGGCGGGTACGCCGCGGTGCCGGTGGGGCTGGCCGCGTGGCTGCTGCGGTACCCGCTGGTGGTGCATGAGCAGACGGTGCGGCTCGGGCTGGCCAACCGGCTGCTGGCCCGGGGCGCGACCCGTATGGCGGTGACCTCCGACTCGACCGTTCCGCTGCTTCCCGGCCGGGCCCGGGCGTCGACGGTGGTGACCGGGAACCCGGTCCGTCCCGAGGTCCTCGGCGGGCACGGCGAGAAGGCGGTGGCCGCGCTCGGCTGGGCGGGCTGGACGCCGGGCCTGCCGGTCGTCTACGTGACCGGCGGCGCCCAGGGGTCGGCGCAGGTCAACTCCCTGGTGACCGGGATCCTGCCGTGGCTGCTGCGGGGAGCGAACGTGGTCCACCAGTGCGGCGCCCAGTCGGTGGACGCCATGAATGCCGCCGCCGCCGGGCTGCCGGCCGATCTCGCGGGTCGTTACCTGGTGACCGGGTTCATCGGCTCCGAACTGCCTGACCTGCTGGCCCTGACCGACGTCCTGGTGTCGCGCAGCGGGGCGGGCACGCTTACCGAGATCACCGCGCTCGGCAAGGCGTCCGTGCTGATCCCGCTGGCCAGTTCGGCGGGCAACGAGCAATGGCGGGGCGCCCGGCAGCTGGCCGAGTCCCAGGCCGCGGTGGCGCTGCTGGACGAGACGACGCCGGACGCGCTGCGCGCGGCGCTGGCGCCGTTGCTGGACGACCCGGCCCGGCGGGAGACCATCGCCGCGAACGCGAGGGCGCTCGGCCGCCCGCGGGCCGCCGAGGCGCTCGCCGACGTCGTGCTGGCCGCCGCGGCCCGCTGAGCGAAATCTTGGGGGAAGCCGGCCGGCCGCGTCTTCGGGGAAAGGCGCGCGGCCGGCCGGCGGAGGGAGAGCGGTCCAGGAGCAAGGGGGCACCCCCGGCACCGCTCGCGGAGAACCCTTTCGACGGTCCAGCCCGGGGTTCGCGGGACCGGCGACCGGGTTCGGGTCTCGGGTCAGCGTCCGCTGCCGTGTGGTCAGCGTGCGCTGTCGGACGTGTATAACCCCGGGCTCCCCAGTTGCATTCCGAGCTTATATAAGTTCCTTATGTGGTATGGGTCACAGCGGAAGCGCCGGGGGCATGATGTTCATCATTAATGGCGATGATGATTGCATATGCGATTAGTTATTGCCGTAACTGGCGCAATGCGGCCCCGGCTGCGACGATTAGCCCGTGGATAAGAGATATGAACTCTACTGCGTAGCGGATCCGCTGTTTTATGATTCCCCGGATAATTCCAGGTTTAACAGCGGGGAATTCAAGGCCGCATCCCGGCCGCTTCCGGATGGCTGGCAGAAATCTCCCAAGGGAGAATGGATCGTATGCCTTCCCCCGGGCGGAATGGTGGAGCGCTCGCAGGGCTGGAAAATCCACGTGTCGGCGGGCCTCGGCAACGCGGAACGGGTGCTTGAGCGGGTCTGGGAGTACTGCACCGGACGGGACATCTGCTTCAAGTACCTGCGCGGGAAGGTCTCGCTGCTGATGCGCAACGCCAAGTACGCGCCGCGCGGCGGCAGCGGGAAGTTCATCACCATCTATCCCGCCGGCGATGCGGAGTTCGGGCTGATCCTGGCCGAGCTTGACCTGCTCCTGAGCGGGGAGACGGGCCCGTACATCCTCAGCGACCTGCGCTACGGAGACGGCCCGCTCTACGTGCGCTACGGGGGCTTCACCGAGCGCTACTGCGAGGACGACGACGGCGAACTCGTGGCCGCCATCGAAGACGGCGAGGGCCGTCTCGTCCCCGACCGCCGCGGCCCGGTGTTCGCGGTGCCCGGGTGGGCGGAACTGCCAGGGTTCCTCGCCCCGCACCTGGAGGCCAGCAAGGCGGCCACGATGGCGGACCTGCCCTACCGGATCGAAGAGGCGCTGCATTTCTCCAACGGCGGCGGTGTTTACCTCGCGACCGATATCAGGACCGGGGAAAAGGTCGTTCTTAAAGAGGCCCGCCCCTTTGCCGGACTTTCCTCCGACGGCGCGGACGCGGTGGCGCGCTTGCGTCGCGAACGAGACATTCTTTCCGCGCTCGACGGGCTCGGCTGTGTTCCCGGGGTACGGGACTATTTCGAGCGGTCCGGTCACCATTTTCTGGTGCAGGAGTTCATCGAGGGAAAACCGCTGAACTCGTGCTACGCCGAACGGTATCCGCTGATCCAGGCCGACCCCGGCCCCGCCGAGACCGGGGCTTACGCCGGCTGGGCGCTGCGGACGAGCGCGGCGGTGGCGGACGCGGTGCGCCAGCTGCACGAGCGCGGCATCGTCTTCAACGACCTGCACATGTTCAACATCATGGTGCGGCCGGACGACTCGATCGTCCTGCTGGACTTCGAGGCGGCGGCCCGGGTCGAGGAAGGCAAGCGGCCGGTCATCGGCAACCCCGGCTTCGTCGCGCCGCGCGACCGGACGGGCTTCGGCATCGACCTCTACAGCCTCGCCTGCCTGCGGCTGGCCATGTTCCTGCCGCTGACGATGCTGCTCCCGCTCGACCGGGGCAAGGCGGCCGACTTCGCCGGGGCGATCGCCGAGCATTTCCCGGTCCCGGCCGGATACCTGGACGAGGCCGTCCGGGAGATCACGCGCGGCGTGGCCAAGGACCCGCGTGCCGCCGCGGCGAAGCTCCCCGCGGCGGCACGCGAACCAGCCGGGCCGGCCTTCACTTCGGACCCGCTGGGGCTGAAGGCCGCGGAGACCCTGCTCACCCGGTCGATCCTCGCCAGCGCCACGCCCGAACGCGCGGACAGGCTCTTCCCGGGTGACGTCCGGCAGTTCGGGGGAGAAGCCCTCGGCCTCGCCTACGGCGCCGCCGGGGTCCTGTACGCCCTTCAGCAGTCGGGCGCCGGGCGGTTCCCCGAGTTCGAGGACTGGCTGGCCTCCCGGGCCACGGCACCCGCCCCCGGCGTCAAGCTCGGGCTGTACGACGGCCTGGTCGGCGCGGCCTGCGTGCTGGCCCGTCTCGGACGGGTCGGCGACGCGCTCAAGGCGGCCGAGCTCTGCACCGGAGAACGGTGGGAGCGGCTGGGGTACGGGCTGCACGGCGGCACCGCCGGACTCGCGTTCGGCCTGCTGTACCTGGCGGACGTCGCCGGAGAGCCGGCGCTCGCCGACGCCGGGACGCGGGCCGCGGAACTCACCGCGAGCCGGCTGCCGGCCACGGGCCGCGGGCCGGCGCGGGCCGGCCTCATGCACGGCGCCTCCGGGCCGGCGCTCCTGTTCGTCCGGATGTACGCCCGGACGGGTGACCCCGGGTACCTCGATCTCGCCGCCGGGGCTCTCGGCCGGGAACTCGACGCCTGCGTCCCGGACCGGGACGGAGCACTCGTTGTCGACGAAGGGTGGCGCACGCTGCCGTACCTGGGCGACGGAAGCGCGGGAATCGGGATCGTGGCCCAGGAGTACCTGGCCCACGCCGGCGACGAGCGATTCGCCGAGGCGGTGCCGAGGATCCGCCGGGCGGCGCGGGCGCGGTTCTACGCGCAGTCCGGGCTGATGGCCGGCCGGGCCGGGATGATCTTCTCCCTGAGCCACGGCCCGGCCGCTGATGCCGGTGCCGCCGCCGAGGTCGCGGCTCATGTCCGCAGGCTCGCGTGGCACTCGGTTCCCTACGCGGGCGGTGCCGCGTTCCCCGGCGACAACCTTCTGAGGCTTTCCATGGACCTCGCCACCGGCACCGCCGGCGTGCTGCTCGCGCTGCACGCCGCGCGCTGCCCGGACGACGAGGGGCTGCCCTTCCTGGGCGCGAAGACGTCGCGGCACGCCGTGTCCGCGACTCCTGGCACTAGCGGGGGGAGGAGGTGAAAGTGATGGCACTTCTCGAGATGCAGGGCATGGAGGTTCGCGGCCACGGTCATGGTGGCGGTGGTGGCGGCGGCACGGCCAGCAGCCTGAGCGTGGCGCTATGCGACAGCGTAGCGAGCATCCTGCTCTGCCTGTAACGCCCATCACAGCGCCCTGTGCCCCGGGGCAGGGGACCTCACCCGGGGCACAGGAGCGCGCAACCGAGGGGAACGACATGGAGCCGGACCGGCCGCGAGTATTCCGGGGAGCGGTCTCCCCGGGTCCTCCGCTGCTGCGGAGGATGAGCGGGACGGTGCCGGCCTGGATCGCGCTGCTGGCGCTCGCGAGCGTGGCGAGCGCCGGCGCGGTGATCGCCCTGCCCGCCGTCGTCGGCCGCGGCGTCGACGCGATCCTGGCCGCCGGCGCCGCGGGGGCCGGCCGGGCAGACGGGGCCGGAACGGAAGAGCTGTGGACCTGGGTCGTCCGCTGCGCGGTGCTGACCGCGATCATGGCCTGCGGTGACGTACTCGTCCAGCTTGGCGCCGGGACCGTGACGGGGAATTGCACGGGATGGCTGCGGCATGAGCTTGTCCGGCACATCCTGGCCTGCGGCCCCAGGGTGACCGGGCGCTTCGCGCCGGGCGACGCGGTCAGCCGGCTCATCGGCGGCACGGTCGACGCCGCCGGGACACCGTGCGGCGCGGTGCTGGCGGTGACCGCCACCATCCCGGCGTTCGGCAGCGTGGCGGCACTGGGCCTCATCGATCCCTGGCTCGCGGTCACGTTCGCCGCCGGGATGCCGGCCGTGGTGCTCGCGCTGCGGTCGTTCCTCCGTGATACCTCCGACGCGGTCCTGCGCTACCAGCGGGTGCAGGGCACGATCACCGCTCACCTGGTCGCCACGATGACCGGAGCCCGCACGATCGCGGCCGCGGGAACCCGTGACCAGGAGATCGAGCGCGTGCTGGCGCCGCTTCCGCTGCTGCGGGAGCAGGGCTGCCGTACCTGGCGGGTTCAGGGCCGGATCGCCGCCCAGGGCGGCCTGCTCGTCCCCGTGCTGCAGGTTCTGGTGGTCGCGGCGGGCGGCGTCGAACTCTCCCGGGGCCGGATCAGCCCCGGCGAACTGCTGGCGGCCAGCCAGTACGCCGCCCTCGGCGCCGGGATCGGCGCGGCGACGGGGCAGGTCGCCCGGCTCGCCCGGGGACGGGCCGGGGCGGCCCGGATCGGCGGGCTGCTCGAGATACCCGCGCCCCCGCAGGGGAACTCGCCGCTTCCGGCGGGCGGAGGCCGGGTCGAGTTCCGGGGCGTGACCGTGCGCGCGGGCGGAGCGCCGGCCATCGATGACCTGAGCCTGGTCGTTCCGGCGGGCGCGGCCGTCGCCGTGGTCGGCCGGAACGGGGCCGGGAAGTCCACGCTGGCGGCGCTGGCCGGCCGGCTGGCCGACCCGGACCGCGGCGAGGTGCTCCTGGACGGGGTGCCGCTGCCGCGGCTGGCCGCCCCGCGGCTGCGCGCCGCCGTGACCTACGCGTTCGAACGGCCCGCGCCGCTGGGTGACACGGTCCGCGACACGATCGCCTACGGCCTGCCCGGCCAGGCGCCGGAGGAGACGATTGCGGCGGCAGCCCGCGCGGCCCGGGCCGAACCGTTCGTGCGGCGCCTGCCCGGCCGGTACCTGACCCCGCTGGCGGGCGTGCCGCTGTCCGGCGGGGAACACCAGCGGCTCGGGCTGGCCCGGGCCCTGGTCCGCGCCGCGGACGCGCGGGTGCTCGTGCTGGACGACGCGACGTCCAGCCTGGACACGGTGACGGCGATGGAAGTCAGCCAGGCGATCGCTGGGCTCCGCGGCGGCCGGACGACGATCATCGTGACGCACCGCGCGGCCACCGCGGCGGGCGCCGACCTCGTGGCCTGGCTGGAAGCCGGCCGGCTGCGCGGCCTGGCGCCGCACGAGGAGCTATGGACCGAGCCCGGGTACCGGGCCGTCTTCGGGGCCGGCCCGGGATGAGGAGAAGCCAGGGCCGGAACCCCGGGCGGTCGCGCCCGGCCCGGCTGATCACCGGGGTGACCGTGAGCTGCCTGCGGCGCCATCCCCGGGACGCGGCCTGGCTGGCCGTCTGGTCGGTGGTCGAGGTCGCTCCCGTGTTCGCGCTCGGCCGGGCGCTGTCGGGCGCGACGAACGCGTTCCTCGCCGGACCGGGGCACCTGGCCGCCGGGTTCGGCTGGCTCGGCCTGCTGGTCGCGGCCGCCGCGTTCGGGTCGGCGGGCGCCCGCCTGGCCTGCCGCAGGCTGGCCGCGCTGGTCGAGCCGCTCCGGGATGACCTGGTCCGCCGCATCGTGACCGGCGCCGTGCGCCGGTGCGTGGACGCCGGGGAGCCGCCGGATGACGGCGCCTGTGCCCGGATCTCGCACCAGACGGAGATCGTCCGGGACTCGTTCGGCGGCCTGCTGTCCGCGCTGCGCCTGTTCGTCTTCGTCGCCGGCGGCGCCCTGGCCGGGCTGGCGACGCTGCTGCCGGCGGCGATCCCGGTGACGATCGGCCCGCCGCTGATCGGCCTGGCGATCTTCGCCCTGCTGGTCGGGCCGCTCGTGCGCCGCCAGCGGGACTACGTCCTGACGGAGGAGGCGGTCGCCGCCGGCGGCACCAGGATCCTGACCGCGCTGCGGGACATCACCGCCTGCGGGGGCGAAGAGCAGGCGTACGCGGCGGTGTCCCGTGACGTCGACGCGCAGGCCCGCGCCACCCGCGGCGTCGCCCGGATGGCGGCGGCCCGGTCGCTGGCCGTCGCGGCGGGCGGCCTGCTGCCCGTGCCGCTCGTCCTGGCGGCGTCGCCGTGGCTCCTGCGCGGCGGGGCCAGCGCGGGCCAGGTCGTCGGGACCCTCGCCTATCTCACCGGGGGCCTCCAGCCGGCGCTGCACACCCTGGTCCAGGGGGTGGGGAGCAGCGGCGTTCGGATGGCGATCACGCTCGAGCGGATCCTGGAGGCGTCGGCTCCTGGCCGCGAGGACCGCGAAGGGCCCGGGGAGGAGCCCGGGGACGAGCCCGGGGAGACAGAGGCGCCGCGGGCCCGTGCGCCGGGCGTCCCGGACGGTGTCGAGCTGCGCGGACTGACGTTCGGTTACGGGCCGGGCGCGATACCGGTTATCCGTGACCTGGACCTGGTCATTCCCGACGGGGATCACCTGGCGGTCGTCGGCCCGAGCGGGGTCGGGAAGTCGACCCTCGCCGCCCTGATCGCGGGGACGCTCACCCCTGGTGCCGGGGAGGTCCGGCTGGGCGGGGTTCCGCTGGACCGGCTCGGCCCGCGCGAGCTGCCCGGCCGCCGGGTCCTCATCCCGCAGGAGGCCTACGTCTTCGACGGAACCCTGGGCGAGAACCTCGCTTACCTGAACCAGGATGCCACCACGGCCGACCTGGACCAGGCCGTCGGCGCGGTGGGCATGCGAGATCTGGCCGAACGGATCGGCGGTTACACCGCCGTCGTCGGCCCGGCGGTCCTGTCGGCGGGGGAACGTCAGCTGATCGCGCTGGCACGCGCGTACCTGTCACCCGCCCGCCTGGTGCTGCTGGACGAGGCGACCTGCCATCTGGACCCGGCGGCGGAGGCGGTGGCCGAGCGGGCCTTCGCGGAGCGGCCGGGGACGCTGGTGGTGATCGCGCACCGGATGAGCTCCGCGCTGCGGGCCCGCCGGATCCTCGTGCTCGACGGCGACCGCGCCGACGCCGGATCGCACGACGCCCTGCTGGCCGACTCCGCCCTCTACCGGGACCTCGCCGGGTACTGGGATCAGGGCCGGGCCGGCCGGGGACGGGACCGGGCGGGTCAGAGCCAGCCCGCGCCCTCGGCCTTACGGATGGCGTCCACGCGGGTCCGGGCGCCGGTCTTGCCGATCGCCCGGGAGATGTAGTTGCGGACTGTTCCGACCGCCAGGTACAGCTCGCTGGCGATCTCCAGGTCCGGGGCCCCGGCGGAAGCCAGCCGCAGGACGTCGATCTCGCGGCTGGTGAGCGGGCTGGCCGTGACGGCGAGGGCGGAGAAGGCCAGGTCGGGATCGAGGGCCTTGCCGCCCGAGGCGACCCGCCCGACCGCCTCGGCGATCCGGTCCGGGGAGGACTCCTTCCCGACGAAGCCGTCCGCTCCCGCCGCGACCGCCTCGCGCAGCCTGCGAGGGCTGTGGCTGTAGGCCATGACGACCGAACCGCATCCCGGGACCGCGCAGCGCATCTCCCGGACCAGCCGGAACTCGTCTCCGGCGATTTTCTCGTCGATGACGGCCACGTCCGGCCGTGACACGAGCGCGGCCGGCAGGATGAGCTCGCCCCGGTCCAGTTCGGCGACGACCTCGCAGTCAAGCTGCCCGGTCAGGAGGGCGACCAGCCCGCCCCGCATCAGAGCGACGCTTTCCGCCACCAGCATCCGGATCACAGGCAACCCCTCTCGCGCCTGAAACTGCTTCGCCACCCGTATCCCCACATCGATACTGAACTGAATGTATCTCCCTGTATGCGTACTGTCGCGGGCAGATTAACGGGCTCTCATGGCCCGGCATCCCGGTCGCCCGTGCCCGCGCCCGCGCGCCGGGCCGGGGATGAAAGAGCTTTCACCACGTCGGCAAGCATCAACGGGCCTGCGGCGCGCTCATAATGGGTGTACGTTCACGCAATTGCGTGGTGCTGAATCTCGGTGGGGGGATCGTGGCGCGCCAGGGAACGCTTCAGTGGCAGACGGCGATGGCAGTACCGCCGCGTTTTTCTCTCTCGCGCATTCTCGGGACCGGCGGGCGGACCGGGCCGGGGCGAACCGGACCCGCCGAGGTCAGCGGTCCGGCTAGGCGCGACCTGCGTCTGCCCGGCCGCCTGGCGGCCGTTTTCTTTGCCAGTTCCGGCGTTCTCGTGCTGCTGACGCTGCCCATGCCGGTGCCGGGGCTGGACGTTCCCGTGATGGCGGCGGTGGGCGTCGCGGCGCTCGGGACCGGGGCCGCCGCCTGGGTTCTGCCGTGGGAGAGGTGGTCCCAGCGAGCCACCCTCCTGCTCATGGCCCCGGCGTTCACCCTGATCGCGCTGACGGACACCTTCGGGGCGAACGCGGCCGGGCCGGGCGGTCCGCAGCCGTACGGGGTGTTCCTCCTGGTGGCCTTCGTATGGCTGGGGATGGCCCATCCGCCGCTCACGTCCGCGGCCCTGGCGCCGTTCGCCGCCCTGGCCTGCGTGCTGCCCGGGTTCTCGCTGCAGGCGGACGCCAGGGTCCGGCTGCACTCGGCCGCGCTCATCATCCCGCTGTGCGTCCTGGTAGGGGAAGGGGTCGCCTGGGCCGCGGCGCGGCTGGACCGGACGGAACCCGTCCCGCGGCGGGAGAGCCGGAGCGGGCGCCTGGCCGGCCGCGCCGGGGCGGGCGGCCGGCTTCTCACGCTGGTCTCCCATGAACTGCGGACCCCGATCACCGTCTGCCGCGGGTACCTGGAGGTGCTGGAGGACGGAGCGGGCGAGCGGGAGGTGCGGGAGGTCAAGGACACCCTCATCGGCCAGCTGGACCTCATGGCCCGCCTGGTGGAGGACCTGACCACGCTGGCGCTGGCGGACGACGCGGCGCGCCTGAGACTGGAGGCCCTGTCCCCGCGCCGGTTCGCGGACGGTGTCGCGAAACAGGCGGAACCCCTCCTGGGGGCCCGGTTCCGCGCCGAACCCGGCGGGCCGGACGGGACGCTGCTCGCCGACCCCCAGCGCCTGAGCCAGGCCGTCCTCAACCTGCTGCGGAACGCCGCCGAGCACACCGAGGGCACCGGGCCCGTGTGGTTCCGCGTACGGGCCGACTCCGCGGGCTGCCGGTTCGAGGTGGCCGATCAGGGCGGCGGCCTGCCCCGCGGCACCGAGGAGACCGTGTTCGAGCCCTTCCGGACGGCCTCTCCCGCGACTGGCGGAACGGGCCTGGGCCTGTCCATCGTCCGGGGGGTCGCCCGGGCGCACGGCGGCGAGGCGGGTGTCGACAACCGGCCCGGCCGCGGGGCGACCTTCTGGATCTGGGTGCCGCGTTGAACGTACTGGTCGTCGAGGACGAGGAGCGCATCGCTTCGTTCGTGGAAAAGGGGCTCCGGGCCCACGGGTACGTCGTCCTGTGGGCCCAGAGCGGCCGGGAGGCGCTGGAACTGGCGGTCCGGCCGGACATCTCGCTGGTGATCCTCGACCTCGGGCTCCCCGACATGGACGGGCTCGACGTGATCAGGAGCCTGCGCGGGTGCGGGTTCACGGTTCCCGTCCTGGTGCTGAGCGCCCGGGCGCGCGTGGCCGACCGCGTCGAAGGGCTGAACGTCGGGGCCGACGACTACCTGGCGAAGCCGTTCGCGTTCGAGGAACTCCTGGCCCGGGTCCGGGCGAACCTGCGGTACCGGTCGAGCGTCGCGTCCCGCACGGTTCTGCGCACGGCCGGCCTCTCGGTCGACCTGCTGGAACGGAAAGTGACGGCCGAGGGCCGGGAAGTGTCCCTGTCCAGCCGGGAGTTCTCCCTGCTGAAGGCCTTCGCCGCCCATCCCGGCCAGGTTCTCTCCCGGCCGGAACTGCTCTCCATGGCCTGGGGCATGGACTTCGACCCTGGCACGAACCTCGTCGACGTTTACGTCCGTTACCTCCGGCGCAAGCTCGGCCGGGCGGTGATCGAGACGGTGCCCGGCGCGGGCTACCGGATGCCCGGCGGCTGAGGCGCGGCCCGCGGGCGCCGCGCGCCGGCGGGACGGGGACGAAGCGCCTCACCTCGCCGTTCACAAGCCATTAATGAAAATCTTCACAAATGGCTTGTGATGATTTCATAGGCAAATAATGATGGCTATGGGTCGGCTTGACCCCTCCTATGTGTAAACTTCGGTACGTGGATAGGGGCTATGAGCTCTACTGCGTGGCTAATCCGTTGTTCTATGAGTCTCCGGTTAAGTCCCAGTGGGGTGACGGGGATTTCACAGCTCTCGAACTTCCCGAGGGGTGGAAGAGCGGGGGCAAGGGCGAGTGGATTATGTGTTCCCCGCCCGCCGGGCTGAAGCGCTCGCAGGGGTGGAAGGTGCATGTCTCCGCCTGTCTGGATAATGCCGAAGAGATTCTTGGCCTGGCCGGGAAATACTGCTTCGACCGGGAAATTCCGTTTAAGTACCTGCGCGGCAAGCCGTCGGTGCTGATGCGCAACGCCAAGTACGCGTCGCGCGGGGCCAGCGGGAAGTTCATCACCATTTACCCGCGCGACGACGCCGAGTTCGAGCGCATCCTGGCCGGCCTCGGCCCGATGCTGGCCGGGCAGGCCGGCCCGCGGATCCTCACCGACCTGCGCTACGGCGACGGCCCGCTCCACGTCCGCTACGGGGGCTTCAGCGAGCGCTACGTCGAAGACGACAGCGGCGAGCTCGTGACCGCCATCGAGGACGAGTCCGGGCGGCTGGTCCCGGACCGCCGCAAGCCGGTGTTCAGCGTTCCCGAATGGGTGGAAATGCCGGACTTCCTCGCCCCGCACCTCGCGGAGGCCAGGAAGACCACGATGGCGGACCTCCCCTACCGGGTCGAGCAGGCGCTGCATTTCTCCAACGGCGGCGGTGTTTACCAGGCAATTGACACCAGGACCGGCGATAAAGTCGTCCTTAAAGAAGCCAGGCCGTTCGCCGGATTGTCTTCCGACGGCGCGGACGCGGTCGTGCGACTGCAGCGTGAACGGGATATCCTGCGGCAGCTGAGGGGAATCCCGTCGGTTCCCGCGGTCCGCGACTATTTCGAGCGCGGCGGCCACCATTTCCTGGTGCAGGAATTCATCGAGGGCAAGCCGCTGAATTCTACCTACTCCGAGCGGTACCCGCTGATTCAGCTTGAGCCCGGCTCCGAGGAGATCGCGTCCTACACGGACTGGGCGCTGCGGACGAGCGCGGCGGTGGCGGACGCGGTGCGCCAGCTGCACGACCGCGGCATCGTCTTCAACGACCTGCACATGTTCAACATCATGATGCGGCCGGACGACTCGATCGTCCTGCTGGACTTCGAGGCGGCCGCCCGGGTCGAGGAAGGCAAACGGCCGGTCATCGGCAACCCCGGCTTCGCGGCGCCGCGGGACCGGGCCGGCTTCGACATCGACCTCTACAGCCTCGCCTGCCTGCGGCTGGCCATGTTCCTGCCCCTGACCACCCTGATCCCGCTCGACCGGGGCAAGGCGGCGGAGCTGGCCGGGGTCATCGCCGGGCTGTTCGGAGTGCCGCGCGACTACCTGGACGAGGCCGTCCGGGAAATCGAGGGCGCCGGACCGGCGGCGGACTCCGGAACGCGGCCGGCGGCCGGGCAGGCCCGGGAGACCGAGCCGGAGATCATCACGGCCGAGACCGAGCGCCAGGCGTTCACGGAAGATCCCGAGACGCTGAAGGCCGCGGAGGCCTCGCTGATCCGGGCCATCCTGGCCACCGCCACCCCCGAACGGGCCGACCGGCTGTTCCCCGGGGACATCCGGCAGTTCACCGGCGAGGGTCTCGGCCTCTCCCACGGCGCCGCCGGGGTCCTGTACGCCGTGGAGCGGGCGAGCGGCCGGCGGTTCCCCGAGTACGAGGAATGGCTGCTCGCCCGGGCCACGGCACCCGGATCCGGCACCATGCTGGGCCTGTACGACGGGCTCGCCGGGGCCGCGTTCGCGCTGGCCCATCTCGGACGGGCCGGCGACGCCCTCAAGGTGGCCGATATCTGCGTCAGCGAGCGGTGGGAACGCCTCGGCCCCGCCCTGGGCAACGGCACCGCCGGCCTCGCGCTGACCCTGCTCTACCTGGGGGAGACCGCCGGGGAGCCGTCCCTGACCGAGACCGGGCTGCGCGCCGCGGAGATTACCGCCAGCCGGGTGAAGGACGCGCCCGCCAGCGACGGCAAGCCCGGGAGGGCCGGCCTCATGCGCGGCTCAAGCGGCCCCGCCCTGCTGTTCGTGCGGATGTACGAGCGCACCGGCGACCGCGGCTACCTTGACCTCGCCGCGGACCTGCTCCGGCGCGACCTCGACGCGTGCGTGACCGACCGCAAGGGCGCTCTCGCCGTCAACGAGGGCTGGCGCACCATGCCGTACCTGGCGGACGGCAGCGCCGGAATCGCGCTCGTCGCGCGGGAGTACCTCCGCCACCGGCAGGACGGGCCCGGCGGCGAGCGGTTCGCCGCCGCCGTGCCCCGGATCCTGCGGGCCGCCCGGGGGCCGTTCTACGCCCAGTCCGGGCTGATGGCCGGCCGGGCCGGGCTGCTCCTGGCGCTGAGCCAGGCGGGGGAGGACGAGGTCCTCGCCCCCGGCGTCGCCGACCAGATCCGGCGGCTGGAGTGGCACGCGATTCCCTGCTCCGGCGGGACCGCGTTCCCCGGCGACAACATGTTCAGGCTTTCCATGGACCTGGCCACCGGGACGGCCGGCGTGCTGCTCGCGTTGCACGCGGCGCGCCGTCCGGACGAGGCCGGGCTGCCCTTTCTGGGCCCACGATCGCCGTCGGCACGCCGTGTCGTCGGTGGGTAGTACCAGCAATCCAAGGAGGTAAACGATGGAGCTTCTCAACATGCAGGCCCTCGAGGTCCGCGAGGACAACGAAGCCGGCCGTTCCGTGGCGAGCGGGCTGAGCGTCGCGCTGTGCGACAGCGTGTCCAGCGCCGCCCTGTGCCTCTAAGCACGCGCGATCAGCTGAGCTGATTCGCGAAACCTGTGCCCCGGGCGCTCAACCCGCCCGGGGCACAGGCGCCGGAAACCCCGTGAGGAAAGTAATGTCACCCGACCGGCTGCTGCGGCGCATGACCGGAACGATACCGGTCTGGGTCGCGATGCTCGCACTGGCCAGCACCGCGAGTGCCTGCGCCACGACATTGCTGCCCGCTGCCATCGGCAAGGCCATCGACGTGCTGCTGCGGACCATGAGCGGCCACGCGTCGGTGCTGTCCCTCTGGGACTGGGTGGGCTGCTGCACGCTGCTCACCGTCCTCAGCGCCGCCGGCGAGGCCTTCACCCAGTTCGGGACCGGGACGGTCACCGGCAACTGCAGCGGGTGGCTCCGGCACGAACTGTTCCGCCACATCCTGGCCTGCGGCCCCCGGCTTACCGGCCGCTTCGCGCCGGGCGACGCGGTCAGCCGCCTGATCGGCGGCACGGCCGAGGCGGGCGGCGCTCCCGTCGGCACCGTCCTCACCCTCACTTCCACCATCCCGTCGATCGGCAGCGTGGTGGCGCTGGCCCTCATCGACCCCTGGCTCGCGGTCGCCTTCCTGGCCGGGATGCCTCTCGTGGTGCGCGTGCTGCGCTCCTTCATGCGCAACACCTCCGACGCCTACCTCCGCTACCAGCAGACCCAGGGCACGATCATCGCCCACCTGGTCGCCACGATGACCGGAGCCCGCACGATCGCGGCCGCCGGAACCCGCGAGCGGGAGATCGGGCGCGTCCTGGAGCCGCTGCCCCGGCTCCGGGCCCAGGGCGAGCGCACCTGGCAGATCCAGGGGCGGGTCCAGGCGCAGAGCAGCCTGATTATCCCGCTGCTGCAGGTGCTGGTCGTCGCGGTCGGCGGATTCGAGCTTTCCCGGGGACAGGTCAGCCCCGGCGGGCTGCTGGCGGCGGCCCAGTACGCGGCTCTCGGCGCCGGGATCGGCGCGGCGGTCGGCCAGATCAGCCGTCTCGCCCGCGGCCGCTCGGGCGCTACCCGGGCCGCCGAACTGCTCACCGTGCCCGAGCCCCGGCAGGGAACCGAAACCCTGCCGCCCGGCAGGGGCCGCGTCGAGTTCCGGGGCGTGAGCGTGCGCATCGGCGACTCGACCGCGATCGAGGAACTCGACCTGGTCATCCCGGCCGGCTTCGACGTCGCGGTGGTCGGCGAGGCCGGGGCGGGCAAGTCCACCCTCGCCGCGCTGGCCGGGCGGCTGGCCGACCCGGACCGGGGCGAGGTCCTCCTGGACGGGGTTCCGCTGAAGCACCTGGCCCTGTCCGAACTGCGCGAGGCCGTGACCTACGCGTTCGAGCGGCCCGCGCTGCTGGGACGCACCGTCCGCGACATGATCGGCTTCGGCCTGCCCAGCCGTCCGTCCTACGCCGACATCACCTCCGCGGCCGAGGCGGCCCGGGCCCTGCAATTCCTGCGGCGCCTGCCCGAACGGGACCTGACCATCCTGTCGAAGGTGCCGCTGTCCGGCGGCGAGCACCAGCGGCTCGGCCTGGCCCGGGCGATGGCCCGCGCGGACCGGTCGCGGCTGCTCGTCCTCGACGACGCGACCTCCAGCCTGGACACGGTGACGGCGATGCAAGTGAACCAGGCCCTGACCGAACTGCACGGAGACCGGACCAAGATCATCGTGACCCACCGGGCCGCCACGGCGGCCGACGCCGACCTCGTGGCCTGGCTGGAAGCCGGCCGGCTGCGCCGCCTGGGACCGCACGCCGAACTGTGGCGCGACCCCGGTTACCGGGCGGTCTTCGGGGCGGACAAGGCGGATGCCGCATGACCGCCGGGACCCGCGCGACCGCGGAGCGGCACGAGCACTCGTTCGCGCAGGAGCGCTCTCACACCAGGCCGGCCCGCCTGGCCACCTCGGTCCTCGGGCAGTACCTGCGGCGCCACCCGAAGGACACGGGCCTGCTGATCGTGTGGTCCGCGGTCGAGGTGCTGCCGACCTTCGCGCTGGGCCGGACGCTGGACGAGGCCACGAACGCCTTCCTCGCCGGCCGCCTTCTGACCGGCTTCGGCTGGCTGGGCGTGCTGATCGTCGCGGCGGGGATCGGCGCGGCCGGAGCCCACCTGGCCTACGGCCGGCTCGCCGCCATCGTCGAGCCGCTCCGCGACGACCTGGTTCGCCGCATCGTGACCGGGGCGGTGACCGGCGCCGTGGCCGGGGGACCCCCGGACGACGGCGCCACGGCCCGGATCTCGCACCAGACCGAGATCGTCCGCGACGCGTTCGGCGGACTGGTGACGTCGCTGCGCATGTTCGTCTTCGTCGCGGGCAGCGCCCTGGCCGGGCTGGCGACCCTGATGCCGGCGGCGCTGATGATCACGGCGGTCCCGCTGCTGGCCGGGCTGGTGATCTTCACGGCGCTGGTCAACCCCCTCATCCGGGCCCAGCGGGAGTACGTGCTTTCCGAGGAGGCCGTCGCCTCGGGCGCCACCACGGTCATGGGCGCGCTGCGGGACATCACCGCCTGCGGCGGCGAGAGCCAGATGAACAAGGTGATGAGCCGCCGGGTGGACGCGCAGATCCACGCCAGCCGGGCCGTCGCCCGCATCTCCGCCGCCCGGTCGATCGCGGTCGCGGCCGGCGGCCTGCTGCCGGTCCCCATCGTCCTGGCGTCGGCGCCCATGCTGCTGCACGGAGGGGCCAGCGCCGGCCAGATCGTGGGCGCCCTGGCCTACCTCACCGGCGGCCTGCAGCCCGCGCTGAACAACCTGGTCCAGGGCGTGGGCAGCAGCGGCGTCCGGATGGCGATCACCCTGGACCGGATCCTGGAGGCGGCCCCCGAAGCGGAAGAGACCGACGAGGTCAGCTGGGCCGACACCCCGCGGCGGCGCGGCACCCGCGGCGACGTCGAGCTGACCGGAGTGACCTTCAGCTACGGGCCCCAGGCGGCGCCGGCCGTCAGCGACCTGAACCTCGACATTCCCGACGGGGAGCACCTGGCGATCGTCGGCCCGAGCGGGGCCGGCAAGTCGACCCTGGCCGCCCTGATCACGGGCATGCTGGCCCCCACCACCGGGGACATCCGGCTGGGCGGGCTCGTCCCGTACCGGCTGGATCCGTCCCGGCTGGCCGACCGCCGGGTACTCATCCCGCAGGAGGCCTACGTCTTCGACGGGACGCTGGGCGAGAACCTGGCCTACCTGAACCCGAACGCCACCCGGTCCGACCTGGACCACGCCGTCGACGCGCTGGGCATGAGAAGTCTGGCCGAACGGATCGGCGGTTACAGCGCCGACGTCGACCCCACGGTCCTGTCGGCGGGGGAGCGGCAGCTGATCGCGCTGACCCGGGCGTACCTGTCACCCGCGCGGCTGGTGCTGCTGGACGAGGCCACCTGCCACCTGGACCCGGGGGCGGAGGCGGTAGCCGAGACGGCCTTCGCGGAGCGGGAGGGCACGCTGGTGGTGATCGCCCACCGGATGAGCTCGGCGCTGAGGGCCGGGCGGATCCTGGTGCTCGACGGGGACCGCGCCGTGACCGGCACGCATGACACGCTGCTGCACGGCTGTGATCTCTACCGGGACCTGTTCGGCTACTGGGAGCGCACGGAGGCCCCGTCCAGCATCGGGGCCCGGCCCAGCCGGAAGGCCCTGGACAGCGGCCCGATGCCGAAGATCCCCAGCACGACCGAGCCCGCCCGGGACATCGATGACGCCCTGGGAAGCATCAGCGTGTCAGAGCCAGCCCGCCCCCTGGGCCTTGCGAATGGCGTCGGCCCGCGACCGGGTGCCGGTCTTCCCGACGGCCCGGGAGACGTAGTTGCGGACGGTCCCGATCGCCAGGTACAGGTTCCGGGCGATTTCCGCGTCCGGAACCCCGTCGGCGGCCAGCCGCAGGACGTCGATTTCCCGGCTGGTGAGCGGGCTGGCGGGAGCGTTGAGAGCGCTGAAGGCGAGATCGGGGTCCAGCGCCTTGCTCCCCGAGGCGACCCGCAGGACGGCGTCGGCGATCTTGGCCGGGGACGATTCCTTCCCGAGGAATCCGTCCGCGCTCGCCGCGACCGCCTCGCGTAGCCGGCCCGGGCTCCCGCTGCTGGCCATGATGACCGAACCGCACTCCGGAACCGCCTGCCGCAGTTCCCGGATGACGCGGAACTCGTCCCCGGCGATCTTCTCGTCTATCAGCGCCACGTCCGGATGGGACGCCCGCGCGGCGGGCACGATCGACTCCGCCCGGTCCAGTTCCGCCACGAATTCGATGTCAAGCTGCCCCGCCAGGAGCGTCAGCAGCCCCGCCCGTATGAGTGGCACGCTCTCCGCGACCAGTGCCCGGATCACAATCCGTCCCTTCCCCACCAATACCCACCGTAAGCCGCGCCCCCGCACGTCTCCCCATATGAGCCCGCAGGCTACAGGATTTATTGGATCAGTGGGGTTGGTCCCGGTGTGACCAGTTCGCGGCAGTGGAAGGCGGTGCGGGGGAGGAACGAAGAACCGTTCGGGAAAAAGATTTTGAGTTTGCCGCTCAGTACAGGCCCGGGCGGCGGTCGGCCAGATAGGTTCCCCGGGCCGCGAGGGGGACATCCGCGATGATCAATTCCTCGTCGTCCGGGCCGGCGCTCGCGAGCACCTCGCCGCCCGGACCGCAGATCACGCTCAGCCCGCCGTAGGTGAAAACGGGGTCGGCGCCGCAGTAGTTCGCGTAGACGACGCCGCAGCCGTTTTCGCAGGCCCGGGCCCGTACGAGGAGCTCCGGAACCTCCTCGAAGCCCCGCATGTTCGCGGTGGGAACCAGGACCGCCCGGGCCCCTCCGACCGCCAGGCGGCGCACCGCCTCGGGGAACTCGACGTCGTAGCAGACGAGCATCCCGATACGGATATTACGAAATTCGAACGTCTCGGGCGGGTCGGGACTCGGGACGAACAGTTCCCGGTCCAGGTCGCCGAAAAGATGCGTCTTGAGGTGCCGTCCGAGCCGGACTCCGTCGGCGCCGGTCAGGGTGACGGCGTTGTAGACGCCGCCGGGAACGGGCGCCGGGACCGGATGCCCCCAGGCGACCGCGATCCCGTGCCTGACGGCGATGTCCGCGACCTGCGCCTCCACGTCGGCGGCCCGCGCGGCGTGGAGGCGGGCCCCGGCCGGGTCGAGCCCGTAGCCCGACGTGAGCATCTCCGGCGTGACCAGCACCGCGGCGCCGCGGGCCGCCGCCCCGGCGGCCGCGTCCGAGAGCCGGCGGAGGTTCCCCCCGGTGTCGGAGACCGCCGGAGCGCACTGCCACGCGGCGACCCGCAGGACCCCGCCCGAACCCTCGCTCGCGCTCCCGTCCAAGGCGGCGCTCACTCGCCGAGGTCGATCGGGGCCAGGTCGTCGTAGAGGTCGCCCGGGCCGGGGTTGTCCGGGTGGGACGAGCCGCCGAAGTGCGCCATGACGCCCCAGACGGCGTTCAGGGCGGTCTGGACCGCTCCTTCGGCCCACGCCGGGGTGAAGGAGACGTCGTCGCCGGCCAGGAAGACCCCGCGCTCGGCGGCGGGCAGCCGGTCCTGCATGAAGTGGGAGTACATGCGGTGGTTGTACCGGTAATGCCCGGGCAGCGCGCCCTTGAAGGCGCCGAGGAAGTTGGGGTCGTCCTCCCACGAGACCGTCACCGGGTCCCCGACGATGTGGCTCGCGATGTCGACGTCCGGATAGATCTTGCCCAGGGCGTCGAGCGAGAGCTTCACCCGCTGGTCGACGTTGTAGGGCAGCATCTTCAGCGAGTCCGACATCCACGAGTAGGTCAGGCAGATCACGGCGGGCCGGCCCGGGCCGTTGTCGAACAGGTACGTGCCCCGGGTGATCCGGTCGGTCAGCGTCATCCCCAGCGTCGGGCGGCCGGTGTGCGGGTTGATGTCGTTCCAGAACGGCCGGTCGACCATCACGAACGTCTTCGACGACTGCATGTACCGGGTGCGGTCCAGCGCCATCCACAGTTCCTGGGAGAACAGGCTCTCGTCGCAGTCGATCTGGGTGGTCAGGAGCCAGCTCTGGCAGGTGGCGAGGACCGCGTCGTGGGTGCGGCTGGCGCCCCAGCGGTCGCGGATGGTGAACGAGCTGCCGGGATGCCGGGAGATGGCCGACACGGCCGGGCGCGGGACGCCGCCGTGGAGGCTCTCCAGCGTCGTGCCCTCGGGCCACGGGCTGCGCGGGCTGACCGGGAGCGTCCACAGGCCCCGGGGGAGCTGTTCGGCCCCGCCGGTGATCAGCCGCTGGTAGCTGTCGCAGTTCGTGATCACGACCCGGAGGATCTCCAGCATGGAGTTCGGGAAGTCGGAATCCCACCCCCCGGTGCCGAAGCCCACCATGCCGAACATTTCGCGGTACCGGAACGGCAGCTTCGCGAACGCCTCCGACGTGGCGACGAAATCGTAGAAGGTCCGGCCGTCCCATTCCGGCACGAGCTTGTTCCAGCGCTTCTTCAGCTCCCCGACGTCGCGGGCGCGGATCGCGTCCTGCAGCCCCTCGAAGCCGATCTCGGACAGGGCGTCGTCCCAGGCCTGAGCGACCTCGGTGAACTGCGGCGGCAGGTCCTCCAGCGACCGGCCCTGGTACGTCTGGCCCGCGATGTTGATGACCGTGCTGCCGGCCGCCTCGGTCAGCGGGTTCGGGAACGGCTCGCTTTTGAGCCCGAGCCGGTCGGCGTAATGGAAGAACGACGTGCCCGAGACCGGGAACCGCATGCCGCCGAGTTCCGCGACGACGCTGTCGGAGCCCCCGAACCGGTGCGAGCGCAGGCGCCCGCCGATCCGGGCGGGCTCGTAGATGACCGGGCGCAGCCCCAGTTCCATGAGCTCGTAGGCGGCGACCATGCCGGCCACCCCCGCCCCCAGGACGGCGACGGAGGCGCCGTGGGACCAGTCCGGCAGCGAGCCCCGGCCCGCGCGGTGGCGCAGCCAGGTGTCGTAGGCGAAGGGGAAATCGGGGCCGAAGACCGTGACCGGCCCGGTGCTCCGGGGCTCCGGGCGCGGCGCGTTCATGGATCCGCTCATGTGCCCGATGCTACGGCCTGGTGTTACTGGAGCCCCGAGCGGACCGAGGTGATGCGGTGGGTATTGAACCCGAGCCAGTGCATCCGGCCGATGTAGCGCGCATGCTCGACCTTGAGGCACCGGTCCATGATCACGGTCAGGCCGCCGGCCTCGGCGATCTTCGCCCCTTCCTCGCTGATCACCCCGAACTGGGTCCACAGGGTGCCCGCGCCGATCCGGGCCGCCTCCCGGGCGATGCCCGGCACGGCGTCCGGGGCGCGGAACACGTCCACGATGTCAACTTTTTTCGGTATTTCGGTGAGGCTCGGATAGGACTTCTCGCCCAGGATCTCGGTCTCCCGGGGATTGACCGGGATGACCTCGTAGCCGTGCCGCTGGAGGTAGTAGCCGACGAAGTAGCTGGACCGCAGTTCCTTGGGCGAAAGCCCTACGATCGCGATCGTCTTCGCCCCGTGCAGCACCCGCTGGATCGCCGCCGGGTCCTGGTACTCGCCGAGGTTGAAAGTCACAGTGCCGCCACCTTCGCGAATCCCTGCTCCAGGTCCCAGATCAGGTCGTCCACCGACTCGGTGCCGACCGACAGCCGTACCGTCCCGGCGCCGACGCCCGCCGCCCGCAGCTCGTCGTCGCTGAGCTGGCGGTGCGTCGTGGACGCCGGATGGATGATGAGGCTCTTGGCGTCGCCGACGTTGGCCAGGTGCGACCAGAGCGTCACCCCCCGGATGAGGTCCTGCCCGCCGGTCCGGCCGCCCGCGCAGTCGAAGGAGAACACCGCGCCCGCGCCCTTCGGCAGGTACTTCTCGGCCAGCGGCCTGTACCTGCTGGTCTTGAGTCCCGGATAGGTGACGTTGCTCGCCAGCTCGTGATTCTCCAGGAATTCCGCGACCCGGAGGGCGTTGGCGACGTGCCGTTCCATGCGCAGGCTCAGCGTCTCCAGGCCCTGCAGGAACAGGAACGCGTTGAACGGCGACATGGTCGCGCCCAGGTCCCGGAGCGTCTCCGCCCGGAGCTTCATCAGGTACCCGTACATGCCGAACGTCTCGTGGAACTGCAGCCCGTGGTAGGCCGGAGACGGGTCCGCTACCACCGGGAACCGGCCGTTGGACCAGTCGAAAGTCCCGGCCTCGGTCACGACGCCGCCGATCGACGTGCCGTGGCCGCCGATGAACTTGGTCGCCGAGTGGATCACGATATCAGCGCCGTACTCGATCGGGCGGCACAGGTACGGCGTCGCGAACGTGTTGTCCACGACCAGCGGGAAGCCGTTCTCGTGCGCGATGCCGGCGAGCGTCTCGATGTCCAGGACATTCCCGCCGGGGTTGCCGATGGTCTCGCCGTAGAACGCCTTGGTGTTCGGTTGCACGGCGTCCCGCCAGGCATCGACGTCATCGGGGTCGACCCAGGTCAGCTCGATGTTCATCTTGCGGAACATGTGCTTGAGCTGGTTCACGGTGCCGCCGTACAGCGCCGAGGACGAGACGACGTGGTCGCCCGGCTCCAGCATGGTGAACAGCGCGCCCGCCTGCGCGGCGATCCCGCTGGCGAAGGCCACCGCGCCCGAGCCGCCCTCCAGGCTGGCGATCCGCTCCTCGAGCGCCGCGACCGTGGGATTCATGATCCGCGAGTAGGTGTTCCCGTACTCCTGCAGGTTGAAGTAGGCCGCCGCCGACTCGGGATCTTCGAAGACGTAGCTGGACGTCTGGAAGATCGGCACCGCGCGGGCGCCGGTGTTCGGGTCGGGCCGCTGCCCGGCGTGCAGCTGCCGGGTCTCGAAGCCATACTCCCGGGCCTCTTCGGTCACTTCTGGTTCGCCTCCAGGAACTTCCGGACGATGGGTATCTGCCGCGCTTCCTCCAGCAGGAAGCAGTCGTGGCCGTACGGGGCGTCGATCACGTGCGATTCGACCGGCAGGCCGGCCTTCCCGAGCGCGCGGGCGATCTCGGCCGAGCCCGCCGGCGGGTACAGCCAGTCCGAGCTGAAAGAGATCAAGAGCGTCTTCGCCTTCACGGACCGGACCGCCTGTTCCAGCGACCCCTTCCCGTGACTGCGGGCGAGGTCGAAGTAGGTGAGGGCCCGGGACAGGTAGAGGTAGGTATTGGCGTCGAAGCGCTTCACGAACGTTCCCGCCTGGTGCCGCAGGTAGCTCTCCACCTGGAACTCCGGCTCCGTGATCGTGTACCGGATGCCGTCGCCCGCGGGCCGGTCTGGTGCCGCTTGCAGCCTGCGCGCGAACTTGTCGGCGAGCGCGGGCGCCGAGAGGTAGGTGACGTGGCCGACCATCCGGGCGATCCCCAGGCCGGACTCGGGCGCCCGGCCGGTGCCGTAGTAGCGGCCGTCCTGCCAGTCCGGGTCGCGCATGATCGCCTCGCGGGCGATCGCGTTCCAGGCCACGCCCTGCGGCTGGAGGGCGTGCGCGCTGGCGATCGGGATGATGGCTTCCACCTGGTCCGGGTAGGCGATGGCCCACTCCAGGGCCTGCATCCCGCCGAGCGAGCCCCCGGCCACCGCCGCCAGCTTCGTGATCCCGAGGCGATCGAGGAAGGCACGCTGGGTCCGCACCATGTCGGCCACGGTGATGACCGGGAAGTCGGGGCCGTACGGCCTTCGGGTGGCCGGATTGACGGAAGACGGCCCGGTCGTGCCCCGGCAGCCGCCCAGGAGGTTGGTCGACACGACGAAGTACCGGTCGGTGTCGAACGCCTTGCCCGGCCCGATCATCCCGTCCCACCAGCCGAGGGTCTTCCCGGCGGTGCCGTCCCGGTCGTCGGCGGCGAAACCGTCGCGGGTGCTGGTGCCGTCCGGCGCCCCTCCGGGAGAGCGCGGGGCGGTGCCCGCCGCGTGGGCGTCCCCGCTGAGCGCGTGGCAGACGAGGATGACGTTGTCGCGCCCGGGGGAGAGGACACCGTACGTCTCGTACGCCACGCGGACCGGGTACAGGTCCCGGCCGCAGTCGAGCCGCACCGGGTCCGGCAGGTCCAGGTACTGAGTTTCGACGGCGCCGGCTGACCCTGGCATGAGGCCTATGTTAGACCGCCCTGATCGGTGTATTGTCAATTATCCCTACATGGAATATCGATATTTATCTGAGGGGAGCACTACCCACGATGGCTACTGTCACCAATGGCGTCAACGTTCAGGCACTGCTTGAGGCTCGTGACGCGCTCAAGGCCTCGCCGGAGGCGGCGCAGTTCACGTGGCGCGCGTCGTCGAAGTGGAACGAGGGCGTCCACACCACGATCAAGGTCCAGGGCTTCTCCGGCCTCGGCGCGGAGCAGAGCCACCAGGAAGAGTCGGTGTTCCAGGCCGACCACCCCGAGGTGCTCGCCGCCACCGACAACGGCATTACCCCGATCGAGTACCTCCTGGTCGGCCTGGCCAGCTGCCTGTCGGCCGGCGTGGCGTCGGTGGCCGAGAACCGGGGCATCAAGCTCCGCTCGGTGGAGGCCACCCTGGAGGGCAGCCACGACATCCGCGGGATCCTCGGCGCCGACAGCGACGTCCGCAACGGCTTCAACGACATCAAGGTGACCTTCCACATCGACGCGGACGCGTCGGCGCAGGAGATCGAGGCCCTCGTCGCCCAGTCCCAGAAGCGCTCCGCCGTCTTCGACGCCATCACCAACCCCACCGACGTCACCGTCGAAGTCGCCTAGACATCCACGCAACGGGCTTAGGTTCGCAGTTTGTGTCGCTATGGCAGCACAAACTGCGAACGCAGGCGCCGGGAGGCCACCATCGAGCGTTTTACCGTCGTTGTCATCGGGGCCGGGCACGCTGGCCTGGCCGCGAGCCACTTCCTGAGCCAGCGGTCGATCGACCACGTCGTGCTGGAACGCGGGGAGGTCGCGAATTCCTGGCGGCGCGAGCGGTGGGACTCGTTCCGGCTGCTCACGCCGAACTGGCTGAGCCGGCTGCCGGGGTGGTCGTACTCCGGGGACGACCCCGACGGCTACATGGCGGGGTGCGAACTGGTCAGCTTCATCGAGGGCTTCGCGAAGGCCGCGCGGGCTCCGGTCCGGACCGGCGTGAACGTCACGTCGGTCCGGCGGGCCCGGCCCGGCGCCGACGGAGGGAACAGTGCCGGGTACCGGGTCCTCGCGGGCGAGACGGAGATCGCCTGCCGGGCGGTGATCATCGCCAGCGGCGCCTGCAATCTGCCGTCGGTCCCGGCGTTCGCGTCCGCTGTCCCCGGGGCCGTGACCCAGCTGACCTCCTTCGACTACCGCTCGGCCGGCGACCTTCCCGACGGCGGGGTCCTCGTCGTGGGGGCGTCCGCCACCGGCGCGCAGCTGGCGGCCGAGATCCGGCGGTCCGGGCGCCCGGTGACCCTGTCGGTGGGGGAGCACGTCCGGATGCCGCGCCTGTACCGGGGGCGGGACATCCTGTGGTGGATGGACGCCGCGGGAGTGTGGGACCAGCGCTACGACGAGATCGAAGACCTGGACCGGGCCCGGAGGCTGCCCTCGCCGCAGCTGGTCGGCTCGCCGTCGCGGGAGACCCTGGACCTCAACGCGCTCGCCTCGGCCGGCGTGGAACTGGCCGGCCGCTGGGCGGCGGTCCGTGACGGCAGGGCCCTGTTCTCCGGGGGCCTGCGCAACGTGTTCTCGCTGGCGGACCTCAAACTGGAACGCCTGCTGGGCACCTTCGACGACTGGGCACGGGACACCGGACGGGACGCCGGGCTCGGCCCGCCCGAGCGCCTGGAACCCACCCGCGTCCCGGACGCGAAGCGCCTCCAGCTGGACCTGCGCTCGGGCAGCGTCCGCACCGTGCTCTGGGCCACGGGCTTCCGCCCCGACTACCGCTGGCTCGACGTCCCGGTCCTTGACGACAAGGGGCGGGCCCGCCATTCCGGCGGCGTGACCGAAAGCCCCGGCCTGTACTTCCTGGGACTGCCCGTGCTGCGCCGCCGCCGCTCCACCTTCCTGTGCGGCATCGAGTCCGACGCCGGCGAAGTGGTGGAGCATCTCGCCGCCCACCTCACCCGTCCCGTGCCTCCCGCCCGTCCCGTGCCTCCCGCCCGTCCCGCCGGGAGCGGACTCGATGGCACTTAGGCTCCCCTCCGTTGGAGGTGGATGTCACTTTGGTACCCATCTACGGGAGGCGACGGCTCATCCAGTCCGGAAGCTCGCTCTGTCGCGGTTAGAGTCGCCCGTATGTCGGGACAAGAGAATGACGTGTGGACCGTGATGTCGACGGCGCGGACTATCCGGCGGTTCACCGGGGAGCCGGTCAGCGACGAGGTGCTGGACCGCTGCCTGCGGGCGGCGGTGTGGGCCCCGTCCGGCGCGAACACGCAGGACCGGCGGTTCGTGGTCCTCAAGGCTCCCGAGATGCGGGCGGTCGTCGCGAAGGCGGCCGCGAACGCCCTCGAGATCATCGAGCCGGTGTACGGGATGTCCCGCCCCGCGGACGGGGATGACAGCCCGCGGGCCCGGTCGAACCGGGCGACCTATGAGCTGCACGACCGGGCCGGCGAGTACACGTCCGTGCTGTTCGCCCAGAAGCGGTACCCGACCGCGTCGGAACTGCTGCTCGGCGGCTCGATCTTCCCCGCGGTGCAGAACTTCCTGCTCGCGGCCCGGGCCCAGGGCCTCGGCGCCTGCCTCACCAGCTGGGCGTCCTACGGCGGCGAGGCGCTGATCCGGGACGCCGTCGGCGTTCCGGAGGACTGGATGCTCGCCGGGCACGTGGTCGTCGGCTGGCCCCGCGGGCGGCACGGCCCGGTGCGCCGCAAGCCCCTGGAGCAGGTGGTGTTCGCCGACCGGTGGGG
>Ga0131853_10003050_pt1 | contig 30041 bp, 24 predicted proteins | sample TergutLab28metaG_FD_92764 | JGI IMG/M metagenome (GOLD analysis project Ga0131853, IMG submission 92764) | Labiotermes labralis P1 segment gut microbial communities from Petit-Saut dam, French Guiana - Lab288 P1 (version 2) (version 2) | ecosystem: Host-associated > Arthropoda: Insects >... | reverse complement strand
CCGGAAAATGGATACTTTTTCCATCATCAATTTCGATTTCGCCAAAATTTTTTGTTGCGATTATCATTTTTGTTTCCTCGCTTTCTTTGAAACTATCATATAAAATTCATCAGTGATGTCTGCATAATCTTGCCGGTGGCCATCAAAGCGGCATTGTATGACAATTCAGTACTGGTCAGTTTGATTGCAACTTCAGCAATATCAATATCTTCGTTTTCAGACCGCAGGACTTCAAAAGTCGTTTTCTGCGATAACAGGCGGTTGCTGATTAGATCCAAGCGGGCACTGCGGGTCCCGGAGTCGGTAACGGCAACGTTGATATCGTCTAAAGCTTTTTGCATAACCGTGATGGAATCTTCAAACATCCGGTGGACATTGTTACGGATAAAGTCGTAAGCTTTCTGCGCAGCATCAAGCTGTTTTCTTACTAAAGTATGTTCTGCCGTGCCTTCGCTTAAATTGCCAAGGACACCGCGCAAATCATCAACAATTCTCTGAATCTCCATAAGTTCACCCACGGCTTTATCAAGATCGTCAACATTGCGTTTCATTGTATGTTGGAAAACATCTTCAGCCAGAGTATTAATCCGGATTCTTTGATTATATCCTACATCATATTCAATGATTTGTCCATTAGTACCGCCGGTCAAATATTCGGGATTGTAATTAATTACTTTCGTCGTCCCGTCATCTTTTACTTCGGTAGAAATGCAGGCAAAATAGTGTTCCGGGCGAAGGTCGCCTTCTTTCCAACTGTCTTTGTCATAGGTGACATTAATCGCCGTATCAGGCCCAAGGTCTTTTATAACATCATAGGAAACATTAGTCATCAGGATTTCACCAGTTTCCGGGATAAAAATCGCACCTGCTTGCGGAGGGGTTGCCTCATTTAATGCTTTAATTTGTTGATAGGGGTCAGGGGATGAAGCGATTGATGCCGCATTAAGCGGAATATCACCAAAGCCGGCGATTGAAAGCATAACCGAACCGTTAACCGCGCTTATTTCATCATATGAAAGACGTAAGCGCCAGATATTGACATTCTCAATATCCTGCTCAACAATATTCGGGAAATCCAGATAATTACTTTTGCTAATGTCGGCCAACTGTTTCAAATCAGTGTAGTTTATCCGGTCAAATGCTTTGATATCCAACTGTTCGGTAATCTGGTAACTAAGGTCTTGCGTTAAGACATCTTTTGTGAAACTAAGCGGCGTATCAGTCCGGAAACCGGTAAAAATATAACGGCCGGCATAGTCAACGTTTGCCGTAGCATAAACCTCATCACGCAAAGATTTAATCTGCTCCATGATGATATTGATATCAGTCGGGGTCAAATCTTTGTTGGCAGCTTTTTGCATCTGCTTAATCAAACCATTTCCGCCGCCGATGATTTCACTTGCCGTACTAAGGGCATCCTCGGTAACTGTCAGCCAGGCATCAGCATCTTTGGCATTTCTGTCGTTGTATTGGGTAAGTTCCGAGACACTTGTGCGCAGACGTAAGGCGCGAATTGCAATGATCGGGTCATCGGAAGGACGGGTCAGTTTTTTCTGAGTTGACATCATGGTGCTGAGTTTATCTTGTAAAATTTTGTTGTTATTAATATTATACAGGGAGTTATTCTGCATTATCTTGTTGGTCATTCTCATAAAAATACCTGCCTTTCAAGCACATCTTCTGCTTTTCAGGCATCCATGCCTAACTCTATTCGCATCCTGCTAATTGTATATCGGCTTTATTGCCTAAAATATTTATACTAATTCTAATGTACTACGTAAGTCAGATAAAGTATATCTCTCCGTCACTACGGCCTAATCGAATGTAAAATAAAAGTTTTCATATGGGTAGAAGGCGGCCTAAGGTTCCTGCGAGATATCTTTTCTAACTTACTCCTTGCAGACCTCTCTGGCTCACTTGGTCGTGAGTGACATTCTGACTTCGCAAGCAGACCTTGGAGAAACGTCGTTACTAGGTTTCGTATTCCAGAAACCGTATGTAACGTAACGATTTCTCTCGGAGCGAGAGCGTGTCTGCGGCCGAAGTACAGAGATGTCACACGCGGATTACGTTAGACACCAGTTTGAAGTATCAACCGGTTATATATCTCGGTCAATGCCTGAATCATCCGCGAAGACAAATTATAAGCATTCTGGAATTTGACCAGATTCATTGCTTCTTCATCTTCATCAACGCCGGATATGGAATTGCGCTGATTGTCAATTGCATTAGCCATCCCCCTGAAAGTATTATAAAAAGTGTTTGCATTACTTGCATTTAAGGCAACGTCACCAAGCAGCATTTCCAGAAAATCTTTTGCCGTCCCGTTACGGAAACTAAACATTTCTTTACTGTTCAAAAGCTGATACGCTTTCTTGGCCTGCTCACTTTGTTCGTTACCGGCCGATGACTCACTCTTTGCCCCTAAACGGTCAGCATTACGCATCAGCTCTTCGTTAATCGCAATATTGCCGGCCGTCAGTACATAAAGGCCGCTGCCGTAACCGGCAAGTAATTCCGTCGCCGTATACTGCTGGCCGGCCCGGGCACCGCCGTTAATGATTCCGCTGAACAAAATCGCCCCTGCATCACCATTTATATCAAAACCTTTGGGGGAGAATATATAATACCGGCCATCTTCGCCAAGAACCCCGTCAGCCGGCATTGTATCCGGCGGCTGTATGTCTGAAAGTGTATATTCACCGCTGAAAATTTCATTTATTTTTTCCGCAAAACCACGAAGCCAGGCGTTCATTTGAGTCATATAATAAGGGACACCTTGATAATTAACCGCCCTGCCGATGGTAACATCATTACCAAGCCGGGAAGCGTTGATGATTTCATCGCTTTTTTCATTATCCATAATAAAGGTATACTGGGCGACCCCGTCTACCACTTCATATTTCCAATCCTGGAAGTAATAAATCTTACCGCCGATATTCATCCGCCCGCCGGTATCAGATAAATTAGCAAGCTTCATATCCATCAAGTTGACATCGGTGACAGCAACCGTAATCGATGAAGTCCATTCGCCATTATAAACCACCGGCTCAATGTCTCTTAATTTACCATTAAAATGGAAGCCGTTATTTCCGTCACGCATCTCGACCAAACCACGGAGTTTGCCGCTCATCGAAGCACTCTGAAGGCCGAAATCATTGCCATTTGCCCATCTGATATCAAAAAGCCCGTCTATATCGGTTTGATTCTGTTTTTCAAAAGTTCTCCTTGCGGTGCAAGTAAGTTGGTTAAAGTCGCCGCCATTAGTAAGCACCTGGCCGCCATTTATCGTGACGATATACATCGTCCCCCCGGTAAGCCTCGTCGGGTCATTAACATCAAAAATCGGATATTCATCAACTTTGACATCAACAAGCAAAGATAAATTGTCGATTAATTTTTCCCGCTGGTCACGTAGCTCATTGGCGACTGCCCCGCCCATTTCAATGACATTAATCTGTTTATTCAGGATCGACAATTTTTCGGCAATTGCATTAATTTCATCAACTGTTTGTTTGATTTCCAGATTCAAATCATTTTGCATCTCTTGCAAGTTGCCGTACATATTATTAAAATAATCAGTCATCGCTTTCATCGATGAAATGAAATTTGTTTTGGTCGGAGTGGAGCTTGCATTGTTCATCACTTCCTGCAGTGCCGCTGACATCCGGTTAAAAAGGGTATTAAAACCGGACAGATTGTCATCGATAAAATAATCTTCCAACGTCCGCATGTAATACTGCTGAACTTCATATTTCCCCAATCTGCTTTGATTATTCCAGAATTTCACATCATAGAAGTGACTCCGCACCCGCTCAATTGCAATAACATTGGCCCCGGCCCCGGCACATCCATAAGCAGCAAAAGTACGAAGCGGGTCATTGGCTTCCTGCACAACCCGCTGGCGGCTATAACCGACCGTCTGGGTATTTGCGATATTGTTTGCAGTGGTATTCAGGGCGGCATTAGCACTTCTCAAGCCGCTTCCAGCCACATGTAAACCAAAAAATTGTGAAGGCATAAAACTCCTCTCTGCATCCTTATGCTCAATACCTTAGAAAAACTCTTCATCTTCCAAGCGTTGAAATAACATGTTCAAGCATTTCGCTGATGACATTGATATAACGGCTTGAGGCGTTAAAAGCGTTTTGAAACTGTATCATAAAACTAAGTTCCTCATCGGTTGAAACACCGATTACCATTTCCCGTGCCGCAGCGACCTGCTCAACGGTAAGCTGTTGATTTTTCGTGATTTCACGGTATACCGATGCCGTATTTGCGACCTGTGAAATCATTGAATTATAATACCCGGCAAGGTTAACTTTGGTCTGGGTATTAGGGTTTAGCGTATGTTCTTTATTATCAAAAAGTTCTTTTAGTTTCGTAGCCGTTTCACGGTCCACCTGGCCGTCTGCAAGGACGAAACCAAGCAAAGTCGGGGCCTGCCGTAATTCAGCGTTGATAATTATATTCTGAACTGTAAAAGGGCCGTCTTCGGATACCTTATGGAAGACTTGCAGATAATTTCCATAAGCATCTTTCATGTAGTTTGAACCCGGGTCTTTAAGTTCTGCTTCAATAGCTGCATTGCGGAGAATCTCATTAATCCCTTCAACTACTTTGTTAATCAACTGGTCAAACTGGGCCTGCATGTTCATAACAATCGACTGGGAAATATTCTGGTCATAATGGCCGGCCCGGTCCGGGTCAAATTCCGGGTGGTTGGGGTCAGAGACCGCAATATCCTGATAAGTCGCCCGATGAGTGCCCCGGGCAAGCATCTTTGCTTTGACCTGGCCGATATCGGTATTCATCTCCGACGAAATTCGCTGATTTAAATTAAATACTCTGGCACTTGCAATATCTACCTGCTCATCACCAAAGGCATCAATATATGTAGAAGCCAAAGTTTTCCAGTACGGGGTATAAAATCCGTTCAACGGGTCAACATGCAAAGAAATCTCATTAATCGAATCCATTTTGACGAAGTCATTTCCTTCGATCCTAACGTTAAGGTTACCGAAAGCATCATGAAAATACGTGATATCCGCAAGGGCCGAAAGTTCATCAACCAAATTGTCACGGATATTACGCAAATCGTTGGCATTTTCTACTTTGCCGGCTTCAATTCGTCTGATCCGGTCATTCAAATCCTTAATTGCATGGCCGATTTCATTAATCCGGTCAATATCACTTTTGATACTTTGATTGATATTGTCCTGGTAATCGGCAAGGCCTTGATAAACAGCATCGGCCCGCAAAATAAATTCATAGCTTCGTTGGACAAAAATACTTTGACGTGAGGCTTGATCCGGCTCATTCGCCAAATCCTGAATTGATTTCCATAGATTATCAAGCGATTTGGCAAAAGCTTCGCCGTCAAGTTCCTGGAAAAGATTTTCGATTTCTTCTAAAGCTACGGTTGACACTTCATAAAAAGCACTCCGGCCTGATTCTTTCCGAAAGGCTTTATCCAAAAATACATCGCGCTGGGTTTTTGTTTCCGAATAAACAACGCCAAGGCCTAATTGCTGAGGGCCAATCGCTGAACCATTGATAGAAATCGTATTATATGAACGGGCGCTTTGTTGGACAATCTGCCTGACATAGCCCGGCGTGCCCACATTCGCCATGTTGTGTGCGGTGGTATTAAGTGCGTTTTGGCTGGTTCTAAGTCCTGACGAACCAGTATACAAACTTCCCATTAATGACATAAAAGAACCTCGCCTATCTAATGCAACCAAACCCGGTTTTACTGTCTGGCGTCGAATCCTTTTGCAGCTACCCCGATGACACTTCCGTCATTATAAGCGGTACGGTCATAATTAGCAGTTTCCGGGGCACCTTTTGATGCTTGCAGGATATTCATTTCAAATTGAACCATTTCAAGGGCATCTTTGATCAATTCACCGTTTTGGTCATTGATTCGGGCGACCTGCATTACCAGGCTCTTCAATTTGTCATGAATGACGGCCAGCTTTTGTTGTTCTTCCGGTTTCGGTCCCATAAAACCGATAATAACCATCAGATCCAACTCGCTAACATCCGTGTTGATTACGTCGGCAATTTCTTTTAAAGTCTTTTGCATTTGCGTATCAAACTTATTAATTTTGCTGACGGTTAGCTGTTCTTCATCCGTGATAACAGCCAGTTGATTTAAATCGCCGGCGACAATCACCGGCGTTTTTTTCATGGATAATCCAAGCAAGTTTTCATATTCTTTACTAATATTTTCCAGCACTTCAATAAGGCTATCTATCAAGCTCGCCATAGAGAATCCCAACCTTTCAAGAAAATCTCTTCATACTTCTAACGTCCGGCAAGCTTCTCAAGTAACTTGTCGGCAAAACTGGCGGCGCTAACATCATAAGAACCGTTCTGAATCTTTTCTTTAATCGGGGCAACGACATCTTCCCGGATATCAGCAGCGGCTTTTACAGCTTGCTTAGCGGTTGTAATATCTTTTCCGATACTGGAAATCTGAACCTTATCGGTTTTTGATACGCCTGGTTTTGCTTCAGTTTTGTTCGTGTAGGCGGCTTTATATGCCTGTTGTACCTGTGTATAAGCTTCTATACGCATATATGTCTCCTTTAAAAACAGGTGTGAAATTGCTAATTATCATTCTCTGTAATTAATATCGGCCAATTTCCCAAAGACTTTAGGGTTTTAGGAAATGTTTTTATTTTTTTGGCATCAAGCGCCCGATAATATCTCTTGCGAAATCATAATTCATAATTTGCAGCGAATCAACTAAGTTGTCAATCTCACTTTTTAGGCCTTCTGGAAATTCCATTGAATTTAAGGTATCAATTTCATTGAAAATTATTTCTACATCCATTTCTTCCATTGCTTTAGTGATTCGCTCAAGGACCGGCGGTAATTCAGCCGGAATATTCAGAGTTGATACTGCGTTATCCAATTCTTTAAACGCTTCTTTTAAAGCAACGCAAAATACTGAAAGGCCATCGATAAATCTCGGCAAATTTGCTTTGCAAAACTCAATATCCTCTTCGCCTTGCGGCTTTTTCGAAGCATTTTCAAGGTCACGGGCTTGAACTGATAAAGTCATTGCTCCGATTAGTGCTAAGGCGCCTTTGATACCATGCACTTCGGTCGCAAATTCTTTCATTGATTCAATTGTGATAAATTCATCTAATCTTTTTATGGTTCTTTCAGCTTCCATCATCAGTATTCTTAATGTCTTTTTATAGCTGTCTTTTCCTTCGGAAGCTGTTTCTAAACCTATCTTTATTGAAAGGCCGTCGATTTGTTCTACTTTATCCCAAAATTGCTTTTCTGCCGGTGAAATATCATCTATTGGCTCCGGTGATGAATCTTTTGATAACACATTATTAAGTAAATGCTTCGTCTGACTGTCCAATTCGGCAAGTATCGGTTCATCCGATAATGATTCTTTATTAACCAATTTCCGGATAACCGTATCAAGCTTTAAGATATTTATAGGTTTCGATACAAACGCCTGAAACCCATTTTCCAAAAACAGTTGTTCATTCCCGGCCACCGCATTAGCAGTTAAAGCGATAATCGGGATTGTTTGCGCATATTCGGTTTCGTGTTTGCGGATCAATTTTGTTGTTTCCATACCGTCCATACCCGGCATCATATGATCCATAAATATAGCATTATAAACCGGCTGGCCAAGCCTCATTCTATCTAAAGCTTCCTGTCCGTTAGATACGCAGTCCACTTTCATTTTGTATTTACTCAAAATCCCTTTTGCGACATCTAAATTAGTCGGTGAATCATCAACTACCAAAACTGTAGCCCATGACAAATCCGCCCTTACAAGTTTGCTGGCGGCTTTTACTCTATTATCATCATAACGGAACTCTTTTATGCTGTCGATAGTTTCATCATCAATAATTTCATCGCTGACAAAACCTTGGCGGATATTAACGCTGAAAATAGAACCATTACCGTATTCACTGGTAACTGAAATATTGCCGCCCATTAATTCAGTCAGGCCTTTAACGATTGATAAGCCCAATCCTGTGCCTTCAATCATACGGTTTGCCTGGGTATTTGCTTGATTGTAATCCTGGAATAGCCTTTCCACATCTTCCGGGTGCATACCAATTCCGGTATCTTCAATCGTGAATGAAAGCAAAATATCATCATCCTTTTCACGAACACAGCTTACGCTTAATGTAACGGTCCCCCATCTTGTATATTTAAACGCGTTACTTAAAAGATTAGTAAAAATTTGCTTAACTCTAATATCATCGCCATAAAGTTTGGCCGGCAAATCAGTTTCTATTTTCAATTCGAAAGTAATCGGTTTATCATTAATCTTTACTATGTTGATTGAAACTATATCATTAAGCAGACTAGCCAACTCATATTGAATCGGGGTTAAGGTGAATTTTTTTGCTTCAATTTTTGATATATCTAAAATATCATTAACCAACCCGACCAGCGATATTCCGGCAGTATTAATTTTCTGAAGATATTCCTTGGCATTTTCAACCGTAGATTCTTCATCCATAAGCAATTCAGTCATCCCGACAATCACATTCATCGGGGTTCGGATTTCATGACTCATATTCGCGAGGAAATCGCTTTTTGCCTGACTTGCCGCACTCGCTTCATTACGCGCAATTTTGAGTTCATGGGTTCGTTTTTCAACTAGGGTCTGACGGTTAATTGCATTTGCCATCATCAGGCTTACCGACCGGAGAATAGAAATTTCTTCCTCAGTAAAGTCGTATTCTTCCTTACAATTGTCAATGCTGAACAATCCCCAAAATTCTTCATCAAAAAATAGCGGAATCATAATAATTGATTTAATTCCGTAATTAGTTAATGTGTTATCGCTATGTGCCATCTCCGAAAGGCTTGCACAAACATATTCATTCGCTAAAAACTTGTGTCTCCATGCTGCTAAGTCTTTTTCAAATGAAATGCTTGAACCAACCGGGACAAACGCATTCTGTTTCCCGATTTCACTACTCCATTTATACTTGCAGACATGATATAACATCCCATCCTTTGTTTCATTTATCCATATATTAACTCGGTCAGCACTCATTGAACGGCCAATTAGCTCTAAACCTGCCTTAAGTGTATCATCAATATTCTCATCGTCATGGGTTGTAAGCAGCATAACCGCCGCATTATTGACAGCCTGCAGCATCCTGTCTCTGCGCTTAATGCCGTCTATCATTTTGTAATGCTCCCGCAAATCGCGGGTATAACCTATTACAACATCATTTTTTTTGTATTTTGCCCGGACAAGGGTAACTTCTGCCGGTATCAACTCATCGGTACTTGGAATCCGGTGCATCCAGTCAAAAATACAAATACCCTCATCAAATGCTTTAAATACAAGTGCTGTTGCTTTTTCATCAGAACGCTGTCCGTCAGGCTGAAATTCAGGTGAACATTCGGCTAAAAACCGCTCAGTGTACTCTTTTTTGTCCTTAAATTTGTATAATCGCACCCCCGCTTCGTTGCAATCGATGGTATTAAGGTTTCTGTCCCATATTTGGGCACACAAAGGTGATGTATCTAACATCAGTGATATTCGTTCCTGGGTTTCTTTTAATATTTTTGAATAATGTTTTATCAATAACCATACATTTGATAATACGATTGCACAGACTATAAATAGAATAATCAGGACCCGGGAAAGGCGCCCATATATGTCGATATAGCAAATATCTACTCCAACTAACCCGACAACTTCACCATCGGGGGCAAAAATTGGGGAATAAGCAATTATAAGCCTGCCCCATTCCGACTCATCATAAATACCATATGATGTTTTTGGTATTTCACTTGCATAAAGTTCTTTCTTAGTAATATCCCACTCGTCTCTGTCACCGGGAGCCGACCAATATTCAGAGCCAACGGGTTCACCATCGAGCAAAAATTCAAAGGTATTATCCTCTTTTAATCTTGTTGTGTAAACGAACTCCAAATTCCCTGATTCTTTTACATTGGCAAAGTATTCGTTCATTTCAAGATAAAATTCGGAATTGATATCTTTCGAATCGACAAATTCCAAATAACGGTCAATATCATTCTCAATAACCTTTGCAACTGCTTCAGCGACTCCGCTGACGTTATTCATAAAATGCTGTTCGAGTGCCTGCCGCATTGTATAATAAAGAAATGTGTACAAAACAGCAAGAGAAATAATCATTGATAAGATTAAAATAAAGATTGTCCGGGTATTCACTGCGTTAAAAAATTTATTTTTTATAGACATATCAACGTTTAAATGCCCTTTCTTATTATAATACTATTATACTTTTCGCTACCCAAAAGTCAACGCTTTTGGAGAATATTGTTCTTTTTAATGATTTTTTGCGTTATATTGAGTAAAAAGAGAACGCCCGGTCAACTGCCAGGCGTTTTAAGATTGCATTTTCTTATTTATCCAGACTTTTCATCGTCGGGAATAATATTACATCCCTAATCGCCGGTGAATTTGTCAGCAACATAACCAAGCGGTCGATACCGATACCAATCCCGCCGGTCGGCGGCATTCCAATTTCCAGGGCATTAAGAAAATCTTCATCAATTGTGTTGGCTTCTTCATCGCCCAATGTGCGGAGTTCTTCTTGCGCAATGAAACGTTCACGCTGGTCAATCGGGTCGTTCAACTCGGAATAAGCGTTAGCAAGCTCACGGCCAAAGATAAATAGTTCAAACCGCTCGGTATAATCCGGTTTATCCGGCTTTTTCTTCGCTAACGGTGTGATTTCAATCGGGTGGTCAAGAATAAAAGTCGGCTGAATCAAATGTTCTTCAACAAATTCTTCAAATAAAAGGGCAAGGATGTCACCTTTTTTGTGGCGTTTTTCGTAGCGGACCCCTTTTTCATCAGCAATTTTTTTTGCTTCTTCAAGAGTTGTTACGGTATCAAAATCAATACCGGTATATTTTTTCACTGCATCAATCATCGTAATTCGTTCAAATGGCTTGCCATAATCAATCGCCGCTTCACCATATTGTATTACTGTCGTTCCAATAACTTCCATAGCAACATGGCGGAAAAGATTCTCAGTTAAATCCATCATGCCATAATAATCGGTATAAGCCTGATAAAGTTCCATCATTGTAAATTCAGGGTTGTGCCTTGTACTCATTCCTTCGTTACGGAAAACCCGGCTGATTTCATAAACCCGTTCCAAACCGCCGACAATCAAACGCTTAAGATAAAGTTCCAAAGAAATACGCAATTTCACATCTTCATCAAGGGCATTATAATGGGTCTCAAAAGGACGGGCGGCCGCACCGCCGGCATTGGCAGTAAGCACCGGGGTCTCGACTTCGATAAACCCTTGCCCGTCAAGATAACGGCGAATCGAACTGATAATCTGCGAACGTTTGATGAAAGTATCTTTCACCTCTTCATTCATTATCAAATCAGTATAACGCTGGCGGTAACGAAGGTCAGTATTAACAAGGCCGTGGTATTTTTCCGGCAATACTTGCAGACTTTTGGTAAGTAAAATAATCTCACTTACGTGGACACTTTTTTCACCTTTTTGCGTGCGGAAAACTTCGCCTTTTATGCCAACGATATCACCAACATCATATTTCTTAAATTCCGCATAAATATCTTCGCCCAGGCTGTCCCGTGTCACATAACACTGAATATTGCCCGGCAAATCCTGGATATTGCAAAAAGAAGCTTTTCCCATAACCCGCTTTGCCATAATCCGGCCGGCAATAGAAACCTTATCCCCTTCAAGTTCTTCAAAGCGGTCTTTGATTTCCTGACTGTGATGGGTCACTTCATATTTGGTAATATGAAAAGGGTCTTTGTTAGCTTCCTGCAAATTTGCAAGCTTTTCACGCCGGACTTTTAGTAACTGATGAAGATCCTGTTCCGGTTGCTGTTGGGTAGTGGTTTCGCTCATGTGTTTAATTCCTATTATGAATTTCCAGGACTTTGTATTTTAAAGTGCCGACTTGAGTATCAACGGTGACTGTATCGCCGACTTTGCAGCCAATAAGGGCTTTGCCGACCGGCGATTCATTGGAAATCCGGCCTTTTAAGCTGTCTGCTTCGGCCGAACCAACGATTTTGTACTCGACTTCTTCTTTAAATTCCAAATCACGAATTTTGACTTTGCAGCCAATATTTATCGTTTCTAAATCAACCTCGTCTTCAACGACTACTTCGGCATTTTTCAAAATCTTTTCTAAGTCCTCAATTCTTGCTTCTATATCACGCTGCTCATCTTTAGCCGCATCGTATTCTGCATTTTCAGATAAATCGCCTTGCTCTCTTGCTTCTTTAATTTTTTCGGCAACTTGCTTACGCCGGACGACTTTCAGCTCCTGAAGCTCATCTTCATATTTACGAAGTCCTTCATATGTTAAGATATTTTTTTTCTCCTCCATGCCGGAACCCTTTCTATGATTAAATTGATACTTAGAAGAATGGTGTCTTTTAGCCATTCTTCCCACGTGAAGCTTTAGATTTTCTTTATTTGTATTCCTTTGAACACAAACTTAGAAAACCTCTTCACGTTTTAACTTTCGTATTATAACCATTTTTCACCATAGTGTCAAGAAATTTTAACGTTTCACTTTCACCGCTCCACAAATCAAGGACAAAAGGCCGTTTATAAGCAAAAGTATTAGCCAGGGGGCGCTTTAGGTTCGTAGTAAGGATGCCAAATTCACTATAAAAAAAATCGGCAAGCTCTGCGCAGATACTATCATCCCCGCCAATCAAGGTGACATTATTAATACGGGGAAGATGGGGATAAAGAAGCGCCGCAATAGTATCTTTTACCCCAACCCGGCTGTCCGGCGGCAGAATAATCTCTACCGCTGATAATTTTTCATGTTCGCCGAGCATTGCCTCTAAGAGTATAAGCGGCGGCAAATCATAATTTTCATTTTCTTCACTTCCGAATAAACGGCGCAAATCCGGGTGGATATAATAATCATCCGGGTTAATAATAGCAAATGCTTCTTGGATATATCTTTTCAGGTTTTCTGGTTTCCATGCTTGTTTTTTGATGAAATTGTGCCGGTATTCGGGAATCGGGGCAAAAAAATATTGTATGTAACCTTTATGAGTTTTCCCTTGGCGGGCAGAACGGTAAACAGTGGGCGGGACCGGATCCCACGGGTGAGATTTCGCGTAGGTATTTTCTTGGAGGGTTAAATATAAGAGGGTTTTGACGGGCGCTTTCTTTCTCATATCCGAAGATATGCATAGCACGTCCGGATTATACCAAGTATGAAGTCTAGTTCACCTTCGATACTAACCAATCCTCAATTCTGACAGCCGGTATCCCCTCGTAGTTTCCTTTAAATGAACTTTCTTTATACAACACAAATTTAGGATGATTGTCTTTCACTTCCAAAAGTGACCCAAACTCACGCTCAATGGTTGATTCGCCATCCAATAGATAGCATACTTGTAAATACAGCTTTTCACCGCTTTTTTCGCCAACAAAATCAATTTCCTTTTCGCCGGCCCGGCCGACATTTACTTTGTATCCCCGGCGCAAAAGCTCCAGGCCAACCATGTTTTCAAGCACAATTTCTATGTTTTTGAAATTTTCGCCAACAACTGCTTCACGCAAGCCATGGTCTACCACATAGTATTTTTCATTTACTTTAAGTATTTTTTTGCCCTTGATATCCTGACTCTTTAGCCGGTAAAGCAGAAACGCTTCCTCACACCATTTCAAATAATTCAAGATGGTTTCGGGCGCAACTGTCCGCTTTTCTGCTTTAAAAAATTTCGCGATACTCGTTGCCGAAAACTGTTTACCAATGTTTGCAAGAGCATAGGAAATAATACGTTCTAAAAGGTCAACATCACGAATTTTGTTGCGTTTTACTATGTCTTTCAGCATCACAGAGTTAAAAACATCCTGTAAATAATTTTTGCTAATGTCAGGGTCAAAATTTATGCTTGACAAAAAGGGCATACCGCCATATTTAATATAATCATCAAAGGTATAATCACAACTCACTGCCATAAATTCTTTAAAAGAAAACGGGTAGATTACAAAAGAAACATAACGGCCGGCAATATAAGTCGCAAGCTCGCCGGAGAGAAGCTGTGAGTTTGAGCCGGTGACATATATATCCGCACTAAACTTCACTCGCAAGGAGTTAATTGCTTTCTCCCAACCGATAACTTCTTGGATTTCATCAAAGAATAGATAGAATTTTTCTTTGCTTTCACCGATTTTTTCACACACATAATCATGGAGAGCTTTAGCTTCGCATAGATTGCTGATACCCAAATCCTCAAAATTCAGGAAAATAATATTCGGACTGTTTATCTCATCGCGCAGTTGCTCAAGCAGAACGCTTTTCCCGCCGCGACGAACGCCAGTCAACACCTTAATAATATCTTTATCAATGAACGGGCGGATTTTTGTCAAATATTTTTCACGAATAACCATAGCTATCAACTCCTTATGAATATAGTGTATCATAAGTTATAGCTGATAGTCAATGAATAAAATTATTTTTGTCAGTTGTATTTGATGTTTAGCGAAATATAGTTTTCATATCAGTTATAACTGATGGCTTTACATTTATTTTGCTTTTGTCAGTTATAACTGATGGTTGGCATAATTACCGTCCATACGTAACACACAAATCTTTAATCCGAGCCGCCAAAACCTCGTCAGCTTGGCCGGATTTAAGCCGCCAGCGCCAGTTACCCAAGGTAGAGGGAATATTTATGCGCGCTTCGTCGCCAAGGCCCAAATAATCCTGAATTTGAAAAACCGCAACATCAGCGCACGAGGCATATCCGGCTCTGATTATCGCCCAAGGAATTTCAGAATTTTTCTTTATATTCAAATATTTGCGGGCAAACTGACGCTCTTTCCGTTTGCAGCGCCCAAAATATCCGGCGATAGGTTCATTATCATGGGTACCGGCATATACCACCATATTTTTCACAAAACTGCTGGGTAAATAAGTATGTGTACCATCAGTTGAGAAAGCATAAATCATCGGCTTCATCCCCGGATAACCGGCTTTGTCCCGAAGCCGGATTACTGCCGCGCTAACTTCGCCCAAATCTTCGGCAATAATTTTCTTCCCATCCATAGCTGAATTAATTGCATTAATCAATTTTTCGCCCGGCCCCGGCATCCAAACGCCCGGTTTCGCTGAAGTGCTTCCGGCCGGAATCGAAAAATAATGAATAATACCGATAAAATGATCAATCCTAATGATATCAAAAAGCTTTATCGAATGATTCATTCGCTTTTTCCACCAGTCAAAATCATCCTGTTCCATTTTATCCCAGTCATAAAGGGGATTGCCCCACAACTGCCCGTCTTCCGAAAACATATCGGGCGGGACTCCGGCGACATTAACCGGCTCTCCTTTTTCGTCAAGTAAAAACAGATCCGGATGATCCATAATATCCGCACTGTCAAGGGCAACATAAATCGGTATGTCCCCGATAATCTCAATTCCCAAATTATTCGTATAATCTTTTAATTTTTTCCATTGTTTAAAGAAATGATATTGGCAAAAAGCCCAAAAAACGGGCGGATAATCTTCCTTATTTGCCATAAAACTGCAATAACCTTCAAGCCAGAATTTATGCTCCGTACAAAAAGCTTTATATTCCGGTGTCCCCTCTAATTTGGAACGCTTAAAAGCTTTTTTGAGTACTTTATATCTTTTTTTATATAATAAACCATAATCAATATAAACCGGGTCGTCACCCCAGTCCCCGGCAACTTCGGATTTTTTGAGCAACCCTTCTTCTATAAGAACATCTAAATCAATAAAATATGGATTTCCGGCAAAAGCAGAAAAACTTTGGTAGGGGCTATCACCATAACTTGTAGGCCCAAGCGGCAATACTTGCCAATACTTTTGGCCGGCCTGATGAAGAAAATCTACAAACTCGTAGGCCGCTTTTCCAAACGCGCCAATTCCATATGGTGACGGCAGACTTGCTACCGGCAATAAAATTCCCGCACTCCGGGCGATTGGTTTTTGTTTCTTCATAAGTTACCTATTCCTTTCGGGAACGCTTCCAATTTTAAGAATAACAAGATTGGGGTATGATGTCAATAGGTGAAAAATTTATGTTGACTTTTTTTGAATTTGCGGTATAATTAAATTGGTAACGTTCCCGATAACGTTGCCAAGTTGAGAAAGAGAACGTCTATGAACGATAGTGTTAATATATTTGATATAGCAAAAATAGCCGGTGTTAGTACCAGCACTGTATCAAGAGTTCTGAACGGGCACGGTGATGTAAGTGTCAAAACAAGGAAGCGCGTTCAGCAAGCAATAGACGAAACTTCCTATATACCGAATAATAGCGCAAGAAGCCTCTCCCGTATATCAAGCCATTCCGTTGTAGTTATTGTCAGCGATGTGACGAATCCCTTTTTTTCGCGGATGATTTCTCTTATCCAGGCGGAGCTTGACAAGGCACGATATGCGATGATTTTACAAAACTATGACCCGGTGAGCGACGATGATATTGTTGATACTGCGATCAGCCTTTACAAAGAGAAACGCCCAAAGGGCATTATTATTCTCGGAGGCGACTTTGAAAAAAGCCATCAACGCCTGCGCCAGATAGATGTTCCGATTGTTCTGGCAACTTCAACCATTCATGCAAGTACCGAACGCTCATGGTTTTCCAGTATTACGATTGATGATGAACTAGAGAGTGCCAATATCGCTTCCTATATTTGTGACAACGGACACAAGCGCATCGGCGTAATCGGGACCCATATACTTCGTTCAAAAGGTTTCTGCAATGTTTTGCGCGAGCGGGATATTAGCTTTGTTGAAGCAGATTTGGAATTTGAAAACGTCTTTACCTACAGAGCCGGTTGCCGGGCAGCACGCGAAATCTTAGAGAGCGGCAATACATGTAGTTGCATCTTCTGTTTTTCGGATATACTGGCGATTGGTGCAATAAAAGCAATTCGTGAAAAAGGGTTGAGTATTCCCGAAGATATTTCCGTCATTGGATTTGATGGCATTGAAATCAGCGAATACGTTAATCCTATGCTTACAACTGTCAAGCAGCCTATTGATGAAATTGCCCGCACAAGTGTTATGGCTTTGCTTGATACTATCCAAAACGGAAAGCCGCCGGTTCATTTGGTTTTACCAGCGGCCTTAATCGAAGGAGAAAGTTTCCGCCCAATATGATATTATCCCAATAACGGGAAAATATAAATAAGGGGTATATCCCTAGAAAGAAGGAGAAATTTATTATGAAAAAAAGTATTGCTTTATTACTCACATTGTTGTTGGCTTTGAATTTAGTAGCTTGTGGTTCAGATTCAGGCACTACAACTACTGAAACAACACCCCCCGCAACAACAACGGAATCCGGTACGGAAACTGCAGTCGAAACCCCTGTCCTTGAATCATCAGGTGAACCCGTTGTATTGAAATTCTGGGAAAGCGCCGTTGAAGGTGCCGAATTCACCCAAATGATTGCTGCCGAATTCACCGAAATGTATCCTCACATCACCTTTGAATTCGAGCCCGTCAGCCATACCGACGCGACTCAGCAGATTCTGCTTGACGGCCCGGCCGGAATCGGCCCTGACTTCTTCATGATTCCTCATGATATGTTGGGCGCAAATGTCAGCTCCGGTGTAGTTTTACCGGCAGTAAATCCCAGCCATATCACCGATAACTTTGTTCCTGCCGCTGTTACAGCAGCTACCTTAGGCGGAGTTGTTTATGGTTATCCGATGTCAATCGAAACTTATGCATTATTCTACAACAAAGATTTACTTCCGGAGCCTCCTAAAACTTTTGAAGAAGTTCTTGCTTTTGCTGCCGAATACAACAATCCGGCCGAAAACAGATACGCCCTTGTTTGGGAACCCAACAATGCTTACTTTAGCTATATCTTCTTCAGCGGTTATGGTTCACAATTATTTGGGCCGAACGGCGATGACCCGATGCAGCACAACATCAACGCCCCAAACACCATTAAAGGTATTGAGTTCTTCCAGAGCCTGCGCAGCATCCTTGATGTTCCTTCTGCTGACTTAAGCGGTGACTTCTGTAACCAGGCTTTCGAGAGCGGACTTGCTGCTATGTACCTTGTCGGGCCATGGCGTATTGCTGACTGTATCGCTTCAGGTGTGAATTTTGGTATCACCACGATTCCTTCATTCCCCGGCGAATCATCTCCGCCCGCTTCTTTTTCAGGCGTTCGTATCTTCTGTATTTCAGCTTATTCCGAACATCCTGTTGAAGCAGCAATGTTCCTTGAGTATCTTACCTCAAGAGAAGTACAACTAAGACGTTTTGAAGCTAACGGCCAGATTCCTGCCCGCAAAGATGCTCAAGTTGATGATGAACTCTCAGCCGGTATCTTAGCTCAGTCCGCTTTTGCATTCCCGATGCCTTCCATCAATGAAATGGGTCAATACTGGCAGAGCATGGGTGCCGCTTACGGAAATATCTGGGACGGTGCTGATGTAGTCAGCGAATTAAATGCTGCTGCCGAAGTTATGGAAGCAAATATTGGACAATAGCACTAATTAACGATTGCGGAGCGGCTTAGGCCGCCCCGCAATTTTTTCTCACAAAAATGGAGGGCAAAAAATGGATGTTCGCTTGCGGCAAAAAGCACTAATTTCCGGTGTTTTATTTATCGGGCTTGGGCACATTTTGTTTCTGAAGCAACAGGTGAAGGGCGCACTATATTTTCTTGTGGGTCTTATTACATTTTATTTTGTTGCTATTGAAAATACCGGTTCGGGTTTCAGGCTGAATTTTAACGGCTTTATTGTTCAAAAAATAAGAGGGTTCATTACCTTGGGCGTATTCAACCCGAATTTACCTGTCAGAGAGCGCGATCACTCGATTTTTATGATGGTTGATGGTTTGCTTTGTGTCCTTATTATAGTTTTGTTTCTGATTGTATACGTGATTTCCATCCGTGATATTTTAAAAATCGTAAGGCATTATGAAGTTTCCGGAGGAGAGCTTGCCGACAACCGGTCTTTCTTGAAGCATGTCCTTAATCGCGCTTTCCCATCGATTGGTTTGTCGCCGGTAATTATTTTGCTATTGTTCTTTGTAGTACTTCCGATTATATTTTCGTTTTGTATTGCTTTTACCAACTATTCATACCCTAATAATATTCCGCCGGCCAACAAAGTTGACTGGGTATTTTTCCAAAACTTTCGTGATTTGTTTGGCGGGGCCCAGGCCATGTGGACAAGTGCGCTCTGGCGCGTTTTGACCTGGACACTCATTTGGGCGATATTAAGCACTGCTTGTGTTTATCTGACCGGTATGTTTATGGCGATTTCGCTTTCACACCGAAACATCAAAATTGCTTCTTTTTTCCGCAGCATCTTCATCCTGCCTTACGCTGTTCCGGCAGTTCTTAGTATGATGGTTTGGGCAAATCTATTAAATGGGACATTTGGCCCAATTAATGCCATGTTGATGCAGTCAGGCCTGATCAGCCAAAATATACCTTGGCTTACCGATATCGGTTTTGCCCGGTTTTCAATGGTTGTGGTCACAACCTGGTGCGGGTTCCCCTATCATATGCTGATGGTGACAAGTATCATGACCTCCATATCTCCTGATTTGTATGAAGCAGCAAGTATTGATGGCGCAAGCAAAAGGCAGCAAACTTTCAAAATCACTATTCCCTTGGTTTTAAGTCAAACTGTCCCGCTCATTATTATGGCATTTACCTTTAATATTAACAATTTTGGTGCCGCTTATTTTCTTTTCATGGGAGCCGGTTCAACAAGAGGGCCAAGTGCGGCGGATACAGTTTCTACCAATGCAAACGGTATCGACATCGTTGTAACGTGGATTTACAAACTAACGATGCAGAACCCGCAGAAATTCCAATACGCTTCGGTACTTGCAGTGCTTTTGTTTGCTGTGCTGACACCGTTTGCGATTTGGAACTATACGCGTACGAAATCATATAAGGAGAGTGGTTTATGACAAATAACCGAAACCATAAAATATTAAATATCCTAAATGCGTTTGTCGTATATATCGTACTGATTCTGACCTCAATCTTAATTCTTTATCCTTTGGTATATGTCGTCGGCAGTGCATTTTCTTCAGCAAGCAGTCTGCAAGGAATTGGCACAAACCCATTTCCTGAAGAACCAACGTTTGCGCAATTCCGAAGATTGTTTACGACAACGAATTACCTGACTTGGTACAAAAATACGTTACAAATAGCCGCAATGGTCTGCCTTTCAACCGTTGTTATTACAAGTTTTGCCGCCTATGTTTTCTCGCGCTTCAATTTTGCGATGCGGAAACAGCTAATGATATCTTTTCTGGTTTTTCAAATATTCCCCAGTTTTATCGGGATGGTAGCAATCTATGTCCTGCTGCTTAGGCTGGGCGGATTGGATACCAAATGGGGGCTTGCGCTTGTATATATTGCCGGCAATATTCCTTATAATACATGGCTGGTCAAGGGTTATATTGATAATATTCCCAAGAGCTTTGATGAAGCGGCACGGATTGACGGTGCATCTCATTTTCAGGCTTTTACGAAAGTTATCCTGCCTATTTCCCGGCCGATTATTACTTTCTTGATTATTACCAGCTTCTTAGGCCCGTGGATGGATTTTATCATTCCCCGAATGGTACTCCGCAGCGACAAACAGTTCACATTGGCACTTGGCCTTTTCCAGTTGATTGACGGTAAAGCCGCTAATAACTATACCGTTTTTGCCGCCGGCGCACTATTAATCGCCGTCCCGTTCGTGATTATGTTCTTAATCGGACAGAAATCATTAATGGCAGTTTTAGGGTCGGCCGGAGTGAAAGAGTAATTATATGAAAAAAAGCAGAAAATTATTTGCCCTGCTTCCCGCCAAGCTATTATTAGTTTTGCTGCTATTGCTGTTACCGGCCTGCTCTCCCGCGGCTGACAGCAATAGCGGGCGTTTGGCAGAAGGCGCAAAACAAGGTACCTATTACGAAATTTTTGTCCGCTCTTTTGCTGATAGCGATGGTGACGGCATAGGTGATTTCATCGGTTTGGCTTCCAAGATGGATTATCTGGTTGATCTTGGCATTACTGGGATTTGGCTGATGCCCTGTTTCGCTTCACCAACCTATCATGGTTATGACATTTCCGATTATTACAGTATTCATCCGGATTATGGCACAATGGAAGATTTCGAGGCTTTTATTGCCGAAGCTGACAAACATGGTATCGCGGTCATATTGGATCTTGTCGTCAATCATACCTCCTCACAGCACCCGTGGTTTCAAGCTTCCCGTGACCCGGAAAGCCCATACCGCGATTGGTACTACTGGACGGAGGATGGCGAAGGTGTGAATTTGAGAGCCACCGCATTTGGCGGCAACCGGGTTTGGAATGAAACCGGGACCGGTCATTATGCCGGTTTATTTTGGGGTGAAATGCCGGACTTAAATTTAGATAATCCCGATGTCCGTGAGGAAATAAAAAATATTGCCGCATTCTGGCTTGATAAAGGTGTTGCCGGTTTCCGCTTAGATGCTGTCCCGCATATTTTTGATGCTGCTAAAACTATCTCTAATGAGCAAAGTTTCAGTGAGCGGAACTTGGAATGGTGGACAGAATTTGCCGACTTCTGCCGTTCGATTGACCCTGATTGTTTTCTCGTTGGCGAGGTATGGACTTCACCGGCAGCCAGAGCTGAATATGTCGCCGCAATTGATAGTGTGTTCCATTTTGACATGGGTGAAACCCTTGCCCGGTCAATTGTTGCCGGGGTTAATAATGGGAATGCTTTTGCTAATAATATGAAATTGGAATATGACCGGCTTGCTGAAGTAAATCCGGATGCTATTAATTCTATATTCTTAAGCAACCATGACCAAACCAGAATTATCACGGCTCTTAGAAATGACATTGATAATATGAAGATGGCGGCAAGTGTCTATCTTACGATGCAGGGGCTTCCTTTCGTTTATTACGGTGAAGAGCTGGGGATGCTGGGCGGCAAACCCGATGAAAACATCCGCACACCTTTTTTATGGGGCGGGGACGACCCATACTTAACTACTTGGCGGGAATCTCCTCACAACAAAAATACAATTCCTTATGATGTACAAATTGCTGACCCTGATTCACTGCTTTCACATTACCGGAGTTTAATCCGGCTCCGGGCAGCTACTCCGGCATTATTTGCAGGTGTCCTTGAACCGGTTGAACAGGAAAATGGGGCGATTATATCATACAAGATGATTTCACCCGAACAGACAGTTTTAGTTCTCCACAATATTTCCGAAGCGGAGCAAACTGTTTATTTAAACGGGGAAGGCAAGATTTTATTTGTGACAAAAAAAGAAGGTTTTTCAGCAAATAAAGATAGTATTGTTTTGCCGGCTAAGTGTTCAGTAGTAATTGAACAATAAGCAATTCTCCTTAAATAATTTACACAATGGCAATTTCTTCAAGCATATTTGATAATAACTGCTCTAGCTGCCCGATATTTTCTATTGTACACGCCCGGCGGCGCAATTCAGCCGAATGCGGGAGGCCGGCCGTATACCAGGCGGTGTGTTTGCGCATTTCGCGAAGGGCTATATATTCCCCTTTGTACTTTATCATAAGGTCAGCATGCCGCCGGATCATTTTCACAATATCATCAACTGTCGGCTTCGCCGGCAGTTTTGCGGCCGGCTTTACCGGCGATTCATAACTGACACTTGTGTCAGTTAGATGTGCGGCGATTTGCCGGAAAATCCAAGGATTACCGCGAACCGCCCGGCCAATCATCACGCCATCGCAACCGGTATGCTTAAACATTGCGGCGGCCGATTCACCACAGGTAACATCCCCATTGCCAATAACGGGAATCCGGACAGCATTTTTTACGGCGGCGATAATATCCCAATCCGCTTTCCCGGTATAAAATTGGCTGCGGGTCCGCCCGTGGACCGTAACCGCAGAGGCACCTGATTCAGCGGCAATATGGGCGATTTCAACCGCGTTAACGGTTTCCCCCGTATAACCTTTGCGGATTTTAACCGTGACTGGTTTTTTGATAACACGAACTGTTTTTTCGATAATCTCACCAACAAGACGGGGATTTTTCATCAGTGCCGAACCTTCACCATTGTTAACCACTTTGGGTACCGGGCAGCCCATATTTATATCCAGGATATCAAAAGGGCGTTCCTCAATCCGGGCCGCCATCTGACTAATAATGTCAGGGTCAGAACCAAATAATTGAAGTGATACCGGCTTTTCTTCCGGTGAAATCTCTAACAAGCTTTCGGTATTTTTATTATTATAGAAAATTGCTTTCGCGCTAACCATTTCTGTGCATAATAAACCGGCGCCTTGCTCACAGCAAAGCACCCGGAATGGTAAGTCGGTAACTCCCGCCATCGGGGCAAGGATTAAATTATTGGGCAGGGTGACATTTCCGATTGATAATTTTGATAAGTTTGATTTTTTCATTTGTTTTTGTGATAAATAATCCGCAATCCTTCCAAAGTTAAGTAGCTGTTAAAGATTTGGATAGCATCTGTCTCTTCAGCGATTATCCGGCCAATTCCGCCGGTAGCGACTACTTTAAGGTTGGTATAACCGGTTTCTTTTTTAACCTGATTAATAATATATTCGGTTTGGCCGATTTGACCATAAACAAGACCGGCTTGAATGCTGGAAATTGTTTCTTTCGCAAGGATTGATTTAGGTTTTCTAATTTCTACTTCCGGAAGCCGTGCGGTTTTTTCCCACATCGCTTTTGCGGAAATACCAAGGCCGGGGGCAGTAATTCCAATACCAAAACAGCCATCGGCAGTGACAAGGTCATAGGTGGTTGCCGTCCCAAAGTCAAGGACAAGAAGCGGCCCGCCGTATAATTCATATCCGGCTACCACGGTAGCAATCCGGTTGGGGCCGATTTCACGGGGGTTTTCGGAAGTAATCCTGATTCCGGTTTTTACCCCAGGGCCCATAATAAGCGGGGAGTTGCCAATATAACGGGTAATCGCCCCGACAAGGGCATGCATAACACCAGGGACAACGCTGGCAATAATTGTTCCGGTGATATCTGATTTGCCGATAGAATTGATGCGCAACAAGTCAACAAGCGCAGCCCCGTATTCGTCAGAAGTACATGCCTGTCTGCTCGTTAAACGGAAAGTAGTTATCAGGCCGGATTCCGCAAAAAGCCCGCAATTAATATTGGTATTGCCAACGTCAATGGTAAGAATCATTTTTTATTCAATTTTTCCTTTAAGATAAACGTCCGATAATACATTTCCAACGATTCAAATAATTCCCGGCGTTTATTCCGCACTTCGCGAATCATCAGGCCACTTGATACTTCATCATAATAAAAATCATCGTCTTCATATGCTGTTTCCAATGTCACTGTTCCATCGGCTTCAAACCAAATCGTAAAAATACCGCCAACCTCTTCGGTAAAAAGCACGCAAAGTATTTTCAACTCATCCAAAATAGCAGTTGGCAAACCGGAAAACTGTTCGTTTAAGTGATATTTGGTTTCGTAAGCATTTGCACCGCAAAGTACAGTACGTTCAATTGTTTTCAACTTATTCATTTATTATGACCTTTTGAGCTTCGATACCTACGGACTGTTCCGCACTTTGTGCTCTCACAGTCCTAAAACACTCGGAATCCGCCCAGCAAGGGCTACTTCCTCGTGTTTTGCGGGTCTCAAAGTCACAATTTTTCATGCAAGCATGAAAATTATGACCTTTTGACCCTGGTATCTCACAGTGTTGCCGCGAGAATTGCCTTTATCGTATGCATCCGGTTTTCAGCTTGCCCAAAAACGACCGATTGAGCGGATTCAAATACTTTGTCGGTTACTTCCATTTCCGTAAGGCCGTATTTTTCAAATACCTCTTGGCCAATAACTGTTTTGGTATCGTGGAAAGCAGGAAGACAATGCATAAAGATAGCCTCTTTATCCGCTTTTGACATAATATTTTCATTAACCTGATAAGGCCTTAAATCATTAATCCGTTTTCCCCAAACCTCATCCGCTTCACCCATCGAGACCCAAACATCAGTATAAACTACCTGGGCGCCTAAAGCGCCGACCTCCGTATCTTCTGTCAGGGTAATAGTCCCTCCGGTTTCGGCGGCGATAGCGCGGCATTCTTCTATCAATTCTGCCGCCGGGAAATATTCCGCCGCCGTACAGGCAGTAAAGTGCATCCCCATTTTGGCACAGGCGACCATCAGGGAGTTACCCATATTGTAACGGGCATCACCCATATATGTGAGGCGGACACCTTTGAGGGTGCCAAAATGTTCTTTAATTGTTAAAAGGTCTGCCAGCATCTGGGTCGGATGAAACTCATTTGTCAAACCATTCCATACCGGTACTTTCGAATAAAGTGCCAATTCCTCAACGATTTCCTGGCCAAAACCACGGTATTCAATCCCATCGTAAATTCCGCTAAGTACCCGCGCGGTATCGGCAACACTTTCTTTGGTGCCGAACTGGGAACCAGCCGGATCTAGATAGGTCGTTTGAATCCCTAAATCAAATGCGGCTACTTCAAAAGCACAGCGGGTCCTCGTACTGGTTTTTTCAAAAATGAGGACAATATTCTTTCCCCGGTGATATTCAGTAATAATGTGATTTTTTTTCTTATCCTTTAAGTCAGCAGATAATTCCAATAGATATTCAATCTCTTGAGGTGAATAATCCAGTAATTTCAAAAAATGACGGCCTCTTAAATTCATATATTTCCTTTCTCATTAAATTTGGAAGAATGACGTGCAAACGGCATCCTTCCCATATGAAGAGCGCCCGCGCGGCGGGATTAGAATTTTTTTGTTTGCATTTCAATGGATGCAAACTTAGAAATTCTCTTCACTAGGCGTTAATCGTTTCTTTGAAAGCAGTTGCAAGACCGGCAAGGCCTTGAATATCAGAGGGGATAATTATCTTTGTTGCTTTCCCGTCGGCGGCTTTTTCAAACGCTTCAAGACTTTTAATCTTAAGAACCGATTCATCGGCGCCCGCTTCACGAATCATCCTAATACCATCGGCTTTTGCTTGCTGGACTTTCAAAATTGCTTCGGCTTCACCTTCAGCCTCACGAATCATCTTCTCTTTTTCCGCTTCCGCGCGAAGAATTGCTGATTGTTTTTCTGCTTCGGCTTCCAGAATTACGGATGCTTTTTTACCTTCGGCAACAGTAATATTAGCTTTCTTTTCACCTTCGGCCCTAGTAACAGCTTCGCGGCGTTCACGTTCGGCTTTCATTTGCTTTTCCATTGCATTTTGGATTTCAGCGGGCGGCATGATATTCTTAAGCTCAACCCGGTTGATTTTGATACCCCAAGGGTCAGTAGCAATATCTAAAGATGCACGCATCTTTGTATTAATTGTTTCGCGGGAAGTCAGGGTCTGGTCAAGTTCCAAATCACCGATAATATTCCGGAGGGTAGTCGCGGTCAGGTTTTCAATCGCCATAATCGGGTTTTCGACCCCATAAGCAAACAGTTTCGGGTCAGTAATCTGATAGAAAACCACCGTATCAATCCGCATCGTAACATTATCCTTAGTAATAACCGGTTGGGGGGCAAAGTCGCCAATTTGTTCTTTTAAGTTTACCCGGCGGGCAATCCGGTCAATCAAAGGGATTTTGAAATGCAGCCCGACTGACCATGCGGATTGAAAAGCTCCCAACCTCTCAACTACAAATGAATTTGATTGGGGGACAATCTTGATACAAGTTGACAAAATCCAAATAATAAAAACGACGATAACGATAAATGTAATAAATCCCGGCATATGATACCTTCCCTTTCTTTGATATATTATTTTATATTATTTTATATTATTAAATTACTTTTAAATTTTTACCGGCAGTATCCGCTTGTTTTTTTTCTTCAATTATCAGCTTAACACCATCAACCGCCTTGACAACTCCAACCGTTCCAACCGACATAGTCACATCATTCGAGGTCGAGCGCGCCGACCACTCCTGACCATTAAAAGTCACTTGGCCGATACCTTGAAGATTATCAATTTCGCTAATGACAATAACATCACGCCCGACATAACCTTCGATATTCGTTTTTGCCCGGTCTTTATTAAAGTATTTCACCGCAATCGGGCGGGTAAAGTATAACAGTAAAACCGAAACCACCAAAAATAGGATAACCTGCAGCCATATCGGCAAACCAAATGCGGCGGCAACAGTAGCAACAAGGGCCCCGCCGGCAAACCAAATTGTTGAAAGCCCCATCGTCGCCAATTCAACAAGGACAAAGACCACAAACAGAATCAGCCAGAAAAATGTCATATTCATAGGCCAATAACTCCTTTCAGGAATATCTCTTTGTTTTTATGATACTACAATTCAGGCAATAAAAAAAGAGTGAAATTTTATACAGTTCAGCCATGCGGATTTTCTTGGCATACATAGGGAAAGCTTGTTTTCACAAATGTTTGCTAATGAAAATCCATATGGCACCTGCCAAAGCGAGATTTTACGAAGTTGAATCGAGCTGTGGCTGAACTGTAATAATCTTTTCATTCTTCTTTGTAGTCTTAGTTCCAGAACACATGGGCACCGATAACAATACCCTCACGATTCCCTCTGTTCCTATTAAAGCGGGTCGCACCGCCAACAGTCGTTTCACCGTTAATCGCCGCTTCAGCCGCCCTTAAGCAACATGCAGGCACGCCTTGCTCATAAATGCGGGCCACTTTCCCGTTTAAAGCGGGCGGGAACTGCCCGGATGCATATATTACGCCATGGATTGTGTTAGGATAGGCACCGCTCTTAACCCGGTTCATTACAACAGCACCAACACCAACTTTTCCTTCATAAGACTGATTGCCGGCTTCACAGAATATCAAAGCACCAAGCAGCCGTATTTCATCAGCCGAAGCATCAACCCTGCCGCGGTTCGCTGTCCGCCTTCTTTCGGCTTCGGCGGCTTCACGGGCTTTGATTACTTCTATCGTCTCACCTTCATCAATATGAAACCTGACACTAATAAATTCCGTTGCTACGTAACCAACGACACCTTCATAATCAACGCTAACCCATTCTTCGTTCATTATTTCGATAATCGTCAAACCATCATCTTAAGCGATATAACCCAGGGTATCTGCGAAAAGGCCCGGTTCTTTGCGGACACGGACAACATCTGTCTCAATTGTCGCAAGCCAGTTGCCAACGTCATCGGCCATCGCTTGTGCTTCTTCACCGGTCAGCAAAAATTCTTCTTTCGCCCAACCAATCAAGTCACCTGATTTAATCTTTATCCAGCCATCGGCCTGTTCCAAAATAAGGCCGCCGTTATCTTTGTACAAAACCCCGACTCTTTCTGAACTTTCATCAGGTTCGGAACGGATATTTAAAGACTTTTGCACATTCGCCATCGCAAACTCTTCGCCAATCCGTTGCTGTTCAAGCTGAAACTTCCGATTAATACACAGGACTTCTTCTTCTGCAATAATTTCAAAAGTAGCATTATTATTAATAGGGTTCAAAAATGTCGAAATCCCGGCACTCATCAGCGTTTCTTCGGTTGCTTCTGCAATGATTTCGGGTGTTAAGACAAAACTTAGGCTGATTACTAAAAAAAGTAAAATAATAATCAGTTTCTTTTTTAACATGTTTCCTCCAAATTCCCAGAACTACTATATCTGGTATATATAAAATATCTTTATACATAATATTCAGTTGTTACGAAAATATTACACACAAGTAATGTTAATATAACAATTTTTTTCGCTTTTGTCAAATCTTTTCTTGATAAACTCAAGCTTTGTCTATTTTTGACAGTTAAAAACAGCAAATATAAATAATAAAAAATCCAGCAAAATCGCCGGATTTTTACAAATTTATTAAGTTGTTAATCATTATTTAATAACTAGTGTTATTAATAAAGTTGCGTGCTGCCGCGCCGCTTTTAAAAGAATTTTGCCCTTGCAAAGTCAGGGTTTGCACAGCAATTATAATTTTTTCGCTTTAGTAATAGCAGCTAATGCCGCTGAAATCACCGCATCGCGAAAGCCTTTTTCTTCAAGAACCTTTACCGCTTCAATAGTTGTCCCGCCGGGTGAGCAGACCATATCCTTTAATTCACCGGGGTGTTTTCCGGTTTCAAGAACCATTTTGGCACTGCCAAGGACATTTTGCGCGGCAAAACGATATGCCTGGGCACGGGGCATCCCTGCTAAAACCCCGGCATCAGCCAAAGCTTCTATAAATATATAAACATAAGCCGGGGCACTTCCCGATACGCCGATAACCGCATCTATAAGTGATTCCGGGATTTCTTCGGCTTTTCCGATACTATTAAGTAACCGCAAACACTTGTCCATTTCTATGTCATTAACATTAGCATTACGGCAAACGCCGCTGATTGCTTCGCCAACAAGGGCCGGGGTATTAGGCATAACACGGACTATTTTGACTAAACTTGGCGCATTGGGTATATTGGCATTGTTAATTTGGCTTAGTTGGTTATTGACTGACCCGGTCAGTCGATTGGCTATCCAGTCCATCGTTTTTCCGGCCATAATGTTTAGGATAATCGTCCCGGCAGAAATACTATCCTTTATTTCTTCCAACACACTTTCCGCAATTTGCGGTTTGATAGCAAGGATAATTATTTCTGCGTTTCTACAAGCCGCAGAATTGTCACCGGCAACTATAATTCCAAATTTTTCTTCAGCACTAGCCCGCGCGGCCGGGGATATATCGGTACCGGTAATATCTTCTTTTACAACAATTCCCTGGGCAAGAATACCGTTTATCATGGCTGCCGCCATGTTTCCAAGTCCTATAAAAGTGATTTTCATATAATTTTCCTCTCACTGCCCCGCCTTTGCCGGGCTGCCTCAAACAATAATACTGCTGCCGCTGTTGCCGCATTCAAAGACTCAACCGCCCCGGCCATCGGGATTGTCAAATTTTGAGTTGCTAAAGCCTGGGTTTCAATCTGCAAGCCATGTGCTTCACTGCCAATTAAGAAAGCAGTCCCTTTCCGGTAATCACATTGGTCGTAAGCTTCCGCGCTTTCGGGGCAGGCCGCATATATATTGATACTTTTTTTCTTTAAT
>Ga0131853_10003049_pt1 | contig 30046 bp, 20 predicted proteins | sample TergutLab28metaG_FD_92764 | JGI IMG/M metagenome (GOLD analysis project Ga0131853, IMG submission 92764) | Labiotermes labralis P1 segment gut microbial communities from Petit-Saut dam, French Guiana - Lab288 P1 (version 2) (version 2) | ecosystem: Host-associated > Arthropoda: Insects >... | reverse complement strand
TCTGTGGAATGTGTAAATTGTGGTGGATGTGTAGTGACTATAAATTTCGTAATTCCGGCCTCAAAGTTTCCAATTGTGATGTAAGGCTCCAAATACACGTAAGTAATCCATTTTTTATGCATGAGATACAGCGCACCTTCTCCTATGGTGTGTAAAAATTTTGTATTTTTATGATAGGAAATACTGCAATTTTAAAATTTTTTTTGGCACCCTTAAAATACGCCAGCTGGGGGTATTTTAAAGTTTAAATGGACACCGGGCTGAAAGTGTTAAATAGCCACCCATTACTTGCTTTTTTTTTTCTTTCTTTTTTCTCTCCCCCTGATGTCTTCAGTGGATGTTCAGTACTTTCACCATCACTCTGTGTGTTGACTACAGTCAGCTTTTAGAACCAGAGGGTTAATGCTTTGTATTTAGTCCTGTTTCATTTCTGACATGACATTTTTATTGTGCAATGAAAATAAATACCAAATATTCTTAGAATATTGGTTGCTAGTGTGTTTGCGTGGACATTTAGAATAAACGATATTTAATTTTGATATGTGATGTCACGTGGTGTAAGGTTAAAGTCTGTCACAGTATTGTTGAATGTGATTCTGGTTGCTGATGAAGCAAATGTCTTTGTGTTTGCAATTGAGCACTGCATGTTTTAGCTTATGATAAAACTATCATCAGGCTATTGTAAAAATATATGGGGAAATGCTGGTAGTGAGTGATATATTGTACTGTAAAATTTTTTAGTTTTAACCCTTTGATGCTGGAATTAAATACCTCCAAGCAACGCTGCCCACCTGCATTTTTTACTGGGGCTTTTAAATTTTAATGCTTACTCTTAGGGAAAAAAAGCATATCTCATAGACTTTTCCTTAAAATTTAATTTTTCTCTATGCTTATGAATTGGTTAATCTGGAAAAAAATGTTTACATATTTTTATAATAAATTTAGGCCTGTGAATCACATGTATTATATAAAATGTGGTGTAAATAGTTCATTACTCACATAATTCTGGCTGCTGCATAAGGTCTGTGGCACTTTGGATCACTGTTTTATCACAACACGGTTTTCACAAAGAGGGTGATATATTACAAATTTACTTCTGTGTGATATTCCACGAAACAAGGCACCATGCACAGGCCCACATCACATCTGGCACACTGTGCCCTTTCTTTGGCCACGAGAACACGGACGGCAGAGCAGTGGGTTGATTTCATTGCCCATTGTTTGTTATGGCTACTTCTGCTGAGGCTGGCTTCTGTTGTTGCTCCTCTTCTTCCTCCAAATAGTCTTCTAACATCGCTAGCTTTCACACCTGATTCCGAGGACATGTCAGCAACCAGAATTTCACTGATGGCTTCCTCCTCAAGTTTTATTTATCTTTTTTCCGGTTACTGCTTGAGGCCCAGAATCGTCTGCCTTGTTTAGACTACTATGTTTGACTTGGCACAATTTCAGAAATGTAATACCAGTCAGATATGAACATCTACAGTGACAGCAAAACAGATGTAAAGCTATGTTGTGATTGCTGAATAAAAATTTCAGCTATTCAAGGGTGCCCAAGACATTATTACTAGATTGACGGCTGTATGTTGCGTGTTACTACTCCACATCCCCTACAGATTACCCCTGCACTACAAGAGGCATGTCTGTGGGTCCTTCTGTAGCTGTAAACATCGATTTTTGTGGATATCTCCAATTTTTGAGCGTTAGTTTTGTCCGAATTATATGGGTACAGTACACCACTGACAAAGTTTCTGGTCGACAACTAGAGTTTGCTTCATAGGCCAGTGTTGATATTTCAACCCATGGTGAACCCCAGAGCAAGTGATAGTCAAAGCAAGCAGTGTCAGAACCGTATTAGTCAGCTGGGAAAAATGTGCAGTTACTAAGTATCTGCGTATATATTCATGTTTGTGGAGGGGTTTAGGAGGTGGAAGGGGTACATTCTGGCTCCTGAATGAAAGTCTGACCTTCATGGGTCCTGAAGCATAGCGAGCCACAGCAGTTAACTGAATAGGAGTAAACAAAATTCCTCCAAACTTCGACACACTGTTTGCAATGTATATGTAAGTCGTTCGGCTATTTAAAGGGCTCACTGCATGACGTATATATAAGTCATTCGGCGTTAAAGGGTTAAAATGTATGTACGGTATCCTCCTAACCACTTCATGCGTATAATATTATTCATACTGTTTTGTATTGTATTTGTTTAGCCATAACAATAATCTGATGTTCTGGAACTGTTATCTGCCATACAGTAGCGAGAACTCATCTTTATGGCACTGAGATTTTATATGTGATTGAACCTTGATGGCACTGTGCCATGGTATTCACTGGGTGGGTATTGGGGTTATTTCCCTGGGGCGTAAAGTTGCCAGGTTGTAAAATTGACCACTCAGCTCCATCTAGTGCCAAGGTTAAGAAGGAGTAGAGCTATACCTCTAGTCCCCCTCTGTGCCTGCATGGTGTAAACAGAGTCAATTTTTTTTTGCCATAGCAGGAGAGTGCTGAAAATTTATTTTTTCAATTTCTGTGCTGTCCACTCAGCACGGAATATTATATGGTGTTTTCTCTAAGGCAGTAATTAAAATGATAACACTTAATGTACATGAGTTCAGAATTTGGACTGCCGATAGTCATGAGCCATGGTTTACAGTTTTGTTGACAACAGACCCTGCAACATCTGCATGGAGTTTCTTGCAGTATGAGGCATGGCATCATCTTGTTAAAAGTATTCAAATTTTTTTGCGTACGGGACTGACTATAATAAAAAGGAAGGAGAACATCATCAGTAGATGTGTGTAACATGGAGGGTTTTAGAAAATGTTGATGTAGTGGGGGAAATGTGTATCTGGTTGTTGAATGTGTTGTTTGTCTAATCGGACAGGGATTGGGGCATAAATGTCACTACAGCCTTGGATCAGTGGCTCTTTGGTCGCAAGTCATGGGGATTTCTGTTGTGAGTCCTGGTGTTCCGAAGACTGTTGTAACTATTGATAATGCTTCCTATTACAAGTGAGTGTGATGTATGTTTTCATCTCTTTTGGTTTCCTGTTGATATACATTAAATTCTTAGTTATTTCTGGTTGCATTATTCACATCGAAGATTTTCTACAAAGAACAGTGCATGTAGGATATAATTCTTTGTATTAAGTAATTGGATATTAAAGTGGGATTTGGGGTTCTCATCATGGTGTGTATCAAGATTATGGGTTTGTGGGATGTGATTTCATTGTAGATGGTAGGTAGGTACAGGCATTTCAGAGGAATGTGCTGCCTTCATCTTCCAATGGAAGCTGAAGTTAGTGGGTTCCTCCAAGATGTTGATACCCAGCTGTGAAAGTACACAGCACCACATCCCAGAAGACCAGATTCAGGGTATTATAGTCCTTTTAATGTAGGTGTGGGTTCTTTGAGTGGTGCAGGGTAATGGTGTGTCTGTGAATGCACAGGCACAAATTATGCATTTTGCTATGTGTCACTGATAGTTGGTAGTGTTCTTATTTCCTTGTGTCTGTTTTTTGGCTAATTTGCCAACATAAATTTGAGGAATGTGCCTGAGAAGATTTTTTTTTTATGAAACAAGTTTTCTGTTAATGTGGAAAAATCTAATGTTGGGTATTGTATAGACAGGCCAACCCAAACATGGTGCACCTAATTTTAAGAAGAACCAACTTCTTATTTTTGTAATGCTACACCCCTCACTCTGTTAAATAGCTGTCTGTGGAGGCATAGTAAAGGAGGACATTAACTATGGCACTGTTATGACAGAATCTTCAATGTGTTGTGGAAAAGCTGAGATACGTTACAGTAGGTCATGGCCACTTTCTTGCATGTTTACAATTCAGCATTAGTGATCAGGAATCAAAAAATGCAGGCATCTGGTTGCCATTGATGACTGAAAATTTGGCTGGTGACTTATTTCCCACAAGGGAAATGGTTTTGTTGTTCTTGTAGTCCAACTCAATTACTATGAATTATCTGTTTGAGAATGCATTGTAAGGTATGGATAGAAGTGTAAAAAATTAAATTGTTCTTAAGTGTGGTATGCTGTGCAGCAAATTTTAATTAATACTTCCTTATTTTTCTAGGATTTTTATTCCTGCTGGTACATGGCATTTCACAGTAAAGATTTCTCACTGTCAGTTCCATTTGCATTCAGTGGTGTCATTTAACAACAATAGTGACACAGTGCCCTACTGCATTCAGAGCTTGGCCTTGCAAGCTCGAGCCTTGCCAACCTACAATCCCAGGAATGGTATTGGAAATCTTACCACTGATTCTGAATATACATTCACTGAAACTGAGCCATACACTGATGGTTATTATTATCTGTTGGTGGTATCAGAATCTCAAGTCAGTTTTAACTTGGCGGTAACAACAGCAGGTAAGAAAATTCTGTATAAAGAGGTTTGTAAGGTATTCTAAGCCAGTACTTTACCCTGTTATGAATGTAAGTTGACACAATTATCATTGTACTTTTGATGTGTTTTATAAATATATATATATATTTTGCTTATACATTTCAGTTATCATACATTTGACATGCAGAATATTAGAAATATGTATACAAAGTCAGCCAGTGTCTTGGCCTGTAAGAACAGGTACACTTTAAAAAAAAAGATCGTTTTATTTTGTTTTATTCCTCCCCTGCTCCAGAGTCATCTCGCTTGACAACAACATACTTTTTAAATCTTACTGACAGTTGAACACAACAGTCACTGAAGGCATCCCAAGGAACTGCATGTAATTGGGCAGTTGCTTTCTTCTCGATATCATTGATGAAATCTTCCTTTTAAGTTGATTTTCACTTAGGGAAAATAAAAAGGTCAACTGGTATGAGATAGGGTGAATAAAGTGGGTGGCTGGTCTGCAGCACATTGTAATGTGACAGGAAGTGCTTCACTGTTATGTTAGAATGAGCAGGAGCATTGTCATGCAAATGATACCAACTGTCGTTCTTTCAAAATTGTGAGCTCACTTTCAGAATCTGCTTTACTAAACTTTCCAGCACCAGTATGTAGAATTCACTGTTCATCATTTGCACTTCTGGGCCATATGCTTTGTTGATTACACCTGGTTTATCACCCTCTGAAAAAAGTGATCAACATTGGTTTGATCCTCACTTTAGCAGTGAAATGTTTGGTCCTTGGTGGAGATTTTGTTTCCCACTCCATGCTCTGATGGTTGTCATCTTCAGATAATGTCCTCTCTTCACATTTTAATTAATTATTCAGGTTTTCACATAAACATTCAGAGATTTCATGTTGTTACTAAGGAATGATGCTTTAAGTTTTTTTGTCCCAAAACTTATGTCAGAGTTTGGAAACAACTGCTGCTGTTTATTTTCAGTGACTTAACTTTTATTTATATATTGAAGGAATGTAACATGCTTTGTGAGCATGTGTTTACATTGTGTGGATGAATTAACTTTTTTTATTTACAAAATAACTTTTTTTGCAGTAGGTGCTGTTGTCATTTTCATTGTTGTCGTCATCGCAGTTGTTGTTGTGGTGGTGGTGGTTGTTATTGTTGTTGTTGTTGTAGTAACTTGTGAGAACTATTTTCACCAAGTGATAAACTCCATTAAACAATCTTTGTGTAGTTACTAGTTGCTGAGCTAGGTAAACATCTTCACGTTTTGTGGAATGTGAAAAATCATTTCTGTGCTCAGAAGAGCCTTCCTTCAGGTACTTTTGCACATTGTAGGGGTTGATCTTATAAACTGGTTGGACAGAAAGAGAAGGACACTTTCAACTGCCAAACTAAAACACAGTATTGTTAACCAGAAGAGCACAGTATGAATGTATGGTTAAATTAAGCATTGCAATCTTCATATCAGACATAGCATATAGGCTACACAGAAAATAATCGCGTTTGAGGATGTTATGACGTGGTTTGGTGGACAGGTACAAATTTTTTTTAAAGACACATTCACAAAATTGCAAAAAAAAAAAAAAAAAAGCTATTAGCTTTGTCATGTCTGTCTGTCCATCTGCATGGAACAGCTCAGCTCCAACTGGATGAGTTTTCATGAAATTTTATTTTTGAGGATTTTTAAAAAATATGACAGGAAAATTTCAGTTTGATTAAAATCTGGTGAGAATAATGGGTACTTCACATACAGACATACGGACATATATGGTAATATCTCACTGAATTTTTCTTAGAATGAGAAATGTTTCAGACAGAAGTTGTAGGGAAAGTCAAAACACGCACCTTGTGTTCAATAATTTTTTTTTTTTTTAAATATGGTGTTCATGAGATAATGTGGAAAAATATGGTAGAGCCATGCAGGCCACAGATGACAGCATATCACTGTGCAGAAGAGATGTGACTTGTCTGCTGGGCAACAAAGGCAAGAATACATACACATACTTAAAATATTTCATAGTTATTGCTTTGCAGGCTACAATGGCAACACAATTGTGCCTTGGTGTTATACATACGTTGCCTGTCTTGTTTAGAATCCTGCTGCTCGTCTGGCTTTCGAAATTATCAATTGTATGTATTATTTTGATAACACACCTTCTTTACAGGCCTTTAGACTGATCTTAATGTTAAGTTTTGCTTTTAAAGATTGCAGTGTTCAAGCACTAGGCAGAAGTTTTGCAAAGCAGTTCGCTCATATGACAGAATCTCTTACACAGTCAGTAACAATAAGGCATAGCAACAATACAGTGAAGTCAGATTGGGCAAGCACTATTGTGTTTGCCAATAGCAGCAAAGTCCATGATCTGGGCTCACTGGCTGGCACAAACATCCCTCGTTTGACACCTGAAGATGATGAAGATGTGGATACCATTAATGACCCTTGCCTTCCAACATTCCAACTTGCTCGAATTAAACATGCACAAGACTTTGCAGACACATTCCTTTTACAGGTATGTACTGTTGCATGGAAGCAGCCTGTACAACGTACAGGCATCAGGCATTGCGTAGAGTTGCTTTGTTAGGATCTATCAAGCTTTATTAATTTAATTGGGTCTGTAAACCCATATGGATGTCTACTTCTGACATGGGGTGTAGTTTGTGCACTTCAGTCCTGGTACCGTGTATTTTTAATCATTCTTAACCTTTTGCCTTTTGCCTTACTCTGTTGGCAGCATTAACAGGAATATGGCACTATATAAATCACTGGTATTTGAAACATGATGAGAGCGTACCTTGAAACTGTTATGAAGTTCAAAATTTGTACTTTTTACTTTTCTGTATTTGAAGATCATTATGGTTTTCTGTTTCCTTCTAGGGTCGAGAATGGTATGCGACTTGGGTAGCATTAACAGACCTGTATCCAGTAATTGTACAGTTACAAATATTACCGTTTGTTGATATTGGTGGAACATTAAATATTAATATTCATCTGGACGAGTTGTTAATAGTAAGTTGTAAATAACCATGTTTTACTGCAGGCACATCATACAGCTAATTCAGAACACTACACCCCCCCACCCCTTCACACACATATGTACACGTACACTAGTATGGAGTTTGATCTTCATGGAGGTGCTGGTGATCAGGAGAAGGTGTAAGAGTTTCATAAACCAAAATTCTCCTGCTTCACAGTGGACAAGGGTATTGACCCTTAGGAGCCAAGTGATGCATATGATTCAATGCAGGGTGTAATGTTTGTTTCCCATACAGCTCAACATATGTATTGGCCTGTTGTGTCCATTTTTGGATCTTTTCCTTATGCTCCCTCCCCCCTTCTTTCTGGCTTGAGTTAGAGTTTGCATGGAAAGATTAAATCCTGTTACTGTTATCCCAACATTCCTCACATTGCACCCAAAATTAATTTCAGCACCAGAAGTTTAATTTTATTTTAGATTTGGATTATTTTCAAATTTGTTTAACCTTCCAGTGCTCCTTTCAGCGTGCTGTATGGGCCTCTAGTTCTTGAGATTCATCTGGCCTTGTACTCTGCAGTTATGAATGCACTGAAGGGTAGTAGAATTTAAAATCCCCACTCCCTGGGTAGGAGGTAAAATTTAATACTCACCTTCATTTAAGGGTTCAATATCATGGTTCCTTTCTAAGTAATTTAATGTGTATAAACTGTTATAATCAGTGAATTCACCAGTTTTGGATGAGTTTTAAGTTTCTTTGTTGTAACCACTGGGGGAATGTAGGTTTGCCTGTGTAAGTACAGATAGTGTTTATTTCAGTGGTCTCCCTCTGTTATTGTGTATTTATAGGTGAGTAATTGAAAAAAAATAGTGTTTTGTTACACAGTTATGCTTAATTATGCAAATTTTTGCCTTCATTTGGTAATCGCAACTCAGAAACGTTTGTGTGTCATTTTTAAACTTAATATGTTCCATAGCCATGCCTTGAAAGTATAATTCAATTTACATAATATGACCAACTTATGCAAATGTGTATAATGTGTGTATCATTTATAAACACATTATACACACGTGCATATATTGGTCATAATATGTAAAGTGAATCGTATTTTCTGTGTGTGTGTGTGAGAAATGGATATGTTTGCAGGAAATGTAGTGTAATGTGTTCAGAACTGACTGAAATTGTTGCAGCTACAATTCTGTGGTAAGAAAATTCACAGGAGTGAGCTGCATTTTTGGAAATGAACAAAAGTAATACACGCTTTGTTTTTCATCAAATATTACTTACAGCAGATGTTTTTATGTTTTTTTTCTCTTACAAAACAGTGTTTGACAGTATTATTTGCAGATATAAATGTTACTGATTTTTGTGGCTGTTTGAGTTAAATTGTGGAACACTGAAGTTGTGATTATTGGGGATTCCTTTACAGGAGAGCTTTTTTCATCATATGAACTTTCTTTTCATAATGTTGGCTACTCAGGGTGTAATGTCTGTATGTAATTGAAGACATAGTTCTCAACTAGTAAAAAAATTTATAAATGATGTTTGTTAGTTAGTACGTATGCATTAAGTAGCGGGTCCACTTTCAGTGTGAGAAATTTAATACTTAACGTCCATTATTTTGCAGAATGCAACTTGCCAACGTATAACAGTAACAGCATGCATTAGGAAAGGACGGGTTCCTTCTCGTAACAGTGGTAATATTGTGTGCCCTCCTGAGCTTATGTTGAACATTTCATCAGAAGGTTTAGCGACAGTAGATGCCACCAAGCTTGTGCCATATCCTGAGCCTGATATGTGGTTCATTGCCTTCCAAGCAAAATGTGTATATAACAAGTATGTATTTTCTGTAATCGGAGTGGTATAGTTACTGATAACTCTTTTGTGTGGGGCCTTCATCGAGAAGTTGTTGGTTGTTTAGTCATGAAAGTCCCAGATTTTAATAAGCAGGCTGAAGGTCTGTTCACTATGTCAGCTGTTGGTCTTCACTCTGAACCACCTCACTCCATTTTACAGCTTTCACTTGCAACCTGAATCCATTTCACTGCTGTATACTCATGGTCTAATATTAGTTTTAATGTTATCATCCATGTATAATGGTTGTTTTCTTATCTTTGTTTGTCACATAACATTGAATGGGTTGGTAGTTGTGAGTGATTAATTCTGAAGGATGTGTATGGAATTGAGCTTACCTTATTTTAAGTAACTACCACAGCTCTTGCAAGCAGAGAACGTCATTAAATTTGCCTTGTGTACAAATTACATATTGTTCCCATGTTCATTGTTTGAAAGTGAGAGAATGCTATTAACCTGTAGTGGACAAACGGGACACCACTGTTCCATTAAATGTACATCTTTTTTATCTGAAGGGTAAACACCCCACATTGGGCATTTAAATTGAACAGTGCTCCAGCCACAGCAGAACTGTAGCATTTAAAAGATCATAAACTGATGGTTAATATTTGAAGGAAATGCAAATCAGAGTTATAAAGTATGTTTTAATAATTATTTGCAGTTCTGTTGAATTGTGCCGTGTAGAGGAAGTAATGGTGTCATTAGATATTCGGACACAGCCCTGTGTGTTTGCTGGTGAGCCTTGTGGCCCTAAAGGAATCTGCCAGGAGACACATAAAGGTCTCCACTTCTTTACATCATGCACGTGCTTAGGAGGTCAGTAAGAATGCTGCTTTCTTGAATGTTTTTTCCTGCCTGTGTTATCTTGTCTGTGTCTGTTCATGAAACTTGATGTGAAGTTCACACCACTAGAGGTCACTGCACCTGTGCACTGGCACTGAATTTGGAGAAACACCAGTGCCACTAATCCTTTAAAGGACCTATGTTCACATAATTGAATGCTCTAATACAAAAGGCCCCTAGAAATTCAATTTATATGTTTAGGCAACAAGGAAGTTTATTGGATTTTTAAGACATGCTGCATAATCTGCATTTTTAATTTTGCACAAAGTCCTTTGTATTTCAAAACTTTATTTTTTTCTCTTCAGACAATACATTTTTTATAAATTATGTGCTAAGATTTAAATACCAAGCTGATTGTTTGAAGGGTAGTATACGACTGTGGAATATTATTCATAATATGTTCAAGAAGTATGTAACTTTTGTTCAGATAATGTCCTGCTGAATGTAAAATATTGTAGCTGAAAGTTTGTATATTTAACTTGCAGTTTGTTGCCAGTAATTAGTGAACCAGTGTAATTTGGCATGTGAAATGTTGTATGGTGATGTATTATGTACAACTTGAAATTATATGTGAAGTATTTTTTTATGTTAACAGTTACAAAAAAACATGGTGATAGTGTGAAATTTTGATGTTAGGGTCTCTTCTAATGCAAGTCTTCCACAGGAATAGGTAGGTAAATTGTTTAATTTTTAATTTTCTTGCTAGACTCACCATCAGTTGAATTTGAGGGAAATAAGCTTTCATAAATTTGTCCGTTTTTTTAAAATAATCCTAATATCATGCAATTTATATGTATCACCAGTAAGTGCAGATGCTTTAAGATATACTCTGTACAGTTGATATTTGTTATATTTGTTAATAATGTTTCAGGTTACAAAGGTTGGGGCTGTACTGATGGCAGTAAAGCCACACCAGAAGGTCTATTGCTGCTCACTACATTGCTTCTGACGCTGAGCAATGTGTTCTTTTTGCCAGCTGTTTACCTTGCGCTGCGTCGACACATGCTTACAGAAGCACTTATATACCTAGCAACAATGGTCTTCTCTACTTTCTATCATGCCTGTGACCAAGATTTCTATACATACTGTGTTACAAAGTATGAGGTTAGTGTATTACAGGCTGGACAAAATGTTTCTGTGCAATGGTTTTCACTACTTCTGCTCCCAGATACTGTTCAGTTGAATAATTTTTTAGAACCAAGGATGTAATAGGTAGTATAGTGAGTAAGCAGTGGGCTGGATTAGCTGAGGTTTAAATTATGGTGGGGGTAAGAGACTTTTCTCTTCTCCAAAATGTCCAAACCAGCCCTGGGGTCCACCTAGCTTATTGTGTGATGGGTACCACCATTCTTTTCTAGGGGTGAAGTGGCTGGTGTGTGAAGTTGACCACTCACTTTAACTAGTGCAGTCCTGTATGCCTTCCTTTCTTGGATAGGAACAACTTTAACTTCAGCATACTAAATGCTTCTCCTTAGAATAATAGACATCATTCTGCATTCTGCATATGGGCTTTATGTTTTTCTTTATTAGCATTTATTGTAGATGCTTTGCCATTTTCATTGATGCTACCACTTTCCTGCATTACATTAGCGTTACATTGCTCTCCTGATAGTAACTGCTTTTCATGTTCTTTTCTTTTCCTCTCACGTGCATGTGCGCACACACACACTTTTTTTGGGGTGGAGGGGGTTAATGGTTCAAGGTTTACTGTCTGCTTTGCATATGGAATCATTATTGAATAGTAAGTGCCTTTTTTTTCGGTACATAGAACTATGGACACATTGGTAACTTTTTATTTTATGTTTTGTACATTCAGATGGCATTGATTGTTTGTGTTGTGTATTTGGATATCTTTAGATCAAGCTTAGCTCGCATGATCCATGTACTGTGCACAGCCTCTCTGTACAGACATGTGGGCCATTAACCCTTTGGTGCTGAATGTTACATATTTTTAATGCGCAGTGGGATGCTCTAAATGCCAAGTGATACATAATTATGACTGCTCTTATTTGGCCCCTGCTTCATTTCCAGTCTGCAGCAAATCACACTGGATGTTTTACTTCTGGCACCAGAGGGTTAACAGTCCACTGTCTGTAAAACCACACAGTTTAATTGCAATGACTATTTACGGCTAGATCTTTGTGCTGTAGATACACTGAACGTTTCTTTATCATGCATGCACTTGTTAAATGTGTTGCTGAACTGTGTTCTCACAACTGGTATGTGTAATAAACAGTTGTCATTTGTGGATAAATATCGCAATCTAGGAAGAATGGACTTGCGCAAATATTGGTCACTTGTCCATTTCCCATAGAGTGTTGGTAAATGTGACACATGTTGAAGGAATTGCCCGTGTTTACATACTTACTGAGTTGAGTTTTCATATCACCTTCTTATGACCCATTTACACATTACAAGCAAATAAGTGATATGTGTGGACAGACTATATCATGTGGGTTGTCGAATGGCAAAGTAGACAAATTGTGGAAATAAGGTCACAGTGACCAGGCAAACATCTGGCAAGTGTAGCAAAGTTCCAATATTTACCAAACAAACCAGCTGTGGAAATGGTATTGACATTTATTTACTTGGCTTCTTGTACAGTGCACAAAGATTTGTGCATTTCTCAGATACACCCATCATGGGGACATGGCTTTATATATGAGGCAAAACTGCTTCATGACTGAATGTATAGGTATTCACTGCAACCAAATAATCAAGAATATAGTGCTGTGTAGTTTTGCATTCTTTAACTGCTTGTATAATGTTGAAAAATGACTGTGTCCACAAGGGGATATAGAATCCTGAGAGATTTTTGTGGACAAGACCTGAATTTGTGGTCTGTACACTGAACTACTGTTTTATATATGTTGCTGCCAATATGTTCATGCAGCTAGTTCAGGTACTGATTAATGGCAATGGTTAGAGTGTGAACCAGCAGTACTGTGGTGCACACTTGGTAAAGACAAACGTTTAGCACTGTACTTGATGGGCCATGCCATGGCTCATATAGTGGGTCAGTGGCTCCTACTATGGGGGTTGTGGTTCAGTCCCAGGCCAGTACATATGGTATTTGTTGTGGACAGTGTGGCACTGGGACAGGTTCCTCTGAATACATTAATTTTCCCATGTCATTATCTTCCCACCCATGTTCCAGACTCATTCATTCATCCATCACTGATGGTAAATAATCTTAGCACCTGTCAGCATAATCAAATAAGAAGCTTTAAAAAAGAACCTGTGCTTGATCTTTGTACACAATATAATACTGATCAGTTTATGGAGGATAGGCACATGTACTGCAAAGTTAAAAAGTACTTTACTTACCCAGTGATAGTAATGTGACTGGTGGCAGTGAGGAACAAAGTAGACATATCCAGTGGGTGTTGTGCGTACAGTGTCTTATAGTCATGAACCTTTTTTGTGTCACCATTTAGCTCCACTTGATTTAGCCATCGTGGTCACACACAGTGACATGCTTGAATGCATTGTGCCATTTAGCACACTTGTTTTCCTTCTGATATTACTTAAAACAACACTAGTTTCTTAGAGCTACATTACAAACTGTTAATAACAAATAAAATTTGGAATGAATTTATGTGATACATCAGTGTATGGTAAATGTGTTTGTGTTCACAGGTTTTGCAGTTCTGTGATTTCTTCTGTTCCATCCTTGCCTTTTGGGTGACACTAATAGCAATAGCTGGTATCCCTGCAAGAGCAGCCTCTACTTTACACATGGTTGGTGTTCTTATCATTGCTGTTGGGGTTGAGTACAACCGGACCGACTTACTGGTGTTTGTAATTCCCTTTGGGTTAGGAGTTGTTATACCGGTCAGTAAAAATTAGTTCTTGTTTTCTCTTTAGTTCCCTTACCATACAGTCTTAATCACATTGAGTGTAAATGCATGAACTTGAAATTCTGTCACTTTGTATTTATTCTTTTGTGCTTCCTTATATCACTTTTTTTAGGTGCATTTGTAAATTGCTAAAAGGGATTGTTGGCTTCATTTTGTCTCTGTATGGAACAGCTTAGCTCCCACTGAAGGAATTTTCATGAAATTTGATGTCTGAGTATTTTTTGAAAATCGGTTGACAAAACCAAGTTTCATTACAATATGACAAGAATAATGGGTACTTTACATGTAGACCTATGGACGTTTATGATAATATTTCACTGAATTCTTCTTAGAGTGAGAAATGTTGATGAAAAAAGTTTTAAAAAATCAAAACACACATTATGTGTTCAATAAATATTTCCAAAAATTGTGCCATTCATGAGATAATGTGGAAAAATATTGTATACCCAGATAAGCCTCAGATGACAATATAATACGAGGGGAAGTCAGAAAGTAAGGTTCCCTATTTAATTGCCACCAAATAACGTCACATAGTGAGAGGCCTCTTTATTCACTTATTACACTTCACTTCACTTATTTTTCCACATAGCCGCCTTCTCTGTTGAAGCACTTGTCTAGGCGGGAAATCCATTTCTCAAAACCCTGTCGATAGAAGGTGGGATCCTGACCGTGCAGCCACATTTGCACCTCACGTTTGACATCATCATGTGTTTGAATCTCTTGGCACGAAGATGTTTTTTCACGTTGGGGAAGATATGAAAGTCTGAAGGTGCTGGATCCAGGTTATAGAGAGGGTGTTTAAGAATTTCCCAGCCCCATCGTTCCAAAAGATTCGCTTTCGCATGAGCTGTATGCGGTCGGGCATTGTCATGCACCAACAGCACCATCTTGTCTGACATCTAAGGCCTCTTGCATTGAACAGCTTTCTTAAGTTTTCTGAGATTGGCCTGATAAGCAGCAGAATTGACTGTTTCATTAGGAGGATAAAAGTGCAACAGAGGCACACCATGCATGTCCCAAAACACAGTCACCATCAGTTTCCCATAGTTGGTTGATATCGTGAATTTCTTTATGGTGGGAGACCCTGGGTGTTTCCATGCCATGGATTGTGCTTTTGTCTCAGGACAGTACTGGTGCACCCACATTTCATCCACAGTAATGATTTGCTCCAAGAAATCCTCACCATGATCATTAAAGCAGAGGAGGTGAGTGAGGGATACACCCATACGGTTTTTCTTGTGGTCCTCTGTAAATTGTCGAGGGTCCTGCCTGCTGCATACTTTTCTGTACCCTAAACATTCGTGAACAATGTCCCAGATTGTGCCATTTGAAAGATTAAACTGTTCTTCCAACTCTTTAAGCAACACTTGGCGATTAGCATGCACAGTCTCCTCAGTTGCAGGGACAAGATCTGCTGATGTGGAAGGATGCCTGCTCCTTTATTCATCTGTCACACTCAAGCAACAGCCACTAAATTCCCGACACCATTTTCACACATGCTGCATGGTCATCACATTTGAGCCATAAACTACTTGAATTTCATGATGAATTTCAATTGGAGCTGTCTCTTTTGCCCACAAAAACCGATTAACTGATTGCACCTCTTCTTGTGTCCACACACACAGTACAGCACTTATTCTGGAACTGCGTCATCCATGAAAATTGTGGAGCTTGAGCTACGAAAGTGCTACCATCTAGCGACCAATGTCTGAACTTAAGTGAATAAAGAGGCATCTCACTATGTGAAGTTATTTGGTGGCAATAAAATAGGGAATTACTTTCTGACTTCCCCTCATACAATGCATGCACTTTTCATGCTGGGTAGCTAAGGCTGAAGACACTCGGAAAATGTAATACTTCTGGCTTTTGCACGGCAACAATGGTTATGCAAACACACCTCAGTTTTACATTTTTATGTACAGTGCCTGTCTGGTTATAGTAAGTGTATTAGTTGAAATATTTTTCCTCAATCATTATTATGACAGGTGGCAGCATGGAGTATACGCTGTTGTCGCCAGCGAGCATGTATCCACCTGCAGCGCTCACTAATACTACTGTTGCTGCCTGGAGTTCTTCTGGCTGCTGTTGGTCTCATTCTCTTTGCATTTATGGAGACTGAGGCCAATTATCAAGTATGTTGCATTATGTTTTTTGTGATCACTGTTAATAGAACTTTCAAGAGAGAAAGAGAGAGTGTGTAATTGACTGAAACAGTTTTCTAGTAAGAACATGGATTAAAATGTTCTTGGTAAATATATTTATCACACAGCTACTGAGACAGTGATTGGTCCATGTGGTGCTGATTTGATTGCTTTCATGTCATTTACCATGATCAATATTAAAAGCAATGCAGTCCATTTCCAAAGGGGTATCAGTCACTGGTCATCCAATGAGACTGTCTGTAGCCATGATTTGTACAGTGTCGTGACATTATGTCTCACATTTGCCTCAAGACCGAAGCAAATCTTACTTTCACATCATTTGTGTATTTAGTATAAAATCTACATAGTGGACTAAGTCCGAGCTATTGTACAGTAGAACCCACATTTAAGATTCCTTTGGATGGGGGACAGGCTTTTTATACTTTAAATTCAGAAAAATCTTAAAAGGTTTCTTGTGTCACAGTCAAACAGAAAGTTGCTACTGTGATTAAGAAACACATGTTCTCACTCTAAAGCTAATGCCGCTTTTCTTCACTTCATTTTATGTTTATATTTTTGTATTTATTTTATGGGACAGGAAATAAAACTTTAAAAATGAACTAAAAATAGGTCTTCACTGCACATTATATTCTTTGAGTCCATATTTCTGTCAGAATGATTTGTGATGACCAGTCATAAGTGAGTTGCATCTGCAATTTATGATCAGTCAATAACACTTTTGTGTTAGAAACATGATTGTATGTAAATGGCTCCTCCCAAGAGCTTTTTGATCAATCACTCACGGTGAGTCTCAAGAATCAGTAGCATGCTGCCGCGGTAGTAGTTCGCAGTTGATTCTGACATAGATTTACCTGTATTGTGCATATTCTTTGCATTATTTGCACAATACCGACTACAAAGTTGCAAACACAAATTTTGTATTGGTGCTCCGGAATAGTTTCTGGAGTGGTTTTTCACATTTTAAATGCAGGAAGGCCTAAGTGGAGAAACATTAGACATTATTGTTATGGGGTTTTGGCTGGGACTGCAAAAAGTGAACCTAGGTGAGGGAAAATCTGAAACTGAGAAACTGAAATTGGAATTATGCTTTAATTAACTAACCATTGTAAAGAATTGTATGGAAATTAATGTTTTTAATTCATCACCCTAGTTAGGCAGGAGTTGTGCTGGAAACAGTGATTGGATTTGTGTTTTGTGTCCCCATTGCAGCACCAGTCAGTTACTAACAACATATGTACTCAAGATTTTGTCTTTTTCCATGAATCGGTACTTCCATCTGAACCAGCTGCTTCTTGTATCTGATAGAAGGAACTGATTGTTTCATAGTGTTATCTCACAGAATTTTCTTTTTATTCTGCCATAATTTGGTGCAATATTTAATATTTAAATTTACAATTTGTATTTTATTGTCTGTTTTACAGTATGTACATAGTGCATGGCATATTGTGATTGCCCTGTCTCTGGTATTTTTACTGCCAAGGAAATGCAACCATCAACAGAACAGGTCATGTCAAGGATCAAACGAGTCAGAGCTCTTCAACGTCAATGACTACTATTCAGCAAGTCCAGTGTTTGTTGTCACTTCAGATCTCGATAATTTATTAACCACTCAGTCATGAGATTGATCTGTTAATCATATTTGTTTTTGTGTTACATAATCATAATTTTATTACTTTGGAGTTCAAAGTATAATGTGTGTTTGTATGTGTGCATAGTTTGTTGACAGATATTGTTCGGTATGTGTGTTATGTGGAAACTATTTATTATATGATTGTTATGCTGTTATGATGTGGCACTGGGTTATGTGATTTTGAAATTACCTGACACACTTGGTAAATGTTTTGAGGTTAAGTGTTGACTGCAGTATTGCAGTGTGTTCTAAACTGTGTTTCTAGAAATTTTTGATAGAAGTAATTGGCGTACATCTGGGGACCTTGCTCCTTTGGCAGCTTGTGTTTCTGCTGTGAAGGCAGATTTAAATATCTTATCCTTTATTTTCATATTCTTAGTAGGCATTTACTTAGGTATATCAGTGACTTGGCTGGCTTTGTACTCTTAAGGTTTAAAAATACATAAAACTTATACAGCCCATGAAAACATTTCACTGTCATGAAGTTAGAAACAGTGGTTCATATATTTTTGCATTTTTAAAAATATAACTTGTACATTAATATTTACCAAAGTTATGGGCATAGAATTTATATTCTTCTTTGTCACTTGCAGCGGCCTGCCGTTACAGTCCCCCCCCCCCATTGTATTACAATGAGTGTCACATAATAGTATTAAGTCATAATGTGCCATGTTTAGCTGCACCAAAGAGCTTTTGATGTTCTCTCTTTACTGTATTGTCTTATACCATAAGATTTAGGTTTAATTTTAGAATAATGTTGTTATTAAAATCTTAACAACAAAAGAATGGGACAGTTTGAAATTGATATCCATGATGACCTTTATTTTTGTATTTGAACTTGGTATTCCAGTTTTGTACTTTTATGTATTATGGACAGCTTTTCTTAACATAACTGCTTGTCTCCTGTTTGTCACAAATGACCTCAAATTTTGTAGGAAGTTGAAGTCACTAGAGCTTGATGTAATTGGCAGTTTTCATATGGTTATGGGACTTTATACTACATCAACTGCTCTATCAACTAGTTTTCCTTAGCCTCACAAAAACAAACAGAAAAAAATGTGTTCATTTAATTCAGTATGAGGTATACTCCATTTCAAAGAAGAATTGATACAAGCATTAGTTTTGTTTATCTTCAAATTAATTCAGAACATTTAAAACAATAACATACTTACACAGTTTATATCAGTGCTGTTCAGAATTGTTGTCACATTTAAAATCTGCACAGATTTTGTATCTTACGTTCTATGGTTCATTGTTCTGCATAATGAAACAATATGTGAACAAAAGACAAGGAATGCTTATGAAGTTCTGTGCAATTTTTAAGTATTATGTGGGGTTTTATGAGACTAATTCTTTCAGTATAAAGTTTTTTATGCCAGTATTTCTTGTATTGTTCACCCAATGATTTCATTTGGCCATCTGGTTTTAAACCTTCACGGGTGGTGCAAGGTACAGTCTTGCACTTGCGTTAAGTACAATAATTCTCATTAATACTTCTTTATGTATGTCACCAACTATATTACAATATTGAAGACTGAAATCTTTCTACCAAAATAACTGTAAATAGTATTTTGTCCTGTAGAGAGTTGTAAAAGTGACATAATAAGTGAAAAGGGGCCATGTAAATGAGTTCTGTTCATGGTAGGGATGATACTAAACTCTTAGCCCCAGCTGCATACTTTTGTATTCATCTCCAGCCCAAAACACTTCCCATCATTGAATGCTGTGATATGAATGTCACTACCAACAGCTGGGTAGATGACTGGAGGGGAATGCAGGGAAGTATGCTGGGGAGAGATGTGTAACACCTTAAAGGAAGTGTGATAGATACTGATTTGTGGAGCCTTTTACTTTGGCTTAATAAGTGTAGTAAATTACTGATTTTATTGCACCCAGATTTATATATATATTTTTTTTATCATATTTGAAAATATACAAGTCTTGACATGTGACTAGCTGAGTTAACCCATTTAGTGCCATTGTTGAGCAGCAGAAATATATTTGAAATTGGCTTGCAGTTTTTCAGAACATCACAAGTAGAACATTTATATGAATTTTGAGATTTTAAACGGTGGTGCAATTGAGGAATCTGCTCTTCTGGGATGCAATTCTGTCACCAGGTAAGCAGTTACGGAGGTTTTGAGGAATGTATTGCATCTATCTTCAAGGTGTCAAAAGTCCTAGAAGGATTATTCTAGGACATCTGGATTCTTGAAGATGAAGGCAGTGTTCTTTGAAATGTCAGGAACTCTTATCCAATGATTCAATGTTGTATCCCAAAACAGTGGACTCCTAAACAAACATTTATGTTTGGACAATTGGAATTGTCTGTTGTGGATGGAGAATCATTCTGTTTGCCCTCTGCAACACCAAGAACACAGATTCTGCTTCCATGTTTTGACTTTATGTGGACTACAAGTTGAATTACAAATAATTCTTGCTGGTGACACTGGCAGTTACAAGGGAGTTTCATAGGGAGATGCATAATCTTCTGCAGTTTATATGTCGACTAAAATTGTTATCCTGAATTGGTTGGCATATATGCAGGTGAACAAGGTAGAATTTCCATTCCCTACTGTGTATGGTGGAAGTTAAATAAATTCTTGAAACGGCAGCAGTATACTCAGAGCACAGCCATAAAATTGCAAGTCACGACAAGTCATAAAAATCATTGATCTTTGGCATTTTGTGTTTGAATCTGGTCTGTGCCATGGCACCCTCACCCCATATTCAAGGGATTGTGAGTTTGAGTCCTGTTCCAGTAACTGTGTTTCAGTTTCTGGTAGATCTACCCATTTGTCCCAAGACAATGTTGGTTGATAACCTGTAGTAGATGACTGCATTCCTAGATTTTACATTTTGCCATACATGTTCATCTCCATATTGGGTGCTGTATAGCCTGTGCCTAAGTCACAGGAAGATTATTTTAAAGGAATCTGTGCAAGATGATAATGCATTGCATTGAATCTGGACACATGCCAAATGTAAGTTACTGACAAAATGGTTGAAGAAGTGAACATATTTATGTGTGTGGGAGGTGAAATAAATTTAGAAGGGAAGAGTAGTGGAGCAGTCAGTTGAAGAACAGTTGGCGCTGGGTCTCTAGTCAAGGGGTTGGAGTTCCTCATTGAATAAAAGAGCATGTAGACGGTCTTCTATGTCAGCACATCTTCAAGGATGTAATAGTGCTATTGGAGGACTGCTGTATCTTGATGGGTAATCCATTTCCATGAAGACCATTCTTCTGTTCATGATTCTCATGTGGTTTAAGAATAACTGTTTTTTACAAGCCAGTGGTGCGCTTTTTAACTGACCATAACAAACACCTGGCAGCAGTCCGAGCAAATTCCAAAACTGTTCATTGCATTTTAAACTGACTGGTATGAAGACATCTGCAACAGATAGTGCTGTTATTTTAATCAAACCTTGTGTTGAAGAGCTATAATTCTTATATTGTTTGTGTGTATGATTGTATTGTCCAGTACATATAAGAAACCTATCACATGCTAATTTCAGCTGACCTGATTGTAAGTAATCTGTTTTGAAACATCATCCCAAGATGCATGTTAGTGATATAAATGTGAAAAAAATAAGCTATTGAAATTTTGTTTTGTACTGCAAAAAATTGACTGCCCTGGTGTGTGATAGCCAGCTGTAAAGGATTAGTTACTGTCCAGTAAATCACGTGCCATATGTTTAAGTAATTATTTGTTACCTCTGTTTGCCAGTGTGTGTGAGGGAATGGAAATCCCTATGAGAGAGAAACTTATGGTACAGAGTGGGTTGGATTGTGTCATAATGTGTGTGCTTATTAAGGTATATTAGACACTGTTGTACAATAAATTAAACTACAGTCTTTAATTACTGATAAAATAATGGAAATGTCAATGTGATTATCACAGTGATCCTCTTTTATTAATTCATTTCTTCCAGAATTTTTTTTCTTGCATGAAATATAATTTTAATTGTAAAATTGTTTTATCTCTACATTGACATTCACAAATTCTATCTGCAGACATACTTTACTTTACTTCCCCCCCCCCGTTTTTAACACTGATCAAGTTAAGTATTTTGTAATTACTGTGTGCTCATGTTAATACTGAGCCTGACTCTTGGCCATAAAGATCAGAAGTCTACACAGTAAGTCCTGCCACAACTCATACATGTGTATTGGTGATCAGATGAGTGGTCTCCGTTAATATGATAAAAGACATGCCAATAAAAGTTAGCAACAAAAAAGGTATCATACAAACTAATTACCATATATGAATTTAGATATTTTGTAACATTTTCAGTCTTCATTTTAATAGACAATTTATAATTTTAAGAAATGAGTGTAGAACTGATAATTCTTTTTTTGCAAGGAAGTGGATATTAAAAGAGAAACTGCTGGACATAATTTTTTATGAGTAAGAATGAACTTGCTGTGTTGATTATTTATATTGTAGGTATATAACACTTAATGATACACAGACCCAGCTTTGAAGATTTAAACTAAGTCATTGTAATTTTGTATTTATTTATTTATTTTTGGTACACCTGCCATGTTTTTGCATGTGTTCAGTACAGGATATAAGATGTATATAGGAAATTATTTTTATTGAAATAAGGAAAATATCTTCATAAATTCTTATAATAAGTGCCAATGAGATGCACAGTTTCTCAGATTTATTTCATAAAGTACGCTACATGTTTTGGACAGGTCCACTGTCCATCATCAGGAGTATCTCAACACTGTATACACGCAATAGGTATTTGTCATGCTAGTTCTGTTGGCTGTCTGCTAGCATGGTCAGACCATGCTAACAGACAGCCAACAGAATTAGCATGACAGTTACCTATTGCATGTGTACAGTGTTGAGATACTCCTTATGATGGACAGTGGACCTGTTTGAAACATGTAAGGTACTTTATCAAATAAATCTGAGAAATTGTGCATCTCGTTGGCTCTTATTATAAGAATATATCACAATGCATGGTCCTCTGAATGTCAAATTCTTCGCAAATTCTTATGTGTATTTACAGCTAACAAGTATGCTCCCCCCCTTGAGGACAACTAAGCAATATACAGTGCATATTTCAGTAATTTTAACCATATGAATAGATTCATGTACATAAGAAGAAATACCAGTTACAAGACTTAAAATCACATTCAGCAACAGATCCACAATATAGAATTACAAACTGTATGTAAATTTTTAACTTATGTATAGTTTGTAATTCTGTTTTGTGGACTTGCTGGTGAATGTGATTGTAATAATAATAATAACAAATGCATTGAAAGAATAATGTCAAATTTACTAAAAAAGAGTTCAAATCCAGGCACAGATACCAGGAAGAAGTATGGGTGTAGTTGCCATTTATTGCCAAAATTTGTGTGTTGGCCAGCCTGTTGCAGACGTAAATGGTTTAACATGTTAAATGCATGCCATTAAGAGAACAGGTTGGGGTTATCGTCATTTTTACTGCAGTTACTGAGTTTATCAACTTGGCATTTTCATAGCTTCCTTGAATTGTAAGAGTACTATATACATTTCACCAATTTGTACAGGAAGAATTCTTTTGGAATTTAAGTACACATTTCAGTATGTGATGGGCTGTGTGTGAAATGCACATTTCAGTCTGTGTAAGAAAATAAGCTAATTTTTCTTTTATAACATTGCTTCCTTCAGTGTGATTCAGATTAGTGATTACAGATTTGACATCATGTTTCTAAATGGACCATTCTTTGTTGGATTTAACTGATTTTGTACCCCTCTTTGTTGACCACTCTATGTCTCTGAAGTTAGCCACAATATGCTTGTGATGCTGCTTACCATTTCTAATTGCTGTTATTCCTGTGAATATGAAGTGCCACTTTTCAGTATTCCAGTACATTATTGTCTATTGAGCACTGGTCGGTTGAAAATACAGTACTTCTGTTGTTTCATTGTATTTATGATAAGATGATACTCTGGGAATATATACATATTTCGTAAGAAGTGTGTGCAAATCCCACTAATTGTTATCTTGCGTTTTCTGATTAAGGTAATTTGTAATGGTACAGTAAATTTTAAGGTATCTGTTGATACTTTCCTATTATATGAATATTATCACAAAGTGATTCACACTGTTTGTGAAAGAATATACATTACATTTATAATAAGAAGTTTTGCAGAACAATTTGCTTTGTGAATTTTATGTGTGTCATATAAATAACTGTGAAATTCAGCATTTTGTCAGGTTGTGTATATGTTATGTTGTTGCAGAGACAAGTGACATGATTTATGTGTATCTATTTTTCTATCCCATAAAAGCTGTATTGATCTGTATTCTGCCTGGACGTGTGTGCAAATTGTGATTCTTGTTTCCTGATGTATGATGGTGGTAATAGAACTGAGCGTCTATTTGTTGTGTTATTTTTTAAGGGACCTAGAACCACCATTATATTTTATACCTTAGTCTGATGGTTTTGATTTTGACACCGGAATTTGGAAGTTGTTTTGCAAGTTCTGTTGGCCTTTCCACGTAAAAACTTACATTTGCACCATTATAATTCTTTTAATAAACCTATGAGTTGTATACAAACATTATTTTCCCAGATTACATTAAATATTTTTGTAAACTTTGTCTATTAATCCATTGTCTAAAAATGTATGCCTTTTTTGAGTGATGAACCACAAACTCTGCCGTCACAGGTAACAGTCTCTATAAGTCTGTGGTGGCTTAAAATAGCTCAAATAACATAGTTGCTGCCTTAAAATTATTGATATAGATTGCATGAGACATACTGGTTTTAAGATCATTTATCAGTTACAAGCTTAGAATCACAGTCTAATGTAATTGCCTATATTTGAGGAAGTAAGAAAATTTAAAATGCATCTTATATTTGGATCATTGAGTCAATGAAGAGATTTTGACTGGCCAACAATCAGGGCTCAAATGACTCTTTCCTAAATGTCTCATTACAAAACTGTAGACTGATGTTTAATTTTTCCTTTTAGCCTGTTTCTCCTTCCATTATTGGGAGGTAAATGACAGAGTTGCATTTAGTTGTTTTGTTGGGGCTGTCACTTTTGTTCATTATGTGTATTCACAGTTGGACCTTTTTTTATTGGGGGGGGGGGGGCAAAAGGGCACGTTACTTCTCAGCTGTTGGACATGTCCAACTTTAAAGCTAATCATTTTGAGTTCGTTGAGATTGTAACTGTGCGGTATAAGAGTGAGCTTGAGGCACCAGAAATACTTCCCTCTGTTGAATGTACTTTCGTACTAACTGTAGTAATGACTACTGTGGCTTATGTTTCCAAATGTGTGTGATTAATCTGCCTGCCTTCCTGCCCTGTAAGGCATCAGCGCAGGACTCCACGTAGTACTGGAAGAGCCTCCAGTTTGGAATTCACATCTTGCTGGTGTTGATAGATGAAGATGGCAGCAGAAGAAGTGACCTCCCACTTAACATGGTATACATATATCTCTTACTCATGAGGTTTAAGAGTTTGTTAGACATGCGAGAAAGACAAGGAAGGCATATTGTGACAGTTATTTTATGTTCTGAATACTGTAGTCTTTGTTGTTGACTGGTAGTTGCCGTTACATAGGTTGTGCATGCGTGACTGAGGGTCCTTTCAGAATTTGTCTGTAGTGGCTGATTGTAGTAGAGAACTTAATATTAAGTCCCAATATTTAAAAAGAAACAACAGAAGAAGGCCTTGTCATATTTGCATCTTCTTTTCATGTTGACATCATTGGCGAATTCTGATCTGGAAGTCAGGTCATCCTGAAGGATACAGAGTGTCTTCCTCTTACCCCATCTGCCCCCAAGAAATTACGAGTGAATCATCTAGCACTGCACAAGGTTGCAATAGTATAGGTTAAAGGTAAAGATCATATAATGGGCCATGAAGGCCCAGAGGAGGGAGTGCAGGTATAACTGTACTCACTCTTTTACCTCAGTGCTAGTTGGCAGTGTGTAGTCAACACCACATCCCAGCTGCCATACCCCTGGAAAGGGTCCCGGTACCCATTGTACAGGGGGTCCAGTGGGTTTCAGGACCAGTCTGGGTGCAGAAAATCTCGCCCCCATTCGAGTGCGATCCCCGGACCGTCCGCCCAATTGTGAGTTACTATACCTACTGCCATCGTAACTAATAATAATAATAATGAACAAAAATTTGTGATCACGTACAAGTCTTTCATTATCTGCAAAAGAGCGATAAAGCCTTGCAAATTTTTACCTGATGTATGTTGGTCAGAGAACCTTAGACCCCATTGAATAGAATTTTTGTGGGGCCCCAGGGTTGTGTCTTCCCAACCATCCAGACTTGGGAAACTATAAGTGATACGGGCATGGTACAGAATTGAGTAGTGTTTTATTTGGTGGGCAGTCATGCGGCTAGCAGAACAAAGTGAAGTCTGTAATCAGCCAGGGTGTTGTGTCTTACTGTGAAAATTCATCAGAAGTATTTAGCAACAGGTACCTGCTGACACAGGGACCGGCTGCACGAAGTGATAGCAGTTATTTGGAATCTGGCATATGACATGGCTTTTGCATTGGTTTATAGCCCATTAACCCAATCGATGTGTAATTGGAGTTGGGGACAATAACCTTCGTGTGAAGGTACGCGTGTACAGAAATTTGTAACAAGAGTATGAAATTCACTTTTTATTTCACCAACATATGCACTTGTAAATCGATCAATATTAATGCTAACACAGTAAAAGATAAATATTTTGATATTAAAACTCCAACATGTTTCGGTTTTTTAAAATAAAACCATCATCAGGGAGCTAGTACGTGGAAAAACAAGTAACAAGAAATCCAACCCCATCACATGTACATTATGAAAATGCTGCCAACATCGAAAACAACTGTAGACTATATATAGTAACTTTACTAGATACGAACTTGCTTCCTGATGATGGTTTTATATTAAAAAACCGAAACATGTTTGGGCTCTTAATATAATGATTTATCTTTTAACGTGTAAACTTTAATATCATTCGATTTACAAGTGCATAACGTTGGTGTAATAAAAAGAGAATTTAAGTCTGCACGGTACAACAATATAAATAATCTAAATTTTAAAATTCCTGAAAACCCTAACAATATGCGATAGAGATTAGGTGGGCCGATCCCGGAGGTACTGCAATACCGGGCCAACCCGTGACAGAGATGGAGCAAGCCCCTAATACTCCGTCATTTTCCAAAAATCAGTTTAATATTCTGGTCCTGCAATGCAGGACGTATCAGATATTAAGCTGATAAGAACAGATACTACACTTTGATCTTAGCCAAAAGGCCGAGAAGCGATACTATTCACTCTCCTTGCAGACACTTACATATGATTTTCGACGCTTTCTGTATGTGGGGGTTAACTAGAGTATGCGTAATATCCAGCTCATATATCCATTTTGCCTGGACAAGATATCAGAAACAAGGTGCAATGTCCAGTTATCCTTCTATGTGTAGACAAATCACTGCTCAATCTTTCCAGTTTATTAATGAAACGTCTGTAATTCATGTAGTTGGATCATTTTTAACTTGCCCTGCCATCTAGTGGTAGGAGTGGCACTCGTTTACGCGTTTCGGTACAGTAATAAAGATGGAGAGATCCATCGCTCTTTGTCACTCACTCGCGCTCTTTACTGCGCATGCGCCGATATCTACACATGGCATGTGCACGTGTCTTGCATGTTTTACGTAAGCGTGAAGTTCTGTCTATCACATTCAAGGCTGAAAATGTTCGAGAATATGGTGCTGAGGTCTCTAAGTTCTTACGTCCTGTGTTTGGGTAATATGTTCCCGACGATTCGAAGGAGCGCAGCACCTTCATTTTCATGGCTGTGAGTCAATTCCACGGACCCATAACCCTGGAAATGAAAGTGGTACTGTACGTACCTTCGAAGCGTTGGGAAGGAATTACCCAACCACTCAGCAGGCCCGATTCCTCAGTACGAAAACAGGTTTGCTATTAGTGACGAATCCTGATCCCGAGCTCAGGTCAATTGCATAAATGTGTGTACTGCATGACGGTAACTGAGAAATGACTAAATCAGGTGTTGCACATCCTAAAGTCCAAATTTTAGTCTTCTCGGCGACAGTTAATTGTGAACAATTGCTGCTCTCTTAATACTTCACACTGTTCATGTTAATGTTTATCTTAAAATTGCAGATAATAAAATTCAAACATTCATAAATATGGCTTTGAAAACTGGCTAGGTAAATAAGTTTATCAAAATTCCAGCTCTTGAAACTTCACGAAAGATAGACAAATGTAAGAAGTCATCCTTTAAACCAGGGCTAACCAATGCGGCCCTCAGTCACCCTGAACAGTTTCAGTAATACAATGTAACAAACATAATATAATAGTTTTTTTAAATCTTTCACCGTGCATGTTTGGTGTTTTAAGTGAAAATAATATAGTAGGTCTACAGAACATAATATGGAAACTTTATTTGCATAGAAAATGCTTCGAGAATATAACTTACCAGTTTTAAGACATCACACAGTAAACTGAAACCCGCTAACGTGGAAAATATGGTGAGCTCCTAAAAATGCCAGCAGATGGCAGATGGAATTTAACTCGGTCTTTAAAGGGTTAAGTCATACAACCTTGTCATTCAACAACACTTTCAGCGAAACTTGTTTTTTGTAAATAACGGAGTTAGATTGACTTCACCCCCCCCTCCCCCCCCCCGTTCGATATATGTTTACACAAGTGCAGCCCTCACGCGAGTCAACGATTTGTGTGGCCCCCCTGTGGTTTTAAATTAGTCAGTCGTGCTTTAAACCATGCGTATCGATCCCGCGGCCCGCCATGTTGTGTTATTCGGTCCGCGGTCACATTTGTGAATTGTGTGTATGCTAAGCCCAAAGATCGAAAACGCTCATTGAGCGGAAAAAACGACCACAACGCGTTGTGGCATTAGAGGAACAGCTACAATGCGAAATTTCGTGTTGTGGCTGTTTTTAACCCTTATCCTGCTAACGTGGAGAATATGGTGAGCTCCTAATAATGCCAGCAAATGGCAGATGGGATTTAATGCTGCGTTTAAAGGGTTAAACAATCGCAACGAGTTGTGGCATGTGAAGATACGCCATGATGCGAAAGTCGTGTTGTGACTGTTAAGGGAAATGACCACAACGAGTTCGGACTTCATGAAAATACCATAAGATGTGGTCGTTACCTTTTACAGCCACGACGCGATGTGAGACAAGTTTCAAACTGCCGAAGGGTCAGTTAGCGTCAGTCACGTCAGTTAGCGAGTGATCGAGCTGCAAGTTGGTGTTTTTACAGCCATGTCTGCTGATAGTGTGAAGAAGATTTTTAATGACAAAGTGAAGGAGCTGAATGACGCAAGCAGTCATAGGAGCTTGTTGCTTGATAACGAGCGTTACAATAACATTTTATGGGAAGTTAAGGAGGCTCAGATATTGCGAAGGAATAACCAGCCACTGATTTCGAAACATTACCGGCGTCTTAAAAGATACGATGCCATGAAGATTGGTGATACGCAGAAACTTATAGAAAGTGGTTCAGGCGAAAATGATTATTCACACATTCGTTATTACTGCTAGACGGAGGAGCTGTTTGATGTCTTGGAAACAGCACATGTCAACATAGGACACAAAAGTACGAGAGGTAAAAGACACTGTTTTGTTTGTGATTCGCAAAAACATTCTCTTTATCTCTTCCTTTCTAAATGTTTGTTTCTCTCTTGCAGTCACGGAAGCTGAACTGAAAAAGAAGTATTGCAACATTACTCGACAAGTGACAGATCTTTATTTGGCACTTTGTGAGCAGTGTCAATTGAAAAAAAAGACACCGAAACAGAAATTAGTTGTACATCCAATCCTTTCACATTACATGAATTCTCGGTTCCAGGTAGACTTGATTGATATGCAGTCTGAACCAGATGGATATTACCGATTCATTATGAACTATCAAGACCATTTGACCAAGTTCACAATTCTTCGTCCCCTGAAGAGCAAAACCGCCGAGGAAGTGCGCTATCAGCTAATGGACATCTTTTGTATGTTCGGTGCCCCATACATACTGCAAAGCGACAATGGCCGCGAATTTGCGAACAAAATAATACAAAACTTGGCTGATATGTGGCCAGGAATGAAGCTTGTGCATGGAAAACCGAGACATTCTCAAAGTCAGGGATCAGTTGAAAGATCCAAGATGTTCGAGACATGTTGGTTGCTTGGATGTCCGACAACAACACGAAAACCTGGTCCGAAAGACTACGGTTTGTCCAAAGCAAGAAAAACCGAGCTCTGCGTTCAGGCATCAAGACAAGCCCTTATGAGGCTATGTTTGGAACGGCGCAGAGGATCGGACTTGGGGATTCTCCGCTCACTGAAG
>Ga0131853_10003047_pt1 | contig 30051 bp, 33 predicted proteins | sample TergutLab28metaG_FD_92764 | JGI IMG/M metagenome (GOLD analysis project Ga0131853, IMG submission 92764) | Labiotermes labralis P1 segment gut microbial communities from Petit-Saut dam, French Guiana - Lab288 P1 (version 2) (version 2) | ecosystem: Host-associated > Arthropoda: Insects >... | reverse complement strand
GCCATCCGGGATATTACGTTTGATAAGATTACCGTTTGGGATGGCGGCGGAAATGCCGATGGCAAAACGTCTACGGCGAATTTTCTGTCGGGTTTACTGAAAAGTATCCCGCCTATGAATGAAATGTTTGATATGGCGGGCATGACGTTACCCGAGTATTTGGGAAGACGGCAAGATGATGCTTCAGAGAATAACAATGGCGATGACACCATACATATAGCCGAAACAACTGATGGAGCCAACATGCCTGATGGCGAAGATGCAGTACCTGATGAGCAGCAGGGCTAAGACTCAGCAAGTGACGATTCCACAGGGTACGCGGATAATTTGCATCAGTGATATACACGGTAGTCTTGATGAGTTGATCCGTTTGCTCGATAAAGTGAAGTTTTGCGATGACGATTTGCTATTTCTTTTGGGTGACCATTTTACAAAAGGACAAAAACCGCAGGAAACGCTGCGGTTTTTGATCGAATTATGTAAAAAAAGAAACGTGTACGCCTTGCGTGGCAACAGCGACATGCCAAGTGAAAGGTTGTGCGAAAATGAGAATCAGTGGATTGAAAGCTTGCCGCATATTATCGATACGCAAAACTATACCTTTGTACATGGCGGACTGACATCCGACAATTTGTACGAGCAGGACGCATGGGCATGTATGAAAAACGATGCGTTTTTGGAGCAGGATTTGCGCTTTGACAAATGGGTTGTGGTAGGGCATTGGCCGGTGTATAACTATTGTCATGAGATTCCTTGTTGTAACCCCATTGTAGACGAACAGGCGCATATTATTGCCATTGATGGTGGCATGGGAACAAAAGCGCTTGTTGGGCAGTTGAACGCCTTTATTATTCAAGACGGTGTGTTTTCGTTTGAGACAGTTGACTCGTTTCCTGTTTTCATAGCTGAAAAAAAGCAGTCAGAAACCGGTGGCACGTTGAATATTACGTGGAATGACAGGGCTATTAGGCCCATTGAGAAGGGTGAACTGCTCAGCATAGTGCAACATGTGAAAACCGATATTGAGTTGGTGATGCCGACGGTTGCGATCTGGCGTGATTGGGACGATAGTTTTTGCGGATGCAGTTGCGGTACAGACTATTGGTTGCCTGTTGATATAGGCGACAATTTATGCCTGTTAGGCGATTACAATGACAGATTGCTTTGTAAGAAAGACGGCGTCATCGGCTGGGTTTGGAAATAGAAAAGCGGACACACCGTGCCTGTTTTTTACTATGATTTACCCCTAGACATTTTTCGCGATGTAGTGTATAGTATGTAGGGGCGGCTTGTGTTCGCTCGTGGAAGCATTAAAGGATGCGCTATGTGCATGCCTAAAATTAGGAGGATTTACATATGGGACTTATCAGAGCCGTTAAAAGCGCAGTTGGTGGCGGACTTGCTGACCAATGGCTGGAGGTTATCGAAGCCGATAATTTGAGCCCGCAGACTGTTATGACACGCGGCGTGACGGTGCGTCAAAGCGATGCGCGCAACCGCAACCGAAAAGGCACGGACAATACCATTTCCAATGGCTCGATTATCCACGTCTACCCTAACCAGTGCATGCTGTTGGTTGACGGCGGTAAAATCGTTGACTATTCGGCCGAGCCGGGCTATTACAAAGTGGAAGACTCGTCACTGCCGTCGATGTTCGGCGGACAGTTTGGTGACTCGCTGAAAGAGACATTTCAACGCGTAAAATTCGGTGGCGTGACGCCACGGGCACAGATCGCCATCTTTATCAATTTGCAAGAGATTCGCGACATTGCCTTTGGAACAGTTAATCCTGTCAATTATTTTGATGAATTCTTTAACGCCGAATTGTTTTTCCGTGCGTTTGGATACTTTTCGCTGAAAATTACCGAGCCGCTGAAATTCTATGCCGAAGTGGTTGACAAAGGCGCGGACCGCATGGATGTTGAAAGTTTTAAGAAAATGCTATTGGCTGAATTTTTGGGGCAGTTCCAAGCGGCGCTGAATCGTATGTCGTCTGACGGCGTGCGAGCGTCGCATGTTGTGGGCAAAACAGCTGAGCTGACCAACTATATGCGCGAGATTATGGATGAAGACTGGCGTAATATGCGTGGCATTGAAGTGCAGTCGGTTGGTTTGAAGAGCATCAGTTATTGCGATGAAACCAAGGAACTGATGAAGCTGCGCAATCAAGGTGCGATGCTGCAAGACGCGTCTATTCGTGAGGGATTTGTGCAAGGTGCGGCAGCGCGCGGTTTGGAAGCGGCCGGTTCGAATGCCGGCGGCGCGATGACGGGTTTCCTTGGTATGGGTTTAGGTATGCAAGCGACCGGCTTGGGGCAGATGACGGCCGGCAATCAAGCGCAGATCCAACAGCAGCAAGCTGCGGCAGTTGCACCGGCTCCCAACGCGTGGGCATGCACTTGCGGACAGTCGAACACCGGCAACTTTTGCCAAGGCTGTGGCGGTGCGAAACCGGCACCGGCGACAGGTTGGACATGCGCTTGCGGTCAAGTCAATACCGGAAACTTCTGCCAAGGTTGCGGTACAGCTAAACCGATAGAACCGTCGAACTGGACTTGCAAATGCGGTCAAGCCAACACCGGCAACTTCTGTCAAGGCTGCGGCGGTGCAAAAGCGTAGGGGAAATTGTCAATTACACATGGGCGTACATTGAACGCTCATGTGTGTTTGTGTGGAAATTTTTATATTTTGCACAAAGGTTCACAAGTAAGTCTCAAAGGGCATTTAATCTTAACACAAAGGAGCACATTGCATGAACTATGAAAAAAAATATGGTGCACCATTTCCTGTCATTGAAATAACGCTTGATCAAAATGAGACAATTTGCATAGAGCCGGGTACCATGGTTTACTCAGATCCAACTTTGTCTTTTGATACTATCCATAATTCAACAAGACAAAAAAGAATGGGCGGCAAAAAGATAGGTCTTTTTAGTCAAGGCAATAAAGTAATAACAATGGTTCAGGCAACACAACCGTCAAGAATTGCGATTGCCCCATGGAAACCTGGCGACATTATTGAGTTGCCATGTGATGATAATTCCGGTCAACAGTGGAAAATCATTTCGGGAGCATTTTTAGCTTGTGATATGGGTGTTAATTTTGAAATGGACCAAAGTGCTTGGAGCGGGATGATTTCTGGTGGCATTCCTATTACTACATTGAAAACTTCAGGGGTTGGATCTTGTATTATCGATAGTTGTGGTGTGCTTCAGAAAATTAACTTAAGTGGTGATAAAGTTATAAATGTAGATCTTAATCATTTGGTGGCATGGTCAGCAGGCTTGACGTTTAGGGCATTTAGAACAAGAAATGCTTTGTGGACAGACTTCACTGTACAGTTTTCTGGCGCTGGTTCAATTATCCTTCAATCAAATTGTCGGACTACACCTGCTACAAAATAAGGAGGGAAAATTATGGATAATTTTGTTTCTCTTACTTGTCCATCTTGTAGTGCACCTGTCAATATAGATATAAGCAAAAAAACAGGAGTATGTAAGTATTGCGGAAGAGAATTTGCATCTAAAAACGTGTTAAATTCACCGCAATATAAAGACTATCAACAATACCAAAATGAAAAACAATTACAAGGTGATGATTGGTGATTTGTTTTGTTCACTCTTTTGTTCCTTTCGCCGGGCGATGAATAAAAGCATTTCCTACATAGCAAACAATAGTAATCGCTCCGTTAAAACATTGCAGATGCCGTAACCGTTCGTGGTTTGCAAAACTGCAAATAGGAGGAATTATGTCTAATAATGTTGTCATTTACCAATGCCCGCAATGTGGTGCGCCAATTAACTTTGACGTTGCTACGCAATCGTGGCTGTGCAAATATTGCGGCGGTCAATTTGAGAAAGATCTCAAGCCAAATGAGTTGCAGCAGTGCGAACTCGGCAGTGAGCCGTCTGATAGTGCGTGTCAGGCGAACTTTCACGCGCCCAGTGATTGCGGCAGCGTCAATCCTGGCATTGATGCTGACATACAGGCAGATTACCAGGCGCATATCGCCATGTACAACTGTCCAAGCTGTGGTGCTGAGATCATCACCGATGAAAACACTGTGGCGACATTTTGTGTCTATTGTCACAACCCCACTATTATCAAAACACGGTTGCAGGGGGCGTACTATCCCATCAAGCTGATTCCGTTCAAAGTGACCAAAGAAAAAGCCGAAGAAATGTTCAAAAACTCTTTGAAACGAAGACCTCTGCTGCCAAAATGTTTCAAAAGCAGCAGAGAATTGGATTTTTTAACGGGCGTGTACTTGCCGTTCTGGCTCTTCGACTGCGACGTCTGGGGAGGCATTCACGCTAAGGCGACCAATGTGCGGACGTACTCGACGGGGCGGCACATGATTACTGAAACCTCACACTTTAACGTTACGCGAGAGGGTGAGTGTTGCTACGCCAAAATTCCTGCCGATGCCTCCAAGCGCATGGACAGCAAGATGATGGATATGCTTGAGCCATATGACTACGCCGATATGTGCGATTTCAGCATGGGTTTCTTATCGGGCTTTATGGCCGAGAAGTATGACCAAACGGCCGATGATGTATTGCCGCGCGTTGATGCACGGGTGAAGGAATACATCGAGAAAAAACTGCGCAACACTGTGACAGGTTACACAACGGTGCGCTTACTAAAAACACAACATAAAATTTCCGATTGCGAGTCGATGTATACACTGCTACCGGTATGGTTGCTTTCGTACAAATATCGCGGACAGGATTGGCTGTATGCAATCAACGGGCAAACAGGGCGCATTGTTGGCGATTTGCCGATTAGCAAGGGCCGAGTGGCCACATGGTTGGGCGGCGCGTTCGCGGCAGCGATGGTGGTAGTGTCGATCGTGGGAGGATTTATATAATGGAAAGTAATTGGCCGTCATTCTCATCGTATCAACCGATGCGTTACACCCCCACGGTGTGGCAAATTTGGCTTGAACGCTGGTGGATTTACGCGGCGATTGCGCTGGTTGTAGCGATTATCGTGGTCGCTGTTGCTTACTCGATGAGTAAAACGCAAGCCAAGCAGTCGTGCCAAGCGCAAGACTATGTCAAGCCCGATTCGTTCAAGATTACGCACCAAGAGAACCAATACATGGGCACGACGATTACGCGTATACCGATTGCGCAAAATAATAATCGGAGATAAAGAGCAAGAAATAGGGGCGAACATTGTTCGCCCCTGCAATTTACCTTTTAATTAGTGCTTCCGTATCTTTGGCAATTACTAACTCCTCGTTGGTTGGAATGACCAAAATCCGTCCGCGGCTGCCACTGGCGCTGATGTCGGCTTCTACGCCGCGTGCGGCTTCGTTTTTATCGGAATCGAGGCTTAATCCCATGTAATCCAATCCGCCGGCGATGGCGGCGCGGATTGCCGGACTGTTTTCGCCGACACCGGCCGTAAATACCAACGCATCCACGCCGCCGAGTACCGCTGAATAACCGCCGACGTACTTTTTAACCGAATAGTTGAAGACCTTTAATGCAATGTCAGCACGGTCGTTGCCCTCTTTGGCGGCGTTGGCGAGGTCACGGAAGTCGGACGAAATGCCTGATAAACCCAGCATGCCTGATTTCTTGTTCAGCACATTGAGCATCTCGTCGCTGGACAAATTCTCTTTCTCCATCAGATAGCTCAAAATAGCGGGGTCAATAGAACCCGAACGCGTGCCCATCGGCAAGCCTTCCAGTGGCGTGAAGCCCATGGTGGTATCAACACTACACCCGTTGCGGATGGCGGCGACTGATGAGCCGTTGCCCAAGTGGCAGGTGATGATACGCAGCTCTTCCACCGGACGGTTAAGCATCTGCGCGGCCCGGCTCGACACATAACGGTGCGACGTGCCGTGGAAGCCGTAGCGGCGAATTTTATTGCGTGTGTAATATTCGTATGGAATTGAGTATAAAAATGCATAATTCGGCATCGTTTGATGAAATGCAGTGTCAAAAACGGCGACTTGCGGTATATTTGGCATGAGTGCCATGCAAGCGCGGATGCCGATGAGATTCGGCGGGTTATGCAACGGCGCAAGTGCGCAGCACAATTCAATGGCGGCAAGAACTTCGTCATTGATGAGCGATGATTTGGAGAACAGTTCTTCACCGTGCACCACGCGGTGTCCTACGGCATCAATCTCAGTCATCGATGAAATTACGCCGACTTCGCTGTCGGTCAGCATATCCAGTAAGACGGAAATCGCTTGCTGATGGTCGTCCATCTGCACTTCGGTATCGCGGATGCGTCTTGGACTTTCAGCGGTGTGCTTGATTTTGCTGCCGCAGATGCCAATGCGCTCACATAGACCTTTGGCAAGTACGCTATTGTCGCGCATATCAAAAAGCTGGTATTTGAGCGAAGAGCTGCCGGCATTGAGTACGAGAATTTTCATATCTGCAAATCCTTTTCTTTTGTGATATTCCTATGATAAGGCAGGTGACAGAATTTGTCAAGCGTAATTGGGATTGTTAGCGAATACAATCCATTGCACAGTGGCCACGCCTACCATATTACTGAGAGCAAACGACGTGTAGGGCAGGGTGCGGCGGTCATTTGTGTAATGAGCGGCACGGTAACGCAACGCGGCGAGCTTGCTATTATCGACAAACACTCGCGGGCAACGGCGGCAATCAAGGCAGGTGCTGATGTGGTTTTGGAGCTGCCGAGTGAATTTGCCTGTGCTTCGGCTGACATTTTTTCAGCCAAAGCCTTGCAAATAATGGACGCAACGGGTGTCGTGACGCATTTGTCGTTCGGGTGTCAGACGGGGGCGCTTGATGGGGTGAAGGCGTTAGCGGGGCTGCCAACTTTATATGACACGCCCAATATTGCGGATGCCCAACGCGCACCCCTACGCTCGTACGCAGCCCAATATCAACTATTTGCGTCTGAAAAATGTCCGGAATATGCACATTTGCTGAAAGATGCCAATAATTTATTAGGCATATGTTATTTGCGTAATCTGTCGCCGCATATTGTGCCGATTGCTGTTACACGTCAAGGCGTTGCCCATGATGGCGGTATTGCAGGTGGGTACGCCTCGGCCTCGGCTATTCGCAAAATTTGGCGTTGCGGCGAAGATGAGCCGTACACTACGCCCGAAATGGCAGAAATTTTTGCCGCGCAAAAGGGCAGGGGATTTGCGCCTATTTTGATTGCCCACAATCGGCGCGGTTTGCTGCAAAAATTGCGCGGATTGACTGCCGAAGAGTGGCGTGCTTTGCCTGATGTGACTGAGGGCCTGGAATATAAATTTATGCAAGCGGTCGCGCAAGCCAAAACATTTGACGAACTGCTCCAAGCTGTCAAAAGCAAGCGATATACACTGGCGCGCCTGCGGCGTATTGCCATGTGCGCCTACTTGGGAATTACTGCCGAGCGACAACAAGCACCACCGCAATATTTACGTGTGTTGGCATTGAGCCAAGCCGGGCGGGGGATTCTCAAACAAATGAGCTTGACAGCCAGTTTGCCGATTATTATTAAACCAAGCAAACATCGTGATTTTCTGACATTTGAGGCAAATGTGACGGACTTGGCGACATTATGCCGCCCAATGATTGGTGTTGCAGGAGGCGAGTGGCAGGCGAGCCCGTTTGTGGAAGGGAAGTAAAAAATAATGCGAAAAATAAGACACTCAAATGAAAACGAAATGGTCTATGAGTTTCTAAAAATGGAAATTACCTCCGGCCGGCATCAAAAACAAATAGAGAGTATATTGGCAACAGTGCACACCGGCAAGGATATTATCACTAATGGCGATATATTGTCTGCGCAAGAAAATGCGTTGAGGGCAGAAATATTAAGACGTTTCAGAGGGTATAGAAACGAAAAACTATTTGAGAAATTCCCCACAAAAATTGACTGGATATGGACTGAGTTTGATCAAGAAGATATAGCAAAAATTATATACACTGAGTATAGTTACTGGAATAAACTTTCAAATTACACCGGATCGCCCCTTGAAGCGGCAAAGACGATTTCAGCCGGCATAACTGTCTATGGTGTGTCGAATGACAGGGCAATAGAGGGTGCGAAAAGATTGAGGGAGGGGAATAAGTTTTCGCCGTTGATATTTTTGACAAATGAAAATGAACAATGTTATATCATACTTGAAGGGCACAGTAGGATGACATCATATGGACTTGTACCCAACTTGTTTCAAAATGTGTCTGTGCTGCTCGGGTATTGTGATAGCGATGAGTTAAATGAGTGGTACGGCGAAAGGCCTGCTGGTCCATAGTATGAAATACCTGCCAATCACCCATAATATAGCATAGAGGTGACAAACATGACGGACGAACAAACAACAGCTGAGTCTCAAGGCACGCCGGCCATCGGCGACTCATTACAGCACATTCTTGAAATGGGCAGCACAACAGCAAAGAGCTGCCGTGGCAACATTCAATGCCTGACGATTGTCGGGCAGGTCGAAGGGCATCAAATATTGCCGGAAAGCACAAAATCAACAAAATACGAACATGTTTTGCCGCAATTGGCTGCCATTGAAGAGAGTGAAGAGATTGACGGACTTCTCATTTTACTCAATACGATGGGTGGAGATACCGAGGCGGGACTTGCCATTGCCGAGTTATTGGCAAGCATGAAAAAACCGACGGTATCCCTTGTGCTGGGCGGCGGGCATTCCATCGGCGTGCCACTGGCAGTCGCGGCAAAGGTGTCGTATATCGCGCCAAGCGCGGCGATGACCATCCATCCGGTACGGCTGAATGGTGTTGTTATCGGCGTACCACAGACATTTCACTATTTTGAGAAAGTGCAGGAGAGAATTCTTTCATTTGTCACGAAAAACAGCAAAATCAACGAGGAGAAGTTGCGAGAATATATGTTGCGCACTGATGAGCTTGCTGCCGATGTAGGGTCTGTGATTTACGGTGATGAAGCTGTCAATGTGGGACTGATTGATCATTTGGGCGGGCTATCGGATGCGTTAGGGAAAATGCATGAGATGATAGCGGCGCGTCGGGAAAAGATGGGGATAGTTGGATAGAGGCTATTTTTCGCGTTAAATAAAACGCCTATGTTCTCGATATCTTTGTAAAAACTTTTTTTACAGATTCGACTTTCTCATTAAGGTTTTGTTTAATTCTTCCCGTTCTTTCCTCTGTCATTTCTGTTGACTTACCAGCTTTTTGGTTTTCCATTTCATCAAACAACTTTTGGCTTGCTTCAATCACTTCGGCAGTCACATATCTTAAAATGACGCGTGTGCCGGGAGCAACTTTTTGCTTTAACTTAAAATTTGTTGCAACCACTTCGTACTCCGAGCAATCTTTGTACGCGATATCCGGTTGAGGAACTACAGGCTCTACTCTTAATCCATCCTCCTCAAGCCAACGCTTAGCATCTTGCAGTTTCAAACGATAATCTGACGAATATACTTCAGCAACTTCAATTCTGGTGCTTCTCTCCTCGACTTTTTTTGCAGTTAAATCTAGACCTAATTTTACGATATCATTTATGCCTGCCGCACCAATCAATTTTGTTATCATTATAAACTCCTCCTAAAGCTAACTAACGCATTTGATAAATGAAAATCTAACCTTACTCCCGCCGCATCATCATCTCTTCATATTCCTCACGCGTAATCAGTATCTCACGCGGCTTCGCCCCATCCGGCGGACCGATAAAGCCGCGGTCTTCGAGTTGCACCATCACGCGGGCGGCACGGGCGTAGCCTAATTTTAGGCGTGTTTGCAGACTGGTGGTTGAAATTTTGCTGTTGTTGACGGCCAATTGCAAGGCATCGTAGAACATCGGGTCTTCATTTGCGCTGGCGTCAAAGTCTTGCCCCTCGGTAGCGGGATTCGCCTTTTCAGCGATTTTGGCAATTTCAGCGATGGTCTCTTCGTTGTATTCGGTAGCATTGTTTTTCTTGACGAATTTGACCACATCTTCAACTTCCTTGGTCGTAATCAAACAGCCTTGCACGCGCATAGGTTTTGCTTCGCCCAGCGGAGAGTACAGCATATCACCCCGCCCGACCAAATCTTCGGCGCCGGTTGTGTCCAGCACGATCCGCGATTCAATTTGCGATGCCACGGCAAACGCGATTCGGCTCGGCAAGTTGGCTTTCATTAACCCGGTAATGACATCGGCACTCGGGCGCTGCGTGGCAACGACAAGGTACATACCAGCCGCACGCGCCTTTTGTGCCACGCGGATGATGGACTCTTCAACTTCTTTTCGCGCAACGACCATCAAATCGGCAAGTTCGTCAATCAAGATGACAATACGCGGCATTTTAGGCTCTTGGCTATCTCTGTCCTTGGCGAGTGATTGATTATAACTCATGATATCGCGCACACCGCGCTCTTGAAACATGCGGTAGCGTTTTTCCATCTCGACAACCGCCCATTGCAACGCACCCGCCGCCTTTTTTGGGTCGGTGACTACGGGGATCAATAGGTGTGGAATGCCGTTGTAGACATCAAATTCTACCATCTTAGGGTCAATCATAATCAGCCGCAAATCTTCGGGTGAGGATTTGAACAACAAACTGACAATGAGCGTATTCATACAGACACTTTTGCCTGATCCGGTTGTGCCTGCGATAAGCAAATGTGGCATTTTGGCAATGTCGCTGACAATATTCTTTCCGCTGATGTCTTTGCCAAGTGCAAAGGTTGTTGGGCTGCCATTGCTGGCAAAGTCATCGCTGTCCAGCACGTCGCGGATATGCACGATATGTACCGTCTTGTTCGGCACTTCTATGCCGACGGTACTCATGCGATTGACAATCGGTGCAATGCGTACACTGCTCGCACCGAGTGCCAGCGCAATATCGCCCGAAAGCGCCGTCAATTTTGACAACTTAATACCTTGGTGCAGTTCCATTTCATAGCGTGTGACTGATGGTCCTCGCGTGACGTTGGTGATACGACAGTTGATGTTAAAACTGCCCAGTGTTTCCATCAGGCGATTTGCCGTATGTTCTAATTCGCGTTTGCCTTCGGTTTGCGACATAGGCTTTCCGGCGGTCAAATGCGTCATGGGCGGGAATGTGTATTCCTCAGCAACGTCACCCGCAAGAGTAGCGGGCAATTTCTCTGTTTTAAGCGGCTTGTCTTGCGGGTTTGGTTCATAGTCATGCACGACAAAATCAACATTGTCGGCAGGCAAAACTTCTTCTTCGCTACTCGGCAACATGTTGGTTTGCGGCGACTTGCAGGGAGGCGTATATTTAGATGTTTTGGCACCAAAATTAGAATCCAAATCAACAATCGGTGAGGCAGCGGGGATGAGAATGTCTTCGTCCGAATCAGTAAATGAAACAGCTTCGATTTCAATTTCGGGTTCCGGTTCAATGGGCACTTCGACGGCGATGCCTGTCTTTGGCAAGTTGAGTTTTCGTTTTTCCGGCATGCTTGTTTTAGGCAGGTTTAAGTTGCGCTTTTCGGCCTTGGGCAGCTTAGGTGGTTTGGGTTCAGGCGGCAAGCGTTCTGGCTTGGGTTGACGTTCGCGCTTTTTGCGATTGTCACCACGCAGTGCCGTGATAATCGCGGCGGGCGATACGCGGAGGAGATATAAAACCGCTGTCGCCAACAAGAGCGCGACAATCACTACCGAAAAAATTCGGTTGAGCAGCACTGCAAGCAGATTGGCGATGATGCCGCCGAGTGCGCCACCGCTGTCAAGGGTCATGCCTTGTTGTCCCAGTGCGCCAAAGGCTGCCGCACTGTTGCGGAACAGAATTAAGTGCAGCAAGATGCCCAGCAACAAGGGCAAGAACAACAATGCAGTCAAACGCATACGTACGGGTTGCCCGCCGTGAAAAAAGAGCAGCATACTCGCACCCAGCAGTGAAAAAGGTAAAACAAATACACCCCAACCGACCAAATACTTCATGCTGTCGGCGAACCAGTTGAGGACAATACCCTGTAAGCCAACTAACCCGATGCCGGCGAAAATCGCCAGCAGCAGGCAAATTAAAGCGCCAAACTCACGTAAATGACGTGACTTGGGAGGTGTTTGTTTCTTTTTGTTTTTCGTGTTTGCCATATCTCACCGCTTACAAAAGGCCAACAATGGCACCGATGATAGCAAACCCGCCAACGGCAAAGCAATAATAGGAAAACGCGCCGAACTGCTTATTGCGGACCAATCGCCGTAGCAATGCAATGGCGAAATAACCAACTATGGCAGACACGATAATACCCACCAGGGCCTGCCCCCAAATACCGGAAAATGCGGGCGTCGTATAATACCGCGGATGATCCGGTGTCATTGTAACCCATTCATAAACTTCAAAAACTGTTGCGGCCAGCACAGTGGGAATGGAAAGCAAAAACGAGAAACGAAACGCATATGTGCGATTATAGTCGCGCATGATGCCGGTTGAAATGGTTGAGCCAGAGCGCGATAATCCCGGAAAAATGCCCGCAATAAGTTGCACGACGCCAATGAGGAATGCATCATACCAACGCGTAGTCATTTCTGTTTTTTTGCCCTGCGGTGCGCGGTCAGCGATACGGAGCAATGTGCCGGTCACAAGCAAGGCCAGCCCGATGATAAAGGGTGAGCGCATAGTGTAGCCGGCGGCTTCGCGGAAAAAGGGGAGGGCAAGGAGGGGGAGTGGCAATAACGCAATGATGAGTAATTTTACCATACGTCGTGCCGGCGGCTCTCGCAACGAACGCTTTCGGCGGACGAGCAGCCATACCATTTTACAAAACTCTACCGTTACGGCTTTGATGTCACTCCAAAACGCTACACAAACAGCGAACAATGTACCAATATGCAACATGACGTCAAAGGTTAACCCACCGGGAGTCTCGTGGCCGGTAATCATTTCAGCCAATGCTAAGTGACCTGAACTGGATACGGGCAAAAATTCGGTCAGACCTTGTACGATACCGAGGATGATGGCCTGTAAGTAACTCATAGCAATAACTCCTAATCGCCGCAATAGTGTTGAGGGGCCGTTTCTAGCTTAAGTATCCGTCTCAATTTGATGTACATAGTATACCACAAATGAGCATGGAGGGCAAGTGTAAAAAACGCAGACTGTGTCGCTTTTAGCATTTATTGATGCGTAAAAAATGTTAGTCGCAAGTGACAAATGGTTATTATGGATGATGATAGCACTGACTTTGTGGTTAAAAATAGCCGCAGTCAACAGGTAATGCGAGATCAGTCGTGGCGTTGCCTTTTATACCTCTCCCACAAATCAGGACGCAACTTTTGTGTCCTCTGTAATGACTGCACTTTGCGCCACTTTTCAATCTCAGCATGATTGCCGCTGAGCAACACTTCGGGCACAGTGCGGCCGTGCCATTCAGCGGGACGTGTGTATTGCGGGTGTTCAAGCAGACCGTCCCAGTGGCTTTCTCCGATGAACGCCGTTTCGTCGGCTAAAACGCCGGGAATGAGCCGCCCGACTGCGTCAATGACTGCCATGGCGGCAATTTCGCCGCCGGTTAGGACAAAGTCGCCTAAGCTAACGCATTCATCAACGCATTCATCAACAAATCGCTCATCTATACCTTCATAGCGGCCGCAGATGAGAATGAGGTGGTCGAGTTCCGCTAAACGCTTTGCGTCGGTTTGGTGAAATGGTTTGCCCGTTGGTGACATGAATATTGTATGAGGCTTTACAGGCGATTGCGCAACAACATGTTGCCATGCACGATATAATGGATCAGCTTGCATGACTAAGCCCATGCCACCGCCAAATGGATAGTCATCGACTTGCCGTTGCTTATTCGTAGTAAAGTCGCGGATTTGATGGCAGTTGACCATCAGATGCCCCGCCTTTTTCGCTCGCCCGATGATAGATACGTTCATTGTGGCGTGAATCATATCGGGAAATAGTGTTAGCACATCGTAGCGCTTCATGACAGCATGCCCTCAATTAGCTGTACCGTAATGATTTTATTTTCCACGTCTACGGTTTTTACAAACTCGTCGACAACCGGAATCATAACATCGCCGTTGTTGGTCTTGACGACATAAACATCGTGGGCGGGGAGCGTTAAAACGTCTGCGACAGAGCCTATGGCTTTGCGGTCGAGTGAAATAACTTGACAGCCGATTAAATCGCGGATGTAGTGTCGTCCGGCGGGCAGCGCAGCTTTTGCTTCGGTTTCGGGTACAGAAACCGAAGCACCAAGCAATGACATAGCGGCTTCGACGGAATTTACGCCATCCAGCTTGACAAGCAATGCGTTTTTGTGTGGTCGTGCTGATAGTACGCGCCGCTCTGTACCGTTGATATACAAGGTTTTGAAATTTGCCAAAAAGGCCGGACTGTCGCAGCTCGGCCTGATTTTCAATTCGCCGGAAATCCCGTGGGTCTTAGCGATTTTACCCATCACAACTTGGCTGATTGCGCTCTGTTCAATCAACGAAGTCCACCATAACCTTTTCGCCGCCGCGGTTGGCAGCACGCATCAGCGCACGGATTTCTTTTGCTGTACGCCCGTTGCGTCCAATCATGCGACCTGTTTCGCCCTCGGCAACTTTCAACTGCAATGTTGAGCCGAAGTCCTTTTCGATTTCGGTGATTTCAATGGCGTCCTTGTCATCGACCATGTTTATGGCGATGTAATGCAACAGCTCTTTCATTATGCTTCCTGCACTTCCTCTGCCGCGCGTGACGCTTTGCTAATCAAAGCGCGAACAGTATCGGTCGGTTGCGCGCCTTTGCTAATCCAGTCTTGCACACGTGCCACGTCGATATCGATGGCGGCGGGGTTTTTCATCGGATCATACGTGCCGACTTCTTCGATGAAGCGACCGTCGCGAGGGAATCGGCTGTCGGCGACGACAACGCGGTAAAAGGGTTTTTTCTTTGCGCCGGCGCGCTTTAAGCGGATTTTGACCATGGGTTTGTTCCTCCTGAGTGTTTGTGTTTTTTTATGCAAACAAATTGATTCAATTTGTGATTGCCGTAAAGCGAATATCGTCGTATAGACAGACATTTTGATAGCCGATTTTGCGGTAAACGCCGCAGGATGTGGGGTTCGACGCATCGGCGAACAGAAAGCAAAACTTGTTGCCGTGTTCGAGCAACGCCTGTGACAGCGCGGCTACATTTGACGTCGCATAGCCCTTGCCGCGATAATGCGGTGGCGTATAGACACCGGCAACGCATCTGCCATTTGGTGTACTGCGAGAGCTGAACGCCTGTGACACGGGCTGGCCGTCCTCCCAAATAAAATAGAGTATTCCGTTGTTTAGTTGCCACTTTGTGCTTTCTGCGTAGGCTGATATATCGTGGGATGGCAGTCGGCAGTCTTCCTCCATCGCCTTTTTCCAATAAGGAGCGAAAAATAAATCGTCCTCGCGCAACGGACGGCAAGTGCCGGGTGCTGTTTCCATGGCGTTGAGCCTGTCTAATTGCATAATGTGCATGGATGAATGGCGGCATGATTGTGCTGCGTAGCAGGCGGAAAAGCGTTGCGCCAAGCTCTGTTCGGACAAAACGCCAGGCAGAGAAATATCCATAGCTTTCAACTCGTTGGCCAGCAACACAATCGCCATATCGTTGGGTTGATTACTTGTTTCGTATAGCACGACGTTGTGCGGCAGACCTGTCCAAGCGGCAGTCAATACAACGTTACCCAACGCATCTTTAATGGTTGCCAGTAACCAATTCGAGGGGTCAGCATTGTGTTCGTTGCGGATAAAGCTGATGGATAGGTTATTTTGTACTTCGTTCTCAGACAGAATATCGAGCGTATCGGCACCGAATTCAGCGAGACTGATATAGTGGGTAAAAGTCATGGGATACCTCTTGTGTTGGATGGGCGTGCTTTGCACGGCCGTATCGTAAGTTTGTTATAACAGGCGAACACAAAGTGCCCTTACATAAACGGCAGCATACCGCGTTTGCCTTTCTTCATCTTGCCGCCTGTCATTTGCTTCGCCATCATCTGCATTTGCTCAAATTGTTTCAGTAGGCGGTTTATATCTTCAACCCGCGTGCCGCTGCCGGCAGCAATGCGGCGTTTGCGGCGACTGTTTAGGACATCGGGGTTCTCACGCTCATAATGCGTCATCGACGACATGATGGCATCAGTGCGTTTGAACATATTATCATCAAAGGTTGCGCCTGTCAAGGCTTTTTGGTTGACGCCAGGCAACATGCTTGCAATATCAGCGATGTTGCCCATGCCTTTGAGCTGTGACATCTGGTCGCGGAAGTCGTTGAGCGTCATTTTGTTCTTGCGCATTTTTTCTTCCAGCTCAATGGCTTTTTGCTCACTGAAATTCTCTTGAGCCTTTTCGATGAGTGAAAGCATATCACCCATGCCCAAAATGCGACTTGCCATACGCTCGGGGTGAAAAGGTTCAATGGCGTCGAGCTTTTCGCCTAAGCCGACGAATTTAACAGGTCGCCTCGTCACGGCCTTAACCGATAAAGCAGCGCCGCCGCGGGCATCGCCGTCCAGCTTTGTCAGCACCACTCCGTCAATGTCGAGGGCCTCATGGAAAGCCGTAGCGGCGTTGACGGCATCTTGCCCTGTCATAGCATCAATTGTCAGTAAAATTTCAGTGGGTTTGACTGCCGCTTTGATGGCACGGAGTTCGTCCATCAGCGCTTCGTCGATATGCAAGCGTCCCGCTGTATCTAAGAAAACCATATCGTTGCCATGTTTAGTGGCGTGGGCAATAGCAGCTTTAGCAATTTTGACAGGGTCATCTTGCCCCATTTCGAAGACCGGAACACCCAGTTGCGCGCCAACGATTTGCAACTGTTTGATTGCCGCCGGGCGATAGACGTCACACGCCACCAAAAGTGGGCGCTTGCCTAGCTTTTTCTTGGCGTAGCCCGCCAACTTCGCGCCATTTGTTGTTTTACCTGCACCTTGCAAACCCACCATCATGATAATTGTTGGCGGTTTGGACGCGATTGTCAGCTTTTGATTCTCACCACCCATCAGCGCAATGAGTTCATCATTGACAATTTTGATAATTGTTTGGGCAGGGGATAGGCTATCCAATACATCACTGCCTACACACTTTTCAGTTACACCGGCGATGAACTGCTTGACCACTTTGAAATTAACGTCGGCCTCCAACAACGCCACGCGCACTTCGCGCATAGCGTCTCGCACGTCACTTTCGCGTAAACGCCCTTTGCTTTTCAACCCATTAAAAATCGCACCTAACTTTTGTGTCAACCCTTCAAATGCCATTGTTATTCTCCCACCAGTTCTTGCAATATCTCACGAACTTGCTTGATGTAAGCATCCATTTGCGCGCTGCTCAGTGCACGGCGATTTAATTCGTCCATATTGTGTAGAATAGATATAATTTGTTCAGTACGCGCCTTTTGCACTTCAAATCGTTGCACGAAGCCTAGCTTTTTTTCCAAATTCATTAATGCTTTTTCTGAGCGCATTAGCAAATCGTGTACGCCTTGACGTGTAATGCCGAGATTCTCAGCAATTTCTGTCAAACTCAAATCGGCGCAGTGATAAGATTCATATACCTCGCATTGTTTTTCAGTCAATGTGTCGCCATAATAGTCAAACAGCAGGGTCATGGTGACCGGATTTCGCGTTATTAGCATTTTGAACCCTCCCGTAATGTAACTCTTCGACAGTTCCTGTATCTCACGCTCTATACTCAAGATTACAATGCTTGTCAAGCAATATCGCTTTACAACTATATATTGTACTCAACGTGGGTTGATTTGTCAATAGGTTGTGGTGGCTTTTTGTGAATTTTTAATTAGGCTTGCAATTTACGGTAAAATCCTGTATAATAATTTGATATAAAAATAATTTGGTCAATGAGGTATGTAATGAACCATTTTCAGTCTTTGCCGCTGTTGCCCGTGCGCGGCATTACAGTATTTCCACATATGGTCATCCACTTTGATGTCGGGCGCGACCGCTCAGTTAAGGCACTTGAACAAGCTATGCTGAGCGATCGTCGCATTTTCTTAGTGACACAGCGCGATATGGAAACTGAAAACCCCAATCATAAACAATTGCACCGTATCGGCGTTGTCGCAAAGCTTGACCAAATTCTAAAATTGCCGGGCGACCATCTGCGCGTAATGGCAGAAGGCTTGGTGCGCGGTGTATTGGTTGATATAGAGATGGGCAGTGATTTTACCATCGCGCATGTTGACCCTGTGCCAATCAAAAGACGTCGCATTTCTGCTGTGCGTGCCGAAGCTTTAGCACGGCAAGCTGTGGTGTTGTTTGAAGAGTATGCACACCTCGTACCGCAAATGAGCGCTGAAGTATTGCCAAATGTCAGAGCTGAGCGTGATGCGGGGCGGCTTGCCGATTATATTGCCCAACATGTCGGGCATGGATCGGATGAGCAACAGGCGATTTTGGAAGAGTCCAATGAATGGTCGCGCTTAGAGGCATTGACAAAATGGTTGACTCGTGAAATTGATATCTTAAAAGCTGAGCATGAGTTGCAAGGTAAATTGCGCGGGCACCTGGCGAAAAATCAGCGAGACTATTTCCTGCGCGAACAAATGCGGGCGATTCAAGCAGAGTTGAGCGAGTTCGAGGGCGAATCGGCTGAAAGTGGCGAGAGTGACATTGATATTTACCGGCAGACCATTGCTGATTTGAAGTTCCCTGTTGAAATTGAGGAAAAGCTCATCAAAGAAACTTCGCGGCTGGCACAAATGCATTTTGGGATGCCTGAGGCCGGCGTCATTCGCACCTATTTGGACACTGTATTAGAGTTGCCGTGGCGTAAACGCAGCAAAGACAGGTTGAGTCTCACAGCCGCCGAAAAGACGCTCAACGCTGAGCATTACGGCATGGAGAAAGTCAAAGAGCGTGTGTTAGAATTTTTGGCTGTCAAGCGACTTGCGCCTGATATTAAGGGGCAGATTTTGTGCTTGGTCGGCCCGCCCGGTGTGGGTAAGACGAGCATTGGCATGAGTATAGGACGGGCACTAAACCGCAAGCTGGCGCGAATCTCGCTTGGCGGCGTACATGACGAAGCCGATATTCGCGGGCATCGCAAGACATATATCGGTGCCATGCCGGGGCGTATTTTACAGGGTGTTAAGCAAGCGGGCAGTAAAAATTGCGTGCTGCTGTTGGACGAGATTGATAAACTAGGACATGATTTTCGCGGCGACCCTGCCAGTGCCCTGCTAGAAGTGCTTGATCCTGAGCAAAATCACGCTTTCCGTGACCATTACGCTGAAGTTCCGTTTGATTTATCCGATGTGCTGTTTATCGCGACGGCGAATACGACGGAAACCATTCCGCGCCCGTTGCTTGACCGCATGGAAGTGATTGAACTGACCAGTTATACCGACGAAGAAAAATTGCGTATCGCAAAACGGCATCTGCTGCCCAAACAGCTGGCGCGGCACGGTTTAAGCAAAACGAATTTTAAAATAACCGATGGCGCGATACGCGAAGTTATTTCCGGTTATACGCGTGAATCGGGTGTGCGGCAGTTTGAACGGCAACTTGCGGCGTTGTGCCGCAAAACGGCAAAGCGTGTGGCGCAGGACAGCGATTGGCGCGTGACGTACCGTGCCGATACGTTGCAAGAAGACCTCGGCCCGCGCAAATACAAGCCCGAACGTCTGCACGGAAGTAACGAAGTCGGCGTTGTCAACGGTTTGGCGTGGACAAGCGTTGGCGGCGAACTGCTTGAAGTCGAGGCCGGCGTCATGGACGGCAGCGGTAAAATCGAATTGACCGGCAACCTCGGGCAGGTGATGAAAGAATCGGCGCGCGCGGCGTTGACGTATATTCGAAGCCGCGTTGAGGATTTGCAGATTGCGCCGGATTTTCATACAAAAAAAGATGTACATGTGCATTTCCCCGAGGGCGCGATTCCCAAAGACGGCCCGTCGGCCGGTATTACGGCGGCTACGGCGTTGATTAGCGCACTGACAGGGCGGCCGATTCGCCGCGATTTGGCGATGACGGGCGAGATTTCGTTGCGCGGGCGCGTGCTGCCGATTGGCGGCTTGAAAGAAAAGACGATGGCGGCGTACCGTGCAGGTATTCGCACGGTGGTGATTCCTGCCGACAACGAAAGCGATTTGCAAGACATCGACCCCGATGTGCGCAATGCCTTGCAATTTGTAGCGGCGGCGCATATGGACGATGTATTAAAAGTAGCATTGCGCGATTAACAGCGAGTAAACTAGCAAGGGGTAGTTATGGGACACAATTTTCACACATTAACGTTTATTAAAAGCGCGGTCAAGGTTGACGGTGCGCCGCCTGACCCCGTGCCGTGGATTTGCATGGCAGGGCGGAGCAATGTCGGCAAATCGTCGTTGATTAACGCGCTTGCAAACCGCAAGAAACTCGCGCGTGTTGCCGCGACACCGGGCAAGACGGCGTTGCTTAACTTTTTCGACTTAGACAACAAGGCAATGTTGGTTGACTTGCCCGGCTATGGCTTTGCGGCGGTATCGAAGCAGGAAAAGGCGCGTTGGGGCGTGATGATGGAGGAATTTTTCCAAAAAGCAGTCAAGCTCAGAGGCGCAGTGCTGATTGTCGACGCGCGGCACGAGCCATCGAAAGATGATGTGCAAATGCGTGATTATATGCTGTCAAGTAATTTACCTTTCGTACTGGCTGCTAATAAGGCGGACAAACTCAAAGGACGTGACAAACCGCTTGCGGCGCAACGCATGGAAGAGTTTGCGCAGGGGCATCCGTATTACTTTTGCTCGGCGGAGAAGAAGACAGGATTGGATGAGTTAAAGGCGGCTATGACAGCTTTGGCAATATAAGGGCGGGGTTTGCCCGCCAAAAATGGCCACATTAAGTAAAAAAAGATTATGGGCGAACAGTGCTTGTACAAAGGGAGAAACTATGAGAGAACAGAAAATCATGCCGGCACTAGACGTTAACGTCGCAGGCAATTTAACCCTTGGGGGCTGCGATTTAGAGAAAATCGCCAACGAATATGGCACACCTGCTTATGTAATGGACGAAAATACCATCGTGAACAACTGTCGCGCTTTTACAGGCGCGTTGCAAAAGCATTACGGCGATAATTTTACCGTGGCTTATGCAAGCAAAGCCTTGACGTGTAAGGAAATTTACCGTATTATGGTACGCGAAAACATGGGCATTGATGTCGTATCGGGCGGCGAATTGTACACAGCGTTGGAGGCGGGATTCCCGGCTGGCCGCGTGTATTTCCACGGCAATAACAAGTCGCCGGAGGAGATTGATTTCGGGCTGACCGTTGGTATCAGGCGATTTGTAGTTGATAATTTGGAAGAATTGCACCTGCTCAACGAGCTCGCAAGCAAGCGCGGAATTACTGCCGATATTGCCGTGCGTATTCGACCCGGCGTTGAGGCGCATACGCATGAGTTTATCCAAACCGGGCAACTTGACTCAAAGTTTGGTATCATGATTGAGGAAAGCGACGAATTTATCCGTACCGCGCAAGGGTTGCCTGCGGTTAATATTGTCGGCATTCACTGCCATATCGGCTCGCAAATCTTTGAGCCGGAGCCGTTTGCGTTTGCTGTTGAAAAATTGATGGAAATTTGCCGTGATTGGCGCGATACACATAGCATAACAATCACCGAACTCAACGTTGGCGGCGGATTTGGCATACGTTATATCGAAAGCCAAGACCCGCGTGACATTGATGAGGTGGCGCAAGCTACTGCTGAGGCTGTTAAGCGTTGTGCCTTGACGTACGATTTGCCGCTACCGCATTTGGTGTTAGAGCCGGGGCGCGCGATTGTTGGCAATGCAGGGCTTACGCTATACACTGTCGGTTCGGTTAAGGAAGTGCCGGGCATTCGGACGTATGTCGCTGTTGACGGCGGCATGACTGATAACTTGCGGTATGCGTTGTATCAATCAGAGTACCGTGCCGTGTCGATAGCCTATCGTGATAAAGGCGAGGAAGCAAGCGTCGCGTTGGCCGGGCGCTGTTGTGAAAGTGGCGACTTGATTGCCAAGGAAATATCTTTGGCACCCGTCAAGCCGCGTGAGCGCATTGCGGTGTTGGCAACAGGTGCGTACAACTACTCCATGGCAAACAATTACAACCGTGTACCGCGTCTACCGATCGTGATGGTCAAAGACGGACAAAGCCGTGTTGCGGTGCGTCGGGAAAGTTATCACGATTTGTGCAGAAACGATGCATAAAATAGTTAGCAATTAGGGGTGAGCAGTTATGGATATGATACGCAGTTTCTTCGACAATCCCATTTTTTTATTTCGCATACCCGCTATTATTATCGCCCTTTCTTTCCATGAATTGGCGCACGCACTGGCGGCGTATAAGCTGGGGGACCGCTCGCAGGAGCAGCGGGGGCGCTTGACATTGAACCCACTCAAACATATCGACCCGATTGGTATTTTGATGTTGCTGTTGGTAGGCTTTGGCTGGGCTAAGCCTGTCATGGTCGATCCGCGGGCATTTCGCAATGTCAAGCGCGGCATGGGCATCACGGCATTTGCCGGGCCGTTGACAAACTTTATACTGGCGTTTTTCAGCGCGTTAGCGTTGGTGGTTGTATTTCATGTGACTTTTGCCAATTTTCTAACATTTGTTGACGTGCCATACCATATGAACTTCGCTTCTCTTGTTGAAATCAATGGTATTCAAGCGGTGTTAACAGCTTTTATGAACTACTTACTTTCCGGGACTGCGGGCGCAACGGGCACATTTTTGATTTTTCTGCTGCTCATCAATATTGGCTTAGGATTGTTTAATTTATTGCCAATTCCGCCGTTGGACGGCTCGAAAGTTCTTGGCGCATTTATGCCTAATGATTTGTATAACAGGTATATGCGCGTACAACAATTTGGGATGATTATTTTGATTGTCTTGCTGTTTTCAGGCGCGCTGGACTTTTTAGGCGAGGCAATTTTCTGGGTCGCTATACGGTTTATGCTTTTTGCTGAGATGCTTGTTACGCCAATTATGGGGCTGTTTATATGAGAGAGCTGACCTTTACCGTGATTAACCACGAGGAATATGGCGATTTTCAAGGGCCGTTGGACGCTATTCTTATGCTGCTCAGCCGTGACAAAATTGAAATTCAGGACATTTCGTTGACACGTCTTGTAGCACAATACTTAGGAATGCTGACGCAATGGGAAGCACTCGACATGGAAATCGCGACGGAGTTTACAGTGATGGCGTCGCATTTGGTTTATTTGAAGACGCGAATGCTCCTTAAAGTCGGTGAACAGCGCGACGAAGAGGTCGACTCGCTCTTACAAGCACTTGAAGCGCGGCAACGTGCCGAGCAATATGAGGCAATCAAACAAGCCGCCGATTGGCTGGCAGGGCAGACAACGGGTTTTGACTATATCACCAAGCCGCCATCGCCGCTTGAAAACAAGGCATATCAAGATGTTCACGATATTGCTGATTTGTCACAGGCATATCTGTCACTCTTTGATCGTCCCGATTTTGAACGCATGGCGGCGGATAATCTATCGGGTTTAGTGGGGCGTGAGTATCATCCCATTGACATTGAGATGGACAACATCGTAACGCGGCTGACCAAGGGCAAGCGTGTACACTTTCTCGATTTATTGCAAGAGTGCGGCACACGAAGTCGCCGCGTGGCAGTATTTTTGGCCTTGTTGGCGTTGTGTAAGGATACAAAGATTGTGCCGCGTGACAGCGAAAAGGGACTATATTTTACAGCGGCATGATAATAATGCGGGACTCGGAGTGCGGAGTTCGGAATAGAGGTGTCATAGTGGATAAACGTGCAAAAATAGAGGCAATCTTATTCGCCGCAGGCGAGCCGGTTAAGTTGGAAAGACTGGCACAAGCTGGTTCTCTTGATATTGATGCCTGTGCGGTTGCATGTGACACACTTGCCGATGCTTACGCCTACGAGCAGCGGGGGATGCGGATTGTGCGCACGGGCGACAGCTATCAGATGGTGAGCGCGCCGCAGTATGCACCATTGATTCGCGAGACGCTAGAAGAACGCAAGCCGCCATTGTTGTCGAAGCCAGCCATGGAAGTGCTGTCGATTGTGGCATATCACCAGCCGACGACGCGGGCGGTGATCGAGCAAATTCGCGGTGTCGATTCATCCGGCACGGTCGGTACGTTGTGCGACAAGGGCTTAATTGAAGAGTGTGGCAAACTTGAAGTGCCGGGCCGTCCGCGGTTGTACCGCACAACCCACAACTTTCTGCGTTGCTTCGGGCTAAAAACATTGGATGATTTGCCAGAGGTACTGCCATCAACGGAGGTGCAAAGTGACGATATTGCTGTGGATTCTAGGGTGTCTGGCTGCTCTGCTCATTGTCGTGTGGGTGACACGGATTCGAATTTCGGTCAAGTTTTTGCCATTGAAGGCGCAAGTGAAAATCGGGGTCTTCCGCAAGAAAATCGGGCAGAGTAATCCTCAAAAACCCTCAAAAGAACCAAAAAACAAGTTAAAAAAATCGGGAAATCCTGCAAAACACAGGCAGAAAAAAGCAGCAAGACCTAAAAAAACAAAAAAAGCCCTGACATCTGGGTTGAGTATGGAGACGGTCAAGCAATTGCTGGACAGCACGGGAAAAACGCTGGCGAAAATTCGTGTAGACAGACTATCGGTTGATGTGACTGTCGGACACGATGACCCGGCAGATGCTGCCATTCGGTATGGCAAAATGCAAATGCTTTGGCACGGCGGGATTGTGCCGCTTGTTTACAAGATCGGGATAAAGCCGAGCGATGTACGTTTTTATTTGGATTTTGACGCTGAGAGAATCACTGCTGAGGGAGAGATACGAATATCCATTAAAATTCGGCACTTGTTGAAGCTGGCATTTTCATATCTAAAATTGTACATAATAACAAAAAAAGGAGATGAATAACATGGAAAAGCACACGATTGTAGAGCTGATGGGGGCATCATTACAGAAAATCCGCGAGATGATAGACGTGGACACCGTGGTGGGCAAGGCCATCACCACGCCCGACGGCACAACCATTATCCCGGTTTCGAAGGTGTCGTTCGGGTTTGGCGCGGGCGGCAGCGACATTCCGAGTAAGCATGTTGACCATCGCAATGAAAACTTTGGCGGCGGCGGCGGCGCGGGCGCCAAGATTGTGCCTGTCGCGTTCTTGATTGTCACCGATGCCGGCGTTAGCTTAGTGCCCGTTGCGCCTGACAGCGACGGGGGCATCAGTCGTGTCATTGACGCGGTGCCGGGTGCGATCGACAAACTCATTGCCGTGCTGAAAAAGCTTAAAAAGGACAAAGAAGGCGGCGAAGCAGAGTTCGACGTCTAATAAACTTGTCCGGCAGCATACCTTGTTAGCGGTAATAAGCTGATAAGGGGTGTGTTTCATGCGGAAGTTTTCAATTGGCCTGGTGATATTGTTGCTGGTCGCGTCTGTGCCGCTGTCGTCACAGGCGGTGCAGACATCGGCTAAGAGCGCGGCATTGATGGACGCAACAAGCGGGCGTGTATTATACGCGCATAATGCCGACCAACGGCTGCCGATGGCCAGTACGACAAAGATTATGACAGCACTTGTGGCCGCTGAGAATAGCAATCTTGACGACATTGTGGTTGTTGACGCGGCGACAACGGGCGTGGAAGGCTCGTCGATGTACTTGCGGCCCGATGAAGAAGTGACGGTGCGCGACTTGCTCTATGGCGTGTTGCTGCAATCCGGTAACGATGCGGCGTTGACGCTTGCTGTACATGTCGGCGGGTCGGAAGAAGCTTTTGTCGCTTTGATGAACGTGCGCGCCGCTGGGCTTGGGTTGACGAGCACGAGTTTTGCAAATCCGCATGGATTGGATGCCGAGGGGCATTACACGACGGCGCGCGAGCTTGCTGTGGTGGCAGCGGCGATGCTTGCCAATGAGGAACTGGCGCAGATTGCGGCGACTAAGACGGCTAACGTGGCAGGGCGGACGCTCAACAATCACAATAAAATGCTGCATCGTTATGACGACGCGGATGGTGTTAAGACTGGTTTTACACGTGTGTCGGGCAGATGTTTGGTGTCCAGTGCAACACGAAATGGACAGACACTTATTGCCGTGACGCTCAACGCGCCCGATGACTGGAATGACCACACAGCGATGCTGAATTATGGGTTTTCTACGTATCCGCTCAGATGCTTCATAGAGAATAATATTATACATGAAACAATATCGGTTATAGGCGGTGTTTGGCCGACTGTTGATTTGGTGGCTGCCGAACGGGCAGCATATCCGCTGACCGATACTGAACTGGCCGGAGTGACGGTAACAGCGCAAGCACCGTGGTTTGTGTTTGCAGGAGTGCGGGCTGGTGATGTTGCGGGCTGGCTGATTGTACGGCGCGGTGACGAGGTACTTATGCGCACGGCACTGGTGTTTGATACCGATGTACCGCAAGCCGAAGTGGTACGCGAATCGCCTTGGCGGCGGTTTGTCGGCTGGGTGCGGGGCTGGTGGTTGTAGATTTTAATGATGGCAGAAAATCTATATTAGGTGGTGCAGGGAGTATGAAGGAACCTTTTGTAATTAGCGTTTCCGGTATTGCTGGTAGCGGCAAAACAACTACGGTCAGTGCGTTGAAAAAACGCCTTAAAAATTCCGTAATCGTTAGCTTTGATAGTTATAGCGACATCAGACTTGACCGCGACATAAATGAATGGTCTGCCGATACAAACGACGAAAACGAATGGTACGTTGAACCACTGGTCAAAGACATTGAACAGTTACTAAACGAATCGTTAGATTATATCATAGTTGATTATCCTTTCGGCTATCGCAATTTACGAGTTGGGCAATACATTAATTTCGCGATTTATATTGACACACCACTTGACATAGCACTGGCACGACGAATAATACGTGATTACACAAGCCGAGAAGCGCACAGAAATAAAATCGAAGTGAGCCTTTCGGTTGTTGAGAAAGAACTGAGTTTTTATTTGGAAACATCACGCCCATCATACGCTCGTATGCCCGAAACACAAATTCATTATTCTGACCTTGTTATTGATGGCGTAAAAAGTACAGACGAAATTGTTGATGAGATAGTAGCTGGGTTACAATGTATCGAATAAGCATTTGCTGCAATAAGGAGAAAACCATGCGTATACAAAAGTTACTCGCCGAACGCGGCATTGCGTCGCGTCGCGCGGCAGAGCAAATGGTCATAAACGGCCGTGTAACGGTCAATGGCGAAACGGCAGCCGTTGGACAAGCTGTTGACGCACGAGCCGACATCATTGCCGTTGACGGCAAGCCGATCCCCACACGCCCTGACCTTGTGTACATCATGCTGCACAAGCCGCGCGGGGTGATGACAACGCTTTCGGATGACCGAGGACGAGAGTGTGTTAAGGATTATATTGAGGATATCACAGAACGAGTTGTGCCTGTTGGGCGGTTGGATTATGACTCCGAGGGGCTGTTGCTGATGACCAACGACGGTGACTTGGTGCATAACCTGACACACCCGTCACATGAGGTCCACAAGGCTTATCGTGTGCGCGTAAAAGGCGATATCACGGGCGGGCTCAAGCGATTGAACCGCTCGATCAAGCTCGACGGTAAGCCAATTCCACCACCGGATGATTTAGAGCTTGTTGAACATTTTGAGGATAAAGGCACGATTTTGATTACCATTCACACCGGTGTCAACCGGCAGATTCGGCGGATGTGCGAGATGGCGGGGTTGCGTGTACAGCGCTTGCGGCGCGTGCGCATGGGACCGTTGCAGCTGGGAGATTTGAAGCCCGGCAAGTATAGGCACTTGACGCCGGGTGAGGTAGAGTGGTTGAAATCGCTGTAAGGGCGGCATTGCGTCGCCCATTGCACACATGGAGGATATTATGGACACATTAGCCCGTATCGAGCAAAAAAATGATCATGGTTCTAAGGGGCAGCGCGCTTTGGCGGCGTATATTTTGCGGCATTACGACAAGGCTGCGTTTATGACGGCGCAGAAATTGGGGCAGACTGTCGGCGTGAGTGAATCGACAGTAGTGCGTTTTGCAGCTGAGCTGGGTTACACGGGCTATCCAGATATGCAGAAAGCCTTGCAGGATATGGTGCGCAGTCGTTTGACATCGGTACAACGCATGGAGGTCGGCAGTGAGCAGTACGGGCAGCAGGACGTTATTAAACAGGTGTTGCAAAATGATGTTGAGTTGATTCGTCAAACGACAGATATATTGGATAGACAGGTGTTCAACGCCGCCATTGACGCGATTTTGGACGCTAAGCGGTTGTATATTATCGGTGCGCGGAGCAGTGCGGCGTTGGCGAATTTTATGGGGTATTATATGAATTTGTTGTGCGATGGCGTGACGATGTTGCGACCGTCGAATGCGTTGTTTGAACAGGTGATGCGTGTCAATCAAGATGACGTGGTGATTGGCATCAGTTTTCCGCGTTATTCGCGGGATACGTTGCAGACGATGCGCTACGCTAAGACCAAGGGCGCGACGGTGATTGCGTTGACTGACAATATACAATCGCCGCCCGCCGCGATTGCACACCACACGCTACTGGCAAGCGGGGGCATCAACAGCTTTGTCGATTCGTTGGTTGCGCCGATGTCGCTGATTAATGCCATTTTGGTGACACTTGGGCAGCGGCGGAGTCGTGAATTTATTAATAATTTTGGCGAATTGGAGCGCATTTGGGCGGAGAATGGTGTGTATGAGTAACAGACAAGTGCCGGTGCACATGAGATGCGATATATCAGAAATTGATGTTATTGTCGTTGGTGGCGGCGCGGCGGGTATGATGGCGGCAGGGCAAGCGGCATCGCTTGATAAGCGCGTGCTATTGTTGGAACGCAATGCGGATTTAGGAAAAAAGTTGCGGATTACGGGAAAAGGGCGTTGCAACATTACAAATGACGCCGACTTAGAGCAGTTTATGCAAAATGTGTCGACGAATGGAAAATTTCTGTATAGCGCCATTTCGGCGCATTCGCCGCGTGATACGATGGATTTTTTTGAAAGTATCGGCGTGCCGCTGAAAGTCGAGCGTGGACGGCGTGTGTTTCCGCAGAGTGACCGCGCGGCTGATGTAATTGAAGCGTTGCGGAAATGGCTGGATGATCGTGGTGTGACGGTGCTGCATGAGTGCGTTAAAGGCTTGGAAACCAAGGGCGGACAAGCTATTGGGGTGCATTGCGGCAATGAAATCATCGGATGTCAAGCGATAATACTTGCCACCGGAGGTTTGTCTTACCCTAAAACCGGATCAACGGGTGATGGCTACAGGTTTGCAGAGGCTTTGGGTCATACTATCGTGCCGCCGCATGGGTCGCTAGTGCCGTTGTGCGCAGATGAGTGTGATGTAATGCAAGGCTTGAGCTTGCGCAATGTAACGTTGACGTTGAGAGACGGTGGTGGCGCAGTGCTTTTTAAAGACATGGGCGAGCTGCTGTTTACGCATTTTGGAATGTCGGGGCCGTTGGTGTTGTCTGCAAGCGCGTATTTGAAAGATTTTTCTACGCCGCCATACATAGTGAGCATTAACATGAAGCCTGCGCTTACGCCCGAAGAATTCGACGCACGGTTGCTGCGTGATATAACGCAATCGCCAAACAAAACCGCACGGAATATTCTGGCTCAAATGATGCACGCGGCATGCGTGCCCGTTGTGTTGCAACGTGTTGGGGTGAACGGCGATTTGCCCGCACACAGCGTGACTAAAGAACATCGGCGCGAGATCGTTCGTACTGTACAGGGGTTTTGCTTTACAGTTGCCGGTACGCGCCCGATTGATGAGGCCGTCATTACGGCCGGAGGCGTTGCCGTACGGGACGTCAACCCAAAGACGATGGAGTCTAAGTTGGTCAAAGGCTTATACTTCGCCGGTGAGTTGCTGGATGTCGACGCCTTTACAGGTGGGTATAATTTGCAGATTGCGTGGAGTACGGGGTATGTGGCAGGGCGGGCTGCTGGCTGCATGGATTGACCATTGACACGTGGCTAAAAATGGGGATAATGGTTTTGGAAAACTTATATTATCTCGCATTCGAGGGTAGAATCCGAATGCGGATTTTTTATAAAATTTTTTGAAAAAAGGCTTGACTCTCTACTTAGTGTATAGTTTATGATAGCTGTGATGCATGATGGTTTTTGTGAAAAGCGTAGTTTT
>Ga0131853_10003046_pt1 | contig 30051 bp, 12 predicted proteins | sample TergutLab28metaG_FD_92764 | JGI IMG/M metagenome (GOLD analysis project Ga0131853, IMG submission 92764) | Labiotermes labralis P1 segment gut microbial communities from Petit-Saut dam, French Guiana - Lab288 P1 (version 2) (version 2) | ecosystem: Host-associated > Arthropoda: Insects >... | reverse complement strand
GAAAACATTCGTTAGATTCACTACAAAAGACAGCTATACTTGGAACATCACACATAATACGGAAAGTACTGCAGTGTGAAGCTTGAAGCCTGAGCGGTGGGGATCACCGCTGGTTCAAGAGAATTACCAGGCAGAAAAGGCCTGTAACAAGAGATATCCATATTTATAATAATAATAATAATAATAAAGTGTTCACAAATTGCAGGCGATAGTTCGCCGTGGCCAATAAATTTTGTTCTCTAGCGCCTATTATTTGCGGTTCCTTAGCTTGGAACTTCTTTCATGTCACCCTTCGGGAGCCTAGAAATTTAAGTGGCTCCTAGATTATTTGAAAATTTTTACAGCGTTTTTAATGCCTTACTACCGACTAAGTTGCCCTGCAATATTTGAATTTTTATCAACAATGCAACACGAATATTGTTTCTTCTGCATTTACAATCAACTCTTTTCTTCAGCAGAAAGAGTGTGCCAGAAAGTGTTTCCTGATTTCTTGAAAACCGTAGCCTACATAATATTGCGAGACGCATGCTACCTCTGTGTATCGAGCAGAATTTCTTGGACCTAATATGTAAAAGTCTGAAAACTTTTCACGGTAGTCTGCCTAATGTAAAAGATGGAATTACACCACTATAGTCATTGTCGCAACAGGCATAAAAATTTGAAGTGAATATAATTCTTGACAATTGACTATGTTTCGTTTGTAGTAATAAATACTATGGTTCACTTGAAAGTATATCTGGTAATAAAGGATCTTGAATTACGAAATCATATTTTATTTTACTTTTGCCGTCCACATTCTTCCATCAATATATCATCCAAATTATGCGCTCTCTGATTCAGAGTTTATGACATTTTTCACCACTGGGGTGCCATCTTCATTACAACAAAAGTGTAAAAACCAACATGCCCTTATTATAACAATGACTAAAATCTTAATATTCCAATATAGGTAAAAGTGATCAAAACAGTGCTGTAATTTATTATTATCAATTTCATGTATTTTGGCATTTTAAGATTTTAGTCATTCCTATGTAACTTTGTTAAAATGAATCCCCGAAGATGGAACCTCATTGTCGAAATATATAGGAGTTGATATCTGGCATAAATTGCTTACCACAGAGCGCGCATTTTGGTTGATATATTGATGTACGAAATCACAGGCTGCTTTTCAATAGGCACCGCTACTTTTTTTCTTGCACATAAGATCAAAGTCCGTGTGTAAGTAACATACATTCGTATGAAAACCAGAGAATATAGCCGGTGAGAAAATTAAATTGGAGTAACATTAGTACTCGGTCTAACATGCAATAGATAGGTTATATCTTATAGGTCTGTAGTTTATGTTTGATTCTTTATATCATGTTGCGAAAATCTGCGCACTTTGATGGAGAGAGAGATGAAGTTTGTGTTACAAATTTCATGCTCTCTTTCAAATAACGGAATGTATTAAACTGTGTTTTACAAAATTTCATTACGAAATTTGCCTATATTTTAAGTGTAGAATATTTTAATTTTTAAGAGGCAAACCGCTCAGCTTTCTACTTTCCTAGTAAAAGAGATCCAGTATCCCTTTTGTTGCTTCTCCCCAGACCATTTCCAAGTTCAGTTGACTAGTTGTAACAGAGAGATGCATTGTTATAGAGAAGCTGCAAGTGGAAATCTCGAATTAAATTACGGGAATATAAGATAATTTCTAAGTTTGTTGATTCGATGGCCAGGATTCTCCTGGAAATACATTCAAATGTTCCTGTGATGGATCTGTAGCAAGATCACACACATTTTCGAAAAGCAGCATTTGCAGGTCTCTCAGTACATTTTTTCTTCGGAACCGTATCACTTCTCTTCATATAGAAACTAACAAGGAACGAATACAGCACACATATAAGCCTACAGTTCTAGCAATTTAATGTTATTGAATCTAATGAACGTAGTGAACAAATTAATTATAGCAAATTATATGAAGACCAATACTGAGATGCAATTTTGATATCAGACCTCCTTAAAGTAATCTGTGTCGAGTGATTCTTTGTATTACTTTACAGACTGATAGGTTCCCTTAGTCTGTTTGCTGGTATAGACGTTTATAATTTCTTCACGAATGCATAGAGCACCTATAATCATGCTCAACCTCTTATAATGTGGTATCAGGGAATTTTCTTAAATCGTAAAGATTGTTGAAAATCATGCTCGCCATGCATTTCTTTGTAGTGTTAATGTCTATGATAGGCCTACTTCTGATCTTCTATCTCTCTTCATTGGCCTGTCGCTGTTATACGTATAGGCCCTTCCCGTAATTATGTACGATTTTTACTGTCCTTCTCTCGAAACATAGAGAGTTCGCTGCAAGACTTGAACTCGTTTCTACATGCGCAATGGCAATAACTATTGCTTTCCCATTAGAATTTCTCTTTGTGTTGTCGAGTCGTGACCGAATTTCCTTCACGCCTGCAGGCTTGTTATTTCCTATTACCAAAGATGAGATCAATATACTTAAATACATGTAACGATATTACAATAAATCCCTTCGTAAAATAACTTTAAATTGGAGAGATTTTGTAGCTGAATCTGAAATTAATTCAGTATATAATTAGTGATAGAACAGCCGTGGTTTGCAGTTAATACCACATTAGATCAACAAATTCGAATTCATTATCAGTCAAAATTCTGCTGCCATTCTTACTAACCTGAAACATTGCAACATAAACAAAACATGTTTGACATTCAGAGGACCGTGCATCGTGATATATTCTTATAAAAAAGCCAACGAGATGCACTATTTCTCAAGTTTGATAAAGTACTCTACATGTTTCGGAAAGTTCCACTGTCCATCATCAGGAGTATCTCAACACTGTATACACGCAATAGGTTTTTGTCATTGCTAGGTCTGTTGGCTCTCTGCTAGCGTAGTTAGGACCATGCTAGCAGACAGCCAACAGAACTAGCATGACAAATACCTATTGTTGTGTATACAGTGTTGAGATACTACTGATGATGGGCAGCGAAATTTTGCGAAACATGTAGAGTACTTTATCAAATAAATTTGAGAAATAGTGCTTCTGGTTGGCTTTTATTATAAGAATAAGAAACAAAACATATTTGGTGTAAACATGCACTGCACAACTCTGTCAGTAAACAGAGCTTGGACACTGTTCTCTGCCTGACTTCAGTAGAGGCGCAATATTTCAATGACAATTAAGTATCTAGGCAGTGAGGCCGATTAGAACATTCGAAACAATGAGTGACACGGTTAATTTGAGTTCTGTTTGGGGACTCGACTGTGAACAGATGAGGTCTATTCTCGCTCTCTCTTGTTCTACCTTACCTCATTACGTCTCCCTCTTCCTCGTGGGATCTTGATGGTATGTTTAATTAGCCACTGTAGACAGACCGAAACGCAGATAGCAGGCAAAGGACGATGAAGGGAGGGATGATAGAATAGGGGTTGAAAACAGTTTACTACCCCTACAGATCTAGTTGATATGGACCCTAATACCCACAAGTGTGAAATTGAATGTGTGTAGACAGGATTGCACACATGTTACGCCCATCTCAGCAACAATAATTGCTAAAACTATTTAGCTTTGCAATTAAATCGTGTAACCGTGTGCATCTTAATTTTGAACCTAGGAAATCAGCTGCAGTGAGCTCAACTTAAATTGCAATCATTTACAATAATTTCTGGATCTCTTAGAAAGTAACTTTGAGAGATGATGATAAAGATAAAGTAGATGACCGTCAATAACAAATAATGTGTTTATCTCAGTATTTAACCAACTTGATGCACAAAATTTGTTTCACAATATGTTTTATTTCATGCCTCTACATGTTTCGAGCACATGTGCTCATCATCAGGAGGTCAAAATTGCATTAAACAGCCTCTGGTTGGTTAAATACTGAGATAAATATACTGAGATGCACGGTCAGCAAAACGTCAATAACAAGTAAAGTGTTTGTTTTGTAGGTAAGATTAAGACAACATGTTTCAACCGGAACCGACCATCGTCATATAAAACAGAATACCGGAATTTCTTGGAAAGATTAATGGAACTGCAAGAGTTTCCAATCAAAGTAACATCTCATTTAACAATAAAGGTGTGCGTTAGTTGTTAAATGACATGTCATTTCGATTGAAAACACTTAAAGTTACATTAATCATTAAAAATTTTTTATTATTCTGTATTATTGGAAGATGGTCTGTTCCGGCCGAAAAAAGTCGTAATAAAATTATACATGTGTATGTATACATAATAAAAAATCTAATTGTTATTGAAGATTTTATACTTTATTATCACAAAGTAATTAATAAAATTAAGATTACTTTTACGAGAGTTTGTTGAATTCATGTTGTTCTAGCGCTTGATTATGATTTCAGTATTCGCCTTACATGGATAGACTAATAGAGATAATATAGAGCCATTAAAGAAGGGATTATAGAAATGGGGTGATTTAACTCACTTAAAAAATTTCCTTCATAGAAAACTCACAAACACAAACCTGGACGTGATCCCCTTAAATATTGTGGCGTGTAATATTAGATATCAAATCTTATTTTAAGGAGACTCTTTCTCTAAACCTAGAAATGGATGTTTACAAACGAAATATTATTTTTGTTACTTGCATTTTATGGTGTGAAGCCATGTTTTTTTTCGTTGAGGGAGAGAAGAAATTACGTCTCCAAAAAGAAAGGTCTGAAGTGAATATCTGGACTTAAAAATATCAATCAAGGTAAAAATATGAAACACTACAGAAGGGTTAATTAGTAAAATATGTGCCTGCAGGCAACTCTTATGAGACCAATATATACTGACGATATTAGTAGGCGATACGAAAAATTGCGGTCTATATACAAATAGAAAATTCGGTAGTGAAATTTGAAAGGAACTAATATGTTTTGAGGCTTTGACGTAATTAAGGGGGTAACGCTGAAAAGATATAAAATAAACAAAGTGTCAGTGTGTGGCCTGACTTGGTCGAAAACGGGATATGATCCAGCGGCGGGGTCTTGTGGAAACTAGATTAAAATTTAAGGATACCATAAAAGGCGAAGATAAATATTTTGAAAGGCTGACAGAGTAAACATTGACGATAAACCTTGCCACACGAGATTCGTGCATGTGCATGTTTACGTAGGTTGTGTAACCGTAGAGTTCAGAAACAGCTGTTTCAAAGCTAAGTTGTGTCACTGGTCTTGAAAGAACTCTTAGATAAGCAGGAGTTCTGTAACAGGGTTGGCCCTACTTTGTATGCTTACAACATATTAATTGGTAAGGACAAAGGGTCTGTTCATGGAATGCGAGTAGCTATCGCCAAATGCTGGAATGCTGGGTGGTCCACAGCCAGTTACATGTTTACGATATTACGAGACGTCGCATTATCGATAGTTTGAGTCGGATGGACAGACGTTTATTGTAATATTGATAAACATCGCTCTGCATGTCATGGCAGGTGGCTTTTTTTTTTAACTCTCTTCCTTTTAAACCGGTAGGTACAGTTCCATTTAAACAACGCACCAAGATGAAGTACAGTCATATCTCATTAATAGATTTCTCATATCCCGAATAACATTAGTGTATATCGACCATACTTACTTTTAATGGAAACCCCAAAGATTTAAATTTCTAAACGACAATTTAAATTGCTGTATTTTTGTGGCCTACACAATGCAGTTGGAATTTATGTTTTTATGACGTCGTAGAAGCCAGGTCCTTATCTTATTTTGTCGGGAAATTTATTTTTAAACGAGGTTAATCGAAAGCTGATGGAACTTTGTCCTTTTAAAAACATTTTGTAATTTGTATGAGAGGAAGAAACACATATTGCACTTCCATAAGAAAAAAATACCAGAAAAATATTTGGAGTTAATTGCTGTGAAATAATTGAAGTATTTATTCCAATATGAAGAATTTATTATTTCATAAAGCACCCATTATTGATTTAATTGTGAGATGTTGGTTGTGGTTTTGTTTTTGGCGGTGCTGTGTGTGTGTTTGTGTGTGTGTGTATTTTATACGGGAGACTTTTGGGACATAACCGACTTGGAAGACAGCGAATTATATTGGTGGGTAATATTAAGATACTTCTCAAGGCGATTTTTGTTGAGGAAGGGAGGTACTTGGAATTTGATAAAGATAAGCCTAAATAGCTGGTTTTGTTATTAGCCTCGTCCAACCTTCAGATTTTACGAACACATTATTAGTTACGTAACAAGATAATTGGTCAGACATTAGTATTTTTGTAATTTTCTATACATTAACAAATTTAAGCTTTTTAAACACTGCGTTACTGTGCCGCAACACAGCTTTGACGTGGTGAGGCACTTCATAATTTCGTTTTCACTTGTGACTGTGTTCCTTGAATGGCATGTTTTACTCATATAATATTTCTACTTTGACAACAGCACGTAGAGTTGGAAGAGTGTCAGTTTTGTTAAGACGTAACTTTAGAGTGTAAATGGTATTCTTTGTTGTACGAGTATGTAACACTCCCTCGACTTGTGAACCTAATAACCATATACTACATCCGCAGCAAAGATTCTGGCTGTGGTGTATTACAGGCAGTATTACTCGGTTGCAGCAAGATGACCATTGTCTAATATTCTAAAAGGAATGAAGTGTTTCGAAAGAAGAAAGTACTCCCGGACTCAGGTGAAAATTTAGGGACGGAGGTCACTTTGTGATTGTTAGAAGCGCTCTCTTTCGGACACACACGATCGCGATTCTCTTCAACTTGTGGCCTAAAGTCAGAAACAAATCCAGTTTTCATAAATTTTTCTTGTGTTTAGAATCCTAGAACACGGACAGAGTGCTGAATATAAACTGCGTTTTGCTGTATTTATCCCAATGTGGTACTTCCCAGTACACTATTTATAAAAATGTGAATAGCTAATAATTTTAAACAATAAACATATAGTAAATGCGTACTGAGTTGGTAAATACCCTCTTCTGGGTTATTCTCAGCTTCTCCGCAGCGGAATCCTGAAATCACGCTTGCGTACTCAGTTATTTTTTTAAGTGAACAAATTCTTAGGCTGTTTGACAGAATTCGGAAGCAATACTTTTCCCTTAAACGATGGTAACTCCTTAAGAGTCGAAATTGCGTAACACTCCAGAAGATGAAATTTCAGCTGCTGAAGTTTTTAAATATATTTAGATGGTACTTCAGGTAGACACTTTTATTTCTAATACAGTGATGGTGGAGCTTGAAACCTCACGTGGTCCAGTTTGAAGCGTCTCCACAGCTTGACATGACATCCAGGTAGCCTAGTCCTTTAATTAGAATCCGTCTTAGTTCCTTCTTACGCTTTATCCCTGGCCATCTTCTTTTTTTGTCCGATCCTTCTTCGTCTTAGAGTCTTCGTGATTGAGGCAATGCATGATCCGACCCTCTTACCATCGCCATCATCTATTATAATATTTTATAATAATTGGACGCAGTTACACAAAACGAAGTATTAGAATGTATTTTTGTTTTCTTGTGAACAAAACTCAAGCACAAGCAACTAATGAGGAGACAAAGCCACCTGGAACACAAACAGGAATGGCGTCATTCTTATCAAAATCCTTTCCACTAACACTGAGTTAATGTCAGCGTGTCAAAGCGACATTATCTAAGATTTCTGTTTTCAGTCTCCATCAGAATTTTTACTCATACTTGTGGTATTTTTAACACGTGATCTTCACGCATGCACGAAATAATTTAAAGATAATATAACTTAAAGATTTCGGGACGTCTAAATTCAATTAATTATTCTCGGGCTAGCAAGTCGTGTCAGGTGGTCGAAAGGGGAGTAAATCAACTTTTTGAGGAACATCTCTGTCCTCAGAGCGCTGGTTTTCTCGCCTTTCGATCACCAGAGGAGGCTGTTAGCCCGAGAATATTGCAGTGAATTTAAAATTTAAGTAGACCTTGTTTCGGAAAAGGCAAATTACAGCAGTTTGCCACGTGAGATGTGGGTTGGACAGACTTGTACTAGGAGAGGTTTGTCCCTGGGTAATTCTTGGGTCCATCCCAGTCGGTATCGTTCAAGCACAGCTCAATGCTTACGTTTCATTCATAAAAAAATCCATGTCATATAATTTTTAAAACTGAGAACATCTAAATACAAAACACTTTTGTCTGTAAAAGGGTTGTTGGCTGTGGTGTATTAACATGCCAGTGATTCACTCCATAAATCCTAGGCATTTTCGAAATTTCTGTTGTAACAATAAAAATGTAGTCCTTTGACAGGTTGTAATATTAAAAAAAAAACATGAGCTTCTCATATACTTGCAGTAAGCCTTCGGAAAGAAAAGCCTCAAACGACATAATATTTTCAGTGTGAGTAAGAAAACTTATATGAGACAAAATGATTTTGAGGGATTAGGCCATTTGATTTCTCTATTAGCTTACTTATGAAATACAAACATATGAGCGTATTGCGGATTAATTTTTTCCACCCTACATATGATAGATATTTCATCTGAGTAATGAACTTCTCATTTCTTACAAGAGATCTACACTTTTTCTTATATTTTTACACCGATATTGCTGATATTACACTATGTTGGAACAAATTATTTTACTGTGTAAAAATAATGAATATCCCCTCCGAAATTCCGGTGAGATGGGTTTTAAGATGATTAATATTTTGGTCTACATACATCTTCTTTCGTTGGGAGAAATGAATGTACAAATTTGAGTATTCGAATTTTAAAGTTTTTCAAATTCTTCTATGGTTTATTTACCGTCATTAGCACATATCGTAAAAATAATGAATGGTAGGGTGACTGGACAACAATGAACTAGAAAGGATGTGAGAGGAAACATTACTAGCCTAATTACAAGCAGTATCGTAGATTTCGCAAAGCGATTTTGAAGAAAAATCTACAAAAGGAAGGGTAGAACATCCGGCCTCCTGTCAAAGATGTGAAAGCTTTCTCTCCAGAATAGAAAGCAGCAGTGACACCAGCTTGAACGGGACCTTTGGTATTACAGTTTATCTAATGTGAGACTTGTTCCACAGTAACAGATTTTGGCAAACAAGAGAGACTTTACCTGTATTATGTTGAAATATCCGTATTAATAACGAACAAGATAAAAAGCAAAGTACTTGAGACGTTTTACGTTATATTCTCTTAGTTTCGTTTTAATTTACTCTCTGGGTGTCTTTCGACTTTAAACCAGATATAACTTTCAGTCTGTTGTCTAGACAATCCGGTAAGTGAAAACTCGACACTGAAAAGGACTGAGTATTCAGTTAACCTCAAAACACAAGGAAATTGAAAAGCACTTGCTGAATGACCAGAAATATCCTGGATGTTGGCAAATAAACGAAGAAATCTCTTGATGAAATTACCATGTTCTACAACATATTTTGTGTCACTATAAATTTTACATTAATTCCCTGAGCCGAAGGCACTAACTATATAATCTTTTATTGATGCACAGCTTTGTGCCCTTTTTAAATTAATGCATAATTTACAGATAATTTACAAATTTCAGAAATAAGCATGCAAATTAAGCCAACCGAATCTATTCACTCTTTTTGAATTACATATATGCGACCTCGCCTCTAGCCATACAAAATTTTGTTGGACTTGGATAGACGGTCAGATGCAGTTTGCTGCCTTCTGTAACGTCCTACTCGACTGTTAACCTTCGTCTCAACATTTTAAAGTATATTATTCTGCCTAATGTCCCTGGTTATTTCCTCAGCTTTTCTCTATATTTACCTAACCGTTTAAGACTTTTACGTGAACGGTGACGTAAGATCCTCATGTACAACCATTATATCATCCTTCCAAACAAGCACCATTTAGGAAAACTTGACTGGACCTATTAAATACATTTTGTTGCTTTTCGACACACAGGACTTGTCCTTGGCCTTCCAAACTGCAATTATGTGGAGTAATACAGTATTTTGCGAATCCCAGCGGCCACGCCGTCCAAGGCGTGGGTCTACGACAGCTCGCTGTGTGAGATTGTTGGTTCGAATCCTGCTGGGCACAAGGATGTCTGTATCTTGTAAGTGTTTTTTTTTTGCCAGGTTGAGGTCTTCGGAACGGGGCGATCACTCGTCCAGAAGAGGCCTACTGAATGTTGTCCAGAAACTTCAGAGAGAAAGGTCTAGTTCTGCTAGGACTGTCGAGCCATAAAAATAGTACAACACTTCGGATATATTAAGACGTAATTACGGGGGTAGGAGCTAAAGTAATCAGACCAGTAAGAATTTTACATATTATTCCTCTGTAGATGTTAATGTTGCTGTGGCTTATCGGATATACAATAGGCGTCATTCCTACATATTAATTTATGCATAAAATTAATTACTATTTGGCTTTAAAAAACACCAAATTTTCCGTCGTCTTATATTTCAATATCTCAAAATATTTTTAAATAATTAGTTCGGTAGGCTACATTTATAGATAAGAGTTTAATACAAATTACTCTCCAACACATTATTAGATTGAAATTTAATTAATGTTTTGACCTCTCACTTCAAAATAATGTTTTTACCAATATTTATATCTGAAGTACAATTAGAATATCATGTTGGTTTATTCGATTTTTTTTAAAAATAACGGGTTTTATTTTTATGTGCTTATTCATATTTGTATCCAGACCTTCCAACTAATGTCTCAAAACCTAGTAGTTACTTCGTATAGAAGCAGTTTTGAGATTAAAATTTCTGCATTCTGCCTGCATAGGAGCTCAATTTTTTTTTATTCATACCAGAAAGAACAGCGACATATTCTCCTATAAAGTATTAATTGATTTTCTATAATCGAAAGACTTTCCGAACGTCATAAAAGGCTATTTAAAGGAAAAGATCAATTTCGGTTCTTCCTGCCTCATGGTCTTTACACAATTCGGGTGATTTTCAACGTAACATAAATGCAGTCATCACCAGCAACACCTTTAAAATTACAGATTAAAAATCCTTTTATACTGAAATCAAACCCACAAATGTGTCATATTACACATGAAGTACATCTAATTTACGTACTATATTCAAGTCTTGTGTTTGTTGGACCGTGCATCATATTAATAGTTGAAGAATAAAAGACCAACTTGTTGTCACTTGCTATTTTATTTCACTTCTTATGTGCTCCACATGTTTCGGATATTAATATATCCATCATCAGGAGCTTTCGGCTGTGTTGTTGAATTACCACATTGGTCTTTTGTTCTTGGTTCGTTGTGTGTTGGAGATTTGGTGCGCAACAAATCTCCAACACACAGCGAACCGAGAAAAAACCGACCGATGTGGTAATTCAACAGCACAGCCGAAAGCTCCTGATGATGGATATATTAATGTCCGAAACATGTTGAGCACATAAGAAGTGAAATAAAATAGCAAGTGACATGAAGTTGATCTTTTATTCTTCAACTATATTTAAGTTATTTGCTTGCAACAAATGCCGTAATTCCAAAAGTCTGTTATTGTACCGAATTTCCACACTTAATGAAGAGCCAAAAGTAGGAAATTATAAATTTTTTGTCACTTTAAACCCCCCGTCATATTAATAGGATGGAAGCCTGAGATGTTTTTAGACTAGGGAGTAGCTGAGACAGAATCATGGCTGAAGTGTTAGTGAGCCGGTGGGAGAGCAAGGCATGATTCCATTCGCTGATACAAGCATATCCAGCCGGCCCCTAGCCGTCTCAAACAGTCCGGCCTTTTCCTCCATATCCCTGAATATGCTGCATCACACAGATTCTCAACTTCTCCTCCCCTTCTGAGCTACAAACGAGACCTTTCCTTGCCCTACGGGTTTCCATCCCCTCTAACGCCAACCCCCAGACAGCGAAATCTAAAATGGCGAAACGTATATAATACCCATTTCGTACATAGGGGAAAAATAAAAAGCTTAGACGTTGTTAAAAATTTTTATCAAGATTGATGATCTAGTCTTTGCTTCATATCTAAAAATTAACAGATCACTGGGTTCTTACAAAGATCCATCCGATTTTGAGAAGAGAACCCGGCAGCTGTGTTCGTGTTTGTCGGAATATGTACAGAAGTGAGCGGTGGACTTGGAAGGAATTTGACAGAACTCAATAATGCACACAGAATGAATCCAAGATCGCCGGAGAATGTTAACCGTTGCGATATCTATTCTACGACATCTGTGTTGCTTTCCAAGTTTCCTAATTATTTATTACACATGAAAAATATAGACCTATTCTTTGTTACGGTTTAGGAGCTTAGTTCCCGGGCTCTGAGACCCGTGTTCGATCCCAAGAAAATGTACTTGGAAATTGTGATGGACGTTGTGACATTGACAGGGTTTTCTCTGCAATAGCTTCGGTTTTCCCCTGTCAGAATGAGCCCAAAAAATCTCCGCACACATTTATTTATCACAGAGGCAAATCCTTCGCAAATGGCAAAGTCGTTAATTAACACCTTAAGAAACTATTAAATATACAGAAATGGTTCGTTATTATCACCAGAAGTATTTGGTATTATAGTATAATATAGGTGAAACAATCATTGCAAATCTAACGTAGAATAGAACCACTCTGTTTGCCAGAATGCTTTGAAGCCAAGATTTAGTTTCGATGTGCATAATGTGCTATGTTTCAAGTAATAGTGTTGAGTATTTTTTTCCGGAAACGTAGAAAGATTTTAAAAGAAGAGTTGTTCGTCTTTGACATACGCACTCCCTCAATAATACAATTAAGATATATACTTCCACTTTTAGAACAAAAGAAGCAAAGTGACTATTGCGAAACGTGGATTCTGATTCTGATAAAGAAAGTTGTCGCCCAGTAATCCTGCTTTGAAGAAAAATAGTTAACTTAAATTCTTTCTCAACTCCTTCGTTTTCTTCTTTTAGTTTCTTAGAAATTAGAAGTGTAGCCAATGCAGCAATAGAGTTCAGGTAGCTGCTTGTAGAACCCTGTGTCTTCAAAAGACTTTTTTAAACCACGTCTGATGGCTAAGCTTCTATATCATCAGTAACAGATGAATAAAAGGATATGATGCACTGATGGAATGATATTTACTGGGGCAAGAGAAAGCGAAATACGCAAAGACAAACCTGACCCAGTGCCATTTCACCCACCAAAAATCCCAAGTAGTCTGTCATTGGTTTGAATATGGGCCTGCACAACAAAAGGAAGAATGCAAACAGCTCGAGCCATAGCACGAGTCATTCTGTATCCTTATAATGGACAGTGAGAAGTAAAATCATTTTAATAATGTACTTTCACAATATTTTGCTAAAACAGTCGAAAATTTGTCGTTTGCCATGACTAGTTGTGTAAGAGTAAATTTCTAGACTTGTATTCTGAATATGCCTGTTTCGAATATCCTGGTCACTGACTATCGTTCAAGGTATGATTCTTAATATTTTCTAAGCCCCTCCAGACAAACTCCAGGATAACACCCCGATTAGGCCAATCCCACTTCCCAATTCGTTCTTTAATGTCATCCATATATTGTCACACAATTCGATGCTGAGCAAATTGACATTTATTCATAACATCCTAAAACAATCATTGGAATGATCTGAATCGGTAAATGATCTGTGACTCTAAACAATATAACAGTGTGATCTTTGGTTATTAAGGATCATGTCTCCTCCTGTACTCGATGGTTCCTCCATTCGGAGCTCCTAATAAAATTGCTTCCTCCCTCCGTCTTTCCGCCCATCTACTTCCCCACCCGTCTGTATTCCTGAATCAAATTAGGAGTCTCTAAAATTAAATTCGTGAAGTTTATTATTGGGTAAGTATATAAAAAATTTGGGCTTTTCAAATTTGGCCAAAAAAGTTGAATATTAATTACATGTAAGTTCCTCTTTATTCAAAGGCTGGAGTTGTTTAATAGACAAACTATATCTGCAGTAGGAGAATGATCGTAGATATAATTATGGTTTTGTAACAGTTTCATTCATTATAATTATAAAATAACTCTCTCTTAAGTGTGGCTTCTAAATTATAGAGTACTAGGACAATTTATGAAACAAGATTCTCATGTTAGTGAGATAGTTTGAAACCATCTTCAGACAACTTATTTTTGTATGTGACTCTAAGACATAAACCACAAATTATCGAATAAATACATATTTCTTCTTAACGGTGGTCATCAGCATGAAAAAACCGTCAACTTAGGAAAGGTATATCTGGTAGTTTGTCTAATCTTATAGCCAGTGAAATTACAAAAATGGTGATATGCATCTGAAAGTAAATTTGTCTGAGTCCTGTGTATGACCGATGTTTAGGACATCTTTTTTTTTGTGCATAATGAAACCATTAAAGATGGGCCAGGGTCCTTCGTGCCCACGAAAAGACCGCTTATTCTTATCCGAACACTAAAAATGGTGGTGTTAGCATGTGGTTAGCCTGAATGCAGTGGAAGATTTTGTCTGCAAAATAATAAATGTAAAGTATGCTTAAGATTTTTAATGCTCAACACTCACATTAACCCTTTAAAGACGAAGCTCAGACTGCTTTATTTAAAAACCCAGTTCGTACCGCGCAGTAAACACTTTTCTTCTCGGTTATAAAAACCGATCAGTTGGCGTTATATAGGGCAAAATTCGCAATTTGTTCTGAGATAAATACAAAACACACAAATAGTATGGCAAAATGTAAAATTCTTGAATGTTAAACCGGTTGGTGCATCACGTTTCCAGTAGGCTATAAGAGGTTAACTTACACTCGTATGTGTCTGTAAAAGTTCTATAATTTCTATAACTTGTGGGACAGGATGTTAGCTATTTTATCTCCTTAACACTTAAAAATTTCGTAAAATACTCTCCTTATAATAACCGCCTAGATGGTTCAAACATATTGGTGATGGGTTGTGATATTTTCTAGTAGACACAGGTAAAACAGTAGGTTGTTTTGTTGTTTATTGGATTTTAATAATATGGATAACCTCAAAGATAGACTCACATATGTGGCAGATATTTCCACAACACTTACTTTATTGAGGACTAACTCAAGAAGATGAGGAAGAGTGTGTAATGAGAGACAGTATATAAATACAAAAAGGGAAATAGAAAATATGTTTCTACGAGTTACCCACGCTCTGTCCTCTGGTCGTTTACATAAACTACATTAAAAAAAACCAACTAGTACCTCGTAGATGACAGAGATTGTCTGCAGTTGACAGACAAATCAGTTAATGTTGTTTAAGGAAATAATCGGGTGTGTTGTGAGGATCGTACGAAACTTAAAAAAAAACCACGTTGTGACAAATTCGTAATTACTAAGCACTAAATGTTTTAGAATAAGTTGACACCGCTGAGTTGTAAAGGGCTTCACTACACTGAGAATATAGCGAATATAAAAATAACGTAAGTGAAACGGAAACAGGAAGAAAACTAAGGAGTAAGGGCGAAAATTCAAGCGGTTGTACCCATGTTTTTCATTATATAAGTTCACGAACTTATAAAATAATTTTTTTCTGTGCCCAGTAATGTCAAAACAAATGGTTCTACTTTAATTTGAGAAGTAGCTACGAATACGGACAAAGCAGTCGCAGACAAAAATCAAAGAGTGGTCTTCAGCTTAGGAGTTAAATGCGGAACTAACAGCTCTTCACATTAAGAGGGTAAAATGTTGCAAATGTTAAAATTATTTTTGAAATTTATGGATTCCCTCACATGTCTTAAACAATGTAGAAGGAATAAAAAGTTATTTTGAAGATGATAATTAACTTAAAGCTCGATTAAGATCAGGGACTTCCGTCACCATTCTGCCAGCTACAGAGAATTACTTAATCTAAAGTATTAAGTAAAACAAGACAGGAAATGTACGTATCAAGTGACATTTAGGCGCTCTCGTGTAACCATTGTTGCAGTGGAAAAGCGATATATATTACGTATTGTGAGTGGGTACTTGTAACCTTAAATATTCAGCATGCATTACGCATGGGCCATACTCTTATCTGTGGCCTGTCCAGCTTTGAAAACATTTTTTTTTCCACATTATCTAAAGAATGGCACGATTTTCGAAAAAGTTATTGAACTCAAAATGGGTGTTTTAATTTTCTCTACAACTTTTATCCGGGACGTTTGTCATTCTAAGCAGAAATTAGCGAGATATAAAAAACGTGTATTATTCTTCATGTAAAGTATCCGTAATTCTCGTGAGATTGTAATGACACTTTAATTTTCTCCTCAGATTTTCGAAAAATTCTGAAATATCAAATTTGATGAAAATCTGTTCAGTGGAAACCGAGCTGTTCAATACGGACAGACGGAAGGAGGGAAGAACAAAAGACATGACGAAGCTAATAATCGCTTTTGGTAAGTTTGCGAACGCGCCGAAAAACAAGCGGTTCAGAAACAAACTTCCAGTTTATGTGTACCTTTGAGTGTTTTACAATTTATCTCAAATATCGTAGATTAAGGCCCAATTTGTTTCAATTGAATAGCGTGTTAAAATATGGACACTGCATTAGAGAGCACTATACATTACGTCGAAGCTTCCATTTTAATACCCATGTCTTTGAACTTAGAATGGCTTTCGACCACAGCACTAGTCTATTAAGCATGTTGAATAACCCAGCAAAACACAATTATTAAACTTTTCAGTATTCCTACAGTGTACTTTTGTGAGAGGAATGTATTCATGAAGTTAAGTGTAAGCCAGTCAATTGACTCGTCATGGGGAAGTGTAATGTCTGCGTTGTAAGAACATACTGAAATCCCTCAAGAGAATCCCTGTATTAGAGGTCTTCAAGGAAAAGTGTCAAATATATCCATTTCCTAAAGGGTTGACAAGGGGTTGACAATGTTAAAGAAACCGAAAATTAGTGGGCAGAACAAGCAATTAGCTGTAAGCAAACTCTCCCCTATAGTTACTGAGAAAGAAAGCCGTTGAGGATTTAAATGGCAGTCAAGTTGTCGGAGTTCTGTCCGTTTTATGGTGCATAGCTTTTCATGTCTTCTGTGGGAAAACTGCAAGTTTTGGGACTACAAATATTTGAAGCTCTTTTATGTGAGAACGAGTCCAACAATTCTTAAAATTTTTCCTCCCTTTTCGCCGAATGTGTATTGTAGCTATACATTGACCATGTTCGCTCTCTTTCCTTAGACGAAAAAAAAAATGTAAATATTTCAAGAAAGTTTAATGATCATCACACTACGCAATACAACCTCCATTTCTACCGTATCAATATGCATGTTTTCACGTCAATAATTAAATTATTTTACGTGTTTTTAATATTATATCGCAGTGATTCATTATTAGGTTGGTATACCACAGAAATGAAAATATTAGCCATTCAATATATTTTACTCAGTCCCTTACTCACTATAATATTTTGATGTTAAAAATACCACTTTTGTGGACAGAATGCGTTTTCTGTAACTTTATACACCATCAGAATAAGCAGCGATTATTTCCCTACACAGCCCTAAGTGAATGGTTTTTATAAGTGAGACGGAAACTGCTTACTAGGCGATAAGAACTGAATTCTTAAATATATTTCAGGTAATTTTATTCTGTCAAGATTTCAAAGAACTGGAAGTTTTCGGTGTACTTGTAGCTCCTTATAAATAACGATTTGCTATTCAATGTTCCATTCACTGCTATCAAGTCAGAGGCTGAGCAGAAATTTCGGGTTGAAGTCCACAGTGCTTTGGACTTAATTCTGTATAATTAGCAAGTAATTACAAAAATATACAGTAAAACATCTGCCCCCATGCTAAGAGTATTTAATCTACCCCGAAGTTAAAGAGAGAAATTTGCTCCGAAATAGGACGGTTTTCTTATATACCTCCATGAGAATTTGAAACCTTGAAATCTCGAAACCTGCACCTTAATTTTACAACACTCGTTTGGGTTTTCAAGTGTTTACAATTTTGTCGTATAAGAAAAGACACGGGTACCTCCATTCAGAACAACCAACTCAACACGCTGAAGAGAAAGAAAGACGACATTGTGAGAAACAAGGCGGAACATGTTCTCATAGAGGAGACAGTTACAGTGAGGTTTCTTCTACATTCTTCAGATTAAGTGCGCTGTGTCCCCGACCTGAACTTCGAACTGTACTGTACTCCCTTTGGGGAGCAGTAAATTGTGTTTGACAAGTGGTGGTGATGAATTGGTGATCCATCATATCCGGCAGCTAATAATGCAACTCTTCCAGTCGCAAGAAAATAAGAGGCGACTTTGAAGGCTGTGACACCACTGACTAGACTGATTCCTAAACTTGTACGTCGCATTTACTGATTCTACAAGGTTAAAAAATTCACAGTAATGTCTTTTCTATTCGCTTTTTTCAATTAAAATAATGCATTCGCTCCCTTCAGTTTTCTGCAAGACAAAGAATATTCTTTCAAACATCTTCCAAATTCTTTTTATTTTTCCGTGAATTTATTCAGGGTCGAACAAAACTGTTTAAAAATTCATAGGTTATGCCGTTCAGTCTTCTAAGGTTGGACACACTGTGAGCGGGTAATATGATACCGAAGTTAAGAAATTTTAGTCTCTTCATCTTTTTAAAATTCCCTGAAGATGGAGGTAGTGAAACGCTACCGAAACATCGGTAACGTTATATTAAACCTTTAAACGTCGAATTAAATCCCATCTGCCATTTGCTGCCATTATTAGCAGCTCACCATATTCTCCACGTTAGCAGGATAAGGATTAAACAACACACCGTTATATCCTAGATACTTTAATATTCGTCACCAGTTCTGTGAAAATTTCAAAACACTCACTTTTGTATCTTTGTAATGCCCGTTAAGTTCTTGTTAATGGATAAATCTAAATAAGTGTTTCTTAAAGTCGCGATTGAGTTTGCAGAACTGCCGTTATGTTTTTGAAATGTCGCGGGTTTATTTTTCGGCCCGGAGATCAGATAATACGCTTATGGACTTCTGCTCTATACATCAGCGCCCCCACCTACAACCAGGCAACTGCCGGTTTATTATCTACAATTATTTCACAACCGCTCTCATTCAAATCTACTTCAAATACATTATTCTTCATGCAACGACACTGGCATTCGACACAATATAATTTGCGTTGTTGTCAATGCCTAGAATAAGTTCTAAGTGTTTAGACAAAATAGACGTACCCACCTCATATAATTTTACTTTAGCTATCAGAACATTTCATATTCGCTGGAAAAGTAATTGTATACGTAAACATATTTGTATTCCAGTTAGGTCTCGTATGTAACACCTTAATTTTTAAAAGGGCTATATATATATATATATATATATATATATATATATATATATATATATATGTATGTGTGTGTGTGTGTGTGTGTGTGTGTGTGTGGGTGTGTGTGTGTGTGTGTTTTCGCCGTCAGGTGGAATATGTGACATATTATTCTGCTGTGTTCACATCGATTTCTAATCCAGGCCACGTCACACGATACTACGTACTTAAAAAGTTTCATGTCGCTATACATTATCGAAATTAGAACAGGGCACCACTAAATGTTGCCTATTAAAGGACTGGGCGCTTTACGCCAGTTATCCTTCGGATCCTCACTCCAAATAGCATTGTTGAAAGTAACTTCGGAAAGCTTAAAATTATCACCAGTGAAAACCAAAGACAACTGGAGGGCAGGGAAGCATAAATATAGCGAGTTGCTTTCTGTCTTTAAGAACTATTTAAAGTGCAGTGACTTCTTGTGTAATGATTGATTTAATGGTCACCAAATCAACGTTTTTCGCTCTTATTTATTTTAAGCTTTCAATATTTTTCCTGAAATAAATAATGTTTTTCCTCGTAAACAGGTTTAGTAAGTTGGGCTTAATAAAGCAGATGTAATGTGTTTACTGTGAAGTATGAAATAAACTTTGTAGGCATTATGTAGACGAAGCTCATACGCCAAAGGATTAATGCATATTTATAAGAGAGTTTTCTTTCAAAACTCAGTCAGAAACAACAAAATAATTTTTGTATTCGACAAGAACCAATATTTAAGCTTGTTAAGCCTTGCTATTATGGAGCTTTGCATGGTCTGAATCCAAAAATTCAGGGGTGAATAAAGTAAAGTAAAAAGTAATTTGGGAAACACTGCTACGTAATGTGTAAAGTCGACATAGAATATTCAGATTTACCCTTTATGAAAAATTAAGCTGTCATTTTCCGTATCCAACAAAAGTGAAGTGGGAGATAAGTAGCAATTTTAAAATTGTGCTCCGTGGAAGAATATTCTTCAATTTTATAATAAGCCCATTTATCTTGCAAGAAGAAGGCAGGAAGTTCGATGAAGAGAAGAAGGCTTCAACCCCAGTATAAAGAAAATTGAGGTGTAGAACAATTAGAGTAACATCCTGTTTACTTTACCGATAAATAACTCAAAATTTAAGTGATTGATATTTTGAACATTAACCGTTGTCTTTGCCTCAAATATCCACAACACTCTGGAGACTAAGTCTGACTTCTTCTTCAGGTGTCATGGAGAAAGGTGAGAATCTATTCTGCTGAACCAGTTGTAGAGATTTAGTCTGTTTTTCGGCGATTGAGAAGAGCCCTGTTCTTCCCTTTTTCAATTCCACTTGAAGACGGAGACAAATCCAAATTCCGAAACGTGACTTTCTAGGCAGAGAAAATAGTCAGTGTCCGAGATTTCAACCACTATTATGATTCTAGACTATAGCGAGAATCCCTTTAAATTTAATTAAGTATATAAATGTTTTTGAATATATGTTATATATATACACGTATATACATACAACGTATCATATGAGCAGTTATTTATTTTTTTCTGCTATCCTTATATTAATGCGACATTTATTCACAGAACTTTGATTCACATTCACTCTCTGAACTCCATAAGAAACATACAACGAGCAGAGTCAACACACACATATGCATATTATATTTCATCGTATGTCTTCCCTTCAAAACACATTGTATTTTACTTAAACTTAGACACGACAGATCATTTCGTATACTTCGTAATAGAATCAGTAGTCCTTTAATGTTATCCACTTTTACAACTAAAATTCACCCTGAGTTTGGTTTTGAACTTCATTATACAAACAACATCTGATGTTTGCATCTATGGCTTCGGTCCTAAATATGAGCATACAAATTTTATACAGTAATAAGAAATATGTTCTCATTTACAATTAAATTACTTTATTTACACAATAAAAATAAATATTTTATATTTCATGTATACTCTGGAATTCCCAGCTGAAAGATACCTTACTTTTAAAATTCAACCTGCGAGAATATGAAATCTTCAATTCATTGTCTCCTAATATTGTTTGTTCGGAAAATTGTCGAAATATAATTGTATATTTTTGGTTATACTTTCATTACATACGCCTCTTTAAATATTTCTATGATTTATCGAAGGGTTTCTTGTACTTTGATAAAGTAAAGTTTATTTTTTGTTGCCATTATTCAAACAGCCATATAGTACATTTAAAATAGTTTATTATGGAACAGAGGAGGTTATTTTCTCTCAAATAACATAGTTAGGACCGATTCCAGTTTTCTTTACCAGGCTCCAAATTAAAATTTTGTAAGTTTTTGTGATGCATGGAGTCAATCGTTTAGATCAGCATAAATATTCTGTGGGCCCTAATTTCATCATAATTTCTTACAAAACTATTGTGGCACATCACTCTTTGATCAACATAAACTGAATAATTATTAATAATTATGATAATTATATACACACTTTGGAACAAAACAGAACTTAAAGCAAAATCATTTGACTTGAACATAATACATATTATTTATGACTATTTTGCAAAGTTCTTGCAGTTCAGTCTCGCTATACAAGAGCGAAAATATGTGCAGGAGATAAATTAGCAGTCAATATTTTTAATCAGTAAAAAACAACAAATATAACAGTGTTTTACCTATAGAAATAATTGACAGATTTTTTGGATGCCATTTTGATTATGAAACACTTGTACCAACACATAGAGTATGATGACAGCGTCCTTTCTTTTTATTATCAAACACCACTGTTACACACTCTTCCAAGACGCAATCCTTTTATCAGAAGGAAACTAGAAAAAAAACATGAAATTTACACAGTAAACATAAAATCTAAACAAATAACAATAAAGAAAATTTCTGCTTAATTATTTCACCAAAGCGTCGCTTGAAACTCTATTTTGTTTGAGAGAAATTATGAATCACTGAATAAAATTGACCAGTTGCTTTAAAAAAACTACAGGCCTGTGTGTGAAATATTAACAAGCAAAACGAGCATTTATATCTTAGTTTATACTTAAGTCTTTCTCGCTTAACTGTAATATATTGAATTGGGAATTACACTCCCGACTCCATACCGCAATAACCTGTTATTACCACATGTTCCAGATTTCTAAAGCAAAAACTTTAGACCTGTACGTTAATTTAGACGAATCTCTTAGATCTTCTTTACAAACCAAAACAAAGAATCACGTAAAGGTTACGCTCGTCCGTCCATCTGTAGGTCTACTTGTCTGAGCCCTAAGAGTAACGGCTATTTGTTGTGAATTATTTTCATAAAATTCTGTAAGTGAGTTTTCTACAAACGTTTTCGTGCGTGCCCGATTTTCGTGAAAGTCTCCTTAGAGACGACTACACTTCATTTAAAGATGTAAATGAGTTTTCACCTATATTCTACAAATTAAATATCCGAGTTGAGGGAAATTCGGTATAGGAGACCTCTATGTAATGCCTTTAGGCAATTTTGAACTGAACTGATATCCCTTTACTGAAGGATTTCTTTACCTAATGACAGAAAGCCAATATCGTCCGATCTTTTCACATTTTTGTCCGATTTGAACAAAATTCCTTATAGGAGACGCAGACGAAAATTAATTGAGGGCCTTCATTGGTAACTTCTGCGTACTACGTCACCGTTTACGCCAGTAATAATCCTGTATTAACAGTTTTTTAATGAATTCCGCTTTTTTATCAAACGAATACGTCTAAAACAAAATTTTAAAAGAAATCCTTAGACTGTTTCGAATATCATTAGTTGAATTATGAATGTATCTACATTTGTAATTGTGTGTTTGTTTGTGTGTGTGTGTGTGTGTGTGTGTGTGCGTGTGCGTGTGCGCGCGTTTTTATGTACGGGGACGTAAAAATTGTATGACGGTAGACATCGTGCCTACTGCCGTATTATTCACAAGTTTTCTATATTTTTTAGTAACTCTACTCCAACCCTTCCATTTGTTACTTTCTTATCGTGTGGGAAATTTCTTATGTTTCTGTTCCAGTGTGCGACTCCAGGATATCCACATACGTCATATATCATTTTAATTTAATTAATATTGTATAAATATTTGATTAATGTTTTCGATCTGAGAATGATTCTTAAATAATCGAAACAAGTTGGAGTTTTAAAGTGGTAATTTTAAAATTGTTTATTACAATGTTGTGCATTTTGTTGGTTAATTTGCCAAAAAAAACTGTCTTTTACTCGACGGGAGACAATATCGTAGAATGTATTTGTGGCTATTCACTTTTAATACCTTAAATCTACGCGTTTCGGCGTTTCGGAGTTACGGTACCATCACAAAATTCAATAGTGAAATGCACTTATTACATGACAAAATAAGGTTAAATGACAGTCGAAAAGAAAATTAGAGATTACTACTTGCTAAGCGTTTGTACAACCAAGTGAACAGTATTGTGTACAGATACCACTGCAAACAAAACCCATTACAAATCCCGCAATTTATTAATTGTGGTCACTACGTAAATCCGTGTGTTTTACTCAAATTTGTGGACATTAATAATTAAACAAAAGTACCCAATTTTTTGTTTACCTATTATTCGCATTCTCGTAATATGTATAGATTTTATTGTAACATTGATATTTTGCGTAATATTGGCCCGTAGATTTGGCATAGCACTGAGACATTAAGCGAGATGGGGTGCACATGAAACATGAATATCCACACATTATATTTTATTCTGACTGAAAACTCTAATAATACAACAATCCGTTATGTTTTAAAGAACTTTGTTGACAAGAAAATTCTTCTTTTTTACAATGTTTCTACCAGGTGATGCCACGAATGAATATAAGAAAAAATTGATGTTGGTATGTTCCTCAATCTTTCTGATGTTGGGCATGCATATACATATATATATATATACATACATACATACATGTGTGTGTGTGTGTGTGTGTGTGTGTGTGTGTGTGTGTGTGCGCGCGCGCGGGTGCGTGGAGAACGAGGCATCTGCGGCATGCCGGACAAGTTCACCGAGGGGTGAGTTTTTATCGCCCCCCCCCCATTCTTGCCAAATTAAACCTGTTTTTATAATGGGCATTTGGGCGGAATCAACCTGCACAAGAGAACATGGTCTTCTGATATTTCTTGTGTAATGGTGTCCTTACTTTTACCTGCTATATCTTACATAATTTTATCTGTGTTTGAAAACTTTAACGATATATGATGCTAGGAATTTGTTATTTACTTTTAGTACAAAAATCTTCTTTTTGCCACACTTCTCCTCGTTATGCAATCTCATCCATTCCCCCGTTACCTCGTCCCTCCTAGGTCCAAATATTCTCCTTAACACCATGTTCTCAAACACCCTCAGCTTCCCTTCCTCCCGCAATGTCAGCGACCAAGTTTCACACCCATAAAAACAACAGGCAAAATTATAATTCTACATATCTTGATCTTTAAATTTTTGGATAGCAGCCTGGAAGACATAAGACTCTGCATCGAATGATAGCAAGCATTTCCTGACCTCAATCTGCTCTTAATTTCTTCAGCAATAGAATTTTTATTTGTTAAATTTGTTGCTGTATAAAAAAGATTTTGTTAAACTGGAAAATACTGATGATGATAATTTAAATGTCTTATATTGAAGTATGCACAGTGGTATCGTATATAATTCTCTCAGCAATTTTAACAACTTGATTTGTATCGGTGTAAATAAGGACCATTCTCTTTCTTGAAATTTGTGTAAGGAAAATAACACATGATTCATCCAGCTACAATTTAGTTCCATTTCATGTAGGAGGGTCCATTATAGTACGAAAATTCGAAACGGCTAATTACCGACAATTATATGCTTAAAACCATTAAATAAATTACAAATATGCTATTAATTATTTCATAGAGCCTTTAGCGTATGATAGTATAATTAAATACTACTCTGTACTTCAGTCTAAAAGATCACAATTAGTTAAAGAATACATTTGTTGGCAAACAAAGTTAATTTTTGTAAACGCAACAGAATAGTATGTGTTACCAAGAGTGTGTAAGGAAGGCGTCAAATCTGTTTAATGAAAGCAGACCATGTTTACCCTTTATAAAGTGTTGGAGTTGTAATTCACAAGTACATTTTTCAAAATTTGTTACATTCAAATCTGTGTCATTGTTTTCCCCATCTTATATTTATAGTGAATAAATTCCACCTCAGTTCCTCAGGTCACGGAATCTATCAGCATGCATAAGTAGCAGCACTTCGTTATACCTCCGATGACAATTTAGGCCCAGTTATTGTATGTCGATTTTGTAAAACTAATTATATCTTCAGAGTTAACCACAAAACTTGTCAAGTTTTTGAAACTTATAGATGACGACGAAAGAACGAATAAGAAATATGGATTGAAGACCTTAGGCTATAGACTGACACTGTGTTTAATTTGAATAGTGAGTTCTCTTAATACAATTATTCGATACATGCTAGACGATAAGGGTAAGCTGCCAAAATTTCAGACCTTTACGTCTAGACAAAATATGAGATACATTTAAATTTTATTCAATTTGTACAGGGGACAAATGGGCCGGAACATGAAACTATCACTCACCTCTACCTACTTCCGATGACGAGAATGCGTGGAACTTAACCTTCATTTCCCCATACATGTCCATGTTGTGGTGATTAAACACAAGAACAACTTTACCTTCACATCTACAATAAAGGAAATAAGATAGATTTTCAATACTTTTTGGCACTTTACTATATTCGCACTTCCACACCGACAGTTTGGTAACAATTTTCCTCTTGAAAGCAAAATTTGCAGTCCCAAGTTGATGCACATGTTTATTCAAATCGTACAAACATAAATAAACTGAATTTTTTTTTATAAAGCTGTTAATCCATAATCAGATTTAATTGTATTTGGAGGAAGCGCCGGGCCACACGTCTGAGCCGGTGTTAAAGGAGTCAGCTGACTTAAAACCAAACTCGGTGAACTAAGATGCATTGTTGACTGCATTGTCGTAACTATGCCGTGAGAATGTTGCTGATCAGTCACATTGTTACTTGACTGCGTTCCTAGATGATGCTGTTGGTGGTGATGTGTCTGATGATGTTGTTGATGGTTTGTTATGTCAGTAGCCACAGTGTTCGTACCAACAATAGGATTTGGGTTGCTTGTATTGTTACTATTTGCACGTCTTCTACTATCGCCGCTATTTTTCGACCTCGTTGATGTGTTACTTTTCGTGCTGCCGGAGTTGCTTTTAGTTGTTGTAACTCCAGCTGGGTTTGTCTTCCTTCGGACGTTCTTCGTGTTTGGTAGTTTATTATCTTTCTTCCACTTCATGCGTCTGTTCTGGAACCAGATCTTTATCTGCCGCTCGGAAAGAACTAGAGTGTGGGCGATCTCGATTCTCCGCCTTCTCGTGAGATAGCGGTTGTAGTGGAATTCCTTTTCCAGCTCCAGTATCTGATGCCTGGTGTAAGCTGTCCTTTGACGCTTTGGTTCCATGCCCGGTTGAAATGAGCCGTTAGCTGGAAAGATAAATCATTGGTTATTAGCTTCAAGACCACGCTCAAACATGTGCGCTTAAATGGAATTCCAAACCGTTATGGGAAATGTCTGGTAAAAAGACATTCATACTTAAAATGAGTGCCTTTGAAGTTCGACAAGAAGAAGAATAGAGGAAGAAGAAGAAGTAACATGAAAGACAGAACGATTATGATATAAAATATGTAGAGTATACTTGTAGTTACGCGAGGAATATATATATACACATATGACGAATATCGCCATGAAGCTGATACCTAATATTCTCCGGAGCACGGGTGCTCAGATTTCTTCGCTGGTGTGCCACGAAATGAAATTAACGATTTCATTGTGTCCCGAGTTAACATAGGCTGTGTATTTGAATAAAAAGGCTGAAATTTGAAAGTCTGGCTGACTGTGGGGTTGAATTATATAATGCTGCCACCAGTGCTGCAGATTAGGGAATCTATGTGACTTATGTTCTATTTATTTTTTAAATCTTCTTATTTTTTAAATTTCAGATTTTTTATTAAGGCCGCTACTACCAGTAGACAACATCTGGAGTACCAGTAGTGGTACGCTTATACAGGTTGAGAAACCATGCTCTAGAGAAACCATTTTTATTTCGTTCACGTTTTTGCTTTTCGAGATTGCAGAAGTCAGGAACTTATGTCCACAAAACTCTTTTCTGCTACGATCAGGCTGTATTGTGCAAGGTGATCGTTCATTGTGTACAGAGTTTGATGAAAAACATGACTTACCACCGTACTAAACTTGAAGGGTATTAAATGTTTCAAGACGTCTGGATGCACAAGATTTTAGCAACAATCCTGAACAATGTAATGGTGTTGTATTGTTATAGTGACATTGTATTTTGTCATCTGGAATTTGATAACCAGTGTTCTCAAGCTGTTTCTTTTAGCAAATATTGGTGCACTCTGTAGGTGGCTGTAAATAAAAGCCGAAACTTGTAGGAGTCTTTCTCTATTCATGGCAAAGTGCAATTTGCTGATAATAAAATTATTCATAAGTATCAATTACATGGAGAATGTTCAATATTACAAATTAACACGCCAGTACTCCATATGCACACAATCGTGACTGCGAAAGGGGGTTTAAAGGATTTTCTAAACAAAAGAGAGTCATTACCATCTCCGTATTATTGCATGTAGATTCACAGAAAAAAAATATGTATAAGAGGAGAGAAAAAATGCTGTATTGTTGCATAGCTCTTGTGCAACTTGTTTCCTAACATGACACTACCAAAGCTCGAATTGCTGGTCATTTCTGCCATAAGAATTGAACTATATCTAGAAACTTCAAATAAGTCAAATAAGCCATACTCAATGCTTCAATAAATGTAATACATTTCTCTACTAGCTTCCGAAATGTACATACCTTCCACCAGGTTTCCAACTTCGAAAAAAATTTAAAATTCTTTAATATTATTTTCCCTAATAATAATTTGTATCCAGCTTATTACTTTATTATTAGCCTTTTGTATTTCGAAGTAGGAGCAAGAGAGAAGAAGAAAGGTTGGGGAATGTGAGTGCCGGAGTATTCTAACGTTCTTTCCATTCTCATATTGTGACTGACACTGCAAATAGAATCTTTGCACCCGAAATAGAGAAAACTTCTTAGTAATATGCGGAAAATTTCCTCATTTCTACGGAAAGGAAATGGCACTTATTCTGGATTCACATAAACTGCAGAGACTGGAATAGTTACAATATTGGGTAATACCTGCAGAGTTTTCGGAATATGACTTTTCTAACATCTTTTAATGATGTCTGCATGTAAAGAAAGGTAATACTCATTTTTCTGACAATAAGACAAGACATTTAATGTGCCGTACTTGGCTACAAGTGCAGTCGATGATGCAACACAGTACATTTCTCATAAAACAAATAATACTGAAATAAAACATTATTTCTTCTGTTTATTATAAAAATAATACCGCAATAACTATAAAAATTACTGCATTCAGAGATTTGACGCTGTAAAGTCTGATAGTGATCATAGTTTCGGAGGAACATGCTCTCTGTTTTTGTTTCCTAGACCATAAAGAGTAGGTTATTATGGAAGAGTCGATATCTATTAGCAATTATGTTTTCACGTCTAGGCAGTGAACAGTTGCCAGGAAACTTGTGTTTACTAAAGTTTAGTACAGTGACATTATTTAAATGCCTGTAACTGTTAGTCTTATCCTGTTGGTTCTTAGCGCTATGCAGCAAACCCACAAGCCAGCTTGTTCCTACACTTCTTATCGGAGAAGTTGTGAGGTCCCTGTGACTCATTTTCAGTCATTATGTGGATTTGTGTATGATATACACGCCAATAGAGTTGCTGCAGAAATGGCATCGTATATAGGTCCGGAGTTGTTCGGATAAGCTAGTTATGCTCAAGAAAATTTTACACAAATTTAGAAGTTTTTAAGCAACATTTTCAATTTCAGACACCGACTGAACATGCAAAAGAAGGAAAAGCTGGATCAGATTTGTTTTAGATTAGATAATCTCCCAGAAAATCTTAACACATTCCACAACATTCCACAGGCATTCTGTTTGCTGATGGAGATATGGTTTCATCTCAGTGGATAAGTGAACTGTCAGACTAAAAGTTACTGTGCAGCATAAAATCACATACCATTGCACACAGTGCCATTACTTGGTGTTAACGTTCTTGTGTGATGGATTTTGAGTGTAACAAAGAATGGGAGGGCCAATTTTCACACACTATAAATTAAGACGTTTATCTAACATGTATTCTACAAAATTCCTGCAGGCTTTTCCGTTCACGAAGAAACATATAGAATCTTATTGCAGTAGTTCAAAATTACAAAATATTTTCAGCGTCTTATATGAAGATGAGTAGTTCTAATATTAATTGCAGTGCATTAAACTAAAATGCGTCAATTCCAATTAGAGCAGACTAGTAATCTTTTCCTGATTACGGTTACGAGAAACATTCTGAGTAAAGAAAAAATCCTAAAGGGCCATTTAAAATATTCACTTATACGAATTTTTATTCATATCCAGTTAAGTAAATCTAAATTGTAAGATTACTGGCAGTATTGTCCTGAGTAGGCTTCATTATCGAAATCATGGGCATACTCGCTACGTTCACAGGACTTCTGGGTGGTACACGATTTGAAGTCTCTTTCTGGAATGATAAAAAAGTATTCTTACATACGTAACGATGTAAAGGTATTTATATTTCTTTTATGTAACGTGCGAAATAAAAATTTATTTAGAAAATATTTTCGAAAAATCCACATTTTTTATAATTTGTAAATAATCATAATACTATCCTTATTGTTGCACCGTGCATATCGTCGAATTATTTAATTAGTATACCAACTGATGCACATACATAAAAATTCCACATTAAAACATTAAAATTGCTCCGACATGTTTCGATCTTAAGAT